>ENA-ORTF01001837-ORTF01001837.1-human-gut-metagenome-genome-assembly--contig:-NODE-1837-length-23386-cov-3.242467_pt1 | contig 23386 bp, 11 predicted proteins | sample MGYA00241908_ERZ509180 | MGnify/ENA primary metagenome ERZ509180 (study PRJEB26280, sample SAMEA2338814) | human gut metagenome | biome: human gut; feature: human-associated habitat; material: faeces... | reverse complement strand
GGACGAAATAGTATTTTTACCAGTATATATGACTTGTTTGTTATAGAAAAAAGATGCAACATAAAATTTAATTATAAGTATAATTCTAGTTTTTTAGTTAAACTAGAATTTACTTTTGAAAATAAAATATGCAAAAACTTGAAAATTAAATAAAATTACGCTACAATATATTGACAAAATTAAATTTGAAGAAAGGGTTAATCAATAATTATAGATTTTCTATAAGAATGATTATACGAAAAAGTTAATGGCAGATAAATTAATTATTGTTGAGTCGCCTGCAAAGGCTAATACTATAAAAAAATTCTTAGGTGGAAATACGAAGGTAGTTGCATCTATGGGGCATATAAGGGATTTACCAAAATCTAAGCTTGGAGTTAATATTGAAAATGATTTCGAGCCAGAGTACATAAATATTAGAGGAAAGGGAGATTTGATAAAATCTTTGAAGAAAGATGCCAAAAGTGCAAAAACTGTGTATCTTGCAACCGACCCTGATCGTGAAGGAGAAGCTATTGCTTGGCATTTGGCTCATATTTTGGAAATTCCAGAAGATAGTGTATGTAGAGTTACTTTTAATGAAATAACAAAAGAAACGGTACAACAATCTATAAAAAAACCGAGAAAAATAGATATGAATTTAACAAATGCACAACAGGCAAGACGTGTGCTTGATAGAATTGTGGGTTATAAAATAAGCCCATTATTATGGAAAAAGGTAAAACCAGGGCTATCTGCAGGAAGAGTTCAATCTGTTGCAGTAAAGCTAATTGTAGATAGAGAAAATGAGATAAGAAACTTTGTACCAGAGGAATATTGGAACATTTATGCTATCTTATTAGATGAAAAGTCTAACAAGGAATTTGAGGCTAGATTGTATGGCAAGGGAAGCAAGAAAATAGAATTACACAAAAAAGAAGAAGTTGATGAAATTCTAGAAAACATAAAAGATGGAAAATACATTGTAACAGATGTGAAAAGAGGAGAGAAGAAAAGAACTCCTGCACCACCATTTACGACAAGCACTATGCAACAAGAGGCTTCAAGAAAATTAGGATTCACACTAAAAAAGACTATGTCTGTTGCACAAGGATTATATGAAGGTGTGAAAATTCCTGAAAAAGGTAGTGTTGGACTAATTACTTACATGAGAACAGACTCTACAAGAATTTCTGAAGAGGCAAGAGCTGCCACAAAAGAGCAAATAAGCAAAACCTATGGAAGTGAGTATTACGAAAATAGGTATTACAAAAAGAGCAGTGAGGCACAAGATGCTCACGAAGGTATACGTCCAACATATATTTATATAACACCAGAAAGCATAAAAGATTCACTTACAACAGACCAATATAAATTATATAGACTGATATACAACAGATTTTTAGCAAGCCAAATGTCAGCTGCAGTATATGATACAATAAATGTTGATATTAAAGTAAACGATTATGTATTCAAGGCAAGTGGCCAAAACTTAAAATTTAAAGGATTTATGACTCTATATGTAGAAGGAAATGACAATGGACAAGAGGAAGAAGATTCAACATCAATTCCAGCATTAGAGGCAAATCAAGAAGTTAAAAAGAAAAAATTAAATGCAAAACAAAGCTTTACAGAACCACCAGCAAGATACACAGAAGCAAGCTTGGTAAAAGAGTTAGAAGCTAAGGGAATAGGAAGACCAAGTACATATTCTCCAACAATTACAACAATATTGGAAAGAAGATATATAGAAAAAGAGAAGAAGCAATTAGTTCCAACAGAACTCGGAGAGGTTGTAAACAAATTATTAACAGAAAACTTTGGAGATATAGTAGACGTTGAATTTACTGCTAAGGTAGAAAACGAATTTGATGAAGTTGCATCTGGAAAAGAAGAATGGAAACAAATATTGCGTGATTTCTATCCACCATTTGAAAATGAGCTTGAAAAAGTTGATAAAGAGCTAGAACATGTAAAACTAGAAGATGAAGTTTCAGACGTACAGTGCGATAAATGTGGAAGAATGATGGTAGTGAAAATGGGAAGATTCGGCAAGTTCTTAGCATGCCCAGGTTACCCAGAGTGCAAAAACGTAAAACCATTCGTCGTAACTATAGATGAACCATGCCCAGTATGTGGTGGCAAAGTTCAAGTTAGAAAAACAAAAAGAAAAAGAAACTACTACATATGTGAAAATAATCCAAAGAGCTGTAATTACATATCTTGGAACAAGCCTAAAAAAGGAGAGATTTGGACTCCAGAAGAAGTAAAAGAAGAAGGAGAAACAAAAAAGAAAACAACACGAAAAGCAACAGCAAAAAAAGCAAGCGCTAAAAAAACGACAACAACGAAAAAAACAACAAAAAGAGCAAGTACTAAAAAAATTATGTAAAACAAAACAGCCTTGTGCAATTTGCACTTAAGGCTGTTCTGTACTATAATGTAAAAAGTAGCTAGTAGCCAATCCTAAATAAATAATTTTATAAGGAGGCATTTCTTTTATGGCGACTACAATAACAGAACGTACTTATCTCGTGATGAAGAACTTCATGAGATTGCATGAGCAGGGGGATTCGATTCCTGAAATAGCCCAAAGGTATAGTTTGACTTCTCGAACTGTTTACTCGCATTACCAATAGCATAGAACATACTCTTTTGCAAAAGAGTGCACCTCGGGAAAATTCTCGGGGTGCATTTGGGTTAAATAATATGAAGATTTTATAGAAAATATACGAAATATGCAAAAACAATAAAACATTACTGTTTTCTAATTTACATTTAAAGAAAAATATAAAAATTATAAAATTATTTGAAAAATATTATAAAAATTAAAAATTTTTATGTTATAATGAAAATGAAAAATTTAATAGATAACCACAAAGGAATAAAGATATGGATTTTGATATTTTTGATATAAATAAATTTAATGTAATACAAGATGAAGAAAACTATTATTTTTTTAGAGCACTAAATATGGCTGATAATGCTGATATTGAGCAACAAACGACTACATCAACAGATGGAAAGATAGAACGAATAAGAACAGATAGAGAAAGATTTGATGGAGATGCCAAATACACAGAAGCTTCAGAAATCTCTTTAGAAGAAATATATGACCATATAAAAATGCATTATAGAAAAGATACAAACTGCATATCACTTACAAGTAATGCAAATATTGCAGTAAATTATGGAAGAGGCTCTTATAAAGATAAATATGTAATGGTTAAAATTCCAAAAAAAGAATTTGGAGAGAAAACATTAGCAGCTGGCCAATATATGCTTAAAGAATTGTATTCTAAAATACAACAAGCAATAGAAAGCTTGCCAGAAGATGCAAAACAAAGAGTTTCGAATGCTTTTGAGGAGATAGATAAAGCAACTGAAAGTAAAGACTTAAAAGATATAATTGCTCAAAGATACACTGCTAACAGAGAAGAAGTAAGTTTAGATAGAGCACATTTAAGAAAAGGAATAATATATAGTTCTCCAAAGGCAAGAATTAGCAATTATCAGTCATTAGATGACGAGCAGGTATTGGAAGTAAATAAAGTATATGCAAAATTAGCAATATTAGAAAATGAGCAAGTATTAAAACATGTAATACCACATTCTTCTAATTCGAAATTAAGAGAGACAATAGGAAGTGCATTTTCGTCTACAGAGGTAATTCATTATGGAGATATAAAACAAGAAAATATTATAGAAGTTCCAAAAGAGGTAGTTGATTTATTTGCATTAATACAACAAATAGATGGATTGGATAAAGGCAGAGTTGAACAATTAAAAAGAACATTGATAACAGCAGTACAAAATGGTGTTAAAATTCCTGCTATACCAGAAATTGAAGAAAAGGTTAAAGCTGATATTTCAATTGAAGAAATGTATGGAATTACAGATGGAAAAGTTGAATATGGAAAAGCAAATTCAATTGTAAAGAATATGTTTTATTTGAGTAAAGCAAGAAAAAATGCAATACAACTTTCGAATGTTTTAAGTGAAATATTAGGGCAAAATTCTGGTTTTGAAGATATTATACAGTACATAAGAGAAAATGGATTTAGAGTTGAACCAGAAATAATAACAAGACAAAGTAATAAAGGTGTAAAATTAAGTGAGTCTGTAAGTTTAGATTTACAACAAGAAGAGCAAATATTAGTAAATGAAATAAAAAAACTTTCATTTGAAGAATTAGATATAGTTCTAAAAAATAGTGGACTATATAATGCTAAAGACATTATAACCAACGTATTTAGCAGTGCTAAGGAAAATGAAAAAATAGATAAATCAAGATATTATGCAGAGGCAGTATTTTCTAAATATAATTGGCAAGATATAGGAATAGCAGAATTTAAAACATCAGAAAAAAATGAGTTAATAGCCAGACTTCAAGAAAGAAATTGTGCAGAAATATATGAAAAATTGCGAGAATCTGGTGTGGAAGAAAGCATAATTCCAACAGTATTGTTAAACATTGCAACAAGAGATGGAATTTATGAACAATATGTTCAAGGTAATTTAGAACAAATATTAAATACAAGACAAGATGTTTTACAAAATAATATTAATATAGAAGTAGTTGAAAGATTTTTAGGATATTATGAGGTAGAGAACACAGGTATACGATTAAAAGATTATCAACAAAGAGCTTGTAATAATATAAATACAATATTTCAAGACCATAAATTTGCACAAGTAATACTACCAACAGGTGCTGGAAAAAGTTTTGTGGCTTTAACGCAAATGCAACAATATGCCAAGGAACATCCAAATGAAAAAATGCTATATTTAGCACCACAAGATGAAATATTGAATCAAATAAAAAGCTATATTGTAAAATATGTGCATGGAGAACAAGGAACAGTTGGAAAAACAGAAGACGAAATAATAGCAGAAGTGTTTCCAAATATAACATTTGAAACATATTCTGGCTTACTTGCAAAAAGAGGACAAGAAGTTATTAAAGAACAATATGGAATGATAGTGCTAGATGAATTACACAGAACAGGTGCAAAAGAATGGGAAGGAAAAATTGACAAATTACTAAAAAATCAAGCAGAAGAAGTAAAAGTACTGGGAATAACAGCAACACCAACAAGAGATGCTGATGGACGAGACATGGCAAATGAAACAGCCAAGAAACTTGGATATACAGATGAAGAAATTAGCCAAAGAAAACATTTAGCAGCAAATATGACATTAGAAAATGCAATAAGAATGGGTTATGTGGTAAATCCAAAACTTGTGTATTGCAAATATGACTTAATTTCATCTGGAAAAATGGTCGAATTAAAAGCTCAAATTGATAGCATAGAAGACGAAAACAAAAGAGCTGAAGAATTAGAAAAATATGATAAATTAAGAGCAAAATTAAACAAAGAAATTGATGCCGAAATTGGAGAGGAAGCAAGAAAAAAACTAGAAGAAGATGCAAGAAGAAATTTTGATAGAGGAATTGGAAAAGAAGAAATAATAAAACAAAATGTAAAAAAAGGCGGAAAATATATAGTATTTATTCCAGTATCAGACCAAGGCGACATAGAAGATGAAGATGGAAACAAAATAGGTACAAAAACTGGGGACGACAAAATAAAAGCATATCAAGATTATTTAAATAAGATATTTGCAGGAACAGATATTGTACCACAATTACATGCAATGAGCGGAGCGTGGAATGGCAAAGGAAAAAACAAAGAAGGAAAAGATAAAAACCAACAAGAATTAGATGCCTTTGAAGCAGATAATTCAGAAGAAACAAAATTTATGGTTGTAATGAATAAAGCAAATGAAGGATTACACATAGATGGAGTAGACGGAATTATATGGTTTAGAGCATTAGATGAGAATTCAAGAATTTTGTATTTACAACAATTAGGAAGAGTAATATATGCATTAGACGAAGATAATCCTTTACCAGATGATAAAAGACCAGTAGTAATAGATTTAGCAAACAATTCATTAACAGTAAAAATAGAAAAAGACTTCGAAAATGTAGAACCAATAGATGATTTAGAATCTTTAAAAATTGTAGCAGAATGGATTAACGAAAAAGATGGAATAATACCAGATAAAAACAGTTCTAATAAACAAGAACAACATTATTATGCTATTTTAAGAAGAATTCAAAACAAATACAGTAAATATTTAGATGGATTTGAAAACTTTGAAGATTTAACAGAAGAAGATAAATCAAGAATAGAAGAGATTATTGATTTAGCAACAGAAATTGACTTGTGGAATATTGATTTACCACCAATACCAAAATCAAAAGGAAGTAAAGAAGACATATCACCTTTTGCAATAGAAGGAGTTTTAAGAGACTTTGTTGAAGTAAATGAAGAAGTTGAAAAAATAGAAAATGAGCATGCAATGACTACTTTTGTAAAAGTATGCGAAGCATTGGCAAGACAAGGATTTGACTTTAAGAGTTTTATATATTCAAAGACAATAACAGAAGATGGAAAGAAAAAGAAAGTAAATAAAACATTGGCAGATGTACAAGAAGAATGTCCTAATGTGGATATCATTAAAGTACTAGAAGAAACAAGTGTATCATTAGATTATTCGATTGGCAGACAAAAAAAAGATGCAGTACAAGCAGTTCAAGGGAAAAGAACTCATGCTATAACAGAAGAAGAAGAACAAAAATTAATAAATATGGGAGTAGTAAGTCTAGAAAAAGAGGAAAGTGCGATGTCAGAATTCGTACGAGTATGCGAAGCGCTGTCAAGACAGGGGGTTGACTTAAAAAAATTTCAATATTCAAAAATGATAACAGAAGAAGGAAAGAAAAGGCAGCTAAAGAAAACATTGGCAGATGTACAAGAGGAATATCCTAATATAGATATCATTAAAGTACTAAAGGAAACAGGTGTATCATTAGATTATTCGATTGGTAGACAACAAAAAGGTGCAGTACAAGCAACTCAAGGGAAAGGAACTTATACTATAACAGAAGAAGAAAAGCAAGAATTAATAGAATTAGGAGTGGTAAGCCTAGAAAAAGAGAGTTCAATGTCAGAATTCGTGCGAGTATGCGAAGCACTGTCAAGACAAGGATTTGACTTTAAAAATTTTGTATACATGAGAAATAGAGTGAATAAAACATTAGCTGATATACAAGGAGAATGTCCTAATATAGATATGGCTAAAGTACTGGAAGAAACAGGAGTAGAATTGAATTATAAGTTTAGTTCTAAAAAAGGTAATGCCATGAAAGCAGTTCAAGGAAAAGATACAGTACTAATAACAGAAGAAGAAAAGCAAAAATTAATAGAATTAGGAGTAGTAAGTCTAGAAAAAGAGGAAAGTAAAATGTCTGAATTTGTGCGAGTATGTGAAGCACTGGCAAGACAAGGATTTGATTTTAAAAATTTTAAAGGTTCAAAGACAATAAATAAAAAAACAATATTAAAAACATTAGCAGATATACATGAAGAATTTCCTAGTATAGATATTATTAAAGTACTAGAAGAAACAGGAGTGGAGTTAAACTACAAGTTTAGCTTACAAAAAAATAAAACAGGACAAGCAGTTCAAGGAAAAGGAACAACCCCTATAACAGAAGAAGAAAAGCAAAAATTAGATGCATTAGGAGTAATTGACCTTGAAGAAATAGAACAAACTCAAAGACTAACGCAAGCAAAAAAGCAAAGAGATGCAGCTAAAGTTCAAAATGATAAAGCACAAGAATTAGAACAGCAGGTTGAGCAGGCATTAGACCAACAAAAGAAAAGGAGAAAGAAAGATGAAGGAAGATAAATTAATACCATATAAAGAAAATATTTTTACTAAAATATCTCAATTCTTCAAAAAACTTTTCTTCAGAAAAAAGAAAGAAAACTTGAATAATATTGATGAAAAACTTATTACTGATAAAAACCAAAATGAAAATTTCGCTGAAAATACAGTAATAAAAGAAAATGAAGAAATAAGAAGATTAAAAGAACTTAGATTGCAAGCAGAACAAAGACTTAAACAACTTCAAATACAAGAAGAGATAAGACTAAAAAATCTTAAATTACAATATGATAATGGAGAAATAGATGAAGAAGATATATCAAGTGAAGATATGGACAAGCTTACAAAAATGTATGAAAATGAAACAGAAATGTTGAATGCAGATACAGAAAGAAGAAAAAATCACATTTCTCAAATGCTAAAAGAATTAAAATATTCGTAATCATAAATAAAAAACATTTTTCATAAGTAAATGCAAAACTCAATAATGGATTTTTGCATTTACTTTTTAATTGAATATCTAGTAAATTTTTCTTGGAAAAATCTATTATACTCGTTGCACAACGTCGAAAAAAGGTATATAATAGATAATCAGTGAAATGGGGAGATTTATTGATGGAAAGTAATATTATAGATAAACAAATATATGAAGATTTAATAAGTCAGGTTGACTCAAAGAAGCTAGATTTGGCTTTAAAATTAATGCAGAATAAGGCTATTGAGATAAATAAGATTACATATGATAATAAACAAAATTTTGAGGTTCATTCAATCGTAAAAGATGAGAAGAACGATGATGGAATTATAGTAAAGCAGAAATACAAAGTTTATATTAAAGTTGCAGAAGGCGAGATTGAAAATTTATCATGTACTTGTGATGATTACAAGGAAAATTATTGTGCATGTGAACATATTATTGCAACTGTTAAAGAATTTGCGAGTAACTCTGATTATGTAAGAATTTTTTCTGGAGAGAAAAAAGAAAGTAGAAGTACAGCTACGGTTAAAGAACGTGGAGAAAACTACAAGATTTTCAATCAACTAGTAAATGAATTTTACAGAATTAACGAAGAAGAGGAAGAACAGAATACTTCTTCAGGCAAGGAAGAAGGATTCGTTCATATTGAGCCAAAGATTATATGTAGTAGAACAAATAATAGCTTGAAACTAGAAATAAAGCTTTCTAAAAAAGATGAGAAACAGAGCTATAAGGTAAAGTCTTTACCAGAATTTTATGATAGATTTGCAAGTGGTGAAAAGTATAAATATGGAGCAAAGCTTGAGTTTGCACACACAAGAGAAAAATTTGTGGAAGAAGACAGAAATCTTTTAGATTTCATACTTAAATATTCAGAAATAATAAAATATGCTAATGAATCGTCTACAGGATATGATTATTACACAAAAAGAATGGGAGAAGATGCAATAGTTATTTCTAACACAGGGCTGGATGATTTATTTGAATGCCTGAAAAATAGAGCAATTTCAATGGAAGACCAGTTTGGAACTGATGCTGTTGTTTTTGTACCAAATGAGCCAGACATTAAGTTTAAATTAGAGGAAAGTGATGATGGAGAATATAAGATAACTGCAAATGTTGATATATATGCGTATATGGTTTATGAGGGCAGAAAATATACATATTTAATGCTTGATAAGAAACTATATAGATGCTCAAAAAAATATAGTAGTACTGTTATTAAAATGTTGGAAGTATTTAGAAAGAACTTTACAAAAGAGATTTTGCTTCCAGAGAGTCAATTGTCTAATTTCTTCTCTATAGTACAACCAAGCATAAAGAATAGTGTTAATATTGGAGAAAATGAGTACAAGAAAGTTGAAAAATACATTCCTGCAGAGCTATATGCAAAATTATATTTGGACTACAATGACTTAAATTATGTGCTAGCAGACATTAGATTTATATATGGAGATGTAGAGATAAATCCGCTAGATTCTAAGAAACAAGTAGAAGTACTTTCTAGAAATACAATAAAAGAAAGCAAATTAATTAACATGTTCGTTAAGAGTGGATTTATGCTAGACCAAAAGAACAATAGATTGATTCTTGCAAATGATGACAAGATATATGAATTTTTGACTAATGATATGGATTCATATATGAAAAATTTTGAAGTGCTTGCGACAGATAATTTTAAGGCAAAAGAAGTTAGAAGTACATCTGCTGTAAATTTGGGTGTAAGGGTAGAAAATAATTTGCTAGACATAGATTTTTCTAGTCTGGACTTCGACCCAGCAGAGCTTCAAGAGATAATGAAGCAGTACAAATTAAAGAAGAGATACCATAGACTAAAAGACGGAAGTTTCGTAAATTTGGAAGATAATGATACTATCAAATTTATAGAGAGTGTAACCGAAGATATAGATGTTGATTACGATCAAATAAAGAACAATACTTTACAGTTACCAATGTACAGGGCTCTTTATTTAGATAAAATTTTGGAGAAGAATAGCTTTATTCATGTTACGAAAGATGAAAGCTACAAGAATTTAGTTGAAAATATTGATGTAAAAGAGATAGAAGGAAACATGGAAGTGCCAAAGAACCTGAATGCTAGCCTTAGAGAATACCAAAAAGTAGGGGTACAATGGTTACGTATGCTTGATTACTACGGTTTGGGCGGAATTTTGGCAGATGATATGGGTCTTGGAAAAACTGTTCAGCTATTGTGTGTAATTTGTGCATACAAAGATAATGGAGGAAAGAAACCATGTTTAGTCGTATGCCCAAGTTCATTATGCCTAAACTGGCAGAATGAAGCGGAAAAATTTACGATAGGAATGCAATCTATAGTAGTACATGGAACACTAGAAGAAAGAAAAAATCAAATTGCATCAATACCAAATTATGATATAGTAATAACTTCATATGAATTATTGAAGAGAGATATAGAAGAATATAAAAAATATGACTTCAAATTTAAATACATAATTGCAGATGAAGCACAATACATAAAAAATAATAACACACAAAATGCAAAGGCAATTAAGAATATATCAGCAGAAACAAGGTTTGCACTAACTGGAACGCCAATAGAAAACTCTTTGTCTGAGCTATGGTCAATATTCGATTTCATAATGCCAGGCTACTTATTTGGATACAGAAAATTCAAAGAGCTTTATGAAACGCCAATAATAAAAGAGGGCAATGAAGTGGCAATGAACAAATTGAAAAAATTGATAGAGCCATTTGTCTTAAGAAGAATAAAAGGTGAAGTCTTAACAGAGCTACCAGATAAAATGATATCTGTTCTAAATAGCCAGATGGTGGACGAGCAAAGAGATATTTATTTGTCTTATTTAGCAAAGGCAAAGAAAAATGCAATGGAAGAAATACAAGAAAATGGAATAGAAAAGAGCCAGATAAAAATACTTGCACTGTTAACAAGATTAAGACAAATATGTTGCCACCCAAGTCTATTTATAGACAACTACAAGGGCGAAAGCGGTAAGCTAAACCAATGTATAGAAATAGTAAAAGATGCAATACAATCAGGACACAAAATACTACTATTTTCAGGATACACGGCAATGTTTGAAATAATAGAAAAAGAACTACAAAAAGAGAATATAGAATTCTTAAAATTAACAGGACAAACCAAAGTATCTGAAAGAATAAATTTAGTAGATGAATTTAACAGCAATCCAAACAAAAAATTATTCTTAATCTCTTTAAAAGCCGGTGGAACTGGTCTAAACTTAGTTGGAGCAGATGTGGTAATACACTATGACCCATGGTGGAACTTATCTGCAGAAAATCAGGCTACAGATAGAACTTACCGAATAGGACAAAAGAGAAACGTACAAGTATATAAATTAATAACAAAAAACTCAATAGAAGAGAAAATATATGAACTACAAAAAAGAAAAGAAACTTTGATTGATAGCATGCTTTCAACAAACCAAACATTTATAAGCAAGCTTTCAAAAGAAGACATAATGAATTTGTTTGAATAATTTCGCCCAATAGGGACGCCCTTTTTTGGGCGAAAATTGTTTAGACAATTATAAAAGTTAATTCGCCCAAAAAGGGGCGTCCCTATTGGGCGAGAAAGGATTCAATATGAATGATTTTATAACTGTTGTTGGTGGCGGCTTAGCTGGTTCTGAGGCTACGTACCAGATTGCTAAAAGAGGGATAAAAGTTAAGTTATATGAGATGAAACCTGATAATTTTTCACCAGCACATTCGAATAATAATTTAGCAGAGATTGTTTGTAGCAATTCTTTTAAGTCTAATTTGCACACGAATGCTTGTGGGCTTTTAAAGGGAGAGCTTAGAAGTTTAAATTCTCTTCTAATTAAAATTGCTGATGAAACTGCTGTACCAGCTGGGCAGGCTTTAGCTGTTGATAGAGAGGTGTTTTCTAAAAAGGTTACTGAAGCTTTAGAAAACATGGAAAATGTAGAAATAATAAGGCAAGAAATTGGAAAAGATGGACTATCAATAGAAAGCATTGCAAAAGATGGAATTGTTATAATTGCAACGGGTCCACTTACTTCTGATGCCTTATCTAAGCAAATTCTAGAACTTACAGGAGAAGATGACTTACATTTTTATGATGCAGCAGCTCCAATAATATTCAAAGATAGTATTGACATGAATATAGCTTTTTATGGCAATAGATATGAACAAGAAAGAGCTAAGGATGAAGATGTAGAAGAATGGAAAGCAAAGCAGAAAAATGATGGAGATGCAAGTTACATAAATCTTCCAATAAATAAAGAAGAATATGAACATTTTTGGAATGAATTAGTTAATGCAGAGGTTGTGGAATTACATCAATTTGAAAAAAGAGAAATTTTCGAAGGCTGTATGCCAGTTGAAGTAATGGCAAAGAGAGGAATAGATACATTAAGATATGGCCCATTAAAACCAATGGGATTTACAGATCCACGTACAGGTTACAGGCCGTATGCACTAGTTCAGTTAAGGCAAGACAATAAAGATGCAACAATTTATAATATTGTTGGATTCCAAACAAATTTAAAATTTGGCGAACAAAAACGAGTATTTAGTATGATACCAGGTTTAGAAAATGCGGAATTTGCAAAATATGGAGTAATGCATAGAAATACTTTCATAAATTCTACAAAATTATTAGATAGAACCTATCAATTAAAGAAAAACAAAAACATATATTTTGCAGGACAAATTACAGGCGTAGAAGGTTATGTAGAATCTATTTCATCTGGATTAGTTGCTGGAATAAATGTGGTAAAACAATTAAGACAAGAAGAAAAAATTGAATTTTCTGAATATACAATGATAGGAGCTTTGGCAAAATACATATCAACTCCGAATGATAAATTCCAACCAATGAATGCAAATTATGGGATTTTACCAGAGCTAGAGGGAAAAAAGATATCAGATAAAAAATTGAAATATGGAAATTTATCAGATAGAGCGTTAGAAAAATTAAATTCACAAAATATTGCAAAAATATAACAAAATATTACATTTTTGTTAAAATACACACAAATTTTTTCTCTTATGGTATATTTATTGTGATAAATAAGACTAGTATACATAAAGTATTGAAAAAATAAATTATATATGCTATAATATAGACATATGAGTTATAAAAGGAGATTGATAAAATGGCTAAGAGAAGTAATAAAATTAAAAATGAATATCAACAATACTTAAAAATGTCACCCGAATTTGTACATTTAACAGGTGAATCTTTAAAGCAACAAATTGGTGGTTTGGATAATGCAGTAGAAAAGATAACTGCTCAAATGATTAATTTGTCAACCGAAATTGAAGCATTAGGCAAAAGTGAAAAAGAAGAAGACAAAAAAGCTTTAGAAGCAAAAAAAGCCAGAAAAGAAAGCTTAAATAAGGCTTTGGAAAATGCTAAAAAAGAAAGAGATGAACAAAAACCTAAATTAGAAAAACAATTAAACAGAGTTCAAGGGTTTGAAAAGAATAGAGCACAAATTGAAAGAGTAAGACAGATAAAAAATGATCTTGGAAATAAAAAAATGCATTTAGAATATGAAGTAAGCTATAATGAAAAGAAGATTTCTGAACTTGAAGAGCAAGTAACTGAAATAGATAAAGATGAAAATACTAAGTCAGTTATAGCTGAACTTGAAAAAATGCAAAAGTCTGACGTGAAAAATTTCGATGTTGATGATATTAAAAAATTAGATGAATTAGAAGCAAAAAAATCTGATATTGAGGAAAAGAAAGCAGGAATTAAATCTAAAATTGACAGCTTGAAAAATGCCAATAAAGATTTAGAGCATAAAATTGATACATTAAATACTGAAATTGCAAAATGTGATTTTGCTTGGAAGAACTTATTTGCAAACAAGACATGGGATGAAATTGAAGCTAAATCTATGGATGGCAGATTTACAAAGAAAGAAGAAAAAGCTAAACAAGAAGAACCAGAAAAAGAAGAAGCTTCTGCTGGTAAAGAACCAAGCAAAGAAGAGCCTAAACAAGAAAAAGCTCCTGCTGCTGAGAAACCTACAGTAGAAGATGTAGATAAACCAGTAGAACCAATGTGGACTGATTTGCAATCAGAAGAAGAAGCTAAGAAAGAAGAAGCTGAACAAGCAGCAAAGGAAAACAATGAAAAGGCACTAGTAAAAACAAGCAGATGGTCTAAATTATGGAATGCAATAAAGCACCCAATTCAAACTATAAAAGCTGTAAGAGAAAAAGCTAAGTCTGGAGAAGGTAAAAGAATTATAAAAAATGGTGATGCAATTAAAAAAGATGGAGAGCCAGAAAAAACAGAAGCACAAAGTGTTGATGCATTTATAGCAAAATTACGCCAAATGTCTGAAAAAGAAGCTGTAAAAGATGCTCAAAATAAGGATAATAAAGAACAACCAGATTATTCAAAATATGTAGCAAGACATGCAAGAAAAGTTGAAGCTCAAAAACAAAGAGACGACGAAGGAAGATAAAATTAATTCCATATAAATATTAGAAAACTAAGTGAAATATTCGCTTAGTTTTCTTGCTTTTTACGACATATTAGTATAAAATAAACAAGAAATTGAATGTTTACAACTTACATGAGGAGAATAAAATATGAAGCAGATTTTATTTGTTATTGCAATGAAAAAGGAAGCAACAGACATTGCAGAAAAATTGAAATTGGAAGAGATTAACGAAAATGTATATAGAAAAGAAAATATTTCTTTAATTATCACTGGAATTGGAAAGCAACAAACAGCAATCAATTTAACCAGATATTTAGAAAACTGTGATATAAAGCCAGATTTAATAATAAATATGGGATATGTTGGCTCTACTAACTCTAAAATTGGAGAATGGGTTAATGTTAGTAAATCTTATAATTATGAATGGAACATTCCAGGAGAGCAACAATATACTGTTGAAGAATTTAATGATGACAGAATTAAAATATTAGAAAATATTAAAAAATTACCATGTTATAGTGCTGAAAGTTTTGTAACACATACAGATATAAAAGACGATGTGCTTTTTGACATGGAACTAAATTCTATTTATATAATTTGTTGCATGTATAAGATGGATTTAATATCACTAAAAAAAGTTAGTGATAATTTGAGTCTGGATGATTACTACAAAAATATAGATATGAAAGAAGTAATGGAATTAACCAGTGGATTAGAATTATTAAGAGGAGAACTATAAATGTATTTGAAAAGACTAGAACTGCAAGGGTTTAAATCGTTTGCAGATAAGACTGTATTGGAATTTAAGCCGGGTATTACAGCTGTTATTGGACCAAATGGTTCTGGTAAGAGTAATATTTCGGATAGCATTAGGTGGGTACTTGGAGAGCAGAGTATGAAGTCTTTAAGAGGTGCAAAGGCAGAAGACGTAATATTTGCAGGTACTCAAAATAGAAAATCGTTGGGATTTGCAGAGGCATCTATTGTAATAGATAACTCTGATGGAAAATTACCAATTGAATATAATGAAGTAACAGTTACAAGAAAATTATATAGAAGTGGTGAGACTGGCTATTTTATAAATAAAACACCATGTAGACTTAAAGATATTATAGAATTGTTTATGGATACTGGTATTGGAAAAGATGGATATTCTATAATTGGACAAGGTAAAATTGACGAAATTTTGAGCAATAAATCAGATGATAGAAGACACATATTCGAAGAGGCTGCCGGAATTGTAAAGTATAGAACTCGTAAGGTGGAATCTGAGAAAAAACTAGAGCAAACAAAGCTCAATCTATTACGTATAAATGATATTTTATCTGAAATAGAAGGACAATTAGATCCACTTAAATTGCAGGCAGATAAAGCCAGAAAGTTCTTAGATTTAAGAGAAGAACTTAAGAGCATTGAAGTTGGATTATTTGTGTATAACATAAATACATATAAAGAAAAACTTGAACAAATTGTAGAAGATTTACAAATTTTAAAAGACCAAGAGACATCAGAAAGCCAAAAGTTAGAAGAGGGGCAAAATAAAAAAGATACTTTAAAAACTAGAATTGATGAACTTATTGCAGAAATTGAAAATATGCAAAATGTTGGTTTCGAGAGCAAGACGAAGATTGAACAGTTAAATTCTCAGATAAATGTTTCTAAAGAAAGAATTTCAAACAATGCTACAAATGCTGAAAGACTTACAAAAGAAATAGAGGAACTACATCAAAGAATTAATGATTTCAATGAGGAGAAAGATAGCAAGGTTTCTAAGAAGGACAACTTATTTAAGAATAAGGAAAGGTTTGAAACAGAACTAAAAGAGAAGGAAGAAGAGCTTGCAAAAATATCTGCTAAATTATCTGAAAAAGAGCTTGAGATAGAAGGAAAGAAAAAACAGGTAGAAGCCGATACAGACGCAAAATATGAAAGACTTGCCGAAATTAATACATATGAAATTAATTACGAAAACCTAGAAAAAACTAAGAAAAACGTAAAGCAAGAGCTTCAAAGCACTATTTCTGAATTAGATAGTAACAGAATAAAGAAACAAGAAATTTCTAAAAACTTTCAAGAAATAGAAGCAACAAGAAATAAGGCTGTTAAGACTCTAACAGAAATAAAAAATCAAAAAGAAGTGGCTTTAGCCATTATAAAAGAATTTGATGACAAAATAAACAAGCTTACAGCAGAGTACAGAATGAAAGATTCTAGATGTAAGTTCTTAATCGAAACAGAACGTGATAAAGATGGATATATGAAGAGTGTTAAATCTTTACTACTTGCATGTGAACAAAATAGTGAATTAAATGCAGGAGTAGAAGGCGTGCTTGCAAGCCTAATTTCAGTTGACAAAAAGTATGAAACTGCAATCGAAATGTGCTTAGGCCAGGCTATGCAAAATATAGTTACGAAAACAGAAACAGATGCAAAAAAATTGATAGAGCATTTGCGTAAGAACAATTTAGGAAGAGCAAGCTTTTTACCAATTTCATCAGTTCATGGAAAGAAAATAGAAAAAGTAAATTCTAATGGAATAGATGGAGTTATTGGTATAGCAGCAGACCTAGTAAAAGCAGATAAGAAATACCAAGACATAATCTTGAATTTGCTTGGCAGAACAGTAATTGTAGAAAATATGGATAGTGCCATAAAACTTGCAAAGGCTAACAGCTATTCGTTTAGAATAGTAACACTAGAAGGAGACGTAATAAATCCATCTGGTGCAATTAGTGGTGGTTCGGTAGCTCAAAAGACTGTAAATATATTAGGAAGAAGCAGAGAAATTGAAGAATTAAAGTCTAAGTTAGAAGAACTTAATTCGGAAATTAAGAAGCTAGAAAAAGAAAAGGAAGGGCACTCTGTAAAAATAGCCGATACAATAGAAGAATCTGCAAGGCTAGAGAAAAATTTACAAGAAATTGAGATTACATATGCAACTAAAAAGCAAGAATTAGACATGATAGACAGTCAAATTACTAAACTTGAAGAAAAAATGGCTAAGTTAAAAAATCAAGTTGAAGAAATTGATGAAGAAAAGAAAAAATTAGAAGTTTCTAAAGAAGGCACTAAACAAGTAATTGCAAACTTAGACAAAGAAATGCAAGAATTAAATGCAGAGATTACACAGTTTGCAGAGCTAAATAAAGACGACCAAACTTACATAGATAACTTAAATATAGATATAACAGACTTAAAAATTTCTGTATCTTCATTTGATGAGAGTGGAACATCTCTTGACGAAATGATTGCAAGAATAGAGCAAGATATTCAAAATGCAAATGCAAGCATAGAGACAAAACAAGCAGATATAGAGAACGCAAAACTAGGGACTGCTAAAAATGAAGAAGCAATTTCGAACTTCGAGCAAGAAATAGAAAAGATTAAATCCGAAGTTACAAATAGCTCTGAAAAGATAGAAGCTCTAAAGAATGAAAAGACAGCAAAAAATGAAGAATTAGAAAAGATAGAGGCTCAAATAGAGTCACAATATAGTGTATTAAATGGTCTAAAAGAGCAAATAGTAAAAGTAGAAAGTAAGAAAACAAAACAAGAACAAGATATAGATGATTTAATAAACAGATTGTGGCAAGAATATGAACTAACTCCTAACAATGCAGATGGTTATGCAAAGCCAGATAATGTTCAAGTTGCTCAAAAGAGAACAACAGAACTACGTAAAAATATAGCAGACTTAGGAAGCATAAATGTAGATGCAATAGAAGATTACAAGAAAATGCAAGAAAGATATGACTTTATGAATGAGCAAAGACTTGATTTAGAAGACTCTATAACAAAGCTTAGAAACGTAATTTCTGAAATGACAACTACAATGCAAAAGCAATTTGATGAGAAATTTAAACAAATAAATAAAAACTTCAACGAAGTGTTCATCGAACTATTTGGTGGAGGAAAGGCAGAGCTAATATTAGAAGATGAAGCCAACATACTAGAATGTGGAATAGACATTAGGGTACAACCACCAGGAAAGAAACTACAAAACATGATGCTATTATCGGGTGGAGAAAAAGCACTAACGGCAATAGCAATATTGTTTGCAATACTAAAAATAAATCCAGCTCCATTCTGCATATTAGACGAAATTGAAGCCGCTCTTGATGACGTAAACGTTGCAAGATATGCCTTATATTTAAAGAAATTCAGCACAGAAACACAGTTCTTAGTAATAACACATAGAAAAGGAACAATGGAAATTGCAGATACAGTTTACGGTGTAACAATGGAAGAAAAGGGAATAAGCAAACTATTGTCAATGAAGCTAAAATAATAGCTTTTGAGATTATATAATAAGGAATACTAGCGATGTATCTTGCAGTATTCTTTTTTATTATTGAAAAATTTTAAAGAAGAGTATGAATTTTTTTCTATAAAATATAAATAATAACTATGGGTGATTTTATGAATATGGATTATAGAAAAATCTTAGAAGAAAGATTAAAGAATGGTATAAAAAATAATGAGTTTGTAATTTATTTGCAACCTAAATTTTATACAAATACTGGTAAACTTGCAGGAGCAGAAGCGTTAATTCGTTGGAATAGAGACGGAAAATTAGTAATGCCAAATATTTTTATTCCGCTGTTTGAAAAATACGAACTTATAACTGAGCTAGATACTTATGTTTTAGAAAATATCTGCAGATTACAACAACAGTGGAGAAAACAGGAATACAACATTGTACCAATATCTGTGAATGAGTCTAGACTTCACTTATATAATGAAAATCATATAAATGACTTAATAGATTTAGTAAATAAATATAATGTTCAGCCTAATACAATAGAACTTGAGATGACTGAAACGACTGTGGTTAATAATGTTGAGCTTGCAAAAGAAGCAGAAAAAAATGTGCATAAATTAGGCTTTATAGTTTCGATGGATGACTTTGGAACAGGGTATTCATCTTTTAGTATGTTAAAAAATATAAACATTGATGTATTAAAAATGGATAAAAGTTTTTTTGATGATGTACTAGAAAGTAGAAGAGGCAAAATAATAATAGAAGCTGTAATAGAAATGTCTCACAAACTTAATATAAAAGTTGTGGCAGAAGGAATAGAAACAAAAGAGCAGGTTGAGTATTTAAAAAATATAAAATGTGACATGATACAAGGATATTATTTTGAAAAGCCGATGACAATAGAAAAATTTGAAGAAAAGTACATGAAATAAAAACATATAGTGAATGTAAGGAAATTTTATTTGTAAATATAAAAACAAGCGAATGTGAGATAATATACAATATTGCTCATTTGCTTGTTTTTTTACGTAATTGTAGAATTTCTAGTTTAATTGTAAAAGTTAGACGAACGATTGTTATTGCAATTGGAATTATATGGTATTATAATATTACAAGATTATTTCAAAAATATTTAATATCAAGGTTATTTATTCTAAAAACAATACAATCATTGGTACGTATATAATAAATGTTTTATTAGCAGTCTTTATGAAGTTATATGAAAAGGGCTGTTGTAAATTAGTTTTAAACTGTAGATTGTAAATAAATCAGATGAAAAAGTAAAACTATCTTAAATAAAATATTGACCTATAAGTAAACAATAATGTATAATTAAGGAGAAGAATGAATGAAAAAAGAGAACATGTATGTGCCATCAGGGCTAAAAACAAGAAATGGAAAAGATATAATGTGAAAGATTAAGGTAATTATGTGAGAATTTAATTTTAAATAATAATATTGGCGGAAATCTTGATTTTATTATGTAAATGCTATTGAAAAATGTACTTTTAATCGTTAAGTTATTTACTTAATAATGAGTTGTGAAGACGAAAAAAATATGAAAACAAAAGATGTAAGAGGAATTACAATAATTTCGCTAGTAGTTACCATAGTAGTTTTATTAATATTAGCAGGAGTGAGTATTAGTACACTGGTAGGAGAAAATGGTGTTGTAGATAATGCAAAAAAAATACAAAATGATACATATTATCAAATTGCAAGTGAAGAAGTAAATCAATTAGTATTAGAGCATAAGCTAACAAAGAAAGATGAAACACTAGAAGAATTTTTAACATCCAAAGTTCCATCGAGAATAGATGGAGTAACTAGAAAAGATGATAATACTTTAATTGTAAAAAAGAATGGGTATGAAATTGAAGTAGAAGAAGTTAAAGCAGAAAGCCAAACATTAACATTGGATGTGGTACCATATGTTGGAACATATGATGGACAACCACATGATATGTTAACAAGCGTAAATGTGTTACCAAGTGATTCAAAAGTAGAATATTCAATAGATAATGGAAAAACGTATATAGAAAATATACCACAAATAATAAATGCTACATCGGTTTCTGTAATTGTGAAAGCAAGTAGAATTGGATATAAAACAGAGACAGTAACTAAAACAGCAGTAGTAAATAAGGCAGAAGGAAAATTAAAATTATCTGAGACGAGTGGAACAATAACATATCCAAATAACACGGCATTTACGGTAAGTGAAAATACAGGAACATTGAGTGTTTCTTCAAACAATAACAATATAGCAACAGCAAGTGTAAGTGGAAATACTGTAGCAGTAAAATCAGGAACAACAGCAGGAAAGGCAACAATAACAGTAACAAGTGCAGAAGCAAGCAATTATACAGCAAAATCTGCAACGTATGAAGCAACAGTAAATAATGGAACAATAAGCTTAAGTGCAACGCCATACACAGGAACATATGATGGAAAAGCGCATAAAGCATTAACAAATGTAAGTGTAAATCCAAGTGATGCAAAATTAGAGTATTCAATAAATGGAGGCACGTATAGTACGACAATGCCAACAATAACAAACACCTCGTCATTTACGGTAACAGTAAGAGCAAGCAAAGCAGGATATAAAACGCAAAGCACAACACAAACAGTAAAAGTAAATAAAGCAAATGGAAGCTTAAGTTTATCATCTTATAGTAGTACAATAACATATCCAAATAGCACTTCATTTACAGCAAGTGGTACTGGAAGTATAAGTGCATGGTCGTCAAATACAGGAGTAGCTACGGTTAGTGTAAGTGGTAATACAGTAACAGTAAAATCAATTGGAGTAGGAAGTGCAACAATAACTGTGAAGAGTGCATCTAACACAAACTATAATGAAAAAACAGCAACATATACAGTAACCGTAAAAAATCCGACATTTACAGAAGGTTCGGGAGTAGGTTATTATGCAGATACAGATGGAGATGGAACACCAGATGGAATAATATTTGAAGATTTTAAGGTGGGTGGCAGTGGAAAATGGGGAAAAACTGAGTATACTATACCTACAGCCACAGGGCTAAAAGAGTATTATGTAAGTAAAACAAATTATAACGGGCAATTTGGAACAAAAGATGTATTATCAGCAAGAGGAAGTGGAAATGCAAGATTTAAAGTAATGGCACTAAGTGATTATAATAATAGTGCAACATATGCATTTTATAATGCTAAAGGAATAACATCAGGAGAATGGAGAGTTCCAACCAGATTTGAATTGGCAGCATTTGGAGGAGAATTAGGCATAACAACTTCGAACTATAGTGGATATGGATTAAAAGCAACATATTGGTCGTCCTCTGACTACAGCGGCAGCGGCACCGGCTATTACGTTTATTTTAGTTATGGCAACATCGTCGGCAACTACCTCAACGAAAAATTTCCTGTGCGTCTGGCTAGGACTTTCTAATTATGTAAAAAATTACATAAATGAGATGATGAAATAATATGTTTATTAAGCAGAATGTAGTTTATAAATAAAGATCAAAGAAAAATGCGTTATTTAAATAATACATAGATTCAAACGCAGATATATTCATAGAATAGCTGCATGATATAAAGTAAATTTTCATAATAAAATTAGAGTATATTTGAAATTTTATGTGGAGTTTCAGATATACTCTAAAATTTTAATGTGACAACATTAAAGTTGTATCTAGTTAGTTTTATGAGTGTGTTGACAATATTTCTTCTACTTCTTTTTTAGATAAGTTAACTGCCTTTGAAATTTGCTCTATAGGAATATTAAGTTTATGCAAATTTTTTATTATATCCTTTTTTTCATTTTCTGCTTGCTGTGCTTTTTTTTGTGCTTCTTCTAATTCTTTTTTCATTTGTAATTTGTCAGCTATTTCAAGGGTTCTATTTAAAACTCTTCGCCTTAATAAGTCGTCTTGACTTATTCTATCCAATTCTTCTTTTGCCTCTTTAATATCTTTATTTTCTTCCATTATACGAGATACCTCCTCTTTCTCTGGATTATCTAGAAAAAGCATCCATTGGAGTACTTCATCGTTCGGTGTTTTATGGTATGCTTTTACTACTTTAGGTAACTCTATTATAATAATTTCAAAATAATCTGTCAATATAAGATGTAACTCTTCATTTTCTCTTATTTTCCATGTGGTCTGAGGCTTTTCAAGATTTTTTGTTAACTTGAAAGTATCATCTAAAATTATTATTGATATTGTTTTTCTTAAGTCACTGTAAGTATCACCAATCTTTAAATTAGCAGCCTACATTTTTGCCCAATAATATACAAATCTCTCGGCTATGTTATCGTTTGAAGCAAGCTGTACCTCTATGTCACACTCAGTATTTCCATTTATTACTGCTCTTAAATCTAGTCTTCCGTTTTTATCATCTTTATTATCGTTTAATAAATCTGTACTTTTATCAAGCTCAAGCCTGTCTATTTTCATCTTTAAAATAGCCTCTAGCATAGCTTGTGTAATCCTT
>ENA-ORTF01001835-ORTF01001835.1-human-gut-metagenome-genome-assembly--contig:-NODE-1835-length-23394-cov-4.198809_pt1 | contig 23394 bp, 20 predicted proteins | sample MGYA00241908_ERZ509180 | MGnify/ENA primary metagenome ERZ509180 (study PRJEB26280, sample SAMEA2338814) | human gut metagenome | biome: human gut; feature: human-associated habitat; material: faeces... | reverse complement strand
CGGTTTCGTCGTGCATAGAAAACCTAAGAGCATAATTTCGTACAGAATCTTAGTCACGAAGCGTAGCGAGGGCGAAAGTGCGTGTCTCCCCAACAGTCCCCGGCTTACGTACCTTACGTTGTGACAGAAATTTAAATAAATGTTTTTAATCTTGCGCTTATTATGTTATCATGTAACTGAGATATAATTAATGATTCATTATAAATAGAAAGAGGTGTTTATATGTGTAGTATTGCAATAAAAATACCAGATGAAGTATTATACGATACCAAAATGACCAAAGATGAAGCTAATGCTTTTGCCAAGAAAGCTACTGCTCTAATGCTTTATTTAAAAAACCATATTTCTATTGGATATTGTGCACAGATAGCCGGAATGAGTGAGGAAGATTTCATCAAATATCTAGGCAATAATAATATATCTATCTTCAGTTTTGATGATGAAGCAGAATTTATAGAGGAGATGAATAATGCGTAGGGTAATTGTCAATTCAACACCATTAATTGCATTGTGCAATGCAGACTTACTTAACATTTTATTTCTTCTGTAAAAAATGCAATAACCAAAATTCAATCAAACGGATTCTATATAAATGAAAATATCATTAAACTAGCATTAAAACAGGCAGGTGAATTATGATTAAAATAGCATTCTTTGATGTGGATGGCACCCTGCTTCGGCTGGGACATAAAGAATTATCCGCAAACACTGCTGCTGCACTTAGGCAGCTCCACCAAAATGGCATCATCCTTTGTATGGCTACCGGAAGAAGCTACACAGGTGTGCCTCATTTTGATGGAATTGATTTTGATGTCCTGCTCACCTTTAACGGCTCATTCGTCACCAAAGGCAATGATATCATCTTCAAAAATCCTATTAATGAGCACGACAAATATCAGATAATTTCCAATCTAAAGCATATGAACCGCGCCATTGCAATCAGCAACGAGCATATGATTGTCACAAACGGTACCGACCCTGATTTAGAGCAGTACTTTGCCTTCGGCAGCGAAAAGCTTAAAATCGCTGACAATTTTGACGAGATAAGCAGGACTGATATATATCAGATTATGTGCTCCTGCCAAAAAGATGAGCACTCACAGATTCTATCCGGCGCGCCCCACTCACAGATAACTGCATGGTGGGATAAGGCCGCTGATATTATTCCGCTTAACAGTGGCAAAGGCAATGCTGTTGCTGCAGTGCTTAGGCATTATGGCTTCTCAAAGGATGAAGCAATTGCTTTCGGTGACGGACATAACGATATTGAAATGCTTGAGGCCGTAGGCATGGGTGTTGCCATGGGCAATGCAAAGGACGAAGTCAAGGCTAAGGCTGATTTTGTTTGCAAATCGGTTGAGAATGACGGAATATATCATTACTGTATTGAAAACAAACTGATTTTTTAGAGAAATATACTTATGAACATAGACAACAATTTACGACACCTACTCGAAAACGAAACAAAAATACATCTCGCGGAAATCCGCTTTCTCTACCAGAAGCTCGACAGACAGCTTGGGCTTAACGGTGCAAGGGTTCCTATCACATTTGGCTTTGATACGGACAGGCTCGGTGCATACACTCCGGGCTTTGGGCAGGATGAAGAAGAATTTCATTTTTCGCTGCTTTTCATCGGCTACTGTGTGACAAAGCCCTTGTCAAAGGATGACAGGATGGATTTATATAAGCACGAATATGCCCACTATATGCAATATAATATGGATATACCGGACAAGTACAACTGGCAGCCCGGCATCCACGGAAGTGCGTGGAAATACTGCTGCTCACTTATAGGAGCAGCTCCCACTCCTTACTACAAAGCCGGTGAAGGACTTATTAAGCACGATTATGATAAGGTTCTCAAAAAGAAAATTACTGACAAGAGTATTCCTATCCGCGACACATATTCACGCGAGCAGGAATACCGCAAAAAGAAAAACAGTACTGTAAAATTTAATATCAATGACGATATCAATCATCCAAAGTTCGGCAAGGGCACCATTGAACATATCGAGCAGCTCGAAGGCTCAGTTCGGCTGCATGTCAGATTCGGTGAAGATCTTAAGAAAATTGATCAGAAATGGCTGCTTCAGGCAGGCATGAAAAAGGCAGGTGCACCAAGGCACATATAGCGTTATGCTATCCTACATTACATTATTTCAAGTTCGTGAAAAATCCTTACTATCTCATTCCAGGAAGCTATGTTTTCTTTTAAATATAATTTCCCCTTTTCTACTATTTTATAATATTTTCTCTGTGGTCCCAATGATTTTTCACTGTAATATACTTCCGTCAACCCTCCTTTATTCAGTCTTCTTAGAATGGCATAAATAGTGCTTTCATCTGTATCCGGAAAAAGTCCCTGCAATATTTTAATTATATCGTATCCATATCTGTCTTCTTGTTTTAAAAGCTGTAAAATACATATACTTAAGATTCCTCTTTTTAGCTGTGAATCCATTTATGATTTCCTCTCAAATTTTAATTTTAACAATAAAATTGTCCCCAAAATCAGTGTCTGAATATATAATAAACTACTATATGCTATTATTTTTTCAAGCCCAAGCGTTCTTTCTATATAAAACATATGTAACTGATTTATAAAATACATTAAACAGGTAATAATACCAAGTATATGAAATATCGTTATAAAACCCAATTTCCTGTTTATTATATATTTCTTTAAGATGATGTAAATAATAATACAACTCAGAATAATTATAGCTGTTGTAACTAATACCACATAATAACTCCCTAAGCCAGCCTCATTATTTTTCATTACCAGAAATACCTCTGTTAATAAAATAAAAAAGAATAATCCGATTAATAACAGATGGTTTTTAAATTGCATATCACATGTTAATTTTGATTTTTTAAGAATAAACAAACCTGCAACAAATACTAGAACATTAGCTATCAGAGCAACCGGATAAAAATTCCAGCCGTTTTTATCAAAGTATCTTAACAAACTGACGCATAGCACATAATATATAACCAGCGTGGCAATTGTCTGTAATAAAACACTACTCTTCAATGGAAACGTATGCTCTTTTCCTTCTTTTGAATCTTTGTATAAATTTCTCGCGATATCAAACGGTTTTCCTAAGCCGGAACATATTTCGTACTCGCTTTTTTCAGCCATTTCTTCATTTTCGAACCATTCTTCATAGTCTTTAATTAAACTATCACAGTCATCATCCCCAAAATAAAATGATAAGCTAATATAAAGTTTCTCCAAAAATTTCTTTTTTGAATTTTGCTTTTGCATTATAACACCCTCTCTACTGATTAACACTCTACTGTTTATTAGTCACTAGTTAAGTATAATATATTTCATATCTTGCATTTTGTCAATACAAAAATCATGGGACTACAATATATCGCAGTCCCATGATTCTAACTATATCTTATATTTTTGTTTGTAACTATTTAAGTCTTAAGTCACATTGAGAACAAGAAAATCTACATCTCAATTGCAATCGTATATGACTTCTCAAATTTCTCACCCTGTGCCAACGAATTACCATACTCCCTGTCCTTTAATTCTCCGGCAAAGCCTGCTCTGTCGCATCGGCCGTACCACGGCTCAATACAGATAAACGGTGCTCCCATTCCTGCCGGTGACCACAGACCAAATAAAGGCGCATCAAATGACACCGTAAGGTATGGCTTCTTATCCGGTGTACACAGACTCACCTTTGAAGCCTGTCTGTTTTCTATTATGAGCGCATCCTTATCAAACATATGCTCATCTATCTGACAGTATCCATCCGAATCCACCTTAAGCAGATTGTCCTCCTTGTCTAAAAGTCCTCCGTCACAGATAAGTCCGTAGGTGATTGCTTTGTCTGTGTCAAGCTTTAGATAATAGTCTGACTGTTTTCCCTGCTCTGCGACCGGACACATAAATGCCGGATGACCACCTATTGAGAAAAGTAAATCCTTTTTCGCAGGATTTGTCACCCTCCAGATCACTTTTATCTCACTGCCAGAAAGCTTATAGCCGATTTCGAGCACAAACTCAAACGGATATTTTGCAAGAGTCTCATCATTTGATTTAAGTGAAAACCATGCCTCGTCCTTTGTCTGTGACACAAGCTCAAACTCCATATCCCTTGCAAAGCCGTGCTGTCCCATCGGATAATCTGTCCCATCAACGGTAAACTTCTTGTCCTTTAAGCTGCCGACAAACGGGAAAAGCACCGGTGCGCTTCTCTTCCAGTATTTCTCATCGGCATCCCACAGATACTGTGTACCTGTTTCCTTGCCGGTGATGCTTTTAAGCTCTGCTCCGAAGCTGTTTATCGTGAGCTCAAGTGATTCATTTTCCAGTTTAATCTCCATCAAATATCTCCTTTTATATTTTTTGTAGTCAGTTTTTTTACATTAGCAGAAGTCCAACAACTCTTACAATAAATGCTGCCACCCATGCAATCGCACACTGCAAAAGCACCACGCTGATTGCCCACTTTGCACCCAGCTCTCTCTTTATGGATGCTATAGCAGCCACGCAAGGACTGTAGAGCAGTGAGAACACCAGAAGAGATGCAGCTGAAAGTGTTGTGAGTGCTGTCGTAACAGTTCCGCCAAACAGTATCTCAAGTGTTGATACCACGCTCTCCTTTGCCATGAGTCCGCTGATAAGTGATGTGCATATACGCCAGTCTCCGAGTCCCAGAGGCTTAAAGACAGGCACGATAACACTTGAAATAGCGGCAAGCATGCTGTCCTTTGAGTCTGTTACCATGTTAAAGTGTATGTCAAAGCTCTGTAAGAACCATATAAGCATTGTGGCAATAAGTATTACTGTAAATGCCTTCTGCAAAAAGTCCTTTGCCTTCTCCCAGAGGAGCTGGCACACATTCTTGGCGCCCGGCATCCTGTAGTTTGGCAGTTCCATGACAAATGGCACTGCGTCACCCCTGAACAAAGTCTTTCTATAGATAAATGCGAAAAGTATTCCGACAATTATTCCAATGAAGTACAGTCCTCCCATGACAAGTCCGCCATGCTTCGGGAAAAATGCACTAACAAAGAATGCATAAATTGGCAATTTTGCCGAACAGCTCATAAACGGTGTGAGGAGTATAGTCATTCTACGGTCTCTCTCACTTGGCAGTGTACGTGTCGCCATGACAGCTGGCACCGTACAGCCGAAGCCTATGAGCATTGGTACTATGCTTCGTCCTGAAAGTCCTATCTTACGAAGGAGCTTGTCCATGAAGAACGCAACCCTCGCTATGTATCCGCTGTCCTCCATGAGGGATAAGAAAAAGAACAGTGTCACGATAATCGGCAAAAAGCTTAATACGCTTCCAACACCCTGAAAGATGCCGTCTATTACCAGTCCGTGCAGCACCTCATTCACGCCTGCCGCTGTGAGTGCCTTATCCGTAAGCACAGTCAGTGCTCCTATGCCCTGCTCCAAAAGCCACTGAAGTCCTGCTCCGATTACGTTGAAGGTGAGATAAAATACCGCAAGCATTATCACTATAAAGCACGGTATTGCCGTGTATTTGCCTGTAAGAACACGGTCGATGCGCTCACTTCTGATACGCTCCCTGCTCTCCTTCGGTTTTACCACAGTGCTCTCGCATATTTTCTCAATAAATGTAAAGCGCATATCCGCAATTGCAGCGCTTCTGTCAAGGCCTCTCTCCTTCTCCATCTGGACAATCAGATGCTCTATTGCCTCTTTCTCATTCTCATCAAGATGAAGCTGCTCTAATATAAGTGCATCTCCCTCGATAATTTTGGTAGCAGCAAAGCGAATCGGAACTCCGGCGAGCTTTGCATGATCCTCAATCAGGTGACTGACCGCGTGTATACATCTGTGCACGGCACCGCCAAAATCATTCTCATCACAGAAATCCTGTCTGCCCGGACGCTCCTGATACTTTGCAATGTGTATTGCATGGCGCACCAGCTCATCAACACCCTGATTCTTTGCGGCAGAAATCGGTACAACAGGCACTCCTAACAGTCCCTCGATTTTATTTACATCGATTGAGCCTGAGTTTGCCGTCACCTCATCCATCATATTGAGTGCGATAACCATCGGTATATCCATCTCAAGAAGCTGCATGGTCAGATACAGGTTTCTCTCGATATTTGTCGCATCTACGATATTTATTATGGCCTTTGGCTTGTTATCGAGCACAAAGTTTCTCGACACAATCTCCTCATTAGTATATGGGCTCATTGAGTAAATGCCCGGTAAATCTGTGATTGATGTATCCGGATGTTCTTTAATAGAGCCATCCTTTCTGTCCACCGTCACTCCCGGGAAATTGCCCACATGCTGATTTGAGCCTGTAAGCTGGTTGAAAAGTGTTGTCTTGCCGCAGTTTTGGTTTCCCACAAGTGCGTACGTGAGCTTCTCACCATCCGGAAGGGGATTTCCACTGCCCTTCACATGGTATTTACCCTCCTCGCCAAGTCCGGGATGGGCTGTGTTGCTTATCTTTTTAGGGCCCTCATGCTTTCTTGAACGGCTGTCAATTAATTCTACCTCAATCTGTGCCGCATCATCAAGCCTCAATGTGAGCTCATAGCCGTGCACCTGAAGCTCCATCGGGTCTCCCATCGGTGCAAATTTGATAACTGTCACTTCGGCCTTTGGGATTACTCCCATATCCAGGAAATGCTGGCGCAGTGCGCCCTCACCGCCTACTGTAAGTATTCTGGCACTCTGTCCTATGCCAAGTTCTTTTAGTGTCATTTTATCGCTTCCTAGTGTATTTATTGATAATTTTTCTCAACTTATCACAAATATCTTACCACAAAGCGTGTGCCACTGCATTCATTTTTTTCATTTAATACATCTTTTGTACAATCCTCCACAAGGATATATCCATTGTCATGACGCACAATTGCTTCCGCGAGCGAAAGTCCTATGCCGATGCTGTCTGCCGGCTGTCCGCTGCCGCTGTAAAAACGCGTGAATATATGCTTTTTGTCCTCATCACTTATGGCTTCTCCATCGTTTTGCACTGTTATCTCTGCATACATCTCATACCTGTAAAAGCCTATCTTTACCTCACTTTCTGCGTGCTCCACTGCATTTTTTACTATGTTTGTAATGGCCTCACACTGCCAGTATGCATCAGCATGTATACAGGCATCCTTATCAGAGCCTTCATCTATGGACAGCCTTATGTCTCTCAAATCGCAAAGTGCCATAACATTATCAGCTGCCTCAGACACAATTTCAGACAGCAGCGTATCCTTCTCATCAAACTCCACAACATCCGCTTCAAGCCTTGAAAGCTTTAAGATAGCCTGCACCATATGCGATATATTATCCACATCACGCTTTGCCCTGCGCATTATCCTGCTTCTGTTTTCAGGTGCCATATCAGGATTTCCTTCCAGATTTTCCAGATTTATCGAAAGTGATGTGAGCGGTGTCTTAAGCTGATGCGATATGTCAGAAAGCGCATCCTTTAGCAAAAGCTTGTCTGCCTTTGCATTTTCCGCAGACTCCCTCAAATAGATTGCTGTCTTGTAAAGCTCTCCCTTTAGTATAGAAATCTCTCCCTCTGTGCTATCTGCCATAAAAAGTCTGTAGTCTCCCTGATTTATGCGGCGCAGATAATCCGCAGCCTGTCTGACCTGTCTTTTAAAGCTAAATCTTATAAGCACAATGTAAAGACAAAAGCCCCCTGCAAAAAGCACAACAAGAAATATGTCTAGCCAAAGCGCTCCTTTAAGCGCTTTTTCATTTGACAAAACCGCGGAATCCTTTTCCATATCAATGCCGTATTTTTTTAAGAGCGTCTCTGCGCTTTTTAAATTTGTATAATCACTATCGAAGCTGCTGTCATTTAGAATCGCGGCTATGCTGCCATCTGATACATCGGGATATTTTTCATGAATGAGTGCACATAGCTTAGCCACTGTGGCGTTATAGTTTTTCGTATATGCCCTGTACTGGAAAAAGACGGTAAAAGCCATAACCGTCACACTTATACATGTATATATTATCGCAAAATACACAAAATGTTTTCTGTTCTCTAAATTATATTTCTTCTTTCTCATGCTTTCCCCCGGGAACTGTCTCTGTCGGTCGATACTGTTTAAAGAGCTTCATCTGAATCAACACGATACCCGATTCCCTTCACAGTCTTTATCACATCCTCACCAAGCTTTGCCCTAATGCGCTTCATATAGACAGTCACTGTATGGTCATACACATCGTTGCCTGTCGCCTCCCAGATGCAGTCAAGCACGGCATTTCTGGACACAGCCTTGTCGTGATTGGTAAAAAGCAGATCAAGTATGCGGTTTTCAAGACTTGAAAGAGCAATCACCTGTCCAGCCCTTCTTGCTTCCTTTTTGTCCAAATCATAGCTTATGCTTCCTGCGTGTATGACAGATGAGCTGTCATCACTTTTCCTTCGTAAAAATACGCGGTTTACCCTCGCCACAAGCTCTCTTACTGAAAAAGGCTTTGTGATGTAATCCTCCGCTCCAAGCTCAAGTCCCTTTACTATATCATTTTCCTCATCCCTTGCGGTAAGAAAAATCACCGGTGTTTTTTCTTTTTCCAGCCTTTCGCTGTAAAAATCAAAGCCGTTCCCATCCGGAAGCGACACATCAAGCAGCACAAGGCCGGGGTGCTCACTCAAAAGCGCCCCAGCCTCCTTTAAATTGCCTGCTGTCAAAAGCTCATATTCAGGTTCTGTAAAGGTATCACACAGTCCCTCTGTTATTCCTCTGTTGTCCTCTATGAGAAGTATTTTTTTCATATCAGCTCCCGCATTTCCTACAGATTTTCATTTTTGATTGTCTCAATAATGTTATTGTGTCTAAGCTTCGTCATTGATAGTTTCATGATAGCATAAATCAGCATTATTACAACCACTATACACAATATAATTGCTTTATACGGCGGCTCATAAATGATTGCGTCATCCATCCTGTTCATCATAACACATAAGAGATAGCTTATTAAAATACCAAGCGGTACACCTATTACAAGTGCCTTTACAGATATAAATACACTCTCGAGCCTGACCATTCCAGCAAACTGCTTATCTGTCATTCCAATGCTTCTTAGTGTTGCAAACTCGCGGCTTCTAAGCTCCATTCCGGTGCTTAAGGTATTGATGATATTTGTGATTCCTATTAAGGCAATAACCACAATAAGTCCGTATGCAAATACTCCAAGCAGTGTAAAGAGAGACTTTTCATCGCGCATCTCCTTATCCAGATTGCTGACATAAAAACTAATCTGCGAATACTCAGTATTTCCTTCCGTCTCCTTTTCGAATGTATCCTGATATTCATCTGCATTTTCTGCAACCACATATGCCGAATATGACGCATGTCCCGGTTTAATCTCATTACCGTTCTTGCCGTCACCCCATAGGCTTTCAAAGCCTTTTTGGTTCATAAACAAAAGCGTGGTATTGCTATTGCCATTATAACCGATCGGTACCTTGTCTGTGACACCTGCAATAGTTACATCCACAGTCTTTCTGACTCCGTTATTTATTGTTTCCTCGTCAACGTATCCACTGTTATCCTCTGTGCCGCTTTCAGTATCACCTTCCACTGCATTATTATCATCTGTGCTGCTTTCAGTATCGCCTTCTGCTGCATTGTCATCAGAAGAAGCATCATCATAAACATTATAGCCACACTCGATTGTATCTCCTGCTTTATATTTGTACAGCTCCATCTCTTTTTTGACGTATTTTGAGCTATTCTCATTATACACATCAAATGTGCCTTTATTCACAAGAATTGCTCCTGCAGCTGCATTTTTTATGCCTGCGTCAGACGCATACTTATCATATGATTTGTCATCCAAAACCGTGATTAAAACCATTTGCGAGACATCCTCACTGTCATCATAAAGCTGCCCGCAATACTCTCCATATTCCTTTGTATACTCCGGCTTACTGACATCGAAATCATAGCCTGCTCCAACCAGATAATCCTCAGCTCCTTCAATGCCACTCAAAAGGTTAGAGAACTTTTCAATATCAATGTCTTTTTTACATGACATATTTATTCCGATATTGTAATCTGTTGAAGCATATGACATCCCAACCCTGCTAAAGGCCATAGACATAAAGTATGATATCACAATAAAGGTTACTGAGCAGATGACAATAGATGTCACTGTGGTTCTGTACTTTTTATTGTTCCTCTTTATATTCTTATATGAGATAACGCCTCCGATACCCCAGATTCTGCCTATAATCGCCGGTGTCTTAAGCTTTGCTGACTTTATTTTAATCTCCTTTGTGTTTCTTATTGCTTCAAGCGGTGTGACCTTTGCCGCCCTTCTTGCACTGCCTGTTGCTGAGAAATAAATGGTTGCTATACTCATTATCACAGCAAGAATAAGTGCAGGCAGTGATGTGTGAAAGCTCAAAGCAAAGTTAAGCCAGCCTGCTGACAGCGCATTTACTACCTTGACAAGTATAAGCGATGCCAAAATACCACTCATGGTACCTACAGGAATACCAACCACTCCAAGCATTGCTGCCTCTGTCTTTACACTGCTTTTTATCTGGCGCCTCGTAGCACCCACGCTTGCAAGCATGCCATACTGCCTGATTTTTTCAGTGATTGATATGTTGAAGCTGTTTTTGATACAGTACACTGATGTCAGTATGATTATCAAAGCCACAACAGCGGCCACTGTAAACAGTGCTTTAAATGAACCGTCAATCGGGAAAACACACTCATAGCTTATAAGATAGCCATTCATATATATATCATATTTTGCATTTTCCATCTCTTTAAGAAACCTATCACTCTCCTCAGCAGACATTTCAACAGATGAATTATTCGCTTTCGCAAACAGCTTTTCATCCACACCAATTATATCAGCAGTCACAGCATCCTTGTTTCTTAAAGCCTTTTTAGTGTATCTGCTGTACACTGTGAGTGTAGTGTCAGCTTCGCTTGCCTCACTCTTTGTGCCGTTATCAATTGCTGCCAGTTCATCAGAGTATGTGACAAATGTATATCCGGCGGCACTATAGTCCTCCATTCCATAGCCCGGTCTTTCCATGATGCCTACCACCTTGTAGTGCTTTGTCACAGTATCGGTAAGTGTCTCTGCCTCATTCTCATATGCGCTGTTTTCCGATATGACACCTTCGGTGTTTGAATCATATCGCTTTCCGACATCCAGTGTTATCTCATCTCCCACCTTTATGTCGATTCGTCCGTTTGTCTTTAAGTGCCTTGGAATGACTATCTCATCCTCGTTTTTTGCCATGCGCCCCTCTATAAGTTTAAAGCAGCCTCTCTCAAAGCCGGCCTCATCTGTTGCCATGACATATGCATACGGCTTATCCTCATTCTTGCAGCCGTCTAGCTTTGCAAAGCCCATTCCCATTGTCTCAAATGTGCTTTCAATATTTCTGTTGTTTTTAAACTCCGAAAGCTCAGACATTTTCACATTCGAAAATTTCACATGAAAGTCGCCGCCCTTTTGCTTCTGGTATTCAATCATACTGTACTGAAAGCTTGACACAAGTGTGACAAGCGCCGACAAAAGCGCTGTTGCAAGAATTATTCCGACTATCGTGACAATAGTTCTTTTCCTGTTGAGCTTTAAGTTTTTTAATGTGAGTGTCTTCATCAAATTCATCTGATTTTACCATCCTCTATCATTATTGTGCGGTCAGCCGCCTTTGCAAGCTCCATATTGTGTGTAATCATAATGATTGTCTGGTTGAGCTCACGGTTTGAGGTCTTTAAGAGATGCATAATCTCGTTGCTGGCCTTGGTATCCAGGTTTCCGGTCGGCTCATCCGCGAGCACTATAGATGGTCTCGTAATCAGGGCTCTTCCTATAGATGTGCGCTGCTGCTGGCCTCCTGAAAGCTCGTTTGGCAGATGAGTGCGTCTCTCTGTAAGTCCAAGGCGTAAAAGCATGTCATCCATCTGTGCTTTTTCCACCTTTCTTCCATCAAGCTCCATCGGGATTGCCATGTTTTCCTCCACATTTAATATAGGTATCAGATTATAAAACTGATAAATGATACCTACCTGTCTTCTTCTGAATATGGCAAGCTCATCATCATTCATTGCAAAAATATCAGTGCCGTTTATATACACCTTTCCGCTTGTTGGCCTGTCAACACCTCCGAGCAGATGAAGCAGTGTGGATTTTCCGGAGCCGCTCGCCCCGACTATTGCCACAAACTCTCCCTTTTCCACGCTCAATGACACATCGTCCAAAGCCTTGACCTGATTTTCTCCGGCTCCGTATATTTTTGATAAGTGTTCTACTCTAAGCAGTTCCATTTAATTCTCCTTTTCTTCTCTATACATTTTTGAGTGCTGTGCGGTCTGTCCTTTAAAGTGCAGCCGCCCCGCGATACAAGTGTATAATACATTATGTAAAGTTACAGGTAGGTTACTTTTAAAAAATATTACAGCATAATATAAAAACTCCGGTCAGAACAAAAAGTTTTCTGTGCCGGAGCTTATATATTATATGTTTTATATCATATGTTTTATAATTATCTATGCCAATAATTATCTATGCCAATAATTATTTCTGCTTATATGAAGACAAAAAGTCTGCAAGCTTGCCTGTAGCATCCTTTAATATCTCTGTTCGAGGCAGATATACCACTCTGAAGTGATCAGGCTTATCCCAGTTGAAGCCGCCGCCGTGGATTATGAGTATCTTCTTCTCACGAAGCAGATCCAGTGCAAACTGTTCATCGTTTGTGATGTTGAATCTTGCAGTATCAATCTTTGGGAATATGTAAAATGCTGCCTTTGGCTTTACTGCCGAAATTCCCGGTATATCGTTTAATGCCTTGTAGACGTACTCTCTCTGCTCATAGATTCGTCCGCCCGGCACAATATACTCGCCTACACTCTGATATCCGCCTAAAGCTGTCTGCACTATCGACTGCGCCGGAACATTCGAGCAAAGACGCATGTTTGAGAGCATGTTGAGACCCTCGATATAGTCCTTTCCGAGCGCCTTGTTGCCGCTTAAAACCATCCATCCGATACGATAGCCTGCTATCATATGTGACTTAGAAAGACCGCTGAAGGTCACACAGAAGAGGTCCGGTGCAAGCGACGCAATAGACACATGCTCATAGTCATCCATCACAAGCCTGTCATATATCTCATCCGAAAAAATCATGAGCTCGTACTCTCTTGCCACATCAACTATCTGCTGCAGCACCTCCCTTGGATAGAGCGCTCCTGTCGGATTGTTTGGGTTGATTATTACGATTGCCTTTGTCTTGTCTGTAATCTTCTTTTTGATATCCTCTATGTCCGGATACCACTCTGACTGCTCATCACAGATATAGTGCACTGCCGTGCCTCCCGCAAGTGTAACGCAGGCTGTCCAAAGCGGATAGTCCGGTGCCGGCACCAGCACCTCATCACCATTGTCAAGAAGCGCTGACATGCTTAAGTTTATAAGCTCGCTGACTCCGTTTCCGGTGTAGATATCCTCAACCGTCACATTAGGAAGCTTTTTGAGCTGTGCATATTGCATGATTGCTTTTCTTGCAGAAAAAAGTCCCTTGGAGTTGGAATACCCCTCACAGTCCGTGAGCTGGCGAGACATATCATATATCACCTCATCAGGTGTCCTGAAGCCAAACGGCGCAGGATTTCCTATATTGAGTTTCAACACATTTGTGCCGTTTTCCTCCATGCGGGCCGCCTCATCCACCACCGGTCCTCTAACATCATAAAGCACATTATCTAATTTTCTGGATTTTCCAAATTCTCTCATCCTGACAATCTCCTTTTATTTTCGTAACATTTCCTGTATCCGTAATCATATCCTTCTAGCCTAAAAGCTCAAAAACAGCCTCAGCATCAAATACCACCTGCTTTACCTTATCAACCTCTATCTGATAAAGTGCATTTGCTGCCAGATGCTCTGCAGCCTGCTCGAGATCTCTTATGCCCGATGTGTTCTCGTGAAGCTTAATCACTGCATCAAGTCCGTCCTCTGTGAGAACGCACTCCTCTTCCTTCATTCCCATTCGCTCAAATACCTTGCGCAGGGCAAATCTCTGGAAGATGACCTTCTTCTCTTCATCGGTATAGTCCGGAATATCAATCACTGCAAAACGTGACATAAGCGGTGCAGAAATCTGGGATTTATCATTGGCTGTTGCGATCGGATATACTCCGACGGTCGGCACCATACACTCCATATAGTTGTCTGTAAAGCCCAGATTGTCAAGCAGTGTCAAAAGCACATCTGCCGGATTTCCGTTGCCGTTTTTGCTTGAGGCCTTGTCGAGCTCATTGATGATAAATACAAGATTTGACTCTCCCGCCTGTGAAAATGCCTCCATAATGATTCCCGGCTTTGCGTTTGAATAGATTCTTGAGCTTCCTGTGAGCTGCTCTGCATCATTTATTGAGCTCATGTCGAGTGTTGTCCATGGAAGCTTGAGTATACGCGCAACCGCATATGCAATCTGTGACTTTCCGGTTCCTGCCGGTCCACAGAGCAGCAGTCCGTAGGCAGGAAGTGTATGAGTCCTGTTTATCTGGATAATAGTCTCAATGATTCTCTGCTTCACGCTCTCCATGCCATAGAGCTCCTCATCGAGTATGCGTCTTGCCTCCACAGGGTCAATTGCCTCAAAGTAATTTCCCTTCCACTGGATATTCATCATGATGGAAAGTGCTCTCTGCGCATGGCGTCTCTCCTCAGGTGATACCTCGCTTGAACGCGCAACTGCCAGATTTCTTCTGGCCCACAGCAGTATATTGTCAGGCAGTGTACGGCCCGCACAGGTCATGAAATCTGTGATGCTCTGTATACTGGTGAGCTTCATGCTGTCGCCCTCTTCCTCGTAATCATCGAGGTCCGGCTCATCCTCAGGCATGGTGCTCGCAAAGAGCCTCTCCATCATATACTGCAGGAAGCCGTCCTCCGCAGACAGCTTTGTGCCTCTGCCGAGAGCCACCTCTCTCACCCTGTATACCGCGTATCCGTCAGGTGTATTGGCTCCTGAAAGCTGTACCTTTATGTGATTTTCGCCAAGCCACTTAAAAAGGCTGACGAAGCGGGAATCAATGCGCAGGATATCTGCACTGATTACCACGTCACCATCCTCAAATTCAAAGGATGTACGCTTTATCGGATTTGTAAACATACCGAGCGCATGATGCGCCCACTCCTTTTGCTTATTGTCTATCACAACAATCGGTTTATCGGCCGATGCCTTGGTCTCCGTCGAATGAAATGTCTCATATGTACACTCCGGATGCTCGTTTGCTACCGGTGTATCGCTAAAATCAAATACTGGCATTTTTATTCCTCTCTTTTCGTAATTGTATTCTTCATCATACCCTGTCAAAGGCTATGTCCTGTACCACCTCGCCCGCGATGATAAGTCCTGCCACTGATGGTACAAATGCAAGGCTTCCGGGAATATCCCTGCGCTGCGTGCACTTGTGTTCGGCACCCGGCGGGCAGATGCAGTTGGTTCTGCAGCTTATGGACATATCCTCTATAGGTCTTGTAGGCTTCTCCTCAGAGTATACCACCTTGAGCTTTTTCACGCCACGTTTTTTAAGCTCACGGCGCATGACCTTTGCAAGAGGACACATGCTGGTCTTATATATATCAGCCACCTTAAATGCACTTGCATCCAGCTTATTTCCCGCTCCCATACTGCTTATGATAGGGACATTCTTCTCCTGTGCCTTCATGACAAGCGCAATCTTTGCTGTGACCGTATCAACCGCGTCAACTATATAATCATACTCTTCAAACGGAAATTCATCAGCATTTTCCGGCAAAAAGAAGCACCTGTGCGTCACGACACTGACATCAGGATTAATATCATGAATCCTCTCCTCCATCACATCTGTCTTGTATTTTCCTATGGTCTTTCGGGTTGCAATTATCTGCCTGTTTAGGTTTGTAAGACACACCTTGTCATCATCGATAAGGTCAATCGCTCCCACGCCGCTTCTGACTAGTGCCTCGCAGACATATCCGCCCACTCCTCCTATTCCAAATACTGCGACTCTTGCGCCCTTTAGCCTATCCATCGCCTCTTTTCCAAGCAAAAGCTGTGTTCTTGAAAACTGATTTAACATTTATTTCTCCTTTTCATCCCTGACCACGCCGACACCGGCAGAAATCAGGAGTCTTACTGTATCCTTAAGCATGCTCCAGTCAGCCTTTGACAACTCATCGGCAGCCTTTATCATTTCAATGAGCTGCTTAAATGACATCTGGTCAAGGTTCTCAAAATTGGAGTCCGATGCTATTGAAAAAAGCACATTTACAAACTGCTTTCGCTGCGCCTCATCCATGCTGCCTATCCAGTTTCTGAGTGTCTTGTCAAGGCGCACACTGTTTTTGTCCAGCCCATCCGCCTTTATGATACTTCCGCCCATTATCTCCCATGAAAAAGCATCATGTTGCAGCGGCCCCGAATTATGGCTTCTTACCACCTCATAATTGTCCACATGCTCAAGCAATAAGCCAACAATAGACGACTGTGGCAGAAATGTCTCTATTCTGTCAAAAATTCTTTTGTAGCCTGCCGTATATATCATCTTGTGATTGAAGCCCGGCCCGTCAAAATTAAACACCTTAATAATGACATCCTGCACCTCTTTATCCACATGCATGGCGGCAAACACTGCCAGATTTCCACCCTTTGAGTGTCCGCCTATCCACAGCTTTCTTGTATTGATGCTTTTATTGTTGATATTTTCATCATCTAAAGCTTTATCATTTATGGCTTTTTCATTTATGCCCCTATCATCATTGCATATATATGCTGCCACCTGCTTTAAATATTTTTTCGCCTTGTTCTGTCCCGGTGTCTCATCGAGATAGCTTAGATTAAAGTTTTCCTTCCAGCCGACAATGGAATGGTCTGTACCACTGTAGGAAATGAAATATGTGCCGTCAGGCAGTTCTATCGTAACCGCAGAAAACTGCGACTCCTCTTTTTCACTAATATCGTATATATAATATCTCAAAATGCAGTCAGCATAGCGCCTTGAGTGCGCCAGCTTTTGAAGCAGCCTCGCGGAGTGGCGGAAAAGATTAGGCATCTGCTCAATCTCATCATCACTGTGATCCGCGCAGTAAAGGCTTGAAAGCTGTTTTATCGTAAGGTATGATTTCTTTGCATCCGGCATATATGGCTTCATCTGCACATAAATAAGCTGTGAAAAAATCAGTCCGTCCACCTCATTTACATGCACCTCATCAAAGCCTATGTCTCCACGCCAGTCAATATAATCCATGATATCTGCCATACAATGCCCTCCTGAAATATATCTGTCTTATTCATCATAGTGATCTAGGAAGCTGTGCTTTATGCCATCCTTTTTATATGCTACAACCGTAGCCAGATTTACATTCTCCACGCTCTTAAATATATTTGCCTCGACAAAAGGATTCACCTTTTTAAGATTAGCGATGAGCTGCTTTATCTCAACACGCTTTGAACGGTTTTCCTCATTATTGCAGGTGGTACAGGTATCTGTAAACTTGCAGGCACACTGTATGAAATGCAGACCGTTGTAATCACGCCATGCCTTGATATCGTCCTCCCTGACCAGGTAAAGAGGCCTGATAAGCTCCATGCCCTCAAAGTTTGTGCTGTGAAGCTTAGGCATCATGGTCTGTACCTGTGCACCGTAGAGCATGCCCATGAGTATCGTCTCGATAACATCATCATAATGATGTCCGAGCGCAATTTTGTTGCAGCCCAGCTCCTTTGCAAATGCATACAGATGTCCTCTTCTCATCCTCGCACATAAATAGCATGGCGATTTTTCTATATCATATACAGCATCAAATATATCTGACTCAAAAATAGTGGCAGGGATGCCAAGGTTCCTGCAGTTTTCCTCTATAACATGCCTGTTCGCCTCATTGTAGCCCGGGTCCATGACGAGAAACTTCACATCAAAATCAAACTTGTTGTGATGCTTAAGCTCCTGAAAAAGCTTTGCCATGAGCATGGAATCCTTACCTCCCGAGATACACACTGCAATCTTATCCCCCGGCTTTACAAGCTCATAGGTATTTATCGCCTTTGTAAACTTGCGCCAGATGGATTTCTTAAATTTCTTTCTGATGCTTTGCTCCACATCTGCCTTTATATCGCGCTCTGCCACCTCATCCTCTTTCATGGCATCAAGCAGCCAGCTTATATAGCCGCCCTTTAAGCTTGCCGCATCAAAACCTTTTTCTGTGAGATACTCTGCCACATCCACACTCGTCTTACCACGGCTGCAGACTATGACAAGCTTCTTATCATGTGGCACCCTCTCATCTGACTCTATTTCCTCTGCCTGAATATTGAGTGCTCCCTTTATGGCACCGTGCGCCACCTCTTCCTCACTTCTTATATCTATTATCTGATAGCTGTTACTATCCAGCTTTTTAACTTCTTCTATACTAAGCTGCATTTTATTTCTCCTATATTATTTCCGCAATGACTTTATTTCCTGAAATATCCTGTACTCATAATATGCCGTCACCACAAGGATGAGCCCTATCATAATGAGGCTGTATACATCGCGGATTGCTATTCCAAACGCATCACACACGCATGGCACCAGAAGCCCCGCAGTAAAAACAAGCTTTACAAACATCAAAAGCCTGAGTGAATACTTTCTGATATTGCCCACACACAGCTCCGCTGCTATGTGATTTAGCCTTTCCGGATAATGCTGCAGCCATGTGATTGCAATGTATACAAGCAAAAGCACAAGTATATTGGCCACAAACTTAAATACCTGTATGTGATAGCACACTCCATAATAAATCTGTAAGCCTATATACGCAAGAGCTAAAAGCGCATCTATTGCCTCAAGCACCGCCGAAGCAAAGGTCATATCTCCTTTTCTCATATAAATCTACTACCTTTCATTAACACCTTAAACACGTAAAAATAAGGTAAAACGATATTGTTTTTCTTTAAACTATCTAATTTTATCATATTATGGACTATCTTTCTAGAAAAATTGTGATATAATAATCAGGTTAAAGGAATTTTATTTAAAAATTAATAATACAACGAGGTTTAATCGAAAATGAGCAAATTAACAATACCAAAGAACTATTCTTCGGCACTGAATCTTCACGATACACAGCTTGCCATCAAGACTGTTAAGGATTTCTTCCAGGGCATGCTCGCACAGCGTCTTTCCCTGACACGTGTTTCAGCACCGCTTTTCGTTGATCCTACCACAGGCTTAAACGATAACTTAAACGGATATGAAAGACCTGTTACCTTCGGCATCCTTGAGCAGGGTGACAAGGAGGCTGAGGTCGTTCACTCCCTTGCCAAGTGGAAGAGATATGCATTAAAGAAATACGGATTTTCTCTCGGCGAGGGCATCTACACAGATATGAATGCCATAAGACGTGATGAGGAGACTGACAATATCCACTCTATATTTGTTGACCAGTGGGACTGGGAAAAGGTCATCCGCAAGGAGGACAGAAACTTAGACTTCCTTAAGGAAACAGTAAAGACAGTATACAAATGCCTGCGCAAGACCGAGCAGTACATGGCTATACAGTACGACTACATAGATTTGATTCTGCCAAAGGATATCACCTTTATCACCACATCAGAGCTTGAGGAAATGTTCCCGGACAATACTCCAAAGGAGCGCGAGTATTATTTTGCAAAGGCAAAGGGTGCAATCTGTGTAATGCAGATTGGTGACAAGCTTGCAAACGGAGAGCCTCACGACGGACGTGCCCCTGACTATGACGACTGGGCTTTAAACGCTGATATCATCGTGTACTATCCTGTTCTTGATATCGCACTTGAGCTTTCATCAATGGGTATCCGTGTAGATGAAAAAGCCCTAAAGGAACAGCTTGACAAGGCCGGATGTCCTGAGCGTGCTAAGCTTCCATTCCAGAAGGCTATCCTCAACAAGGAGCTTCCGTACACTATCGGAGGCGGAATCGGACAGTCACGAATCTGTATGTTCTTCCTCAGAAAGGCTCATATCGGTGAGGTACAAAGCTCACTGTGGCCTGAAGAGACAATTAAGGCATGTGAGGAGCATGGTATTCAATTGCTATAATCTGCATACCATACTTTACTGTTTGTTATTAAAAACCTGCTGTGTCAGACAAGCATGACACAGCAGGTTTTTTATTTCTTATTTTTAATTTTTCCATATGCATCACAAACATCAGCATAAATGCATGTGTTGCTGCTATTATCTACACAAACATCCTCCATGCAGCCCTGATCTGCGAACCCAGCCTCTCAAACTGCCAGTGGGTATTGCTCTTTATGATACTGTTTGGATCATTTATAGTAAAGCCCTCATCATCATAGCCTGTGATCACCATAAAATGTCCCTTTTCTGTGAAATCTCCCGGACCGACATTTACGACTATCAGATTGCCCTCATCAAGCCTTTCTTTAAATGTATCCTCATCCACCTTTATAGTCTTTGCATTTACCCCGTAGTGCCTGCAGCCCTTGCTTATAAGATTCCATGCACTTCCGGAGCCATCCACACTGTAGCCGGCCTCCTTTGCATACTCTGCCACCGCAAGAGGGGATGCCTGTGCATCATGTGTCAGATATAATACAACCATCGAAAGTGCAGTCGGACCGCAGCCACTCGCCGCAAAATAATTGCCACTGTACTTTTCATAGCCCCATCTCTTATCCCACTGCTGCAAAAGAGGTACTGTATCCTGCGAGGCCTCTGCCGTCAGATCAATATCATGCTCTATCGAATGCTCCTTAGGATACTCATATATGAAGTCAATTGCCTCATCATTTTTCTTGGCAAGCTCCTTTAGCTGTCCCGGATACTTTGCACTGTGAAGTATCTCATCAAGCTTCGTTTCCTTGTCAGGCTCGCTGTCTTGCTCCGCAGAGTTTACATCAGCCTCTGAGCTGTTTTGCTTTTTTTCTGAATCCATTTTAGATGCGGTAAGTGAATTATTATTCTTCTGCACATCAACATCTCTTGATTGCGTCTTATTATCAGCACCTACCACCGCGTCAGCTACGGGAACTAAAAGCTGCATGCCACACGCCAGAAATGTTGTTATGATTATCGCTGCACAAAGAACTATTGCGCCTATTTTCATACGCCTGTCGCGGTGCCTTGCACGTTTTATGCTTCCCTGCCTTCTATGAGTTTTCTTATGTGTCTTTCCCATTGTTCTCCTCTTACTATTACAGCTTATCAACCTCATCCATCCAGATACGTCCACACGCATCAGAAGGCATCCTTAGGTCTCCTCTCGGTGAGACCGCCACTGTTCCTACCTTTGGTCCATCCGGCAGACATGAGCGCTTGAACTGCTGTGCAAAAAATCTGCGATAGAAGTTCTTAAGCCATTTGAGAATAAACTCATCATCATATTTTCCTTCAAATGCTATCCTTGCAAGGCGGTAAACCTTGGCAGGAGCATAGCCGCAGCGCAGCATATTGTAAAGGAAGAAGTCATGCAGCTCATAAGGGCCCACAAGATCCTCTGTCTTCTGTGAAATCTTACCGTTTTCAGGTGGTAAAAGCTCAGGAGAAACAGGTGTATCAAGCACATCAAGAAGTGTACTTTCCAGCAAATCGCTGCCACAGGTATCTGCATAGTATTTTACCAGATGGCGCACCAGAGTCTTTGGAACCGATGCATTCACAGCATACATGGACATATGGTCTCCGTTGTAGGTAGCCCAGCCGAGTGCCAGCTCTGACAAATCTCCTGTACCTATAACCATTCCGTTTTCCTTGTTTGCGATATCCATAAGTATCTGTGTGCGCTCGCGTGCCTGTCCATTCTCGTAGGTGACATCATGCACAGACGGATCCTGTCCGATATCCCTGAAATGTATATTTACGGCATCCTTTATATCCACCTCGATAAATGTAGCTCCAAGGCATTTAATGAGATTTACCGCATTGTCATATGTGCGGTCTGTCGTTCCAAAGCCCGGCATCGTAACTGCCGCGATATCCTTGTGATCCTTTCCCAAAAGGTCAAATGCCCTTACTGTGACAAGCAGTGCCAGTGTGGAGTCGAGTCCTCCTGAAATACCGATAACCGCTGTCTTGCAGTTGGTATGCTCTAATCTCTTTTTAAGCCCCATAGCCTGAATCATAAGAATCTCATCACAGCGTCTGTCCCTGTCTGTCTTGTCTGCAGGAACAAAAGGAGCCGGATTTACATAGCGGCTAAGAGTGGTATCCTTTACCTCAAGATCAAACTCAGCCCATCTGTGATCATCCTCGACAACAAATGTTGTCATCCTGCGCCTCTCAGTCTCTATTCTTTCCACATCAAACTCGCTGTATATAGTCTCATTTGTAAAGCGCTTTGACTCGGCAAGCACATTTCCGTTTTCACAGATGAGATTGTGTCCTGAGTAGACCACATCCTGTGTGGACTCACCGTCTCCCGCTGACGCATAAATATATCCACAGATTAATCTGGCAGACTGTCCGCTCACAAGCTCTCTCCTGTATATTGCCTTGCCTGTCACCTCATCTGATGCAGACAGATTCACAAGCAGCGTCGCACCATTTCTGGCATGACGGATACTCGGCGGCTCCGGCGTCCACAAATCCTCGCAAAGCTCCGCGCCGATCTTTAATTCCGGCAGGGACATACAGACAAATAAAAGCCTCGTCCCCATCGGCACACACTCTCCCTCGAAATCGACCTCGACCGGATCTGCCATTCCTCTGGCAAAATGTCTCGCCTCGTAAAATTCATTGTAGTTCGGAAGATAGGTTTTGGGCACAAACCCGAGCACTTCCCCGCGGCAGAGCACGGCTGCCACATTATAGAGTTTTCCGTTGTAAGCAAGCGGAAGACCGACAAAAAGAATGGCGTCCACCTCTGCCGTCTCCTCCGCGATCGTTCCGAGCGCCCGCTTCGCCTGCTCCAAAAGATATTCCTGCAAAAACAGATCACTGCAGGTATATCCCGTGATGACAAGCTCCGGCAGCACGATCACCTTCGCGCCTGCCGCCGCCGCTTCCCGGATTCCTTCCACGATCACGCCGGCGTTGTATTTTGTGTCCGCCACGCGGATCTTCGGCGTGACGGCGGCAACTTTTACAAATCCATCTCTCATTTTCTCATTTCCTTTAACTCGTCGATGTCAAAATGGTACGCTTTGTTGCAGAACTGGCATTTTACCTCAATCGACTCCCCGTCGCTTACGATGTCGTCCAGATCCTTTCTGCTCAGTGTCGCAATCGCACGGGAGACGCGCTCCTTGGAGCAGTCGCACTGGAATGCGGCATCCACCGTATCGTTGATCTCAAGCCCAAACTCGCCGAGAATCAGCTCCAAGATCTCTTCCGGTGTCTTCCCATCTTCCAGCATCTCCGTGACGGAGGCAATCTCCGTGATCTTCTTCTCGAGACGATCCACCACGTCGT
>ENA-ORTF01001813-ORTF01001813.1-human-gut-metagenome-genome-assembly--contig:-NODE-1813-length-23564-cov-16.872092_pt1 | contig 23564 bp, 20 predicted proteins | sample MGYA00241908_ERZ509180 | MGnify/ENA primary metagenome ERZ509180 (study PRJEB26280, sample SAMEA2338814) | human gut metagenome | biome: human gut; feature: human-associated habitat; material: faeces... | reverse complement strand
CGGAACGGACAGGTCTACCGCTGTGCCGGAAGCGTGCCCCACGGCCTTGTGGGGCTGGGCGGCGCGCTGGAAAAGAGCTGCAACGGCTACTTCATCGAGCTGGGGCGGCGTCTCGGGCCGGAGCGGGTCCGGCAGATGGCGGCGGCGCTGGGCTTCGGGAAGGGGCAGGACATCGCGGCGGGGCTGCGGGCCTCGGCGGGCGTCCTGCCCGAGGCGGAGACGCTGGAAAACGAGGGGCAGTTCGCCAACTTCTGCTTCGGGCAGGGGGAGCTTCTGGCGACGCCCTTACAGGCGGCGGGGATGATGAACGCCATCGCGGCGGGCGGCGTCTACCGCACCCCCCTTTTCGTGGAGTGTGTCGTGGACGAGGCCACCGGCGAGGAGCTTGCGCCGCTGGCCCACGGCTCGGCCCGGCGGGTGTTTTCCGAAGAGACGGCAAAGAGGCTGCAAGGCCTGCTGGCGGGCGTCGTGGCGGAGGGAACGGGCCAGCAGGCGGCCCCTGCAGAGGGCACTGCCGCCGGAAAGACCGGTACGGCCCAGACCGGACAGTTCCGGGAGGGCGAGGAGCTGAAAAATTACTGGTTCGCGGGCTTTTACCCGGCGGACAGGCCCCGCTGGACCATCGTGGTGATGCAGGACGCCCAGACCGAGCCGGAGGTGTCCAGCGCCGCGGTCTTTGCCCGCCTGTGCGACGCGCTGGCGGCGGGAGAGGACGGGTAGTTTTGCGTTTTTACTTGCTTTTTTGGCCGGGGTATGTTACTATATACTCGTATTTGTATGTTTGTACCCCAAAATTGATAATAAAAGGAGCGTTTTCTTCCATGGCAGTCATTGAAATCGTCGGCGGCGTTATCCTGCTCGTCGTCTCGGTCGCCATCTTTGCCCTTACCCTGATGCAGCACACCCACGGTCAGGGTCTGTCCGGTGCCATCAACGGCAGCGCTTACGGCGCAAACAACACCCGTCTGACCCCTGCGGATCAGATGCTGGCGAAAGTGACCCGCATCGCCGGTGTCATCTTCTTTGTGGTGGCCATTCTGGCCTGCGTGTTCGCAAGCCGTCTGGCCTGAGTACGCGCCCGCAGCCCCGTGATGAAAGCGGGGCTGTTTTTCTGTTTGTATGGATAAGAGGAAAGAGCCGCGCCCCGGTGGGAGGGCGGGCCAAGGTAGTTAAGGAGAAAGAAAATCTATGTCAATGCGCGATAAGATCGAACACGCGATCCAGAACCAGCCCTGCACCGTCAAGGAGCTGAAGCAGAAGTTCGGCGGCGAGCGCGGCGCAGACCGCAAGGTGATGGAGGCTCTGGACGAGCTGGTACGGGAGGCCGTCGTCTGCCAGCGTCAGGGCGTGTTCTTTACCGTCCGCTCCGGCCGTGCCGACAAGGCTCTGCTGTGCAAGGTGGTCAAGCTGGGCAAGAACTTTGCCTTCGTCATGCTGGAGGACGGCACCAGCGACATCTTCATCCCCGGCCGCTTCACCAAGGGCGCCATGCCCGGCGATGAGGTGCTGGTGGAGAAGTTCGAGCATCCCCGCATGGAGGGCAGCGACGAGGGCACCATCCTCGCCGTCCTGACCGAGAAGAACGATCTGGTGGGCACGGTGCGCCGGGTCGAGGGCCGTCTGCGCTTCGTGCCCGACGACTGCCCGGCCATCACCATGCCGCTGGCCCGGGACTGCGAGGGCGGCGCAAAGGACGGCGACAAGGTGGCCGTCGAGATCCTGAACCGCGGCAACCGGCAGGAGGATCACCGGGTGGGCGTCGCCATGCGCTTCGGCAGCTCCGACGAGGCCAAGCGCTGCGCCAAGGCCCTGCTCTACGCCAAGGACATCCGCACCCGCTTCCCGGATAAGGTCCGGGAGGAGGCCAAGAAGTTCGAGGGGGCAGAGATCTCCGAGAAGGACTGCGAGGGCCGGATGGACCTGCGCGCCCTGCCCATCTTTACCATCGACAGCGCCGAGACCAAGGACATCGACGACGCCGTCAGCCTGACCCGCACCTCTGACGGCGGCTTCGAGCTGGGCGTCCACATCGCCGACGTCTCCAACTACGTCAAGCCCGGCACCGAGCTGGACAACGAGGCCTTCAGCCGCGCCACCAGCGTCTACTACGCCGATCAGGTGGTGCCCATGCTGCCCAAGGCCCTGTCCAACGGCATCTGCAGCCTGAACGAGAACGAGCTGCGTCTGGCCTTCTCCTGCCTGATGCGTCTGGACAAGGACGGCAACCTGACCGATTACCGCTTCGTCAAGTCCATCATCCGCAGCCGGGTCAAGGGCGTCTACGCCGAGATCAACGCCCTGCTGGCCGGGACGGCGGACGCCGAGATCAAGGCAAAGTATGCCGACGTCATCGACCAGCTCCCCGCCATGAAGGAGCTGTACGGCCACCGCGCCCGCCTGCGGAAGGAGCGGGGCTGCATGGACATCGAGAGCGGCGAGGTCAAGCTCATCCTCGACGAGAACGGCCGCTGCATCGACGTCAAGAAGCGCACCTCCGGCGAGAGCGAGAGCATGATCGAGGAGTTCATGCTGCTGGCCAACCAGTGCGCCGCCCACTTTGCCCGGGTCAAGCAGATCCCCTTCGTCTACCGCGTCCACGAGGAGCCGAACGCCGAGAAGCTGGAGCGTCTCCACGCCCTGCTGCAGGCCTGCGGCATCAACGACCACTTCGCCAAGGAGGTGCCCACGCCCAAGGAGCTGAGCGCCATCCTCGAGGGGGTGCGGGGCACGCCGTATGAGCAGATCATCAACACCGGGATGCTGCGCTGTATGTCCAAGGCCCTCTACGAGGAAAAGCCCAAGGGCCACTACGGTCTGGTGCTGAAGGATTACGCCCACTTCACCAGCCCCATCCGCCGTTACCCCGACCTCGCCATCCACCGCATCATGACCGACCTGCTCAAGGGCACCGAGAAGGAGACCATGATCCTCCGCTACACCGACTTTGCAGAGCGCGCCTCCAAGCAGTCCAGCGAGCGGGAGGTCGTCGCCATGCAGATCGAGCGGAAGGCCGAGGACTGCTACAAGGCCGAGTATGCCCGCCGCCATCTGGGCGAGTGCTACGAGGGCACCATCTCCGGCGTGACCCAGCGCGGCCTCTTCATCGAGCTGGACAACGGCGTGGAGGGCTTCGTGCCCGCTTCCAGCCTGACCCCCTCCGGCACCAGCCTCACCGAGGGCGTCCGTCTGACCGACCCCGCCTCCGGCAAGAGCTGGAGCCTCGGCGACAAGATGATGATCACCATCGTCCGCGCCGACGTCAATCTGGGCAAGATCGACTTCGAGGTCGCCCCTGCCGCCAAGAACTGAGGAGGGGGAAACATGAGCATCCGTCATGCAGTCCCCGCCGATGTGGACACGCTGGCCGACATCGAAGCGGCATCCTATCCGCCTGCCGAGGGGGCGTCCCGGCAGAGCATCGCCGGGCGGGTGGCCGTCTACCCGGATCATTTCTGGCTGCTGGAGGAGGACGGCGGGGTGAAAGCCTTCGTCAACGGCCTCGTCACCGACCAGCCCGACCTCACCGACGCGATGTACGATGACCCCCATCTCCACACGCCGGAGGGCAGCTGGCAGATGATCTTCAGCGTCGTCACCGCCCCGGCCCATCGGCGGGAGGGCTGTGCGTCCCGTGTTTTGCGGCAGGTCTGTGCCGACGCAAAGGCCGCTGGCCGCAGGGGCGTCGTGCTCACCTGCAAGGAGAGGCTCATCGGCTTCTACGCCCGGTTCGGCTTCGTGGACGAGGGCGTGTCTGCCTCCACCCACGGCGACGTCGTCTGGCATCAGATGCGCCTGACCTTCTGAACCTGTTTCTGTTCCGCCCCCGGTGCGCTGGGGGCGGATTTTTTTATGCAAACGGGGCGGTTTGCTGAAAAGTGCGTCAACTGGATGGTTTTGCTTGTTGTCCGCGGCGGGTGCGCAGGGTATACTGTTGCCATAAGGACGGCACAGAGATGTCGAAAAAGCGACCGAAACAGGGAGGTTTCTCTATGTACTATTCCAGTGGCAACTATGAGGCTTTTGCAACGCCGAAAAAGCCGGAGGGCGTCGAGCACAAATCGGCTTATCTCATCGGTTCCGGTCTGGCGGCCCTGACGGCGGCCTGCTATCTGGTGCGGGACGGCCAGATGAAAGGCGGGCATGTGCACGTGTTCGAGAAGGACCCCATCCCCGGCGGGGCCTGCGACGGCTATAAGTACGACGTGGGCTATGTGATGCGGGGCGGCCGCGAGATGGACAACCATTTTGAGGTCATGTGGGACCTGCTGCGCTCCATCCCGTCTCTGGAGACCGAGGGGGCCAGCGTGCTGGACGAGTATTACTGGCTGAACAAGGCCGACCCCAACTACTCCCTCTGCCGCGCGACGGTCAATCGCGGCGAGGACGCCCACACCGACGGCAAGTTCGGCCTGTCCGATAAAGGCGCCATGGAGATCATGAAGCTCTTCTTCACGCCTGACGAGGCGCTGGAGGACAAGAAGATCACCGATTACTTCGATGACGAGGTGCTTGGCTCCAACTTCTGGCTCTACTGGCGGACCATGTTCGCCTTCGAGAACTGGCACAGCGCCCTCGAGATGAAGCTCTACCTCAAGCGCTTTATCCACCACATCGGCGGCCTGCCCGACTTTACCGCCCTCCGCTTTACCCGCTACAACCAGTATGAGTCCATCATCCTGCCCATGGTGGCCTACCTGAAGGACCACGGCGTCCAGTTCCACTACGACACCAAGGTGGTGGACGTCCAGTTCAGCCTTGAGCCGGGCAGAAAGCAGGCTGTGGGCGTTACAGTGGACCACAAGGGCGAGGTGACGACCATTGGCCTGACCGAGAACGACCTGCTCTTTATCACCAACGGCGGCTGCGTGGAGAGCTGCACCGTGGGTGCACAAAACAAGGCGGCGGGCTTCGACCCCGCCATCCGGCCGGGCAACGGCTGGGATCTGTGGAAGAAGATCGCGGCGCAGGACCCCGCCTTCGGACACCCGGAAAAGTTCTGCTCGGAGCCGGAGCGGAGCAACTGGGAGAGCGCCACCATCACCACGCTGGATGAGAAGATCCCGCAGTATATCCAGAAGATCTGCAAGCGCGACCCCTTCAGCGGCCGCACCGTCACCGGCGGCATCGTCACCGTGAAGGACTCCAGCTGGCTGCTGAGCTGGACCCTCAACCGCCAGCAGCAGTTCCGCGACCAGCCCCGGAACCAGCTCTGCGTCTGGGTCTACGGCCTGTTCAGCGACAAGCCCGGTGACTACGTCAGGAAGCCCATGCGGGACTGCACCGGCCGGGAGATCTGCATGGAGTGGCTGTACCATCTGGGCGTGCCGGTGGAGGACATCGCCTCGATGGCCGAGAACAGCGCCAACACCGTGCCGGTGATGATGCCCTATATCGACGCCTTCTTCATGCCCCGGGCCAAGGGCGACCGCCCCGATATCGTGCCTGAGGGGGCAGTAAACTTCGCCTTCCTCGGCCAGTTCGCCGAGACGGCCCGGGACACCATCTTCACCACCGAATACTCCATGCGCACCGGCATGGAGGCCGTGTACACCCTGCTGGACATCGACCGGGGCGTGCCGGAGGTCTGGGGCAGCACCTACGACGTCCGCGCCCTGCTCGACGCGACGGTCAAGCTGCGGGACGGCCGGAAGCTCACGGACATGGAGCTGCCCCTTATGGGCCGCATCGCCCTGAAGGAAGCGCTGAAAAAGATCGGGGGCACCGACCTCGAAAAGCTCCTGCGCCGCTACAACGCCATCTGAGCACGGCTCATTTTCAGAACGATATTCCTCCCAAACACAGAAGACCGGATGCTGCACGCCTGAGGCAGGAAGCAGCGCCCGGTCTTTTGTGCTGATTTGCGCGAGATTTCATAAAAAGTCGTACCCATAAAGGAGATTATTGTACAGGATGACCAGATTTGGGCTTGCCCTTTCGGCGGTTCTGTGGTAAGCTTAGAGCAAAGAGCGCGGCACGGCAGAAGAGAGGCTGTGCCGCCAAAGGTCCGGAACATAAAGGAGGTCATTTCTCGTGAAACACTTTATTTCTCGCCGCAATTTCCTGAAGGCCGCCGGTGTCACCGCCGCTGCCTCGGCCATGGCCGCTGCTGTCCCGCAGGCTTCTGCCGGCTGGCTGACCGGCAAGGACGCCGCCGTCACCATCCTGTACACCAACGACGTACACACCTACATTGATAACAAGTCCCCCAAGCTGACCTATGCCGCCATCGCCGCCCTGAAGCAGGGCTATGTCGATGAGGGCAAGCCCGTCCTGCTGGTGGACGCAGGCGACCACATTCAGGGCACCGCCTACGGCTCGATGGACGACGGCGCGACCATCATCGAGCTGATGAACGAGGCGGGCTACGATGTGGCCACGCTGGGCAACCACGAGTTCGACTACGGCATGGCCCGCGCCAAGGCCGTCATCAAGGAAGCGGACTTCCCCTATGTCTCCTGCAACTGGGTGGACCTGCGCACCGGTCTGCGCGTCCTGCCCGCCGTCAAGCTGTTCCCCGCAGGCGGCAAATGGATCGCATTCGTGGGCATCACCACCCCCGAGTCCTTCACCAAATCCACCCCGGCCTACTTCATGAACGCCAAGCAGACCAAGTACATCTACGACATTCTGGGCGGTGACGACGGCAGAAAGCTGTACGACGCCGTGCAGAAGGGCATCGACAAGGCCAAGGCACTGGGCGCAGACGTCATCATCGGTCTGGGCCATCTGGGCGTTGACCCCTCCTCCTCTCCGTGGACCAGCGAAGAGGTCATCGCCAACACCACCGGCTTCGACGCCTTCATCGACGGCCACTCCCACACCGTTATGGAGAACAAGCAGGTCTACGACGCCGCCGGTAAGGCCGTCACCCTGACCCAGACCGGCTCCTACCTCGCCAATGTCGGCAAGATGACCCTCGCCGAGGACGGCACCATCACCACCGAGCTGATCTCCACCGCAGACGTCTCCGACGCCGCCGTGGCCGCTACCGCCGCAACGTGGATCAAGGAAGTGGACGAGATGCTGGGCGAGCAGATCGCCGTCACCGACATCAACTTCTACATCAGCGACCCCGCCACCGGCAAGCGCCGCATCCGCTCGGGCGAGACCAACCTCGGTGACTTCGTGGCCGACGGCATCTACACCTACTTCAACGAGATCGAGCAGCTGGACTGCGACATCGCCATGATGAACGGCGGCGGCATCCGCACCGACGTGAGTGCGGGCGACTGGTCCTTCAAGACCTGCAAGCAGATCAGCCCCTTCGGCAACGTGGCCTGCCTGATGGCCGTCACCGGCCAGCAGATCCAGGATGCGCTGGAGTTCGGCGCCCGCTTCGTCGGCCCGGAGGGCAAGGAGAACGGCGGCTTCCTGCACGTCGCCGGTGCGACCTATGAGATCCACACCGACATCCCCAACACCGTCCGCACCGACGACAAGAACGTCTGGCAGGGCAGCGCCACCGGCACGCCCCGCGTCCAGAACGTGCGCATCTACGACCGAAAGACCGGCACCTATGAGCCGCTGGATCCGAACCGCACCTACGCGCTGGCCGGTATGAACTACACCCTGCGCAATCTGGGCGACGGCTTCGCCATGTTCGACGGCGCAGAGCTGATCAAGGACTATGTCGCGGAGGACTACCTCGTCATGTCCACCTACGCCATGATCTTTGACGGCGCGACCGAGGGTATGCCGGTTCTGGCAAGCGCCAACAGCCCGCTGGCAAGCTACCCCGGCTACCTGCTGGATTATGAGGATCCGCATGGCGCAGGACGCATTCAGGTGGTCTGAGGGCTTGATAGAAAAGCAATAAGATGACGAACGCCCCCTCTTCCGGCTGGAAGAGGGGGCGTTTTGGTGAAAACCTCTCCGTCACGCCTGCGGCGTGCCACCTCCCCTATCGAGGGGAGGCTTTGGCATACCGCAAAGCTTTCCCTCTTCGCCAGAGGCTCCCCTACAAGGGGAGCTGTCTGCGAAGCAGACTGAGAGGTTGGACAGAGGACGACCTTGCCTTGAGGGAAGAGAGGGAAAGCTTCCGGGTGCGGCTCACCCCTTCGCAAACAACCCCTTCAGCACCAGAGGGGTGATGATGGAGGAGACGACGATGAGGAGGATGACTGCCGTGAAGAAGACGGAGTCCACCACCCCCACGCCGAGGCCCTTCTGGGCCACGATGAGGGCCACCTCGCCGCGGGTCATCATGCCGACGCCTACCTTGAGGGAGTCCGGCCAGCTGAAGCGGCAGACTTTCGCGGCGAGGCCGCAGCCGATGATCTTGGTGATGAGGGCCACCACCACGAAGCAGACGCTGAAGAGCAGGATGGTGGGGGTGAGGCCGCTGATGTCGGTCTTGAGGCCGATGCTGGCGAAGAAGACGGGGGAGAAGAGGGTGTAGCTGCTGATGTCCACCCGGCGCTCGATGTAGGACGCATCCTCAAGGGAGCAGAGCACGATGCCCGCGATGTAAGCGCCCGTGATGTCGGCGATGCCGAAATACTGCTCGGCGATGTAGGCCATCGCAAAGCAGAAGGCAAGGCTGACGATGGTGATGCGCTGGGTGTGGGGGTTGCGATGGTCCAGCCAGAGCATGGCCTTGTGGATGATGAGGCCGATGACGATGGCGGCCGCGAAGAAGAGGATGGTGTCCATCAGCACCTCTACGAGGCTGGTGTCCGAGCCGCCGCTGGCACCCAGCACGCAGGTGAGCACCACGATGCCGATGACGTCATCAATGACGGCGGCGCTGACGATGGTGGTTCCGAGGAAGCTCTTGAGCTTGCCCAGCTCCTGCAGGGTGGCCACGGTGATGGAGACGCTGGTGGCCGTCATGATGGTGCCGATGAAGAGGGCACGGTAGAACTCGGTGCTGCCCACCGCCGCAAAGCCGTAGAAGAGGCTGTAGAGCAGGGTGCCGCCCGCCAGAGGCACCGCCACGCCCACGCAGGCGATGAGGGTGGCGATGGGGCCAGCCCGCATCAGCTCCTGCAGGTTGGTGCCGAGGCCGGTGTTGAACATCAGCAGCACGACGCCGATCTCGGCGAAGATGGCGATGGAGTCGCTGGGCTGGACGAGATTCAGCAGACAGGGGCCGATGACGAGGCCCGCGATGATCTCGCCCACCACCTGCGGTGCCCGGCATTTGCGGGCCAGCAGCGCAAAGAACTTGGCGCTGATGAGGATGATGGCGAGGTTCCTGAAGATGGAATACATAGATGATCCTTCCTTTGACGTTAGCAATCGTCCCGCTCCCCGAAGAGGCCCTGCCCCGCGCAGGCGGGCGGAAGGGGAGAAGAACACTTTTTATTATAGTCCTCCTCTCGCCGGAATGTAAAGGAAAACCGCCTCAGAAACGGCCAAGAATACCATGTAAAGAAGGTATGACAGGCATACCGGGAAACCATAAAGAGAATGGCAAGGCAGAATGCGAAAAAAATCGCGCAGAAAAGCTTGACAATTTTCGCTGGGCTTGCTATAATAAGTTGCTGTCTGAACAGACACGCCGCACAGCCTGCGCGACGCCGCGCGGTCTGTGTACCCTTGGCCTCATAACCTTGAGGCCCTTAAGTCCAAAAGGAGGTGCTACAAAATGGCAAAGTACGAAACCATGCTGATTACCAGCGCTGCTCTCGACGAGGAGGCTTCTTCCGCCCTCATCGGCAAGTTCAAGTCCCTGATCGAGGCAAACGGTACCATCGATTCCATCGATGAGTGGGGCAAGCGCCGTCTGGCCTACCCCATCAACGATGAGGAGGAGGGCGTCTACACCGTGATCAACTTCACCGCCGATCCCAGCTTCCCCGCTGAGCTTGACCGTGTGTACAAGATCACTGAGGGCGTTATGCGCAGCCTGATCGTTGCCCACGAGGAGTAATCTTTTCGTGACGAAAAAGGAGTCCGTATTATGTTGAATGTTGTAGCGATCATGGGCCGCCTCGTGGCGGACCCCGAGCTTCGCACCACCCAGAACGGCACCAATGTGTGCAGTTTCCGCATTGCGTGCGACCGCAACTTTGCCCGTCAGGGCGAGCAGCGTCAGGCCGATTTCATCGACATCGTCGCATGGCGCCAGCAGGCAGAGTTCGTCTCCAAGTATTTCCAGAAGGGCAGTCTGATCGCCATTGAAGGCAGTCTCCAGACCCGCCAGTATCAGGACAAGAACGGGAACAACCGCACGGCTGTGGAGGTCGTGGCAAACAACATCAGCTTCGCAGGCCCCAAGAACTCGAATGGCAGCAATCAGGGCGGCAGCAGTTATCAGAATGCTGCGCCGTCCTACCAGAACGCAGCGCCTGCCCGCCCAGCTGCTGTGGAGGCAGCTCCCAGCTACTCCGCCGGAAACGCAGACGACTTCGCCGTCATCGACGACAGCGACGACCTGCCGTTCTGATCCCGAACCGGTGTGAACCGTAAAAATCCAACAGGAGGTAATAAGCAATGGCTTTTGAAAGAACCGAAGGCTCTCGCCCCGCGCGCCCCATCCGCCGCGGCCGCAAGAAGGTTTGCAGCTTCTGTGTCGATCGCATCGACACCATCGATTACAAGGACGTGCCCCGTCTGCGTAAGTACGTTTCTGAGCGTGCAAAGATCATCCCCCGCCGTGTGACCGGCACCTGCGCTTTCCATCAGCGCGCCCTGACCGTGGCCATCAAGCGTGCTCGTCACGTTGCCCTGATGCCCTACGTCAGCGACTAATCTGAACTTATCAACCCAATCAAAATAATCAGCGATCAGCAAAGCGCCCCCGCCGATGACAAGGCAGGGGCGCTTTTTTGCGGGGCGGCTTGACTTTTCCGCAGAATCGCATATAATAAAGATGTAAAGGTAATTGTAGAGCGATCCATTTCGTCTCACAAAGAAGAAAGAACCCCCTCGGAGCTGGTTCCTCCAAGGGGGTCCTTCTTTTGTTAGTGCTTACGGCCCGAGAACCATCCGTCAAGCCACTTGCAGATGTAGTAAGATGCTACATTCGCTGCGACGGACAGCATAAAGGTAATAAGAATATCCATTTCGCCTCACCCCCTTCCCAATAAAATGGGCGGAGTCAGACCGCAAGACTATTATAACATACGATATGACAAAAAGATACAGCAAAAAAGCGTCCGGCACCTCGTGTGAGATGCCGGACGCTTTCGCTTTCTTTGGGCGCTTACAGCGTCTTGCAGAACTCCTTCAGGTAGGCGCGGAAGGCCTCACCGATCTCGGGGTGCTGCAGGGCCAGCTCCACCTGCGCCTCCACGACCTTGAGTTTGTTGCCCATGTCGTAGTGCTTGCCGGTGAACTCCACCGCCGTCATGCCGCCGTGGCTGCGGGCATACTCGGCCATGGCGTCGGTCAGTTGGATCTCGCCGCCTGCGCCGGGCTTGGTCTGGGCGAGGATGTCGTAGATCTCGGGCGTCAGCAGGACGCGGCCAAGGATGGAGTAGTTGCTGAACTCCTGCCCCTTCTTGGGCTTCTCGATCATGTCGTCCACGAAGAAGTAGTTGTCGTGGATGGGGGTGGTCTTGAGGCTGCAATAGCGGCTCACGTCGGCCCATGGCACGGCAGACACGCCCGCGACCGGGCGGCCGAACTCCTCGTAGGCGCGGATGAGCTGGGCGCAGACCGGGTCCTCGCCCCAGATGACGTCGTCACCGTAGATGACCACGAAGGGGTCGTCGCCGGTGAAGGGCTTGGCCATGCTGACGGCGTGGCCGAGGCCGAGGGTCTGGTGCTGGCGGACGAAGAAGATGTTGGCCAGATCCGAGATGCCGAGGCACTCCTCCAGCATCTTCTCCTTGCCGGGGACGGCCAGCTTTGCTTCCAGCTCGGGGCTGCGGTCGAAGTGGTCCTGAATGATGCCCTGATTCCGGCTCACGATGATGAGGATGTCGGTGATGCCGGAGCGGACGGCCTCCTCCACCAGATACTGGATGGCGGGCTTGTCCACGAGGGGGAGCATCCCCTTGGGCATGGCCTTGGTGGCGGGCAGGACGCGGGTGCCGAGGCCCGCAGCGGGGATGACTGCCTTGGTGACTTTTTTCATGATTCAAACTCCTTCACTATAATCGTCTTACAGCTGAGTGCAATCAGCCGTAAAAAGCGTTGAACAGGGCCTGCAGGTCGGGGCCGAGCAGCAGGGTAAAGAGGCTGCCGCCGACGGTCAGGAGCAGGAGGCAGAGAAAGACCGCCCCGAAGCTGACGCCGCCCTGTGCGCGGAGGACAGCCTGCCGCTGGCGGGCGTCGGGGAACTCAGACTGGATGCGGCGGATGCGGCTGGCCGCGCTGCGGCGGTAGAGCCATTTGCCGTACATCCCCCGCACCAGCATCAGCAGGAAGCTGAGAAGGGAGCAGACCCGGGCAAGGATCGTCAGGGCCGAGGCGCTGAGGGCCGGGGCGAAGCTGCTGCCCGAAAGCTGGAGCATCTCGATGAAGGTGGGGGCCGCCAGCAGCATTTCGGCGGCAAGGAAGCCGAAGGCCGGTCTCCACGCCTTGCGGTAGAAGAAATAGAACGGCCCGAACAGCAGCGCCGAGAAGCTCATGGAGATCTTGCTCTTTTGCAGCTGCATCCGGCTGTAGGCCGCCAGATAGGCGGGGGCGGCGGGGCCGATGTAGTCCAGCCAGTCCTGCCGGGCGATGCCGTCCATCCGGGCCTCTTTGCCGAAGGCCTCCTCGAAGAACTCCTTCTCGGGGTCGGCTGCGCCGCCGAACTGGCGGTACATCCGGGAGTAGTCGAAGCTGTCCTCCGCGGTGTCGGAGACGGGGGACGGCTCCTGCTCCTCGGGGGGGAGCACTGCGCCGCAGCAGCGGCATTTTTCTGCATCCCGCAGGGTGCGCTCGCCGCAGGCCGGGCAGGTGCGGAGCTGGCTCTCCTCGTAGGGGAACTTCCACTCGTAACCGGCGGCATGGGCGGGGCGGTGGATGCACTGGCCCAGCTTCTCGTAGCAGGTGCGGTGATAGGGCGCGCCGCAGTCGGGGCAGACCACGATGTCATCCTGAAGGGTGAGCGGCTCGCCGCAGCCCTCACACGGACAGCCATAGTATTTTGGCATAACATCCTCCAATGATTATGGTAGTTATCAGTATTATACACTCAAAAGAGCGAAAAGAAAAGCCAGAAATCTTCAAATTTCCAGCACGATGGCATTTTTTCCTCTTTACTTTATCATGGATTCTGGGTATACTAATGAAGTATCTGTGTATAAACTGTATCTTTTGGGAATAACCGTGTGCTCGGTCAGGCTGTCCTTCGTACAACCTCTCAGACGCTCCGCGCCAGCTCCCCTAGTAGGGGAGCCTCTGGCGAAGAGGTGAGGCTTTACGAAATGCCAAGGCCTCCCCTCGGTAGGGGAGGTGGCACGGCGAAGCCGTGACGGAGAGGTTATCCTAAAGTTTGAGACGAGAGGAATAAAACGATGATCACCACGGACGAACTGAAAGTGCAGCTGGCCGACTACGGCAAGGCTGTGAAAGACCTGGAAGAGGCGCTGGCCATCGACGCCTCCCGCAAGCGCGTGCAGGAGCTGGAGCACACCATGTCCCGCCCCGGCTTCTACGACGACGCGGAGCTGAGCAAGAAAGTCTTCGACGAGGTCGGCGACCTGAAGGGCAAGCTGAACCGCTTCGAGAAGCTGCAGGGCCTCTACGACGACGCCGAGACCATGCTGGTCATGCTGGACGAGGAGTATGACCCCGAGATGGTGCCCGAGGCCGAGGAGGCCGTCAACGCAGTGGGCAAGGCGGTGGACGAGCTGCAGCTGATGACCATGCTGAACGGCGAGTACGACCACAGCAACGCCATCCTGACCTTCCACGCCGGTACCGGCGGCACCGAGGCGCAGGACTGGGCCGAGATGCTCTACCGGATGTACAACAAGTGGGCGCAGGCCCACGGCATGACCGTGGAGGTGCTGGACTATCAGGACGGCGACGAGGCCGGCATGAAGAGCGCTTCCATGATGGTCAAGGGCGCCAACGCCTACGGCCTGCTCAAGAGCGAGAACGGCGTCCACCGTCTGGTGCGCGTCTCGCCCTTCGACGCCAACGCCCGCCGTCAGACCAGCTTTGCCTCGCTGGAGGTCATGCCCGAGCTGGACAACACCATTCAGGTGGACATCCGCCCCGAGGACATCGAGATGCAGGTCTACCGCTCCTCCGGCGCAGGCGGCCAGCACATCAACAAGACCTCCTCCGCCGTCCGACTCATCCATAAGCCCACCGGCATCGTGGTCAGCTGCCAGACCCAGCGCAGCCAGTTCCAGAACCGCGACTACGCCATGGAGATGCTGAAGGCAAAGCTCTACCAGATCGCCAAGCAGCAGCATATGGACAAGATCGACGACATCAAGGGCGTCCAGAACGAGATCGCATGGGGCCACCAGATCCGCTCCTACGTCTTCATGCCCTACACCATGGTCAAGGACCACCGCACCAACTACGAGACCGGCAACGTGGACGCTGTCATGGACGGCGACCTCGACGGCTTCATCTTCGCCTACCTCAAGGCCGCCAGCCGTGGGGAGCTGCAGGATGCATAAGGTCTAAGGACTGGATAAAACAGAAGCACCCACCCTTTCCCGTGAAACGGGAGGGTGGGTGCTTTTTTGCTGAATAACCTCTCCGTCACGGCTGACCGTGAGCCGGAGAGGGCTATTCCAGATCCCCCAGTATCCCCGGCCAGAGGGCCTGCTCCTGCCGCATGGCGACGAAGCAGCAGTCGAGGTACATCTTATTCACCGCCGCGACGATGGTGCCCCGCAGCAGCCGCTTTTCGTCGTTGGCGTCGGGGTCGAGGTCGCGGATGGAGGAGCTGGCCCCGAAGATGAAGGGCAGGCAGTTCTCCACCTCGTCGCAGAAGGAGTCGTAGGCCTCGGCGGCGGTGCAGTGGGCGCGCTGCATCCGGAACAGCATCTCGATGTTTTCCAGCGAGAGGACGTTCTTGGACAGCACGATGTAGAGGAGAGCGGCCAGCTGCTCGCGGGAATACTTCTTTTTGACGGGGTGGGAGATGACTCCTTTCTTGACATAATTGCTCACCATCGAGGGGGTAAGCTCCACCCCGGGGAAGCCCCGGAAGCAGCTGTTGACCAGCTGTACGGTCTGGTCGAGATAGAGGCCCACGGCGGGCAGCTCCCGATAGCGCGGGAGGCTGAAGCCGGCGGCGCAGGCCGTGACACGTCGTTTCATTTCCTGATCCATGCTGGTAGTATAGCGCATTTTCGCCTCCGGGTCAACCGTTTATGAAAGCCTTGTAAAGAATTTCGCAAATCACTTGACAGGGTTTTGAAAAGCTGATATAGTGGACTCATCGAACGTAAAAAAATGCGGCGGACACCCGCCGGAATGGAGATAGATGAGATGAAACGAATCGTTGTGGACTCTTCTGCCAGCCTGTATCAGCTGGACGGCGTAGATTTTGCCGCCGTCCCCCTCAAGATCGTGACCGACGAGCGGGAATATCTCGACGATGGCACGCTGGACGCTGTGGAGATGGCGACCACCCTGCGGACCTACAAGGGCAAGACCAGCACCTCCTGCCCCAACATCGGCGACTGGCTGGAGGCCTACGAGGGCGCGGACGAGATCTACGCCATCACCATCACCGGCACCCTGTCGGGCAGCTGCAACGCCGCCCAGCTGGCCGCCGAGGAGTATCAGGCCGAGCACCCGGAGGCAAAGGTCTTTGTACTGGACAGCCTCTCCGCAGGGCCGGAGCTGGTGCTGCTGGCCGAGCACATCCGCGACCTGCTGGCCGAGGGGATGGCGTTTGACGACGTCTGCGAGGAGATGCTGCGCTACCGCCGCCACACCCACCTGCTCTTCTCGCTGGAATCGCTGGCGAATCTGGCCCGCAATGGCCGGGTGAAGCCCGCCGTGGCCGCTGTGGCGCGGATGCTCAACATCCGGGTCATCGGCAAGGCCAGCGATGTGGGCGAGCTGGACGTTTTGTGCAAGACCCGGGGCGAGCACGGCGCACTGGAGCGCCTCGTGCTGGAGCTGAAGGGCCACGGCTACGCCCACGGCAAGGTGGTCATCGCCCACTGCGGCAACCCTGCCGCCGCCGAGCGCCTGATGCATATGGTAAAGGCGGTCTTTGAGGGGGCGCAGGTGCGCGTGACCGAGTGCGGCGGCCTGTGCAGCTACTACGCCGAGCTGGGCGGTCTCATGGTGGGCTTCGAGGACGCAGACGCCTGAGCTTGAATTATTCCATCCGCTGCGCTATACTATTCCCATAAAAATGCTGCCGCAGGGCAGCAGGGGAGGCGCAGATGTTCTTTCGGCTGCCGGTCGTCCGGTTCTTCAATCGTGTCATCAACAGGGCCACGGTCACAGTGGCCCTTGTTTTGCTGCAGATCGGCTGGCTGCTCTGGGCCTTCTTCTCCCTCACGGCCGGAAAGGTGTGGGTGAATGCGGGGCTGAACGTCCTCAGCCTCTTCATCACCCTCTACCTCGTGCGGAAGGACGAGAACAGCGACTACAAGATCATCTGGCTCGTCCTCATCGGGCTGATGCCCCTGTTGGGCGGGGCGCTCTATCTGGCCTTCGGCAACAAGGCCCCCGCCAAGCGGATGCGCCAGCGGATGCAGGCGGTGGAGCGCCAGCACACCGCCTGCATCGCCCAGCAGCCGGGCCAGACCGAGGCCCTCGACCCCGCCAGCCGGGGGCTGTGCCGCTATATCGCCGACTACGGCCCTTACCCCGCATGGAAGGACACCACGGCGAAATACTACCCCTGCGGCGAGGAGATGTACTCCGACCTTCTGGCCGACCTCGAGGGGGCGGAGCGGTTCATCTTTCTGGAGTTCTTCATCGTCCGCACCGGCAGGATGTGGGGCGGGGTGGAGGACATCCTCGTCCGCAAGGCCGCCGAGGGGGTGGACGTCCGGCTCATCTACGACGATTTCGGCAGCCTCTTGGGCCTGCCGTCGGACTTCGTGGTGCGGATGGAGCGGGCGCACATCCGGTGCATCCCCTTCAACCCCGTGGTGCCGCTGGTGTCGCTGGTCATGAACCACCGCGACCACCGGAAGATCGTGGTGGTGGACGGCAGCGTGGCCTACACCGGGGGCATCAACCTCGCGGACGAGTATATCAACGCCGAGGAGCGGTTCGGCTACTGGAAGGACGCGGCCCTGCGCACCGAGGGCGCGGCGGTGTGGAACTTCACGGTGATGTTCCTCGAGCACTGGAACGCCTTCCGCCCCAGCGAGACGGACTACACCCCCTTCGCGCCCCGGCCCGAGGCCCTGCCCGACCGGTCGGACGGGGTGGTGCAGCCCTACGGCGACAGCCCCCTCGACGAGGAGGCGCTGGCCGAGACGGTCTATCTGAATATCATCCATCAGGCCCAGCGGTACGTCTATATCTACACCCCCTATTTCGCGGTGGGGGAGACCATGCTGGAGGCCCTCAAGTCGGCGGCCAAGCGGGGGGTGGACGTCCGGCTGGTGCTGCCCGGCATCCCGGACAAGAAGCTGGTCTACCGGCTCACCCGGTCGTACTATCTGCCCCTGCTGCGGGCCGGGGTGCGCATCTACGAGTTCAGCCCCGGCTTCCTCCACGCCAAGTGCTACGTCAGCGACGACCGCGCCGCCGTAGTGGGCAGCATCAACATGGACTACCGCAGCCTCTACCTCCATTTCGAGTGCGGGGCGCTGCTGCTCTACAACAGCCAGATCGCCGTCCTCCGGGACGACGTCCTCCGCACCCTGCCCGCCTGCCGCGAGGTGCATCTGGCCGACTGCCGCACCTCCCTCCCGGGTACGCTGCTGGATACCGTGCTGCGGCTGCTGAGTCCGCTGATGTAGCCCTCTCAGGAGCCTTGCGGTATGGCGAAAGCCTCTCCCTTTGGGAGAGGTGTCACCGAAGGTGACGGAGAGGGCAAGCTCGTCTCCCGAGAGCCGCTGCGCAGCGATAAGCAGGCCCTCCGTCAGAGCGATACTATCGCCGCGCTTATGATTCTCCGTCAGCATCCTTGCCCTCTCAGTCTCGCTCCGCTCGCCAGCTCCCCCAAAGGGGGAGCCTTTGGCAAACCGGTCAGCTCTGTAAACTTTCCGTGCAGCGCTTGACTTTTGCGGGGAATCGCATATAATAAAAACAGAAAGTGTAAAGATAGTCCATTGGCTTCACCCCCAATGGAAAAGCCCCCTCGGAGCTGCAACTCCAAGGGGGCTTTCCTTTTTAGGCTTTGCGGTTCTTGTCGTACTTGTCAAGCCATTTGCAAATGAAGTGAGACACAACATCTGCTGCGACAGATACTAAAAGTGTAATAAGATAGTCCATTGTTTCACCCCCTCCCGTAAAGGATTACGGGGTGAACCGCAACACCAGTATAACACACTTTTCGACGAAAAGGAACACGAACGAACACATTCCGCCTGCCCGCGGGCGAAAGCCTCTCCCTATGGGAGAGGTGGCTGCGAAGCAATGACGGAGAGGGCAAGCCCGTCTCCTGAGAGCCGCCGCGCAGCGATAAGCAGGCCCTCCGTCAGAGCGATACTATCGCCGCGCTTATGATTCTCCGTCAGCATCCTTGCCCTCTCAGGCGCTTCGCGCCAGCTCTCCCAGAGGGAGAGCCACTGGCGTGCCGGTCAGCTCTGTAAACTTTCCGTGCAGCGCTTGACTTTTGCGGAGAATCGCATATACTAAAGATGGAATTGCGAGAATGTTCCATTGAACTCACCAAACGAAAAGCCCCCAAGGAGCCGTGAACTCCAAGGGGGCTTTCCGTTTAGTCGGGCTTGCGGTCCTTGTCGAATCTGTCAAGCCACTTGCAGATATAATGCGAGATCACATCCGCCACGACAGACTCCAAAATTGCGAGAAAGTGCACCATGAAACTCACCTCCCCTCCGATTGAAGTCGGCGGGCAAGGCCGCAAGACCAGTATAACACACTTTTCGACGAAAAGGAACACAAACGAACCCCTCATCCCCACTTTTCCGTGCAAAAAAGCGCGGAAAGCTTTCCTTGACGACACAACCTTTCGTGGTTATAATTGGAGCAGCAAAACAACACGAAAGGAGCAATTCTATGCAGGAAAAAAAGACCGAGCGCGCCCCGGGCAGCTACGAGGACTTCGTGGCCTACCTCGGCACGGTGCGCACCGAGGAGGAGCTGTTCTCCCCGCTGACCTACTGGTTCGTGGGGCAGAACTGCCCCGAGGACGTCTGCTTCCGCCCCCAGCTGGTGGAGGCGCGGGCCAAGGAGCTGGGCTTCTGGCAGGGCCTCACCTTCAAAGTCGAGCACTGGATGACCACGAGCCGGGCCGAGGCGGAGGCCGCGGGCCGCGAGGCGTTCCAGAGCCGCATCGGCGAGGACTACGCCGCCTACCGCGAAAAGGCCGAGGCCGCCCGGGAGCGGGCGCGCCGCCGCCGCCTCTCTTCGCCCTTCCTCTACATCCCAAAGTGCCTCGACGACATCCCCGTCCGGGACGTGAGCTGGCTGGTGGAGGGGCTGCTGCCGCAGGGCGAGGTGTCCCTGCTGGGAGCCGACGGCGGCACCGGAAAGGGCATCTGGCAGGCCCAGCTGGTGGCCTACGTCACGGCGGGAAAGACCTCCGGCTTCTTCCCTCAGCCCCCCGGACAGACCGGCCGGGTGCTCATCTTTGCCGGGGAGGACGACCCCTCCAAGGTGCTTAAAGCCCGCCTGATGGCGGCGGGGGCCGACATGAGCCGGGTGATGGTGCAGACCAGCGACGCCTACTTCTCCCGCACCGGCAACCCCCTGTGCATCCCGGACAAGAGCTTCGCCAAGTACATCGAGAGCGCCGCCCCCGCCCTCGTCCTCATCGACCCGCTCCAGAGCTTTCTGCCTGCGGGGGTGGAGATGGTCAGCCGCAACCAGATGCGGGCCGCTCTGCTGCCCCTCAAGGCCCTCTGCGCGCGGCTGGGCTGCGCAGCCCTCATCGCCATGCACACCAACAAGCGCTCCAACGTCTCGGGCCGCGCCCGCCTCGCCGACAGCTCGGACATCTGGGACATCGCCCGCAGCGTCCTCATGATGGGCCGGGACAAGAACAGCGGCCAGCTCTACCTCAGCCACGAGAAGAGCAGCTACGCCGCCCCGGCCCGCACGGCCCTGCTCCACATCGAGCAGACGCAGGTGGAGGGCGTGACCACGGCGGTGGCCGTCTTTGACAGCCGCACCGACAAGAAGGACGCCGACTTCGTGGAGGAGCGCCGCGTCCGCGTCGCCCAGACCAAGGCCGACGCCGCCCAGGCCATCCTCGACGTGCTGGCCGAGGCAAAGCTGGGCAGTATGCCCAATACCCAGCTCCGGGCCGAGGTGGTCAGGGAGACGGGGTGCAGCGAGAAGACATACAATCGTGCTTATGGTGAGCTGGTGAAGAGCGGCGAGATAAAAAAGCAGCAGCTCAGCCAGCAAGACGGCGCACGAAGCTGGTATACATTTCTGGGCCACTGGGGTGGAACAAATGACCAAGTGGCAATTTAATAATATAGATACGTTATATTTATCCAGTTGGTCAGTTTGGCCAAGTGACCCTGATTGACCAAGTGACCCACTTGGTCAGCTTCGCTCATTTGGCCACCTTGGCCAAGTGGATATTTCGACATAGCAACGATTGAAAAATGTCACTTGGCCAGATAACCTGCGTGGCTCGGGGGTGGCGATTCCGCAGCGGCTCACGGTCAGGCTGTCCTTCGTACAACCTCTCAGTCACCTTCGGTGACAGCTCCCCTAGTAGGGGAGCCTCTGGCGAAGAGGTGAAGCTTTGCGGTATGCCAAGGCCTCCCCTCGATAGGGGAGGTGGCATCGCGCAAGCGATGACGGAGAGGTTATCCCCTCAGCCCCCCACTCAGGCCAACACAAGCACCACCAAGCAGTAGTCTCTCTCCTCCTGTGTCAAGTCTGCGGGGTCTTGACAGTGGCGTTCGTTTCCAGTGCGAGGTAATAGCGGTGGCCGTCACTCTTCTCGCCCGTCATTGTAAAGGCTATGGCTTCCAGTTTTGTTCCGGGCTCCAGAATAGTAAACTCTACCATATCGCATCGCTTCATACTCTCCGCCTGCGTCAGCGCGCTCTGGCCCGGCTTCACTTCTCCATACCAAAGCCAAACACAGCCTGTCTCCAGATAGTCTCCCAATTCATTTTTAATGATGTTGTTTGCCTCTCTGGTCAGCTCACCCTTTTCATCCTTCAGCCAATCCGGCTGGAACTGCTGTGCGATGACCTTGAGCTTTTTGTCCAGCGTCTCGTCCCTCTGATAGTCACCCTTTTGTTGTATCCGAGAGCGGAAGCACTCTTCCACCTGCTTGGCTTTGGAGCTGCTGTCCGAGCAGCCGGTGAGCAGGGCCAGCACCATCACGCCCGCGAGGGCGAGGGCCAAAAGTTTCGTTCGCTTCATGGTCGTTACCTCCATTCGTGCGGTGTGTTTCGGTAATTCTATTATAACTTGCCCCGCTGCCCCCCGCAAGTGCGATTCACGCAGGTTTCAGGCCCTTTCGCGCAGGTTTGGGGGTGAAAAGGCTCCCCCTTTGGGGCAACGGCAGCTCTCGGGCGACGGCCTTGCCCTCTCCGTCATTGCTTCGCAATGCCACCTCTCCCATAGGGAGAGGCTTTCGCCCACGGGCAGGCGGAATGTGTTCGTTTCTGTTTCTTTTCGTCGAAAAGTATGCTATACTGGTCTTGCGGCCTTGCCCGCCGACATTGTTCGGAAGGGAGGTGTTGCCTAATGGTATACGTTTATACGTTTGTGCTGTCTGTCGCAGCGAATGTAGCATCTTACTACATCTGCAAGTGGCTTGACGGATGGCTGAAGGGCCGCAAGCACTAAAAAAGGACCCCCTTTCGGAGATAGCCGCTCCGAGAGGAGGTCTTTTCTTTTGGTGTTGCCCGATGGGTAATTTATACGTTTGCTATCTTTATTATACGCCCTTCCCCGCAAAAGTCAAGCGGTGCGCGGAAAGTTTACAGAACGGAAGGGCCTGCCCTCTGTAGCAAGGCACTACTGTTTCCGAAAAAATCAGACTTTGCTCGTCCCGCGTAGGCCTGACCGGCCTGCCAATGGCTCTCCCTTTGGGAGCAACGGCGACGACCGCCGCCAGCGGCGGAAACAGGGAGGAGCTGTTGGGGCAGCGGCCAGCAGGATGCAAGCGACAGCGAAGCAGACGCTGGGTGCCGCAACCCGGGCTGTGGCTGCGAAGCAGACGGAGAGGGCATGCCGCTGTCGGGGAGCTGGCGAGCGAAGCAATGACGGAGAGGTTATCCCCCCACTCAGGCCAGCACAAGCACCACCAAGCAATAGTCTTTCTCCCCTACGGTCTTATGGCAGACCCCGAGGCGCAGCTTTGTGTAGGCCGAGGGCGACACACTCTGATAAAAGACCGTGAGCGCCGGGGCTTTCCCCTGCACGAACCGCTCCGACTGGGCATAGGCGCTCTCTCCGGTCGCGTCGAAGGCGAAGAAGTACACGGTGCTGCGCTCTTCATACGCCTTCAGGCTGTCCTTCAGGAAATCTTCCACCGTCCGGCCATCCTTCGTGAGGGCGTCCCGTTCGAGGACTGTCCCGGCCTCGTTGAGCCAGCCCGGAGCGAACGCAGACCGTACCGCACCGCTCAGCTCGGGGACGCTGTAGGAGACCTCCTTCACATTGGGGTGACTGCGCTTCATGATGTCCGCGACGTTCTCCGCGATGCGCCTGTCCTCCGTCTTTCCGCCGGAGCACCCCGTCAGCAGGGCCAGCACCATCACGCCCGCGAGGGCGAGGGCCAAAAGTTTCATTCGCTTCATGGTCGTTACCTCCATTCGTGCGGTGTGTTTCGGTAATTCTATTATAACTTGCCCCGCCGCCCCCCGGCAAGTGCGATTCACGCAGGTTTCAGGCCCTTTCGCGCAGGTTTGGCCGCCGACCACACCGTTCCGGCAGGGGTTTTGCTGTATTTGTACAAAAAAACACCCTCGCTCTTTCCCTTCTCGCTTTTTGCAGATTTCAGGGAAGAAACACAGGTGTTTCCTTGCTATTTGTCGAAGTTTATGATATGCTATAGGTGCTGCTCGTAAGAGCAGCGGGCGCTGCAAACAACGGCAGGCGGTCAGCCACACTTCCGCAAAGGGGGTGGGCATATGCCGATTACTTTGACGTTTCATCTTTTCGGATGTGTTTTTACGATCAGAGTAAAACGCGAAAACCGCCACCGGGCAGGGTGACGGTTTTCACATTGAAAATCTAATCTCTTGAACCGGGCTGACCGCTTGTCGCAGCGCCCTTTCTATTATTAGTATAACAACTCTCCCTCCCGATGTCAAGTCGAGAGGGATTTTTTCTGTCACAGCCCCGCATTCTCAAACGCATCCCCCACGGCCTTCTGCAAGGCGCCGATGGAGATGGTGCAGAGGGCCGCGAGGTCGGGGTCGGAGCCGTCGGCGGGGATGGACGCCGCCTCGGCCTCGGTCTTGCCCTTGAGGTAGCTGCAATAGCCCGCGCTGTGCTCGTACCACTCTTTGCCGAGGGCAGAGGCGCCCCGCATCCCGTAGCCGTCGCCCAGCTCCAGCTTGGTGCGGACGGCCTCCGGCGCGGTGATGCCGCCGTCGGAAAAAAAATACGACTTTGATAAAGATCCAGAA
>ENA-ORTF01001804-ORTF01001804.1-human-gut-metagenome-genome-assembly--contig:-NODE-1804-length-23644-cov-3.315825_pt1 | contig 23644 bp, 16 predicted proteins | sample MGYA00241908_ERZ509180 | MGnify/ENA primary metagenome ERZ509180 (study PRJEB26280, sample SAMEA2338814) | human gut metagenome | biome: human gut; feature: human-associated habitat; material: faeces... | reverse complement strand
AGCTTTCCGAAACAGGCAAGCAGGGCGACCTGATGGGTGGCGGCATCACCGCCGGTGCGTATAGCCATCTGGATGGCTTCCGTCTGGCTTGCATCCGCGGCAGAGCCATGGCAAAGGCGGCGGCAGAGCATCCTGCGTCCATGCTTGCGGTGATGAAGCTGGACAATGCAAAAATCGAGGAAATCTGCAAGCAGTTCAAGCAGGTATATCCCGTCAACTATAATGCGCCCGGTCAGCTTGTTGTGGCAGGGGCGATTGAGGAAATGGATGCCTTCAAGCAGGCGGTGCGTGAAGCGGGCGGCAGAGGTTTGCCCGTAGCAGTCGGCGGTGGGTTCCATTCTCCTTTCATGGATGGAGCAAGCAGGGAATTTTCCGAGGATGCAAGAGAATTTGAGTTGAGAAAGCCCGAGCTGACCGTTTATTCCAACTTTACCACAAAGCCCTATACGGAAAACGTACTGGAATTGATGGAAAATCAGATTAACCACAGCCTGCGTTGGCAGGAAAGCATGGAACGCATGGCGGCAGATGGCTTTGATACCTTCATTGAGGTAGGCATCGGCGATACGCTGAAAAAGCTCATCAAGCGCTTCCTGCCCGAAGCAAGGGCATACAGCGTTTCCAATATGGAGGAAATCGAAAAGGTGAAGGAGGAAATGGGATGCTGAAAGGAAAAACAGCAGTCGTAACCGGCGGCTCCAGAGGGATTGGTAAGGCAATTTGCCTGAAATTTGCAGAAAATGGTGCAGATATTGCGTTTTTATATGCGGGCAATACCGCGAAGGCGGAGGAAACCGTAAAGGAATTGGAAGGACTGGGCGTAAAGGCAAAGGCATATCAGTGCAACGTTGCGGATGCAGATGCCGTTGCGGCAGTTGTAAAGGAAATCGTGAAGGATTTCGGCGGCATTCAGATTCTGGTGAATAACGCAGGCATTACGAAGGATAAGCTGGTGCCCATGATGAAGGCGGCAGATTTTGACGCAGTCATTGATACAAACCTCAAGGGCGCATTTTATATGACAAAAGGGGTATATCCTCTTTTCCTGAAGCAGAAGGGCGGCAAGATTATCAATATCAGCTCCGTTTCCGGTCTGACAGGCAACCCCGGGCAGGCAAATTATTCCGCATCCAAGGCAGGGGTAATCGGGCTGACAAAATCCGTTGCAAAGGAACTGGCTTCCAGAGGGGTATGCTGCAATGCAATCGCTCCCGGCTTTATCGCAACGGAAATGACACAGGCATTGGAAAACGATGCATTGAAGGATGCCATCCCCATGAAGCGCTTCGGCGAAGCGGAGGAAGTGGCGAAGCTGGCATTGTTCTTAGCGTCGGAACATTCTGATTACATTACAGGCGAGGTCATCCGTATTGATGGCGGTCTGGCATGCTGAATCGGCGCGAAGGAACCGAAAAAGCAGTCGGATTTCGCAGGAAAGGATTGATGAAATGAGACGAGTAGTAGTAACAGGCATCGGCGCAGTGACCCCTGTGGGCAATAACGTGCCGGAATTCTGGGAAGCAATTAAAAACGGAAAAAACGGTATCGCACCCATCACCAGATTTGATGTCAGCGAAAGCAAATATAAGCTGGCGGCAGAGGTGAAGGAGTTTGATCCGACAAAATATATGGATAAGCTGACAGCAAAGAAGCTGGATCGTTTCGTGCAGTTCGCTATGGTGGCAGCCGGCGAGGCGATGGCAGACAGTCAGCTGGAAGGCAATATTGAAAAAGAGGATTTGGCGGTTTATTTCGGCAGCGGCATCGGCGGCTTTGAAACGCTTTGCGAAAGCTATGATGTGCTGAGGGAAAAAGGACCTCGCCGTGTTTCTCCTCTGTTCATCCCCAAGATTATCAATAACATTGCGGCAGGCAATATTGCCATTCACTATCAGGCGCAGAATGCCTGTGTTGCGGTTTCTACCGCCTGTGCAACAGGTACAACTGCTATCGGTGAAGGCTACAGAGCCGTTCTGCATGGCTATACCACAGCGGCAATCTGCGGCGGCAGTGAAGCGGCAATCGTTCCGTTGGCAGTGGCAGGCTTCGGCAGCTGCATGGCACTGAATGCATCGGAAGACCCCAATGCGGCATCCCTGCCCTTCGATAAACGCCGTGCAGGCTTCGTTATGGGCGAGGGCGCAGGTGCGGTAATTCTGGAAGAATATGAACACGCAAAGGCGCGCGGCGCAAAAATTTATGCGGAAATCGTAGGCTATGGCTCCACCTGTGATGCACACCATGTAACCGCTCCTGCGGAGGAAGCAATCGCAAGCGGCAAGGCAATCGTAAATGCAATGGCAGGTCTGGAAGGCGTAAAGCCCGAAGAAATTTATATCAATGCACATGGCACAGGCACAGCCCTGAATGATAAAACAGAAACCAGAGCTATCAAAAATGCCTTTGGCGAAGCAGATGCGAAAAAGGTTCACATCAGCTCCACAAAATCCATGACAGGGCACATGCTTGGCGCAGCAGGTGCAGTAGAGGCAATCGCGGCAATTCTGGCAGTGCAGGAGGATGTTATCCCTCCTACCATCAACCTGAAGGAGGCTGACCCCGCGTGTGATTTGGACTACACCCCCAATACAGCAGTTAAGACAACCGTAGAAGCGGCAATGTCCACTTCTCTGGGCTTTGGCGGTCATAATGCCTGTGTTGCATTCAGAAAGATGAGGGGCTGATAAATATGGATACGAATAAAATCAATGATCTGGCGAAGATTCTGCGCCAGAATCAGCTGACAAAATTAGACCTGACAGAGGGGGATACCCGTATCGTTCTGGAAGCAGGCGGCAGACAGGCGGTAGTGGAAATGCCTGTGGTTTCTGTGGAAAATATAGCGGAAGTGCCTGTTGCAGAAGTGCCTTCTGTGGAAAAAGCAGAAGCACCCGCAGGCGTGGAGCAGAAATCCCCGCTGGTGGGTACGGTTTATCTTGCGCCACAGGCAGGGGCAGAGCCCTTTGTGCAGGTGGGCGATAAGGTGAAAAAGGGCGATGTGCTCTGCATTGTCGAATCCATGAAGATGTTCAATAATATCGAAGCAGAACTGGAAGGCACGATTGCGGCAGTCTGCGTGGATAATGGACAGATTGTGGAATTCGGTCAGCCCTTGGTTCGCATCTTGCCCGAAAAGGAGGAAAACTGATGAATCAGGAAGAAATCAAAAAAATCCTGCCCCATAGAGATCACATGCTTCTGATTGATGAAGCAGAGCTGAGAGAGGGCAAGGCTTACGGCAAAAAAACCATCCGAGGGGATGAATTTTTCCTGCAGGGGCATTTCCCCGGTAATCCGGTTGTCCCCGGTGTCATTCTCTGCGAAATTCTGGGGCAGAGCGCGTGTGTCCTGCTTTCCGGTGAGGCAGAGGGCATTACCCCCTTCTTTACGGGATTGGATAAGGTGCGCTTTAAAAACCCCGTACACCCCGGGGATGTATTTGAAACAGAATGTACCCTGCTCAAGCATAAGGGCCCCTTCTACTGGGCAGAGGGCAAGGGCTATGTAGACGGTAAGTTGTGTGTCAGTGCAGAGTTTTCCTTTGCACTTATCAAGGAGTGACAGGAAATGTTTTCTAAAATTCTCGTTGCCAACAGAGGCGAAGTGGCAGTCCGCATCATCCGTGCCTGCAAGGAAATGGGCATCGAGACGGTGGCTGTCTATTCCGAGGCGGACAGAAATTCCCTGCCCGTTGCCCTTGCGGATGAGCGTATCTGCATTGGCGGCAATGCGGCGGCAGAGAGCTACTTAAATCAGAAAAATATCATCAGCGCAGCGCTGGCAACCAATTCCGAGGCAATTCACCCCGGCTATGGCTTTCTTTCCGAAAATGCAGGCTTTGCCAAGCTTTGCGAAGAAAACGGCATTGTCTTTATCGGCCCGAAAAGCGAGGTTATCTCTGCCATGGGCGATAAGGATACCTCCCGTCAGCTGATGCAGCAGGTCGGCGTGCCCGTTGTTCCCGGAACGGAGGTTCTTAAGGATGTAGAGGAAGCAAAGAAATATGCCAAGGAAATCGGCTATCCGCTTCTGGTAAAGGCAACGGCAGGCGGCGGCGGCAAGGGTATCCGCGTGGTGGCGAGAGAGGAAGACCTTGCGGATGCCTTCCATACGGCATCGCGCGAGGCGGAGAGTGCCTTCGGCAATGGGGATGTTTTCTTAGAGAAATACCTTACCCATGTGCTCCATGTGGAAATGCAGATTCTGGCAGCCCAACAGGGGAATATCCTCTGTCTGGGCGAAAGAGACTGCTCTCTCCAGCTGAATAAGCAGAAGGTGCTGGAGGAAACGCCCAGCCCCGTTATGACAGAGGACATCCGCAGAAAAATGATGGATGCGGCAGTTCTGGCGGCAAAGGCGGCAAATTATACCAATGCAGGCACAGTAGAATTTCTGCTTGCCCCCGATGGGCAGTTTTATTTCATCGAGATGAATACCCGTTTGCAGGTGGAGCATCCCATTACGGAGGAAATCAGCGGCGTGGATATTGTGAAATGGCAGATTCGTATTGCCTGTCAGGTGCCCCTGAATATGAAGCAGGAGGATATCCGCCTGCAGGGACACGCCATCGAATGTCGTATCAATGCACGCTCTACAGGCAGAGTGGAGTTTCTGCATATTCCCGGCGGCGGCAGAGTGCATTTCGATACCGCACTCATGCAGGATACCGTTGTGGTTCCCTTCTATGATTCCATGCTTGGCAAGCTGATTGTCCACGCAAACACCAGAGAGGAAGCCATCCGCAGAATGGAGGCATCTCTTTGCGAAATGGTAATCGTTGGGGTAGAAACCAATATTGAAGAACAGCTGCAGCTGATTCGCAGCAAAATCTTCCAGAAGGGGAATTATGATACCCTCATTCTGGACAAAATTTTGAAAAAGGGGTGATATAAATGAGTAACATTATGGGTTACTTCCGCAAATCCAAAAATGCTTTGGAAAAAGGCGGTATCACACTGAAAAATACAACAGAAGAAAAGGTGCGTTGCCCTATCTGCAAGTCCTATGAAACCAGACGTGCGATTGCGAAGCAGAAGGTGACCTGCCCCCATTGCGGACATCATTTCCGCATTGGCGCAAGAACCAGAATTAAGGCACTTTGCGATAAGGACAGCTTCCACGAATTATTTTCCAATATCGAAACGATTGACCCGTTGGAATTTCCCGGGTATCAGGATAAAATGGATCGCGGCAGAGCCGTCAGCGGTGAGGAGGAGGGCGTTGTCTGCGGGACAGCCAAGATTCGCCATCAGCGCTGTGCGGTGTTCGTGATGGAGCCCGGCTTTATGATGGGCAGTATGGGCTCTGTTGTCGGCGAAAAAATCGCTCGCCTGTTTGAATATGCCGCAGAGCATGAGCTGCCTGTGGTCGGCTTTACGGCAAGCGGCGGCGCGCGTATGCAGGAGGGGATTCTTTCCCTGATGCAGATGGCAAAAACAAGCGGCGCAGTAGAGCAGCACAGCAAAAAGGGCGGTCTGTATATCACCGTTCTGACAGACCCCACAACCGGCGGCGTGACGGCAAGCTTTGCCATGCTTGGGGATATTATCCTTTCCGAGCCAAACGCAACCATTGGCTTTGCAGGCAGAAGGGTCATTGAGCAGACCACAAAGAAAAAGCTGCCGGAGGATTTCCAGAAGGCAGAATTTCTGCTGGAGCATGGCTTTGTGGATGCCATTGTGCCGAGAACAGAACTGAGAGGAACTTTGGAAAAGCTGCTGCGGCAGCATGGCAGAAAGGAATGACGCGGATGAATGCCTATGAAAAATTACAGACGGCGAGAAGTCAGACCCGCCCGACGGCGCGTTCCTATATCGAAAAGCTGTTTCAGGAGCGGACGGAGCTGCATGGGGACAGAAAATATGCCGATGATGCGGCAATTATCGGCGGTATCGGTATGCTGGGGGATATCCCCGCAACCTTTATCGGCATTGAACGCGGACGCAATCTGGAAGAAAGAATCCGCTGCAATTTCGGCTGTCCCATGCCTGAAGGCTATCGCAAGGCACTGCGCCTGATGAGACAGGCGGAAAAATTCCACAGACCGGTCATCTGTTTTGTGGATACCTCCGGTGCATTCTGCGGCGAGGAGGCAGAGGAACGCGGACAGGGACAGGCGATTGCCGATAACCTTATGCAGATGATGGGACTGGAAACACCGATTATCACGATTGTCATTGGGGAAGGCGGCAGCGGCGGTGCCTTGGGGCTTTCCGTTGCGAATAAGCTGTATATGCTTGAAAATGCGGTCTTTTCCGTTATCTCCCCAGAGGGCTGTGCAAGTATCCTCTGGGAGGATGCCAAGCTTGCGCCCGATGCGGCAGAATGTCTGCATATTACGGCGGAGGATATGAAGGAATTCGGCGTAGCAGAAGAAATTATTCCTGAGGACTTTGTGCATTTTGGAAGAATGTGCGATGAAATGAAGGAAAAACTCATCCTTGATTTAAAGGGATGGTCGAAAAAAACAGGAAAAGAGCTTTCCGAGGAAAGATATCAGCGCTTCCGTAAGCTGGGACGTTGGGCAGAATAAAAAATAAGCCTTTACGAGAGGTCGGGTGACTTCTTGCAAGGGCTTTTTTATTTTTCGTCAGTATCCTTTTTGCTGCATTCGGGGCAGAGTCCCGTAAATTCCAGAGAATGTCCCGTAATCCGAAATCCTGTTTTCTGCTGTAGGGTTTCCTCTAATTCACTGAGCGGGCAGGTATCCACAGGAATTACCTTGCCGCAGAGGTCGCAGACCAGACGGTGCGAATGATCCTTTTTTGCTAAGGAATAATATGCCTTCCCATCCTGTCGGACAGAGCGGATGAGAATTTTCTTTTCTGTCAGTGTGTTCAGCGTGCGGTAAACGGTGGAAGCATTCATGGGAAGAATCGGCTCGGCTAAGGCGTGCAGCTCCTCCGCCGTCATGGGGCGCGCCTGCTTTTGCAATAAAAGCAATAGTACCTGACGCTTTTTTGTGGATTTCAAAGCTGCATTTTTCAGAATATTCTGTTCCATTCCTGTCCCTCCCTTCGTTCTTATGATAGTATACCCAAATGGGTTTGTCAATGCAGGGAAGACACAGACAGGGGAAAAGAAAATTTTCCTGCACCGACAGCGTTGCAAAAAGTGGGATGGTTTGATAGGATAGGAAAAGAGAGAAAAAAGCCGACCGCTTTTGCAGATAAACAGAGAGGAAGGGAAATATTTCTCGGGAAATTTCGGGAAATATTCTTATTTCGGGAAGGAGAAGGATGCATGACAAAAAAAGAAAAGGTAACAATTATTTTAGAGCTTTTGCACGAGCATTACGGTCCGACAAAATGCTATCTTGACCACGAAAACGCATGGCAGCTTCTGATTGCAACCATGCTTTCCGCACAATGCACCGATGCCAGAGTGAATCTTGTAACAAAGGATTTATTCAAGAAATACACCTCTGTCAAGGACTTTGCACAGGCAGACCTTGCAGAGCTGGAGCAGGATATTCACTCGACAGGCTTTTATCATAATAAGGCGAAGAATATCATTGCCTGCTGTCAGAAGCTTTTGCAGGACTATAATGGAGAGGTTCCCTCGGATATCGAGCAGCTGACTGCCCTTGCGGGTGTCGGCAGAAAAACGGCAAATGTTGTGCGCGGAAACTGGTATCATATCCCCAGTGTGGTGGTGGATACACATGTTAAGCGCGTTTCCAACCTGCTTGGGCTGACAAAAAATGAAGACCCCGTCAAGATTGAATTTGACCTGATGCAGCTTGTTCCGAAGGATAAATGGATTGATATCAATACCCAGATGATTGCACATGGCAGGAAAATCTGCATTGCACGCAGACCGAAATGTCAGGAGTGCTTCCTGCTGCCCTATTGCACAGGCGGCAAGGCGTTAGAAAAAGAGAAAAAGAAAAAAGAGAAAAAGGCATAATATAGGAAGGACACAGAGACATAGAAAGGAGAAAACAGAAATGAAATCGAAGAAGCTTTTGGCGGCGGCGCTTGCGGCAGTGCTGACCTTGGCAGGCTGCGGCACAACTGTACTGAGTGCGGAGGAAACAAAGGAATTGCTGACGCTTTCGCAGAAAACCATGGCAACAGTGGAAAGCATGGCAGCGGAAATGACGATGGAAATGGATATGTCCATGGGCGAGGAAACCGCGGAAACCACCACAGTCGCTAAAATTCTGACACAGCAGAATCCCCTGCGAATGCAGATGAACCTCTCCGCAACCTTGGAGGATGGCACAGAAGCGCAGAACATGCAGATGTACGCCGAGGAGGAGGATGGCAAGCTGCGCACCTATGTTCTGGCGGCGGATACATGGTATAGCCAGACGATGGAGCTTGGAGGTCTTGCACAGTATAACGCGGAGGAAAATGTGACACTCTATCTGAGCAATTTAGCCGATTTTTCCGCAACCGCAACAGAAAAAATCAATGATACCGAAGCAACAAAAATCGAAGGTACACTGAAAAAAGATGTTCTGCAAAAGGTGCTTGCGGAAAGCGGCATGACAGAAACCGCTGCGGCAATGGGTGTCACAGAGGAACAGCTTGCAGCCCTTACCGAATCGGTGAGAAGCCTTCCCCTGACGCTCTGGATTGATGCGGATGGCTATGTGCTGAAATATGAAATGAACTTGACTGAGGTAATGCAGAAAATCATGGATAAGGCGATGGAAGCTGCTGGCAGTACGGATGCGTCCTCTGCCGTAAAGGTGGAAAAAACAAGCATTTCCATGGTTTGCAGCCAGTTCAACGCAGTTAAGGAAATCACCATTCCCGAAGAAGCAAAGAGCGCAGAAAGCATTTCTGCAAATCAATAATCCGGAGCATAAAAAACCCCGAAGGAAATTTCCTTCGGGATTTTTTTATGTTTTATGATGCTTTATACTCTTGCAACACCCAGTGTTACCTTTTCACCATTGATATTCCATTCCTTGCTCAGCTCGCCGCCCTTGCCTGCGACAACCTCAACTGCCAGTACATCGCCCTTGATGTCATTTGCAGCAAGGATTTCTGCAATCCTTGCGTTGCCGTCATAGTAAACGCGGATGCGGTCTGTTACGTTGAAATCAGCTTCCTTACGCATGGTCTGTACCTTGGAAACGATTTCACGCACGAAGCCTTCTTCCACCAGCTCGGGTGTCAGGTTTGTGTCCAGAACAACGGTCAGGTTGTTGTCGCCGGAGGATACGAAGCCGTCCTTTTCTGCGGTATCAACCAGAACATCATCCATTTCCAGAACAACCTCGCTGCCGTCTACGGTGAAGGAAACCTTGCCGTCTGCCTTCAGCTGTGCCATGAAGCTGTTGCCCTCTACCTCCTTCAGATAAGCACCGATGGCAGGCACCAGCTTGCCGTATTTCTTGCCCAGTGTTCTCAGCTGAGGCTTGAAGGTGTAGGTTGTGAAGGCTTCTACGTCATCTGTGAAGGAAACTGCCTTTACATTCAGCTCGTCCTTGATGATGTCGCAGTATTCTGCGGGCAGGCTCTGTGCTGCCTTTACATACATCATAGCCAAAGGCTGTCTGTTCTTCATTGCGCTTGCGTTTCTTGCCGCACGGCCTTCCACAACAACCTTCAAAACGAAGTCCATGTTTTCTTCCAAATCAGCATCTACCCATTCTGCATGGTATGCAGGCCAATTGCAGAGGTGAACGGATTCGGGAGCGCTTGCATCCACCTTCTTCACTAGATTGCCGTAAATTTCCTCTGTGATGAAGGGCGTGAAGGGAGCAGCCAGCTTTACCATGGTTTCCAGAACGGTATACAGTGTCATATAAGCATTGATTTTATCCTGCTCCATGCCTTCTGCCCAGAAGCGCTCACGGCTTCTTCTTACATACCAGTTGGACAGGTCATCCAAGAAATCAACCATTGCACGGGCAGGCTCTGTCAGCTTGTAGCCCTCCAGAGATTCATCCACGAATTTATTCAGTGTCTGCAGCTTGGAGAGAATCCATTTATCCATGGGAGCCAGCTTTTCATAATCCAGTGTGTATTTTGTAGGATCGAACTGATCGATTTCTGCGTACAGGATGTAGAAAGCGTAGGTGTTCCACAGCGTACCCATGAATTTTCTCTGCATTTCGGATACAGCCTCATCATAATAGCGAGAGGGCAGCCAAGGCGCGGAGTTTGCGTAGAAGTACCAACGAACCGCATCTGCACCCTGCTTATTCAGTGCATCCCAAGGGTTAACAACGTTGCCTTTATGCTTGGACATCTTCTGACCGTCCTTATCCTGCACATGTCCCAGAACGATGCAGTTCTTATAGGGAGCCTTATCGAACAGCAGTGTGCTGACAGCCAGTAGAGTATAGAACCAGCCACGGGTCTGGTCAACTGCCTCGGAGATAAAGTCTGCGGGGAAGTTTTCATCGAAGATATCTTTGTTTTCAAACGGATAGTGCCACTGTGCGAAGGGCATGGAGCCGCTGTCGAACCAGCAGTCGATAACCTCAGGCACTCTTGTCATCAGCTTGCCACATTTCGGGCAGGTGATGTGTACCGCGTCGATGAAGGGCTTGTGCAGTTCGATGTTGTCGGGGCAGTCGGGAGACATTTCCTTCAGCTCTGCAATGCTACCGATGGTGTGTCTGTGTCCACATTCACATTCCCAGATGGGCAGTGGAGTACCCCAGTATCTTTCGCGGGACAGACCCCAGTCGATAACGTTTTCCAGGAAGTTGCCGAAACGACCCTCCTTGATGTTGTCGGGATACCAGTTGATGGTTCTGTTGTTGCGCACCAGATTATCTCTCAGTGCAGTCATTTTGATGAACCATGTGCTTCTTGCATAATACAGCAGAGGTGTGTCACATCTCCAGCAGAAGGGATAGTTATGCTCGAAGGGCAGTGCTGCAAATAAGGTGCCGTTTTCTTCCATATATTTCAGAATAACAGGATCGGCATCCTTTACGAACAGACCTTCAAAGGGGCCTGCCAGGCTGTTCAGGTGACCTGTGGTGTCAACATTCTGATAGAAGGTTACATCATATTTTTTACATACACGGTAGTCATCCTCACCATACGCATACGCAGTGTGAACGATACCGGTACCATCTGTCAGTGTTACATAATCATCGCAGGTTACGAAGTAGCCCTTGAAGTCCTCGCCGTTGGGCTGGAAATCGAACAGGGGTTCATATTTTACATATTCCAGATCGCCGCCCTTCATGGATTCCACTACTTCATAATTGCCTTCGCCCAGAACGCTGTCCAAGAGTGCTTCAGCCATGATTACATAATAATCCTGATATTTTGCTTTAACATAGGTTTCGTTTGCATTTACGGACAGAATTACGTTGGAGGGCAGTGTCCAAGGGGTTGTTGTCCAAGCAAGGAAGTAGGTGTTTTCTGTGCCTTCCATTTTGAATTTTGCAATGGCAGAGGTTTCCTTTACATCCTTATAGCCCTGTGCAACCTCATGAGAGGAAAGTGCTGTGCCGCAGCGAGGGCAGTAGGGAACAACCTTGTGCCCTTTGTATAACAGACCCTTGTCCCAGATCTGTTTCAGTGCCCACCATTCGGATTCGATATAGTCATTATGGTATGTGACATAGGGATGATCCATATCCGCCCAGAAGCCGACACGGTCACTCATGGAACGCCATTCCTGTTCGTATGTCCATACGCTTTCCTTACATTTTTCGATGAAGGGCTCTACGCCGTAGCCTTCAATCTGATCCTTGCCATCCAGACCCAGTGTCTTTTCTACCTCCAGTTCAACAGGCAAACCGTGTGTATCCCAGCCGGCCTTTCTCAGAACCTTGTAGCCCTTCATGGTTTTGTAGCGGGGGATTAAGTCCTTTACCGCACGGGTGATGATGTGACCGATATGGGGCTTGCCGTTTGCAGTCGGGGGGCCGTCATAGAAGGTAAAAACGGGTGCGCCCTCTCTTGCCTTGATGCTCTTGCCGAAGATGTCATTGTCCTTCCAATACTTTTCAACCTGTACTTCTCTTTCAACGAAGTTCATGTTATTGGGTACCTTGTCGTACATTTCAATTCCTCCTTAAAAATGATTTACCTTTCAAAGTGTGTTTCTCTCGTAGCTTGTTCTTTTTTCCTTTGTGTTTTTCTGATACCTCTGAAATTTTTGCCTTTTGTATTTTTTGTGTTTTATCTTCCGTATGGTTTATGATGGTGCGGTTTTTCCGCTTTTTCACTGATTGTCAATATAAAAAAACCCTTTCATCCCTACAGGACGAAAGAGTTCGCGGTACCACCTGAATTGACGGCACAAAATGCCGCCCAGCTTAGCTGCATCACCATCATGATGCTTTCCCTTAACGCGGGCTACGGCAGAGCCTACTGAGCAAAAGAACGGTTCGGACTGCCACTCCGGAGTGATTTTCTGTATCTTCCTTGTCATCGGGTTCCCACCAAGCCCCCGACTCTCTGCAGGCAAGCTGAGGATACATACTGTCTCCTTCATAGTGTTTTTTCGTATTTACCTGTGTATTATACAATGCGTACAAAAACTTGTAAAGCATTTTTTGCAAAGAAACCAAAAGAATGGTGTATTCATGAAAACTGTATACAAAAGTACCGAAATTTCAAGAGAAAATAAGGAAAAAACGCGAAAAAAACGTGATTTTTGCATACAATGTGTAAATTTACATGTAAAGACAGTTAAAAAATTTGATTTTCCGAGAAAAACTATGTATAATTGGTAATCAGAACCACGCACGGTTCTGCTTTTGTAAATATTATCTTGACAGGGTGCAGAAAACAGAAAAAATAAGAAAACCGGACATCCTGTAACACCGAAAAGGAGATTTTAAAAATGAAAGGTAGAGACTTTGCACTGCTGACAGACTTATATGAGCTGACCATGATGCAGGGCTACTATGAAACAGGCGCATATAACAGAAAGGTCGTATTCGATCTGTTCTATAGAAAGAACCCCAGCGGCAACGGCTTTGCAATTACCGCAGGGCTGCAGCAGGCGATTGAATATCTGGATGGGCTGCATTTTACAGAGGAGGATATTGCATATCTGGAAAGCTTAAATCTTTTCTCTGAGGACTTCATTGACTACCTGAGAAGCTTCCGCTTTACGGGCGAGGTTTATGCCGTTCCCGAAGGAACCATCGTATTCCCGCATGAGCCGCTGATGCGTATCAAGGCCCCCATCATTGAGGCACAGCTGATTGAAACCGCACTGCTGAACATTATCAACCACCAGAGCCTGATTGCAACAAAGGCTTCCCGTGTAGTACACGCAGCACAGGGCGACCCCGTTCTGGAATTTGGTCTGCGCCGCGCACAGGGCCCCGATGCAGGTACAGTCGGTGCAAGAGCGGCAGTCATCGGCGGCTGTGTGGCAACAAGCAACGTGCTGACAGGCAAGCTGTATGATGTTCCCGTAAAGGGTACCCATGCGCATAGCTGGGTAATGAGTTTCCCCGATGAGCTGACAGCCTTCCGCACCTATGCAAATTTGTTCCCCGATGCGTGCATCCTTCTGGTAGATACCTATAATACACTGAAAAGCGGTGTTCCCCATGCCATTCAGGTGTTTGATGAAATGAAGGCGGCGGGCACATTGCCCGAAAAAGGCTATGGTATCCGTCTTGACAGCGGTGACCTTGCATATCTTTCCAAGAGAGCAAGACAGATGCTGGATGAGGCAGGCTATCCCAATGCAGTCATTTCTGCCTCCAGTGACTTGGATGAAAATCTGATTACAAGCCTGAAGCTGCAGGGCGCAACCATCACCCTCTGGGGCGTTGGTACAAAGCTGATTACCTCTGACGATTGCCCTGCCTTTGGCGGTGTGTATAAGCTGGCGGCAGAGGAAACCGAAAGCGGTGATTTTGAACCTAAGATTAAGCTGTCTAATAATGTAGAGAAGGTAACGAATCCCGGCATCAAGAAAATTATCCGTATTTATGATAAAAAGACAGGCAAGATTAAGGCTGACCTTCTGGCATTGGAGGAAGAAGAATTCACAGAGGATTCCGATTTGTATATCTATGATACGAATGCAAAATGGAAAAGCATGCAGCTGCCTGCCGGCAGCTTCACGCTTCGCGAACTGCTTGTTCCCATCTTTGTGGATGGTAAGTTGGTGTATGAATGCCCCAAGGCAATGGACATTCAGGCATACTGCAACAGAGAAAAGGATACCCTCTGGGAAGAACAGAAACGTCTGAAAAACCCCGATATTGTGCCGGTTGACCTTTCCGATAAGCTGAGTGCAATGAAGCTGAAGCTGATTGAAGCGGCAACAATGATTTAAAAAGTATAAAAAGAAAAACAATGAAAACGCTGTGCGGAAACGAAAAAGCCGCATGGCGTTTTTTGTGCTTTTCTGGGGTTTCTTGCACAATCTGTGAAAAATTGGTATACTGATGCCAAGAAAAGGGAAGGGGGGATTTATTTGCAAACGATTTATTTTTCTGAAAGATTGCTGTGCCAGCTGGAACGGCTGCATACCGTGCCGCTGACGCTTGTAGAAGCACCTGCCGGCTATGGAAAAACAACCGCCCTGAAGCATGCCCTCAGAGATGTGCCGTATGGGGCATTGCGCTGGCATAATGCGCAGGATGCCACAGTCTGCTGCGATTGGCTCGTGCGCCAGATTGCACAGAAGGACTCTGCTCTGGCACAGCAGATTTTCGATTTATATCATGAAAACGGGCCTTTGGTGCATGCAAAGCCTGCGGAGGAATCCTCGCTTTATCTGATGATTGATAATTTTCAGGTGATTGCGGCGCAGTTCCCGTTTTCCGTTTTGCAGCTGCTTTCCGCCCTGAAGGGTACCGCTGTGCATGTTATTTTTCTTTCTCGCAGCTTTTGGCAGCTGCCAATACAGGATTTGATGCACGTCTGCTATATTTCCAAAAAGGATTTTTTCCTGCGAAAAGAGGATATTATCTGCTTTGCAGAGGAGCTGGGCGGAAAAGCAGGCGATACATATTCAGAAGGAAACAGGCGGTTGGGCGGCGGTTGTTTCACTGTATCTGCAAAACGGCTGCGAAGAGGTGGAATGGAAAAAGCTGAGCCGTCTGATGGAGGATTTATTCTGGAGAAGGCAGGAGGATATCCTTAAAAAGGCGCTGCTGCGTCTTGCGCAATTTGAAACGGTAGATGTAGAAATGGTGCGCGCGCTGACAGAGGACATTGCGGATTTGCAGCAGATGGGCGAGTGGTTTTATAGTCTGCCCCTGCTGTACTATGATGCGGAGCAGCAGAGGTACTGCCTCTGTGCGCTGCTGCGGAAGTTTTTGCTTTATCGCCTGCATAATGCGTCCTTTCTGACGCAGTGGGACAGCTATCATCGCTGCGGCTGCTGGTATCGGGAGCATGGGGAGACGAAAAAAGCCGTTGCCGCCTTCTACAAGGTTCTGGATTATGCGGGAATTCTTTCCTGCGATTTGACAGGGCTTCTATTCGAAAAATTCGATAAGCTTTCCTATACGGAAATTGCAGGGGAGATTCTGAGACATTGCCCGATGGAAACGAAGCAGAGGTATCCTTTATCCCTTCTTCGGCTTTGCTATGCGCTTTTTGCCGATGCCGCTTTTACGGAATATCAACAGCTTCTGGAGGAAGCGAAGGGCATCATCTGTGATGGGAATGACCCCAATCTTCTGGGAGAATGGGAGCTGATTGCCGCCTTTCAGGATTTCCCCAATCTGGAAAAAATGGAACAGCATTATCAGCGGGCAAAACGCCTGATGACAGCGCCATCTGTTATCTTTACGGTGGGAGAACCGTTTTTGTTCGGCAGTATTTCCATGTGGCGGCTGTTCTATACAAAGCCGGGCGAATTGGAACGAACCGCAGAAACATTGGAACGCGTCATGAAGCTGTATAATTCCCTGACGGCAGGGCATGGCAGCGGTGCGGCGGAGCTGTATCGGGGCGAGGTCTGCTGTGCGCAGGGGCGCTTCGCCGATGCGGAAATCTATGGCTATCAGGCGTTGTATGCGTCTCTGCAAAGAAAGAATGCCTGCGTGACCTATGGTGCGGCGCTGCTTCTTGGCACCAATGCAGTCTATCGCGGAGATTTGGAGGCATGGAAGCGAACCTTGGACTATCTGGAGGACCCTGCGCATACCTATGCCTTCCTGCAGGATACCTTTCTGGATGTGTGCATGAAGGAAACGGTACAGAGCTATTTTGCCATGCTGCAGCCGAAGGAGAGCAGATTGCGAAAGCGCCTGCAGGCGGCATCCAATCGGCTGTATGATTTGAATTTTACAAACAGTGCCATCAAGGGTGTGCGTATTCCAAGAATTATTCTGAAGAAGAATTATCATAAGGCGATTGGGATTCTGGAGGTAGCATTGAAGGTGGATGCAAGGCTGATTGCTCTTCCGTCCCGGCTTTTTATCCATACCAATCTGGCGCTTTGCTATTTTGCCATCGGACGCAGCCGAAAGGCGGCGGAACATTTGGAATTTACGCTTTCCTTGGCAGAACGGGATCAGGTGCTTTCGTTTGCGGCTTATTTCCGCGAATATCTGGAGCCGTTGTTTTATCTGCCCTCTGTTTCCAGAAAATATGCCGCTGTCATTCAGGAAATCCGCAGCCTGCCGATACAGAATATCCCCGCTGTGCCGGAATGGAAGGCGTTCATTCCCAAGCAGGAGAATGAATGGGAGGAGCCGCTCAGCAAACGGGAGCGTGAAATTGCGGAGCTTGCGGCAAGAGGACTTCGCAACGGAGAAATTGCCGAAATGCTGCATATTTCAGAGGGTACGGTCAAGAATCATCTGAAGATTGTGTTCCGAAAATTGAATATCGACCGCCGTTCCAGTCTAAGGGGACGGTTGCGTTAAGAAAAAGATAAAAAATGTCCCTTTCGTGATATACCATAAAAGCGGAAAAATTTGTAAAATAAAGGAAGATAGAGTTCAGTTGCGTGCATTTGTCCGCAGAGGAAAAGGGGTATTTTTCCTGCGGGAGGGAACAGGTGCAGATGAACAGTACCCATAGCAGAAATGTAAAAAGCGAAATGTAAAAAGCATGGAGGGGAGGGAGTTTTTTTGGTACAGGCTGAGAAATTGCTGTTATGGGATATTTTTCAGGGGAAATCTATCAGAACGGAATCTCTGCACGCGGGACAAAAATGTGGAAATGAAAGAGGGGCACAGCTGCGCGCAGAAATCCCGACAGGCGGAATGTGATAAGTTGGGCAAACGCATCCGTCGGAACCTTTGTGGTACAGGTAGATACACCAAAGCGAAGGATCGGAAAATGGTGTGCAAAGGGGCGGCTGTCTTGGCATAGAATAATCAGCAGACCCTTTGCAGGCGAAAAAGGCTTTGGTGTAATCGGTAAGTGCAAATACATAGAAGAAGGAGCCGCAGTGGGGATACCCCCGTTACGGCTCCTTTTTCGCTGTTTTCTGTGGCGTTACCATGCGTATTTATTGATATCCTCAAGCGTAATACCGGGGTGCAGTGCAATGTTGATGCTGTTGGCAATGATGTTTGCCAGACGATCCACAACGGCATCCACCTCCTTCGGTGTCACGAACAGATTGCCTGTATATGGCCCAAGGATTTCGGCAATCATCTGATATTTTTCCTCCTGCTCCAGATCGGCAAGCGTCTCGTAAAACGCCGTTCCCTTTTCTGTCTGCCGAATCATTTCCTCCAGAATACAGTCCATTGTGTCATTTACAAGCGTTGCGGCATCCACCACAGTCGGTACGCCAATCGCAATCACGGGAATCCCCAGATGTGCCTCATCCAGCAGCATCCGCCGATTGCCGACCCCTGCGCCCGGCGCAACGCCGGTATCGCTCATCTGAATGGCGGCGTTAATGCGGTTGGAACGGCGTGCGGCAAGGGCATCAATCGCAATCAGCAGGGAGGGGTGCAGCTTATCCACAATCCCCTTTACGATTTCTCCTGTTTCTATCCCCGTAATCCCCATTACCCCCGGACTAACGGCGGCAACAGGGCGTACAGCCTTCTCGATTTCCACAGGAAGTGTGCCGCTGAGGTGGCGCGTCACCAGAATTTTGGAAATTACCTTCGGGCCGAGTGCATCGGGTGTGATGTTCCAATTACCAAGCCCGATTACCAGAATGCAATCCTCCCTTTTCGGCTTTGCCAGAGAGCGAATCTGCTCTGCCAGAAGCCCAATCAGCTTTTCGTGACAATCTGCATCATTTTCCTTTAGCTTTTCCGATTCCAGTGTAATATAATGCCCCATCGGCTTGCCCATACGCTCGCTTCCCGCAGGAGAGAGGATGTGTACATGTGTAAGGGAATAGTCTGCCTGCTCATCCGTTTCCACCGCTACGCCCTCAAGGGTATCTGTGGTGTCCTTCTGCGCAAGCTCCCGTGCCTCAATGGCAAGGTCTGTGCGGACAGAAAACGTCTGCGGCGCTTTTTTTTCGTCTTTTTCGTTCATGCTTTCACTGCCTTTCTGTATTTTCCTAGGGTTTTTCATTATTTTTTTCGTAGTTTTGAAAAGTATTCATTGACTTATTTCGTTCCATAAGGTAAAATATATCCGTTAAGTTAACCATGGGGTACTCGAGAGAGTGGAAAAAAAGCCCCAAGCCGTGTCGGAGGGAGCATGCCCTCAAGGTGGTTAATAGTAAGAGGAAAGAGCGATATTCCCCAAAATATCGACAGAGAAAACCACATTAAAGTAATTAGGAGGAAATAACATTGGCTAATATCAAATCTGCTAAGAAAAGAATCAAAGTGATTAACAAAAAAACACTGAGAAACAAAATGATTAAATCTCAGGTGAAAACAGCTATGAAGAAAGTAATCGTTGCTGTAAATGCAGGCGACAAGGAAACAGCAGCAGTTGCACTGAAGAACGCAGTATCTGCAATCGACAGAGCATACATCAAAGGCATCTACCACAAAAATGCAGTAGCAAGAAAGAAATCTTCTCTGACAAGACTGGTAAACAGCCTGTAATTTTTTCAACAGATCTGAAGGGATATTCCAAACGGAATATCCTTTTTTTCTGCCCCAAAACAGCCTGACTTCGCAGGGGAGAAATTCTTGCTTTCCGTCAGAAAAGGGCATATAATGAAGAACAAGCGACATTTTGAGAAAAATTTTGAGAAAAAGAGAGAGAATTTGATTTTTCGGAGAGATGAAGGAGGAATTATTGATGCTGAAGGAAAAGGCAGGGCAGTATTATTTTGTGCAGGATAAAAGCTGCGCAGAGGCCATTCTGCTTGCGGCAAATGAAGCATATCATCTTGGCATGACAGAAGAAGCAACGAAGCTGTTTGCAGGCTTTCGCACCGGCATGGGTATGGGCGGCACCTGTGGTGCGCTTTCCGGTGCCATCGGTGTCTTGAGCAGCAAATACGGCACGAGAGAGGATTTAAAGACAATCTGCGCGGATTTTGTTGCCGCATTTGAACAAAAGCTGGCGCTCGGCACAACGGAATGTGCCCCTCTTGCGGCGAAGTATAAAACAGAGGGCAAACGCTGTCGGGATGCGGTGGAGCTGACCGCAGAGGCACTGGAGGAATTTATTGATAAGCTGGAGGGCAAGGCTCCTGCGGAGGGCTGTACCCTGCGCCCCGAGGATATCAAGCGTGTAAAGGGCATGGGCTTTTTGCAGCATAAGGGCACGAATCTGTTCAACGCTCGCGTCATTACCAGAAACGGACGCATTACCACGGAGGAAGCAAGTGTCATTGCGGAAGCGGCAAGGCTTTATGGTGATGGACACATGATGATGACCACCCGTCTGACGATTGAGGTTTCGGGGATTGCTTATCACGATATTGATGCCTTCTGCGCGCATCTGGCAAAGGCAGGGCTTTCCGTCGGCGGTACAGGCAGCAAGGTGCGTCCTGTGGTTTCCTGTAAGGCAACCACCTGTCAGTATGGTCTGTATGATGCCTATGCGCTGAGCGATGAAATCCATACACGCTTCTATCAGGGCTATCGTGGGGTATCCCTGCCGCATAAATTCAAAATCGCAACAGGCGGCTGTCCCAATAACTGCGTCAAGCCGACCCTGAACGATTTGGGTATCGTGGGCGCAAGAGTGCCGCAGTATCATATCGAGGATTGCCGTTCCTGCAAAAAATGCCAGTTGGAGGAGGCTTGTCCCATCCATGCGGCGAAGAAAAACACAGACGGCAAGCTGGAAATTGATGTAGAGCTTTGCAACCACTGCGGTCGCTGTATCGGCAAATGTCCCTTCCATTGCAATGATGAGGGCGTGGATGGCTATAAGGTCTATGTCGGCGGACGCTGGGGCAAAAAGATTGCCCATGGGCAGATGCTTCATAAAATCTTTACGGATAAGAATGAGGTTCTGGATACCGTGGAAAAGGCAATCCTCCTGTTCCGTTCCGCAGGGGAAAGCGGCGAACGCTTTGCGGATACCATCAATCGTATTGGCTTTGCGAACGCGGAAAAAATCCTTCTGAGCGATGAATTGCTGCAGAAAAAGGCAGAGATTCTGGGATTGGATGTTGTCGGCGGCGCAACCTGCTAAAAAAGAGTATTCAGAAAGAAATTACTTGGAAATAAGACTGCTTTGAGGGAGACTTCGGAGCAGTTTTTTATTTTATACAAAGCAGATAGGAATTTTATCGTCATTTACTTCTTTTTATGGTAAAATAGGAAAAAAGAAAGGTTCGATCCGAAGGGAGGATTCCTGCGTGAATTTTGTAGATAGCATCATCAAAAAAAGAGACGGCGGCAAGCTGACAAAAGAAGAAATTGCCTTTTTTGTGAAGGGCGTGACGGATGGCACTCTGCCCGATTATCAGATTTCCGCCTTGCTGATGGCAATTTTTCTGAAGGGCATGGATACGGAGGAAACGGCACAGCTGACCATGGAAATGGCACATTCGGGCGGTATGTTTGACCTCTCCGCTTTGGCAGGCTGTAAGGTGGATAAGCACAGCACAGGCGGTGTTGCGGATACCACAACGCTGATTCTTGCGCCCTTGGTTGCATCTGTGGGTGTGCCTGTGGTAAAAATGAGCGGTCGGGGGCTTGGCTTTTCCGGCGGCACGATTGATAAGCTGGAATCCATCCCCGGCTTTCGGGTGGATGTGACAGAGGAGGAAGCACTGCGCTTTGCGAAGGAAAGCGGCATTGTGCTGATGAGCCAGACGGATAATCTCACGCCTGCGGATAAAAAGCTTTACGCTCTCCGCGATGTAACAGGAACGGTGGATAGCATCCCTCTGATTGCGGCAAGCATTATGTCGAAAAAAATTGCGGCAGGCGCGGATGCAATCGTACTGGATGTGAAATGCGGCAGTGGTGCCTTTATGAAAAATGCGGCGGATGCAGAAAGGCTTGCAGGCATTATGGCAGATATGGGCAGGCATGTCGGCAGAAGGGTAACGGCGGTCATCAGCAGTATGGCACAGCCCTTGGGCATGTATATCGGCAACAGCCTTGAGGTAATAGAAGCCATCGAGGTGCTGAAGGGCAATGTCGGCGGTGATTTGCTTGAGGTTTCTCTGACGCTGGGCGCAAATATGCTCCTTCTGGCGGAGCGCGTGCAGAGTGAGGAGGAGGGCAAGGCACTTCTGCTCGAAAATATCAGAAATGGCAAGGGGCTTGCAAAATTTAAGGAGCTGCTGACACAGCAGGGCGGCGATGTCCGCGTCATTGAGGATTACAGCCTGCTCCCTCTGGCAGAGGAAAAATGGGAAGTAAAAGCAACGAAATCGGGGTATCTTACCCGTATGGATACAGCCATGATTGGCAGAGCCTCGCAGGAAACCGGCGCAGGGCGGATGTTCAAGGGACAGACGCTGGATTTTGGCGCAGGTATTGTCATGAAAAAACGCACAGGTGATGTAATTGCAACAGGTGAAACCTTGGCGGTGGTATATAGTAAGCGCAGAGAAAAATGTCAGAGTGCGGCGGATTTCCTGCAAAAGGCCATCACAATCGAGGCTGCACCGCTGACAGAGCAGACACCTTTGATTTTGAAAACCATCAGACAGGAGGGTTAAGCATGAAAAGAGCGATCATTATTGTACTGGACAGCGTTGGCATTGGCGAGCTGCCCGATGCGGCGGATTTTGGGGATGTTGGCAGTAACACCCTGGTCAATATCAAGAAGGTGCGTCCGCAGACGAGCCTGCCAAATCTTTGCGCCTTAGGTCTTGGGGATATCCAAGGCAAGGATATCTCGCTTCTTGGCGAGGTTGCCGCACCGAAGGGCTGCTACGGCAAAATGGCAGAACGCTCCATCGGCAAGGATACCACAACAGGGCATTGGGAAATGGCAGGCATTATCACCAAAAGACCCTTCCCGACCTTTACAGAAACAGGCTTCCCCAAGGAGGTCATGGAGGCCTTTGAAGCGGCAATCGGCACAAAAACACTCGGCAACTATGCCGAATCCGGTACGGTCATCATTCAGGATTTAGGCGTGGAGCACATGAAAACAGGCTACCCCATCGTCTATACCTCTGCGGACAGCGTGTTCCAGATTGCGGCACATGAGGATGTCATTCCTGTCCAAAAGCTGTATGAAATGTGCGAAAAGGCAAGAAAAATCCTGACAGGGAAGTATGGCGTTGGGCGTGTCATTGCGCGTCCCTTCATCGGCAATGCAAAGGATGGCTTCACCCGCACCAAAAACAGAAGGGACTTCTCTCTGGAGCCGACAGGCCCGACTATTCTCGACCTCACAAAGGCGAAGGGCATGGAGGTTGTGGCTGTCGGAAAAATCGAGGATATCTTCGAGCATCGCGGCATGACCCGTACCGACCATACCACCAATAACCACGACGGCATTGAAAAGACCATTCAGTTCCTCAAGGACGATTTTGAAGGTCTGCTGTTTACCAATCTGGTGGATACCGATATGATTTACGGGCACAGAAACGACGTAGAAGGCTACGCGGGCGCACTGGAATATTTCGACAGCAGGCTGTCCGAAATTCTGGCGCAGCTGAAGGAGGAGGATGTGCTTTTTATCACGGCAGACCATGGCTGCGATCCGACCACACCCAGCACCGACCATTCCAGAGAATACGTCCCCATTCTGGCTTACGGCAAGCCGATTCGGGAGGGCGTTGACCTTGGTGTCAGAAAGACCTTCGCAGATCTGGGGCAGACTATTTCCGATTATCTGGGTCTGGATGCTCATTTTGAGGCAGAAAGCTTCTGGAAGGAAATCGCGAAATAAAACGGGAACGCCTGCTCTTTTATGGGGCAGTCTTTCCTGCTTCATATACAAAGGAGAAGTTCTATGAAAAATATAGAGGAAATCACAATCAGACCTGTAACCGAGGCAGATGCAGAGAAACTGCTTTCCATTTATGCCCCCTATGTAACCGATACCTTCATCACCTATGAATATACCGTTCCGACCGTAGAGGAATTTCGGGAACGCATCCGCAATACCCTGCAGGCATATCCCTATTTTGCGGCAGTGGAAAACGGCAGAATCATCGGCTATGCCTATGCCTCCGCATTTCATCCCAGAAGGGCGTATCTCTGGTCTGCGGAAGCAACGGTTTATCTGGAACGCGGGGTGCGTGGGCGCGGTGTCGGCAGGCTGCTGTATGAAAGGCTGGAGGAAACGCTGAAGCAGCAGAATGTGCAGAATGTCAATGCCTGCATTGCTTATCCGAATCCGCAGAGCATTGCCTTCCATGAAAAAATGGGCTATCGTGCGGTCGGGAAATTCACTGACTGCGCCTATAAGCTGGAGCAGTGGCTCGG
>ENA-ORTF01001786-ORTF01001786.1-human-gut-metagenome-genome-assembly--contig:-NODE-1786-length-23772-cov-9.237172_pt1 | contig 23772 bp, 17 predicted proteins | sample MGYA00241908_ERZ509180 | MGnify/ENA primary metagenome ERZ509180 (study PRJEB26280, sample SAMEA2338814) | human gut metagenome | biome: human gut; feature: human-associated habitat; material: faeces... | reverse complement strand
CCCGCGCTCACTGACCAGCAGCCCGGCACCGGCCCAGTATTGCAGGGTGCGCTTGGCAGCCTCAATGCTGGGCAGTGCCAGTGCGCGGGCCATCGTGCGCGGGTCGGTGTCGTGGGTCTGCAAAATGTAGAGTGCGGCCCGGATCGTATCGCCGTCGGTCTGGGTCAGATGGGTCAGGACCAGCTGCGGCACAGCCAGCGTGTCGCCGTTGATTGCCGCCAATTTGTAGCCCATATCCGCAAACCTCCCCACTATAAATTGTTGGTTTATTATACCACAAAAGTGCCGTTTGGTCAATCTTGAAGAAAAACTGCCCAAAAATCAGCGCCGGATTTTGGGCAATGCGTTCCTTGTATTTTGATACACAAATTTGTACAATAGTACCATAAACAGTTAAAGCATTAAGGGGGAGACCACCATGGCGATGAATCTTGTAAAACTGCCCACCGGCAAATCGAATTTGCAGCTGCGCGTCAGCAAGGGGCACTATGCCACCAGCCACAGCCATATCAACTACTACATTGATGTCACGCTGACAAAGTTCCGCCTGTCGGAGGCACGCGCTGCCGCCGCCGAGCTGGTGCGAGAGTACAAGTCGACGACCATTGTGGACACGATCCTCTGTCTGGACGGCACCGAGGTCATCGGCGCCTGCATGGCCAGTGAGCTGACAAAGGCCGGCTATACGAATATGAATGCCCACCAGACGATCTACGTCGTCACGCCGGAGCACACCACCGGCAGCCAGCTGCTTTTCCGCGAAAACACCGCCCCGATGATCGCCGGCAAGCATGTACTGGTGCTGGCGGCGTCTGTCACCACCGGCTTCACCGTGCAGGGCGCTGTCGAGGCCATCCGTTACTACGGCGGCGATCCCGTCGGCATCGCGTCGATTTTTGCGTCGGTCAAGGAGTGCGCAGGCTACCCCGTGGCCAGCATCTTTGACACCCACGACCTTCCCGACTACGAAACCTACGACTCCCACAGCTGCCCGTGGTGCAGGCAGGGCAAGAAAATTGATGCGCTTGTCAACAGCTTCGGCTACTCGAGCCTGTAAATTTTCTGGCGATTTTGCCCCCTCGAAAGAGGGGGCTTTTTGTCGTTTTGCGGTCTTGACGCTCCGCGCAGGGTCTTTTATAATGGGAAGGCTGATTTTTTTAGGAGGAATTGGTTTGAATACTGAGAATTTGAATGGGATCCTTGCACAATACGTTCAGCACTGCAAAGCCCGCGCGGCAGCCGATGAGGGAACGGTCTGGCGCGCGGTGGACTGCTTTGGCGTGAACTGGGACATCGAGGACAGCGACTTTCCTGCCATGTTTGCCGATGCCATGCAGCAGGCCCAGCCGACGCTGGACAACCCGGCCCTGCAGCCCATCGGCGGCCTGCAGAACCTGATGCTGCGCGACAGCGAGGTCGAACTCGTCCGCGAGTGCTTCCGCTGGCTGTACAATGAGGACGGCGGTGATATTTCCAAGCGCCGGGGCCGCGCCGAGCTGTTCGCTGACCAGATCAACGGGCGGTTCCGCCGCGTGTTCCCGCGCATGAGCAAGTATACGATGAACACGGCCAACGCGGTGTTCTTCCTGAACCTGTGGGAGCCGCACGCGAACTACTTCTATCAGGCCGGCGAGGCAAAGGCGTGGGCGGATTACTTTGGGTATGAGGCAGACTTTGGCGGCGGCACGGCGCTGGACCTGCCGCGCTACTACACGATGTGCAACGACCTGCTGCACGCGCTGGAGAACTACCCGGAGATCATCGCCCTGCACAAGGCCTACGCGGAGCAGGAGCTGGGCGGCATCGACGACGCGCTGCACCTGCTTGTGTACGACATCCTGCACACGGCCTACGCCGAGCAGTTCTACCCGAAGGGCTACACCCGCGGCTCGACGAGCAGGGAGCGCGCAAAGGCTGTGAAGGAGAAGGCGGACCGCGCCGAGCTCTGCATCCGCATCGGCGAGTGTGAGCAGGAGCTGCAGGAACTGCTGGCGAACCCTGCTGCGCTGCCCGACCTGACCGGCTGTAAAATCAACCATAAAATGTTCGGCGCAGGCACGGTCCGGCCCGCCGAGGGCCAGTTCATGGTCATCGACTTCAACGGCACGCTGAAGAAGTTCAGCTACACAGCCTCTATGAACAGCGGCTATCTCTCCGCCGAGGACCCCAACGTCGAAGCCCGCCTGCAGGCCTACCAGGACTACAACAAGGACAAGGACCGCCTGGAGAAGGAACTGAAGAACCTGAAGGCAGAATTGGTGAAGCTGTAATCGGAAACCGGCCCAGCGGGCGAAGGCTGTTCGCCCCGGCTGCGTTCTGCAATAAAAAAATCCCTGCGTCTGAATGTGACACAGGGATTTTTTATTGGAGCGGCTGATGGGAGTCGAACCCACGTCCTCAGCTTGGAAGGCTGATGTACTAGCCGTTGTACGACAGCCGCGTAACAACAGTACCTATTATACCCATCTGCGGGGGTGTTTGTCAAGCCCACCGGGCCGTGTTTTCCTGCCTCTGTTACCCTTTTGCCATTTTATTTTACATTTTGCACCCTTGACAATCCTACGCCAAAGCACCATAATAAATACTGAATCTGTATAAACGAAATTTTGAGAGGAAAGAGGTGCGGCACCATGCGCGTGATTGCCGGAACAGCTCGCGGCAAAAATCTGCAGGCCCTGCCGGGCGAGGACATTACCCGCCCGACCATCAACCGTGTGAAGGAGGCCATGTTCTCCAGCGTGCAGTTCCTAGTGCCGGGGGCACGGGTGCTGGACCTGTTCGCAGGCAGCGGCCAGCTGGGCATCGAGGCTCTGTCCCGCGGTGCCAAAAGCTGCCTCTTTGTGGACCGCTCCGCCGAGGCACTCGCCGTTGTGAAGGCCAACTGCAAAACGGCAGGGGTGGACCGCCAGAGTGATATACGCCAGGGCGAAGCCGAGAACTTTCTCGCCAACATCCGCGGACCGTTTGACCTGGCTCTGCTGGATCCGCCGTTCCACCATGATACCGTGGCTGCCGTGCTGCCGCTGCTGGCCGCTAAGATGGCCCCCGGCGGGGTCGTGCTCTGCGAGACCGAGCGCGAGGCCGACCTGCCCGAGCAGGCGGGCGCTCTGACGCTGGTGAAGCAGTACAACTACGGCAAGATCAAGGTCAGCCGCTATGAGAGAGGGGAAGAGGTATGAACGTTGAAGAACTGTTGGAGATGATGGAAGAAACGCTGGAGGCCGGGACGATAGTTCCGTTCTCCGCTTCCAAGCGCATGGTCGATGTGGACCGTATGCGCGATATTATCGATGAGGTGCGCAACAACCTGCCCGACGAGATCCGTGAGAGCAAAAAAATCGTGAATGACCGCGAGCAAATCATGCAGAACGCCCGCATTGAGTCCGAAAGCATCATTCAGCAGGCAGAGGAGCGCGCCCGCGTCCTGACCAGCGAGCAGGAGATCGTCAAGCGCAGTCAGCAGCACGCGGCGGAGATCCTGTCCGCTGCCCAGAAGAGCGCCAAGGAACTGACCCGCAAGGCGACCCTGTACTGCGAGACGATCCTGAAGAACTCCGAGGAGGTGCTGGGCCGAAGCATGGCGGACATCAAGAACACCCGCATGAATCTGCGCAGCGCCGCCCGCCCCAAGAATAACATGCCCAAGTAAAAAATGCAGAGGTGTTGTTATTCACGGCACATTTCTGCCCATGGCAGCACAATATGCAAAAAACAACGCCGCACCGTGCAATATGGTGCGGCGCTTTTCTATGCCCGGGGGCAGGAATTTTGCCGCGTGCGCATTTGCTGCAAACTGCTGACCTGTATCCCGATCCCTTTGTACAAACTGTGAAAAATCAATTCATGGCGCAGTTTTTCCCTGCCTGCCCTTGCTTTTTGCTGAATAAAATGGTACTATTATTTTACCACAGGTGGGTAATTGTGGTGTAAATAACAACAAGAGTGGGGAAGAATGGGTAGTTTTCCACGTTCTCCACAGAGTTATTAACAAACTGAACGCAGCGACGTAAAAAATCTTGCCGAAGATTTGTGCAGTATGACGAAGGGAGGGGAAGCCGGATGCTCGTCGGTCAGTATGATTACGCAATCGATGCAAAAGGGCGTCTGAACTTTCCCGCCCGCTTCCGGGACGCGATGGGGGAGACCTTCATCGTGACCCGGTGGCTGGATCACTGTCTGGCCGCCTTCCCGGCGGAGGAATTCGAAAAGGTCGCCGCCAAAATTGAGGAAAAGGGCCTCGTCAAGGGCCGCAAGGTCAGCCGTATGCTCTACGCCTCCGCCGTCGAGGTCACCCCGGACAAGCAGGGCCGCATTCAGCTGCCCGCCAAGCTGCGGGAGTACGCGGGCCTCGACCACGATGTGACCATCATCGGCAGCCGCAGCTTTGCCGAGATCTGGAACACCGAGGCGTGGAACGCCAACCAGGAAACGAGCGATGAGGACTTCACCGCTGCGATGGAAGACCTTGACTTTTAACAAAACAGGACGATAACACATGGAATTTTCACATATCCCCGTACTGCTGCAGCCCTGTCTGGACGGGCTGAACATCGACCCTGCCGGTATCTATCTGGATGGCACCGCCGGCGGCGCCGGTCACAGCAGAGAAATCGCCAAACGCCTGACCACAGGACGTCTGATCTCGCTCGATCAGGACCCGGATGCGGTGACAGTCGCCACCGAAAGGCTCAAGGGTCTGCCGGCGCAGGTGGTGCAGGTCAATTTCCGTGAGGCCGCCCGCGTCCTTGCGGAGCTTGGCATCCCGGCGGTCAACGGGGCCCTGCTCGATCTCGGCGTGTCCAGCCACCAGCTGGATGACGCGGCCCGCGGCTTCTCTTACCATGCCGACGCGCCGCTCGATATGCGCATGAGCCAGCAGGGCCCCACCGCCGCGGATCTGGTCAACACGCTGGATCGTGAAGAGCTGACCCGTATCCTGCGTGACTACGGTGAGGAGCCGTATGCCTGGCAGATCGCGGGCAAAATTGTCGCCGCGCGGGCGGAGCAGCCCATCCTGACCACGCTGCAGCTGGCCGAGATCGTCGCCGCCGCTGTGCCCCCGGCAGAGCGCCGCAAGGCGAAGAACCCGGCGCGCCGCACCTTCCAGGCCATCCGCATTGCGGTCAACTCCGAGCTGGACGCCCTGAACGAGGGGCTCGACGCCATCTTTGACTGTCTGGCCCCGGGCGGGCGACTCTGCGTCATCACCTTTCACAGCCTGGAGGATCGGCTCGTCAAGAACAAGTTCCGCCGCTGGGCACAGCGCTGCACCTGCCCGCCGGAGCAGCCCATCTGCACCTGCGGAGGTGTGGCCAAGGCCAAGCTGATTACCCGCAAGCCCATTGAGGCTGACGCCGCGGAGCTGGAGACCAACCGTCGCAGCCGCAGCGCCAAATTGAGAGTGTTGGAGAAAGCATAAGAGGCATTATTCATGACAACTGTTTTGCTGCACGAGGGCTCGGCAGCACCGAAACTGGAGCCCCCGCCGCGCCCGCAGGTGCGTGCGGTGCGCGGCGGCAACCACGGCCTGAACCGTGTCCGCCATGTGATGCGGACTGCCGTGATCGTGCTGATCCTTGCCGTGTTTGGCGGGCTGGCAATCAGCAGCCTGATGAGCGGTGCAACGCTGATGGAACTGAACGCACAGGTCGATGAGGTCAGCGCCCAGCTGGCCGAGGCCCAGAGCGAATACGACTACCTGAACACCCGGATGAACGACATCACGAGCCGCGCCAGTCTGCAGCAGGTGGCCGAGGGTGAGCTGGGACTGGTCAAGGCTGATCCCAGCCAGATCACCTACGTCCAGCTGGAGGACCAGAGCATCATTGAGCGGAACACCGGCGCCGCGGGCCGCCTGTTGGATGAGGTGCGCACGGCAGCGCTGAGCCTGCTGGACAGCCTGAACCCGTAAAACAACCAAAAATATGCAGCTACGAGCCTTTTTGCTGCACGGCCTTGCTGCCGTCGGCAAAAAGGCTTTTGAAATAACAAGGTGTATCCATGACAGAGCAACGACCCAACCATTCCCCCCGGCATCGTCCCCGGGCAAGCAAGGGCATAAAATACTGGACGCTGGTTTGCATGACAGTATTTATCCTCGCCTGCTACGGCGTGCTGGTCTACCAGCTGTATGTGTGGCAGGTGCGTGATGCCGAGAGCTACCGCGCCGAGGCTGTGACCCAGCAGCTGAAGGACACGACGCTGCCCGCTGTGCGCGGCTCGATCTACAGCGCCAACGGCAAGCTGCTGGCCAAGAGCAGCACGGTATGGAACATCGTGGCCGACCCGTCCTCCATTTTAAAGAGCGGGGCGACGGAGGACCAGATCCGCACAGCGGCAGAGCACATTGCCGAGCTGCTGGGCGACGGCACAACGGCGGATACTGTGTACAAGGCGCTGACGGCGTCCAACAAGGATACCGGTGAGCCGTACCAGTACCGTGTGGTGAAAAAGGGTGTCGAAAAGCCCGTGGCGGATGCTATCCTGGCCTATGCAGACAGCTACCGCCTCAAGGACGGCGCTGCGGTGGACACGAGCCTGCAGACCGAGGAAAAGGAGGACAAGAAGGACGGCGAGGCCAAAACCGGCAAGGCAACCCGTATCCTCTACCTGACCAGCGAACAGGCAGCCTCCCGCACTTACCCCTATGGGGAGTTCTTGGCCTCGGTGCTGGGCTTCTGCAATGAGGACGGCTCGGGTGCCTACGGACTGGAAAAATATTACGACGAGACGCTGGCCGGTACGCCGGGCCGCAGCGTGGCCGAAACGGACGCCTACGGTGAACCGCTGGCCAGCGGTCAGGCCGACGTGCATGAAGCCATCGACGGCAGCAACCTGAACCTGACCATCGACGAGAACGTACAGTCCATCGTCGAGGAGTACCTGACCGAGGCGATGAGCACCTTTACGGTCCATGGCCGCGGCAGCGCCATTGTCATGAACGTCAAGACCGGCGCGATCCTGGCGATGGCGTCCCTTGAGCAGTTTGACCCCAACGACCCCAAGACGATCACCGACCCCAAGATGAACGAGATCCTGGCTAAAACAGAGATCGACGCGGAGGACATTGACTGGCTGGAAAGCCGTCTGGGCGAGAAGGCCGTCAAGGACATCATTGCAGACGGAATCATCAGCCATGAAAAGACGACGAACGAGAAGGGCGAGGAGGTCTCCAGCGAGGCTACTCAGCTGCAGGGTATGATGCGCGAGGCTCAGTGGAAGAATAAGAACATTACCGAGCTGTATATGCCCGGCTCGGTGTTCAAGCTCATCACGGCCTCGGCAGGGCTGGACTCCGGTGTTATGAGTGCGGAGCAGACCTTCTACTGCGGCGGCAGCCTGACCGTCAACGAGGGCAGCGAGCTGTGGGAGCACACCTACCGCTGTGCCAACGGCGAGGTCCACTATGAACAGGACATGGCAGGCGCGCTGAACCACAGCTGCAACCTCTGGTTCATTCAGGCGGCAGAGACGCTCAAGCCGCAGATCTTCTACGACTATATCCAGGCGTTCGGCTTCACCCAGCCCACCGGCATCGACCTGCCCAACGAGACCCGCTGGACCAGCGTCTACAACGCCGAGCAGATGGCAGAGGTCGATACAAACCTGTACACGGCGGCCTTCGGCCAGAACGAGTCCATCACCCCGATGCAGATGGCCACCGCCGTAGCGGCCATCGCCAACGGCAGCTACCTTGTTACGCCCTATGTCGTGGATTCCATCTCTGACAAGGACGGCAACATTATCTCCCAGACCGAGACGAACATCCGCCGCCAGGTCATCTCCGAAGAAGTCAGCCGGCAGCTGCTGGCCATGATGGAAAACAACGTCCACGGGGCAGGGGACTACCACTCCTGCGCCAATGCCTACGTGGCGGGCTACCGCATCGGCGGCAAGTCCGGTACGGCAGAGCGCACGGACCGCCATCTGCGCGGCGACGGCGACTACTATAAAATGATGAGCTTTGCCGCTGTGCTGCCCATCGACGATCCCGAGATCGAGGTTTTCGTCCTGCTGGATGACCCGCGCTGGGTCAAGGACTATGCCAGCCAGGTCGTGGCTCCCGTTGTCGGCAACATCATCAGCGAGATCGCGCCCTATCTTGGCATCGAGCAGGACGCTGACTACAACCCCACCGGCACTGTGACCGTGCAGACCTGCCTGGACTACACCTGGACGAACGCGCAGGTCACGCTGAACCGCCTGGGCCTCAAGCATAAGCTGATCGGCCCCAGCAGCGGCAATATCGTCTACCAGTACCCCGTCGGCGGCAGCGTGGTGCCCGCGGGCTCCACCATTTACCTGTACACGGCCACTGACCAGAACTCGATGACCACAACGCCCGACGTCGTCGGCAAGACCGGCACCTTTGCCGAGCAGATGCTCAAGGCCGCCAACCTGAACGTGCAGTTCGCCGGCGACAGCAGCGGCAAGGTCGTGGCGCAGGACGTCGAGGCCGGAACCTCCGCTGCCTACGGCACGATCATAACGCTGACGATGGACAGCGGAGAGGATACCACCAATGACGCCCCGACGGTGACCGAGGAGATCGACCCGGCAAACGAGGAGGGGTAAGCATCCCCGCAAGGGGCACCCGGGCTTTTGCGAAACGCTGCATTTCTGTATAGGAGGTCTTTTTCATGCAAACCATTCCTGCCAATCAACTGCTGGCCGGACTGACGCTGGCCGAGCCGGTCACCATCCGCGCCGTTGTGACCGACAGCCGCAAGGTCGAGCCGGGCTGTGTTTTTGTCTGCTTCCCCGGCGAGCGTGTTGACGGCCATGACTACGCCGCCGGTGCCTACCGGAGCGGCGCAGAATATATCGTTGCCAACCATCCCGTCGAGGGCGTGCCTGCGGACCGCACGGTCATTGTGCCGGACAGCGGCAGGGCCATGATCCGCATGGCGTCCAACTACCGGATGCTGTTCAACCCCAGAATGATCGGTGTCACGGGCAGCGTCGGCAAGACGACGACGAAGGAGTTCTGCTACGCGGTGCTCTCCGCCTTCGGTAAGACCCTCAAGACCGAGGGCAACCAGAACAATGACATCGGCGTGCCCAACACGCTGTTCCGCCTGACCGACGATACCGAGTACGCCGTTGTCGAGATGGGCATGGACCACGCGGGCGAGATCGAGCGTCTGACCCGCTGTGCCCGGCCCAGCGCGGGCATCATTACGATGATCGGTGTTTCGCATCTGGAAAATCTCGGCACGCGCGAGAATATACTGAAGGCAAAGCTGGAGATCTGCACCGGCCTGCCAGACGGCGCACCGCTGGCCTTGAACGCGGACAACGACCTGCTGCCCACGGCAAGCATCCCCAGCCGCCTGCGGCCGGTCTGGTTCGGCATTGACGCCGCGAATGCCGATGTCCGCGCGGTGGATGTCGTCACCGGCGCAAACGGCACGACCTTCAAAATCGTCGATACGCAGTACGGTACGTTCGATGCCGCCATCCCGACAGCGGGCATCCACACGGTCTACGACGCGCTGGCTGCCTACGCCGCCGCGACCCGCCTGGGTCTGGACGCTGCCCGCTGCGCTGCCGCGCTGGCGACCTACCGGACGACGGGCATGCGCCAGCATATCGTGGAAAAGGGCGGCATCACCTTCATTGAGGACTGCTACAACGCCAGCCCCGACAGCATGAAGGCTGCGCTCTCTGTCCTCAAGGCACTGCCCAATGCCCGGAAGATCGCGCTGCTCGGTGATATGCTTGAGCTGGGCGGTGCGAGCGAGGAGGGGCACCGCCATACCGGCGAGTGGGCTGCTGACGCGGGCGTTGATGCACTCATCGCCTACGGCCCGCGCAGCGCCGCCATGGCCGAGGCCGCAAAAGCGCGTGGGGTTGCGGCGGTGCATTGCCAAACGGCGGAAGAAGTGCTACAATATGTACGGCAATTCGTGCGCCCCGGTGACGCTGTGCTGGTCAAGGCCAGCCACAGCATGGGCCTGGAGCAGCTGCTGCAGGAATACTATAAGGAATTGCCGCAGGGGTAAGCACCCCAACACACGTTTGGAGGAATCAACGGCATGGAGCAAATCTCATCCCTGTTGGCGGCGGCAGCCGTCGGCGGCTTTGCCATCACGGCGGTGGCGGGCAAATTCATGATCCCGGCGCTGCACCGGCTGCACTTTGGCCAGACCATCCGCGAGGAGGGCCCTACATGGCACAGCAAGAAAAACGGCACCCCCACCATGGGCGGTCTCTGCTTTATTCTGGGCATTCTGGCCACACTGGGCATCGTCTGGGTCATGTACAGCCCTAAGCTGCCGGAGGTGCTTGGTATGCCGCAGCTGCAGGCCGGTATGCTGGTGCTGTTTCTCGCGTTCGGATCGGGCCTCATCGGCTTTCTGGATGACTTCATTAAGGTCGTCAAGCATCGCAACCTCGGCCTGACCGAGGCGCAGAAGATGATTTTGCAGATCGCGCTGACCTTCGGGTTCATGTTCGGCCTGCACAGCCTCGGGCTGCTGACCACGCAGGTCCAGTTCCCGATTTTTGGGCTGGTGGACATGGGTTTGCTCTACTATCCCATCGCCTTCTTCGGTATCATCTTCCTTGTCAACGCTGTCAACCTGACCGACGGTCTGGACGGCCTGTGCACCGGCGTGACCTTCGTGTCGATGATCGGCTATCTGCTGGCCGGCAGTCTGCTGGGCTTTGTACATGTATCGCTGATCGCCGCTGCCACGGCGGGTGCCTGCGCGGGCTTTCTGGTCTGGAACTTCTACCCGGCCAAGGTCTTTATGGGCGACACCGGCAGCATGTTCTTCGGCGGCATCGTTACGGCGCTGGCCTTTGTGATGCAGCGCCCCGAGCTGGTGCTCTTTTTCGGCATTGTCTACATCTGGGACGCGATGACCGTCGTCATCCAGCGCACGTATTTTAAGGCGACCCACGGCAAGCGCATCTTCCGCATGACGCCGATCCACCACGCCTTTGAGATGCGCGGCTGGCGCGAGGTCAAGATCGACGGCTTTTTTGCGCTGATTGCCGTCATCGGTGTGGCAATGGGAATTTTTTACATCTGTGTGGCATAAGCAGCGGGGCCGGGCCTACCCGGCCTCTGCCTGTTTCTGCCCCTAAGGGAGGTGACCGCCCATGAGCACTGCCATGAGCATTGTGCGTACACTGCTGGGCCTTTTGTTTGACCATACCATCGGAAATATTGTGCGCATGATACCCATCATACGCCTGCCCAAGCTGGAGCGGGGGCCGGTCTCCCGGGGCTTTCTCGCCCTGCTGCTGGGCATTTTGTTCTTCGGGCTGACGATGCTGTTCTCGGCCAGCTATTCCAGCGCCTACGCTACCAGCGGTAAACTGTACAGTATCATTAAACCGCAGGTCATGATTGCAATTGTAGGGCTGTTCTTTATGTGGGTCCTGTCCAACATCAACTACCGCGCGCTGCGTCTGATGAGTGAGAGTCTGTACATCATCACCGTTGTGCTGCTGATCCTGACGCTGCTCAGCCCGGAGGACACCAACGGCACCTACCGCTGGGTGTATCTGCCGGGCGGTGCCTCCTTCCAGCCGTCTGAGCTGGCAAAATTCTCGCTCATGCTCTGGACGGCAGATATGCTGGACCGCGACTATGACAAGAAGAACAGGCTGTGGTACGGCGCGATCAAGCCTGCGCTGCCGCTGCTGCTCATCCTGTATTTGCTGCACAAGGAGTCGCATAACTCCGGCATGATCCTGCTCTGCCTGATTTTTGCCACGATGCTCGTCTGCACCCTCTCGCCCGGCCGCTGGCTGCTGCTGCTCATTCCGGCGGGTGTAGTAGTCGGCGCGTACTTCCTGAAGGGGCTGGCCAGCGGGGAAGGCTACGCCGCGGGCCGTATGGACGCTGCCTGGGGCCTTGCGCCGCTGGATACCGCCGGTATGCTGTGGCAGACCCGCCAGAGCATCTATGCTATCTCCACAGGCGGCATGTTCGGCGTGGGCATCGGCGCGAGCGTGCAGAAGCACCAGTGGCTGCCCTACGCCGAAAATGACTTTATCTTCGGCGTCATCGGTGAGGAGCTGGGCTTCTTCGGCTGTGTTATCCTCATCGGTGCGTTTGCGGTGTTGCTGATCATGGGCGTTATGATCGCCCTGCGCGCGCCCGACCTGTACGGCACGGTGCTGGGCATCGGCATCATCTCGCAGATCGCCTGGCAGGTGTTTCTGCATATCGCCGTCGGCACGGCACTGATCCCCAACACCGGCATCAGCCTGCCGTTCTTCTCCTCCGGCGGCACCAGTCTGCTGCTGCTGCTGAGCGAGATGGGCGTGCTGTTGAGTATCTCGCGCGCCGGAAATGCCCGGGAACAGCGCCTGGCAGAGCAGCACCGCGCCGAGACAGAACGGATGCTGCAGCGCACCCGCTACCGCAGCAGAGCCGCGCGGTAAGGGGGACGCCCGGCGCCCGCGGCACGGCGGGCACAGCCTATATTTTATTCTCATGGAGGTCCATCATGCGCGTTTTAATTGCTGCCGGCGGTACAGCCGGTCACATCAATCCGGCGCTGGCGATTGCCGGTGCCCTGAAGGCCGCGGACCCGACGGCGGAGATCCACTTTGCGGGCCGCCGCGAGGGGATGGAGTACGGCCTTGTCACCAAGGCAGGCTACCCCTTCCATCACATTGAGATCAATGGCTTCCAGCGCCATTTGAGCCTGGAAAACATTGGCCGCAACATCGTAGCCATCTGGCATCTGGCGCTGTCCGGCCCGCGCACCCGGAAGATTCTGAACGAGGTCAAGCCCGACCTTGTCATCGGCTGCGGCGGCTACGTCAGCGGACCCATCGTCCGCGCGGCAGCCCGGCGCGGCATCAAGACAGCCATCCATGAGCAGAACGCCTTCCCCGGCGTGACCAACAAGCTGCTGGCGAAGGAGGTCAACATTGTGCTGGCCGCCAGCGCGGACGCGGTTGAAAAGCTCGGCGCGCCGGAAAAAACCACCGTCGTGGGCAACCCTGTCCGCCCCGAGGTGCTGACCGCGGACCGCGCCGCAGCGCGCGCCAAGCTGAACGCCGGAAACCGCACCGTGATTTTGAGCTTCGGCGGCAGTCTCGGTGCGGACCGCATCAATCAGGTCGTGGCCGACCTCTGCGCCTGGGAAAAGCAGACGCACCGGAACGTGCTTCACCTGCACGCCACCGGCAGCCGCGGCGTCAAGCTGTTTGAAGGGCTGGAAAAGGAAAAGGGCTTTGCCCCCGGCGAGAACCTTGTCGTGACGGAGTATATCAACAACATGCCCCAGCTGCTGGCCGCGGCAGATCTCGTCATTGCCCGCTCCGGCGCACTGACGCTGGCCGAGCTTGAGGCCGTGGGCCGCGCATCGGTGCTGATCCCCAGCCCGAACGTGGCCGAAAACCACCAGTATTACAATGCCCTTGAGCTGCAAAAGGCCGGTGCGGCAGTCGTCATCGAGGAAAAGAACCTGACCGGTGACGGTCTTGTCAAAACTGTCGAGACCCTGCTGACCTCCCCCGGCAAGCTGGCCGAGATGGGCGCCAACGCCAAGACACTCGGCAACCCGCACAGCCTTGATTTGATTACCGAAAAGCTGCTGAAGCTGGTCAACGGCTAAGCAAGGCTGCATACACCCTGTAGGGGCGAACATCGTTCGCCCGCCCGCTGCGACGAGCGTCGCCGGGCCACACTCCGTAGGGGGTGCATTCTATATGCGCCCGCCCAACGTACCATCCACCCACGGGCAACCGCCCCAAAATTCACCGGAAAGGAGCCGCTTATGGACCGCAACCAACGCAGCCGCAGGCAAAAATCCGCAAGCGGCTCCTACGCCCAACAGCCCCGCCGCAGTATGGGCAGCCGCTTGGGCCTTGAAAAAAGGAATGCCCCGCGCCCCAAAACGCCGCCTGAAAAGGCCGTGCCTGCTCCCCATGCGCCCCCGCGGCAGCGCCCTGCGCAGGAGATCAATCCCCAGAAGGCAGGCTACCGCCCCGGCACGCCAAGGCGCACGCGCCGCATCACACAGGCGGAGATCATACGGGCAAAGCGCCGCCGCCGTCTGCTGGGGGCACTCGGCGTGCTGGCCGTGGGTGCGTTTGTGTCGATCAACCTTCTGTTCAAGGTCACGATCTTCCGGGTGGAGAGCTATGACCGCTCCCAGCCTGTCGATACCGGCATCTACACGTCCGACGAGCTGATCGAGGCGCTGGGCATCGAGAAAAACTCCAACCTGTTCGCCTTCTCCACCGCGGAAAAGACCCAGCAGCTGGCGCTTCAGTTCCCGTATTTGGAGCATGTCGCTGTGGAGATTCAGCTGCCCGCCGCGGTCATCATCAAAGTCGAGCCCGCCACGGAGCGGTTCGCCTGTATGTACCCAGGCGGGTGGATGGTCTTGAGCGACTCCCTCAAAATTCTGCGCACCGACATCAGCCAGCCGGACGGCCTGATTCTGTTGACCATGTCGCTGCCCACAGATTTCTCCCCCGTGGTGGGGCAGAACATCGAGCCCAAGAGCTATAACTCACTCCTGAGTGAGACCCAGCAGGCCACAGCGGAGACAGCGGGTCTGCAGGCCAGCGCACTGCAAACGCTGACCGAAATGCGGGACGGCCTGCAGGAGAACAATCTGTTTGACGGCACGACGGCGCTGAACATCCAGGATCTGAGTGATATTGAGTTCACCTACCAAAACCGCGTTCAGGTGCTGCTGGGCAGTGAGACGAACCTCGCCTACAAGCTGCGACTGGCCGCTGCCGCGCTGACCGACCCGGAAAAGGGTCTGGCCGCCGGTGATAAGGGCGTGCTCGACATCTCGACCCAGCGCAGCGACGGCGACATCCGCGCCTACTTCGACCCCGATACCCCCGAACCGACACCCACCCCGGAGCCGACCCCGTCCCCCGAGGAGGAGACCGACCCCGAAAGCCCCACAGAATAACCCCAACGCCCCGACAGAAAAGTCGGGGTGTTTTTTTGGATAGGGCTGTAACATCCGCGGCCCAAACAGCACTAATAGAGTGAAAGCACAGAGAAAGGGGGACAGGCCATGCCGCTGCCGGAATTGCCGGAATTAGAAGAGCTGTACAGGCTCTACCGCGCGGATCTGTACCGCTATCTCTGTCACCTGACTCACGACCCCGCCGAGGCGGAGGATCTGCTGAGCGAAACCTTCCTGCGGGCGCTAAAACGGCTGCAAACCTACCGTGGGGACTGCGCCGTCAAGACCTGGCTGTTCGGCATTGCGCGCAACATCTGGCTGGAAGGCTTACGCAAAAAGCACCCCACCGCCAGCACCGATGACCTGTTGGAAGGCTGCCTGGCCGAGGACACCCTGACCGAGCGCACGGACAGCCGCCTGCAATGGCAGCGTGTGAAGGAGCTGCTGCAGCAAAGGGATGACCGAGCCCGCCGCGTGGTGCAGTTGCGGGCCATGGGCTACAGCTACAATGAAATTGCCGCGGAGCTGCACATCAGCGAAAGCTCGGCCCGCGTGATCGAGCACCGCACCCGCACCTGGTTAAAACAAATGCTTGCAAAGGAGGGCTACGACCTGTGAACAAAGCTGCCGAAACTGCAAAAATCCCCTGCGCGGTCTGCCGCGACCTGATGCCGCTGGTGCAGGACGGCGTGGCTAGCCCGGAGAGTGAAGCGCTGGTACAGGCACATATGGCAGTCTGCCCCGCCTGCCGCGCCCTGTGGCAGGGAACGGACGACCCCGCCATGCCGGAACTGCCCGCCCCGGATGACGGTAAGATCCTGCAAAAACTGCGCCGCCGATACAGCACCCATTTGCTGCTGCTGGCCTTTGTGGGCATTGCGGCGGGCGTGGCCCTGGGGTATACAGGCAGCGCCAACTGGGTTATCCTGTTCCTGCCGTGCGTCTGGGCCGTTCTGACCTGCCGGGATACCGGCATGGGCAAGCCACTGCTGCTGTTTACGCTAGGGCTGGCCGTGCTGGATGCTATCATAAAGCAGACGGCTTTTTTGGAATCATTCTCGCTTAGCAATTTCTTATGGAATCTGGCGTCCGGCTGTATCTTGTACGCTGTTTTGGGCGGCATGGGCTGGCTGATCGGCTGGCTGCTGCACTATGCAAGAACTGCAACGGAGGAACCTGCAGATGACAAAGACCAAAAGAACACGTAAAACCAAAACGATGCGTAATCTCGCATGGACCGCGGCCTTGCTGCTGATTCTGGCACTGCTGCTGGCCTTCGATGCCCTCAACGGTGACCCGCTCAGCCAGCGGTGGGCCGTGCACCGGGCCATTCGCTACGCCGAAAAGCTCTATCCGGGGCAGACCTTCCATTGGGATGAACGCACCGCCGCCGACGGGCAGTTCTTTAACTACATGGTGTACGTTCAGTCTGACCAGAGCCGTGATACAAACTTTGCGGTGCAGACGCGGTTCTGGCTGCTGACCGATGATGAAATCCGGGGTATGGAGTTTGAGCCGACCCACACGTTTTACGTTGACCACCGCTGGAACACGTGTTATCGCCTGGGAAATGAAGCCGCCCAGCAGGCAGCTGCATATTTGACCGTGCAGGCCCCGGAACTGCAATTCGCTTCGGCCTACGGCGCACAGGGGAATATCGTAGACATCAATCTCTGCTATACGGAGCAGGACGGCGTGACCCCAGTTGACTATGTGGACGACCTGCCGTTGGACGCGGCTTTTGACAAGACTCTGCTGCAAAAGGTACCCAGCCGCCTTTGCGCGCAGATTCTATGGGACAGAAAGCCGACGGAGGCGGATATGCAGCAGGTCTTGCACACCCTGAAGGCTGTGTTGGAAGCCAACGACCTGCCGATTACCTACTACGATATTGCCCTTGTTCCCGCCGCAGACTACGCCGACCACAGCGCATTTCTGGCGGATGTTCTTGAATCCGGCCTGACGCCCTCCAACGAAATCGCATAAAAACACCCCGCAGCGCCTTACAAAAGACGCTGCGGGGCTTTTGCTGTGTTATAGGGGTCGATGCTTGCATCGACCTGCGGGCGGATGCAAACATTCGCCCCTACAATTTACGATGCAATCAATCAGACGTTCAGCTCCACATGCTGACCGACGTCCTCGGCGTTGGCGTCCAGCACGGGCTGGATGACGTCGCGCAGGAACTCGGTGACCTGCTCGGCGCTGCGGCCCGTAAAGGCTTCGGGGGAGAGCTCGGCCTCGATTTCCTCGCGGGTCAGGCCGAATGCAGGGTCAGCCTCGACGCGGGCAATCATGTCGTTGGGCTTGCCCTCCTGCTTGACAACGGCAGCGGCGGCCACGGCGTGCTCACGCAGACGCTCGTGCAGCTCCTGACGGTCACCGCCCTTCTTGACGGCCTTCATCATGATGTTCTCGCTTGCCATGAACGGCAGCTCGGCCATGACGCGGGCACGGACGACCTTCGGGTAGACGACCAGCCCGTCGGAGACGTTCAGCAGGATGTTCAGGATGGCATCAGCAGCCAGGAAGCCCTCGGCCATCGCAATGCGCTTGTTGGCGGAGTCGTCCAGCGTGCGCTCAAACCACTGGGTACCGGCAGTGATGGCGGGGTTCAGCACGTCCACCATCAGGTAGCGGCTCAGCGCACAGATGCGCTCGCAGCGCATGGGGTTGCGCTTGTAGGGCATAGCGGAGGAACCGATCTGGTTCTTCTCAAACGGCTCCTCCATCTCCTTGAAGTTCGCCAGCAGGCGGATGTCCGTCGCCATCTTCATGGCGGACTGGCCGATGCCTGCCACGGCGGACAGCACATTGTAGTCCACCTTGCGGCTGTAGGTCTGGCCGCAGACCGGCACGACCTTGGTAAAGCCCATCTGGGCGCAGACGTCGGCCTCGACGGCCTTGATCTTGGCGGAGTCGCCGTTGAACAGCTCCACAAAGCTGGCCTGGGTGCCGGTGGTGCCCTTAACGCCGCGCAGCGCCAGCTGGGAGATCTGGTGGTCAAGCTCCTCCAGATCCATGTACAGCTCGTTCATCCAGAGCGTGGCGCGCTTGCCGACGGTGGTCAGCTGCGCGGGCTGGCAGTGGGTGTAGGCCAGGCAGGGCATGGTCTTGTACTCGTCGGCGAACTTGGCCAGATTTGCCAGCACGCCGATGACCTTCTTGCGCACGAGCTGCAGGCCCTCGCGCATGATGATGACGTCGGTGTTGTCACCAACATAGCAGCTGGTCGCGCCCAGATGGATGATGCCCTTTGCCTTGGGGCACTGCAGGCCGTAGGCGTAGACGTGGCTCATCACGTCATGGCGGACGAGCTTCTCGCGCGCAATGGCGTCCTCATAGTTGATGTCGTCCTTGTGCGCCTCCAACTCGGCAATCTGCTCATCGGTGATGGCCAAGCCCTGCTTCTGTTCGGCCTTAGCCAGCGCGATCCACAGCCGACGCCAGGTGCGGAACTTGTTGTCGTCAGAGAAGATGTACTGCATCTCATCCGACGCATAGCGGGTAGAGAACGGCGAAATATATTTGTCGTGTTGTGCCATTGGGTCAAATCCTCACAATCTTTTAAGCTGATAGTTCCAGTATAGCAGAAACTTCCCGAAATATCAAAGCTTGAAATAATTCACGCCGCCCTCAAAGATCGGCTGGTATTTGTCACCGGTGACGTTCTTATAGAGCTGCTCGCCGCTGCGCTCGCTGTGGCCCATCTTGCCAAAGACACGGCCGTCCGGGCTCGTGATGCCCTCGATTGCCAGCACGGAGCCGTTCGGATTGTAGCGCATGTCCATCGTCGGGCGGCAAAGCAGGTCAACGTACTGGGTCGCAATCTGGCCGTTGTCGATGAGCTGGTTCAGCAGCTGCTCGTTGCAGACAAAGCGGCCCTCGCCGTGGCTGATGGCGATCAGGTGCTCGTCGTTGATGTCGCATTTGCTCAGCCAGGGGCTCTTGTTGCTGGCCACGCGGGTACGCACCAGCATGGACTGGTGGCGGTGGATCGTATTAAACGTCAGTGTCGGGTCGCTTTCGGTGATGGGACGGATCTCGCCGTAGGGGACCAGGCCCAGCTTGATGAGTGCCTGGAAGCCGTTGCAGATGCCCAGAGCCAGACCGTCGCGCTGGTTCAGCAGACGGTTGACTGCGTCGGCCACCGACGGATTGCGGAAGAACGCCGCAATGAACTTGGCGCTGCCGTCCGGCTCGTCGCCGCCGGAGAAGCCGCCCGGCAGCATCAGGATCTGCGCCTCGTCCAGCTCCTTCACCAGCGCCTCGCAGCTCTCGGCCACGTTGGCGGGGGTCAGGTTTTTCAGCACCAGAACATGCGGGTCGCCGCCTGCGCGGCGGAACGCGCGGGCCGTGTCGTACTCGCAGTTCGTGCCGGGGAATACGGGGATGACGACCCGCGGCGTCGCCAGGCGCACAGAGGGAGCCACGCGCTTGTTGGCGGGGCAGTCATGCTCCAGCGCGGGGACGAACTCACCGGCCTTGCGGTAGGGGAATACCGGCTCGAGCTTTTGCTCCCACAGCTCCTGCAGATGGGCCAGGTCAATGGCCTTGCCCTCGGCCTCCAGCGTGTAGTCCACGGTGGTGAAGCCGAGGAACTCACCGGCGGAGGCATCGAGCAGCTCCAGAATGACCGCGCCGTAGGCGGGCTTGAACAGATCGTTCAGGTCGATGTCATTGGACAACTGCAGACCCACATGGTTGCCGACGCACATCTTGAACAGTGCCTCGGCCACACCGCCGTAGCCCGGCGTGGCGGCAGCCAGCACCTTGCCCTCGTCGATCATCTGCTCGACGGTCTTGTAAATGGAAATCAGGCTGCCGATCTCGGGCAGACCGTTCTTGTAGTTGGGGCGCAGGATGACAACGGAGCTGTTGGCCTTCTTGAACTCGGGGCTCTGCACGTCGCGGGTGTTGCCGATGGCCGTCGCAAAGCTGACGAGCGTCGGGGGCACGTCCAGCCCCTCAAAGCTGCCGGACATCGAGTCCTTGCCGCCGATGGACGCAATGCCCAGACCCATCTGGGCATCCAGCGCACCGAGCAGGGCGGCCAGCGGCTTGCCCCAGCGCTCGGGCTTATCGTTCATATGCTCAAAATATTCCTGGAACGTCAGGTACATATCCTCGTGGTGGAAGCCCGCGCAGACCAGCTTGGTCACGCTCTCGACCACGGCCATATACGCGCCGCGGTAGGGGTCAGCCTCGGTCAGGTAGGGGTTGAAGCCCCACGCCATGCCGGAGCAGGTCGTCGTCTCGCCGTCCACGGGCAGCTTGGCGGCCATGGCCATCGTCGGGGTCAGCTGGTACTTGCCGCCGTAGGGCATCAGCACGGTGGCTGCGCCGATGGTGGAGTCGAACCGCTCGCCCAGGCCCTTTTGGCTGCAGACGTTCAGGTCGCTGACCATGGATTCCAGCTTCTGCTCAAACGTTGCACCGGCAAACTGGGGCTGCCAGACATGGCCCGGCAGGATGTGCGCATCAGCGTGGCGCTCGGCGCCGTTGGAGTTCAGGAACTCGCGGGAGAGGTCAACGATGGTCTTGCCGTTCCAGACTTCGCGCATCCGCTTTTCCTCGGTGACGGTGGCAACGATAGTCGCCTCGAGGTTTTCCTCGGCGGCGTACTTCATAAAGGTCTCGGCGTCCTCGGGAGCAACGGCCACGGCCATGCGCTCCTGGCTCTCCGAAATGGCCAGCTCGGTGCCGTCCAGACCCTCGTACTTGCGGGTGACCTTGTTCAGGTCGATGTGCAGGCCGTCGGCCAGCTCACCGATGGCGACAGACACACCGCCTGCGCCGAAGTCGTTGCAGCGCTTGATAAGGCGGCAGGCGTCCTCGCGGCGGAACAGGCGCTGCAGCTTGCGCTCGATGGGCGCGTTGCCCTTCTGCACCTCGGCACCGCAGGTCTCAAGGCTCGTCAGCTTGTGCGCCTTGGAGGAACCGGTGGCACCGCCGACACCGTCGCGGCCCGTGCGTCCGCCCAGCAGAATGACGACATCACCCGGGGCGGGCTCCTCGCGGCGGACATGGCTGGCAGGCGTCGCGCCGACAACTGCGCCGATCTCCATGCGCTTGGCGGCGTAGCCGGGGTGGTACAGCTCTGCGACCTGACCGGTGGCAAGGCCGATCTGGTTGCCGTAGCTGGAATAGCCCGCGGCAGCCGTCGTGACCAGCTTGCGCTGGGGCAGCTTGCCGGGCATTGTCTCGGAAACAGGCTTCAGCGGGTCAGCCGCACCGGTCACGCGCATGGCCTGATAGACATAGCTGCGTCCGGACAGCGGGTCACGGATGGCACCGCCAATGCAGGTCGCCGCGCCGCCGAAGGGCTCGATCTCGGTGGGATGGTTGTGGGTCTCATTCTTGAACAGGAACAGCCAGTCCTGCTGCTCACCGTCCACGTCACACTTGATCTTGACGGTGCAGGCGTTGATCTCCTCGCTCTCGTCAAGGTTCTTCAGAATGCCGCGCTGCTTCAGCGCCTTGGCACCGATGGTCGCGCAGTCCATCAGGGTGCGGTTCTTCCTGTCGCGGCCCGTCTCGGCGCGCAGTGCCATGTAGCGGTCAAATGCGGCCTGCACAAGCTCATCGTCGATCTTCACGTCGTCCAGGATCGTGCCGAACGTCGTGTGGCGGCAGTGGTCGGACCAGTAGGTGTCGATCAGACGGATCTCGGTGATGGTCGGGTCGCGGTGCTCGGATTTGAAGTAGTTCTGGCAGAATACGATGTCCGCATGGTCCATCGCCAGGCCTTTCTCATTGCGGAACGCTTCCAGCGCGTCGTCGTCCAGCGCGGTGAAGCCGGTCAGTGTCTCGACCTCCGTCGGGATGGCAAACTCCATTTTCAGGGTGCTGCGCTCGTCAAGGCTTGCCTCGCGGGCCTCGACGGGGTTGATGACGTACTTCTTGATGGCGGCCAGGTCGGCGTCGGTCAGGTCGCCGTCCAGCAGATAGACGCGGGCGGAGCGCACCGCGGGGCGCTCGCCCTGGCTCAGCAGCTGGATGCACTCGCTGGCAGAGTCAGCGCGCTGGTCAAACTGGCCGGGCAGGTACTCGACGGCAAAAACGGTCTTGGCGTCGGGCAGCTTGTCGTAGGTCACGTCAACAGGCGGCTCACTGAACACGGTGGGCACAGCCTGCTGGAACAGCACTGCGTCGATGCCCTCGACGTCATAACGGTTCAAAAGGCGCAGACCGGTCAGATTCTGGATGCCGACCAGATCGACCAGCTCATGCAGAAGCCCCTGTGCCTCGCCGTCAAAGCCGGGCTTTTTCTCAACATAAATGCGATATACCATTGTATTTCCTCCTGAGAGTTAAATTTGCAGGAAGTGACGGACGGAAAGCCTTCCCCCTGGGGGGAAGGTGGCCGAGGCCCCGTCCGAGGCCGGATGAGGGGAAAGTGTACCGCTGTATCCCGTTGACGGAAAGCTGCGGAAAGTTTGCCCTCATCAGTCACCTTCGGTGACAGCTTCCCCCGATGGGGAAGCCTTTTTACTGCATTGCTGCCAGCGCTCTTGCCCCAATGTCACTGCGCTTGTGCAGCTTGTCAAAATGGATGCTCTCCGTGGCAGCATACGCCTTTTTCAGCGCCTCGGGCAGGGTGTTGGCCGTGGCGGTCACGCCCAGCACGCGCCCGCCGTTCGTGACGAGCCTGCCGTCCTTGATGGCCGTGCCGGCGTGGTAGACCGTCACATCGGCGGCGTCCAGCTGACCCGCGGTCAGGCCGGTGATCTCCTTGCCCTTCTCGTAGGCGAAGGGATAGCCGCCGCTGGCCAGAATGACGGCCTTCGCGCGGATGGTGTATTCGCCGTTCTCGCTCTTGACCTTCACGCCCACGGCCTTGCCGTCTTCCATGACGATCTCGGTCGCGGCGGTGTTGGTGCGCAGGTCGATCTTATCCTCGGCCTCCACGTCGGCGGTGAGCACCTTGACGAGGTAAGCGCCGACCGGGGTGGTCTTGCCGTCCTCGGTGGTGGCGCGATGGATGCGCTTGACGCTCGCGCCGCCGAAGGAGCCGACGTTGGTCAGGTGCGCGTTCTTGGTGGCCAGCCAGTCGATGGCCTCGGCGGAGTTGCCCGTCAGGGTCATAACCAGATCGAAGTTGTTGAGACCCTTGCCGCCGATGATCGTATCGAGGGCAAACAGCTCGACGGAATCAAAGTAGCCTTCCGGATTGGCCTTGTAGGCCTCGAACTGCTCGTCCTCGGTGGGGAAGGTGGAGGAGTTCAGATAGAGGAACTCGCTGCGGAACAGGCCGATGCCGCCGCCGTCGTTGACCTGCACGGCGTGGACGTCCTCGGGCGAGCCGATGTTGCAGTAGATGCGGACGGTCTTGCCGTCCTTGGTCACGTTGGGCTGGCCCTTCAGGGTCTCCAGCAGGCGCTGCAGGCGCTGCTGCTCCTCACGCTTCTTCAGCAGGCGGTCGCGGGTGTCGTCATCGGGGTCGATGACCAGTGCGCCGGTGCTACCGTCAGCGATGGCCTGGCGGCCCTCGTACTCAGGCTTGAGGGCGTCGCCCATGCCGACGATGGCGGGGATGCCCATGGTGCGGGCCAGGATGGCGGTGTGGCTGGAGCCGGAACCGCCTGCCGTGATGAAGCCCAAAATCTTGGACTTGTCCAGCTGGATGGTCTCGGAGGGAGCCAGGTCGTCGGCGGCCAGCAGGACCGGCACGTCGGAGGCGATGCCGCCCTGCACCACGCCGCACAGGATGCTGAGGATGCGCTGGCTGACGTCCTTGACGTCGGCGGCGCGGGCCTGCATGTAGGCATCGTCCATGGAGGCGAACATCTCGGCAAACTGCTCGGCGGTGTCGGAGACGGCGGCCTCGGCGTTCATCTTCTGGTTGGTGATGCGGTCCTCGATG
>ENA-ORTF01001775-ORTF01001775.1-human-gut-metagenome-genome-assembly--contig:-NODE-1775-length-23914-cov-3.286307_pt1 | contig 23914 bp, 18 predicted proteins | sample MGYA00241908_ERZ509180 | MGnify/ENA primary metagenome ERZ509180 (study PRJEB26280, sample SAMEA2338814) | human gut metagenome | biome: human gut; feature: human-associated habitat; material: faeces... | reverse complement strand
GCGCAATGCCGTGCACGTCGCAGGCCTTGCAGGCTGCCAGCGCGGGCTTGACGTAGATCTTCGTCGGCGTGAGCAGGGTTTCGCCCCAGCTCTTTCCGCCGAAGGCTTCCACCGGCGCGTTCAGGTCGCGATCCGCGGTCAGCACCAGCTTGCGCACCAGAGAATAGCCGTTGGAGTGTACGCCGGAGGAGGCAACACCGATCAGCGCGTCGCCGGCCTTGATGCCGGTGCCGTCGATCATCTTTTCCTTATCGACCATGCCGACAGAGAAGCCGGCCATATCGTACTCGTTTTCCGGATAGAAGCCCGGCATTTCAGCGGTTTCGCCGCCAACCAATGCACAGCCAGCCTGTACGCAGCCTTCTGCCACACCGGAAACAATTTCTGCAACCTTTTCCGGAACATTCTTGCCCAATGCAATATAGTCCAGGAAGAACTGCGGCTTTGCACCACAGCAAATAATATCATTGACGCACATTGCCACGCAGTCAATGCCGATGGTGTTGTGTCTGTCCATCAGGAATGCGATTTTCAGCTTTGTACCAACGCCGTCTGTACCGGAAACGAGTACTGGATGTTCCATGCCGGTTACGTCCAGTTCATACAGTCCGCCGAAACCGCCGATGCCGGTCAGCACATTGTCTGTCATGGTGCGTGCGATATGTTTCTTCATTAAGTCGACTGCTCGATAGCCAGCTGTTACGTCAACACCGGCCTTTTTGTAGCTTTCTGAGTAGCTCTTCATGCTTTTTGATTCCTCCACGGCAATTATTCGCCGATTTTACTTTCAAATTTGTCTTTTGGCATTTCTTTCGGCACTGCAATCGGATATGTTCCATCAAAACAGCCCGTGCAGAACCAATCCTCCTCCTGCAAATCCGGAGAAGTCAGGGATTTTACGCCCTTTAAGCTCAGATATCCGAGAGAATCTGCCCCAATATAGGAACAGATTTCCGGAATCGTCATCTGGCAGGCAATCAGGTTTTCCCGGCTGTCAATATCCACGCCGAAATAGCAAGGGTTGGTGAACGGCGGACACGAAATCCGCATATGTACTTCCGTTGCTCCTGCTTCCCGCAATAAGTTTACAATCCGCTTACAGGTCGTTCCTCTGACAATGCTGTCATCTACCAGAATGACCCGTTTTCCTTTTACGACACTCTTCAGGACATTCAGCTTGATGCGAACGGAATTTGTCCGCATTTTCTGAGATGGCTGAATAAATGTACGGCCTACATAACGGTTTTTGACAAAACCAATTCCATAAGGAATGCCCGATGCCATCGAAAGCCCCAGTGCGGCATCCAGACCGCTGTCTGGAACACCGACAACAACATCTGCTTCCACCGGATGCTCCTGCCAAAGAATCCGACCAGCGTTCAGCCGTGCGGTGTGCACACAAGTGCCTTCAATCACAGAGTCCGGACGTGCAAAATACACATATTCAAACACACACATCGACCGCTTCTGTCCGCAGTGTGTCCGAATGGAATGTACGTTGCAATCTTCGACCACAACAATTTCTCCGGGTTCAATATCTCGCTCAAATTCCGCATCGACACTATCCAGTGCACAGGATTCGGATGCGAATACAATGCTGCCATCCTTGCAGCGACCCATACAAAGCGGACGGAATCCGTGTGGATCTCTCGCTGCAATCAGCTTGTTCGGCGACATCACGACCAGTGAATATGCACCCTTCAGGTCATACATGGCATACTCAACGGCTTCTTCAATCGAAGAACGCTGCAACCGCTGCTCTGTAATCGCATAGGAGATGACTTCTGTATCATTGGTGGTGTGAAAAATCGCACCTTTTAACTCATATCGTTCCCGCAGTTCTCTGGAATTGGTGAGATTCCCGTTGTGGGCAATGGACATCGAACCCTTCACGTGCCGTACCACAATCGGCTGTGCATTTGCACGGTTCGGTTTTCCGGTTGTGGAATACCGAACATGGCCGATGGAGATATTGCCGTGTCCGAGTTTTTCCATGTCCGCTGCCTGAAACACTTCCGGTACTAAGCCCAGATCTTTGTGATGGGCGAAAACGCCTCTGTCATTTACGACGATCCCGCAGCTTTCCTGCCCCCGATGCTGGAGTGCATACAAAGCTGCATAGGTCATTGCTGCTACATCGGTTGTGTGTGGTGCATAAACACCAAATACGCCGCATTCCTCATGCAGTCCTGTCATCAACTTCAATCATTCCCTTCCACTCCAACAATAGGAGCAAAGCTGACATTCTGGCTTTCCGACCGCCTGAACGGTTCCCTCTAAGGACTGGAACTCTAAAGAAGTCAGCTTCAATCGCCGGCAAATCTCATCTCTGAGCAATTTGCCTCGTTCCGTATTGGAATTGCTGTATTCATGAATGTATTTTATTCCGTCAATGCCTTCGTGTTCGTCAATAATCTGTCGTGCAATCAGTTCTAATTCTGATGTGCTTCTTGAAAAATTGAGGTATTTGCAGCCATACATGATCGGCGGACAGGCTGAACGCATATGCACTTCTTTTGCCCCGTTCTCATAGAGAAATTCCACCGTTTCCCGCATCTGTGTGCCTCTTACAATGCTGTCATCTACAAACAGCAGTTTTTTGCCTTCAATCAAATCATGCACCGGAATCAGCTTCATTTTTGCAACTTTATTCCGCATGGTCTGGCTGGTTGGCATAAAGCTTCTCGGCCAAGTCGGCGTATACTTAATAAACGGTCTTGCAAACGGAATGCCGCTGCGGTTTGCATAGCCGATGGCGTGCGGAACGCCGGAATCCGGCACACCGCACACATAATCGACATCGGGCAATTTTCCGTTTTTGATATCCGTTTCCGCCATGATTTCCCCGTTTCGGGTACGCATCATTTCCACGTTGACCCCTTCATAGCACGCATTCGGATAGCCGTAATATGTCCACAGGAATGTACAGATTTTCATTTCGTCTGTTCCTTCCTGCAAAATCTCATAGCCATCCTTTGTGAGCTTGAGGATTTCGCCTGCCTTTAATTCGTGGCAGGTCTGGTAGCCTAATTTCTGATAGGCGAACGATTCAAACGAAAAGCAGAATCCGTCTGACCGCTTCCCGATGAGAATCGGTAATCGTCCCATCTTATCCCTTGCACAGATAATGCTGTCCTCTGTCATGATGACCAAGGACATTGTGCCTTGAATTTTTTCCTGTGCATAGCGAATGCCTTCCACGAAAGAAGACCGCTGTGCAATCAGAGCTGCAATCAATGCACCAGAATTGATGCTGCCGCTGCTCATGGTTTCAAAGTTTGCACAGCCCTTGTCCAGCAATTCTTCGGACAAGGTTTCTGCATTGGTGATGACACCAATCGAACAGATTGCATAAAGCCCCAGCTGCGAACGAACCATAATTGGCTGCGGGTCTGTATCGCTGATACAGCCGATGCAGATATTGCCCCGCATTCTCTCTACGTCCTTTTCAAATTTCGTCCGGAACGGGGAATTTTCAATGCTGTGGATATTTCTCTGAAATCCCAGTGCCGGAGAAAATGCGGTCATGCCGCCCCGTCTTGTACCAAGGTGTGAATGATAATCTGTTCCAAAAAATACGTCTGAAATGCAGTCGTTTGCGGAAACTGCACCAAAAAATCCGCCCATATAATCTTATTCTCCAAAAATTCTGTGCATAACTTCCTGATATGCTTCTTCTGTACCGCCCATATCTCTTCTGAACCGGTCTTTATCCAGCTTTTCGTTGGTCTTAACGTCCCACAGGCGGCAGGTATCCGGAGAAATTTCATCTGCCAGAATAATCGTGCCATCAGCCAGACGACCAAATTCAATCTTGAAGTCAATCAGACGGATACCAATCTTCAGGAAGAATTCCTTCAGTACTTCGTTTACCTTTGCGGTATAGGTCTTGATGGTCTTGATTTCTTCTTCGGTTGCCAGACCCAGAGCCAGTGCATAATCATCGTTGATGAACGGGTCGTTCAGTTCATCGCACTTATAGCTAAATTCAATAATCGGACGGAGCAGAGCCTTGCCTTCTTCAACGCCCATTCTCTTGGAAAAACTGCCGGCTGCTACGTTTCTTACAATGACTTCCAGCGGTACGATAGAAACCTTCTTGACTGCGGTTTCCCGATCGCTCAGTTCTTCTACCAGATGTGTCGGTACGCCAGCGGCTTCAAGCTGCTTCATAATGTAGTTGGACATCTTATTGTTGATAACGCCCTTTCCAACGATTGTACCCTTCTTTTCGCCGTTGAATGCAGTTGCATCGTCCTTATAATCTACGATTACAATGCCTTCCTGATTGGTTGCATAAACCTTCTTTGCTTTTCCTTCATACATCTGTTCTTTTTTCTGCAGGTTTTCCATAACTGTTTTCCTCCATTTTTTGACTCTGCTTGTTTTTTACAGGGTCACAGTTTTATGACAGAGGGAAAAACTCCCTCAATCGTACAAAAATAAAAAATCATCCGTGGCTGTTTTGCGGTTGGTTACGCTTCCAGCTGAGCCAGCAGCTTCTTTTCCTTTTCTACAACACCTTCTGCCATGGTCTTCTTCCGCTGTACCAGCTGTTCTGCCAGTGCATCATCGGAAAGTGCCAGCATCTGAACAGCAAGAATTGCTGCATTTGCAGCCCCGTCAATCGCAACGGTTGCAACCGGAATACCAGTCGGCATCTGTACGGTTGCCAGCAGGGCATCCAGTCCGTCCAGTGTAGAGGACTTGATCGGAATGCCGATGACCGGTAGGGTGGTATGACCAGCAATGACACCAGCCAAATGAGCAGCCTTTCCGGCAGCAGCGATGATCACACCGAATCCGTTTTCCTTTGCATTGGTTGCAAATTCTGCGACCAGTTCCGGTGTCCGGTGTGCGGACATTACGTGCACTTCACTCGGCACGCCGAATGCCTTTAATTCGGAAATGGCAGCCTTTACAACTGGCAAATCGCTGTCGCTTCCCATAATGATTGCAACTTTTTTACTCATGTTTGAAACCTCTTTTCTCATTCTTCCTGAACGCTTCCAAATGGATTGGCGGAAATGTCCCGCCCTCCATCATTTATTACAAAGTCCGCAGTTGTTTCCAGTGCAGAAGATTCCTCTGTTTTTTCTGCTTTTTCCTGTAAAATCTCCAGACCTGTAATCTGTAATGTTCCGGCTGTCGATTCCGTAGAAAAGGCAACCCGTAAAACAGCGGATTCTGTATCCCGCTTCACAGTGATGGTGCAAAAAACAGTGTTGTCCTGTATCATCTGACTGGAAATGCCAATGGAACTGTTCCAATCCACCAGCCACTTTTCCGCTTTATTTCTGGGAATCAGCGGATGCAGCTGTGTGACGGCATCGGATGACAAAAAGGCAGCGGCTGCCGTTTCATCATTTCGCTGATAGGCTTTCAAAAATTCGCTCAAGTCATCGCCCAGCATCTGCCAGACTTCCACGGGATACCGCTGTGCAGTCACCCGATGTTCACAGTGCATCGTGACGACTTTTCGCTGTATGGTTCGCTGCAAGTCGAATGACCGCAGTGCAATTCCGTCTTTTATCTGCTGATAGAAAAAGCTGTCTGTTCCCCGCTGCAAAGTCAGCCCATTGTCTTTTAACAGATAGGCGTTCCAAGTGCAGTTGGTCAAATCCTGAAAAGAACGGTCATATAAAAAATACAAATCTTCGTGCAGCAGTTTTCCAACCAAAATCTGATTGTTCACATAGGACAAATCCTGATAGACAAACGGAACGATGACGTTTCCCTCTCGGTCTAACACGCCCATCACAGATTCTGTTCCGATTTGCTTGACTGCTGCAACGCCATGATCGCCGATAAAGGACAAATTTTTCCACTCTGCCGCCGCAATGATTCTGCCGTCTGCATCGGAAAGTCCATACAATCCGGTGCTTTCCTCCTGAAAGATGTAACAGCTGTCCTGCTCCGGAACAGAAGAAACATGGTGAGAAGCGGATGGGTCTTCTGTTTTGGCGGCATAAAACCGACTGACTGCAATGCCAAGCCCTGCAATCAGCAGCAGAAAAAAGACAAACAGCCACATTCCCTTTTTCGGTGCGGAATCAGTATCTTTACGGGCGGTCTGTGTATGCGACTTCAATTCTGCTGATTCGGATTCGCTTTTGAATCCGGCTGCTGTACGGCTTCTTCTGTTTCCTGTACCAGATAAATCGGACGGTTCTTTGTTTCCAGATAGGTTTTCGACAAATACTGTCCTACAATCCCTGTACAGAACAGCTGTAAGCCGCCCATCAGCAGAATTACACAAATGGTCGTTGCATAGCCCTGTACCGGGTCGCCAAACGCCAGATATTTAATCACGACGACTAAAATCATGATGAACGCCAGCAGACAGCTGACAATTCCCAACAGGGAAGCCAGTGCCAGCGGAGCGGTAGAAAATGCAAAAATTCCTTCCAGCGAGTATTTGAACAGGGATTTAAACGACCAGGAAGTTGTACCGGCTGCACGCTCTACATTTTCATACGGAATATAGCGTGTCCGGAAACCAACCCAGCTGAAAATACCCTTGGAAAAGCGGTTATATTCTTTCATTTCCAAAATCGCATTGACCATCTGACGGGTCATAAACCGGAAATCCTGTGCACCGTCAACAATTTCGGTTTGGGAAATGTGGTTCATAATCTTATAGAATTTTCTGGAGAACCAGGAACGAATTTTCGATTCACCCTTTCGGCTGACACGCCGTGTGGTTGCACAGTCATATTCTCCATCTTTGACATATTCATACATCTGCGGTAAGAATGCCGGCGGATGCTGCAAATCGGCATCCATAATGACAACATAATCGCCCTTTGCGTGCTGCAACCCTGCATACATACCGGCTTCTTTCCCGAAGTTTCTGGAGAAAGAAACATACCGCACCCGATGATCCATCATTGCCATCTTCCGAAATTCCTGCAATGTCCCATCTTTTGAGCCGTCATTGATGAACAGCAGTTCAAAATCCAGTTCCGGATATTTTCCCTGCATCTGGCTCATAACCTTGGTAATCTCCGCATAAAACAGCGGCAATACTTTTTCCTCGTTGTAACACGGTACAACAATGGAAACTAATTTCACAAAAATCCCTCACATTCCTGCGATTATTTTGACAGGCAGCTGCGTTGCTGACCGTGTATCGCTTGTTTTAATTATCTTTTTGCAGCAGGAAACCCGTTCTTTTTTATTATAGCACTTTTTTTATCAACTTACAAGAGCATTCACACAGAAATTCTGAAATTTCTTTTTTTGCACAAAAAAAGAACCATTTCTATTTTGCTGCTGCAATCGGTTTCTTTCGTTCATCCATTCTTTTCCCTTTTATTGTAGCATGACACAGAATGCGGTGTCAAGTCATTTTTCAAAAATTCCGTGCAGGATTTCGCCAGATTGCACTTTTCAAATTTCGTTGACAGATTTCCCAGCCTGTGTTATAATATAGATATTGTATCTGACGAAAAATCGATGCAGCGTATGTTGAAATCAAAATCAAACCATTTTATGAACCAATCAGACAGGAGGAACACGGATGTTTGGAATTGATTGTCACACCCATTCCGGAAATTCCCCGGATGGAACCGGAACGGTTGGCGGACTGTGCCGCCGTGCCATTTCCCTTGGCTTGGAAGCACTGGCAATTACAGAACATGTAGAACTGAACCGCTGGCATTCGCAGGGGTATTATGGCACAACCCCACGCAATGATGAAGAAGAATACAGCTATTACAAACGCATGGAAAAAGCGATGAAAGACAACCACGCCGCAAAGGAAGCCTATGGCAACCGCCTGCATATCATCAGCGGCATTGAACTGGGACAAATTCCCTGTGATTTTGGTCTGGCGGACTCTGTGATGCAGGATAATCGGCTGGATTTTGTCATTGCCTCCCTGCACGAACTGAAAAATAAACCGGATTTTTATTTCCTGGATTATCGCACAGAAGATGTTCCAAAACTGCTGGAACAATATTTCTCGGAACTGCTGACACTCTGTCAATGGGGGAAATTCGATGTGCTGGGACATATGACCTATCCGCTGCGTTACATCGAAGGCGAAGCTGGTATGCCGGTAGACTTATCTGCCTATGAAGAACAAATTCACGAATGCCTGAAAGCACTGGTCAACAATGGCTGCGGCTTAGAGCTGAACACCTCCGGACTGCGGCAGAAATACGGGAAGCCATTCCCAACACTCGAATACATCAAATTATATCGGGAAATGGGCGGAGAAAGCCTGTCCATCGGTTCTGATGCACACTGTGCGGAAGATATCGGCTTTGGCATGAAAGAAGCCCTTGCCATTGCAAAGGAAGCCGGATTCTCCTATCTCTGCTATTACTTAGAGCGAGAACCCGTTTATATTCCCATTCCATAAAGTCCATTTTCTGCATCATTGCAGAAAGGAAATATCAAAAAAATACGAAAGGTTGATGGTTATGCAAAAGTTAATCTCTTTGCTGCAACAAAACGCCCGTCTGTCCAACGCACAGCTTGCGGTTATGCTGGGAAAAACGGAAGAAGAAGTGGCGGCGGATATTCGGAAACTGGAAGAAGATGGCATTATCAAAGGATACAGTGTCATTCTGAACGAAGAAGCCATTAACAAAGATATGGTCACTGCCATTGTAGAATTGCGAGTAACCCCGCAGCGGGACTGCGGATTTGAATCCATCGCCCGTACCATCATGCAATATGATGAAGTGGAAAGCATCTCCCTGATGGCAGGTGCATATGACTTTGCCGTAACCGTAAAGGGTGCAAACGTCAAGGATGTTTCCCTGTTTGTTTCCCAGCGGCTTGCTCCGCTCGGAAATGTCCTCTCTACAGCAACCTACTTTGTCCTGAAAAAGTACAAGGAAATGGGGAAAATCGTTGTGGACGAAGAAAAGGACGAACGGGGCTTCTATTTCCCGTAAGGCAAAAAAGCCGAAAAATAAAAAGAATCGGATTTTGACAGCAGCTGTGCAGACTTTTCAAAAATCCACACAGCTGCTGACTGTTTTATCTTTTTGTCCATTGGAAAGGGGCGATCATTTGTGATCAATTATGATTCTCTTTTGTCCGACCAAGTAAAACGCATGCAGCCATCCGGCATCCGAAAATTTTTTGACGTTGCTGCAATGATGGAAGGCGTCATCAGTCTGGGCGTTGGCGAACCGGACTTTCAGACACCGTGGGTCGTACGAAAGGAAGCTGTCGATATTCTCGAACGGAAACGGATTATTTATAGTGCAAACTCCGGCATGATGAACCTGCGGAAAGAAATTGCCAACTACCTGAACCGCAAATATGACCTGACTTATGACCCGGATTCCGAAGTCATTGCAACGGTCGGCGGTTCGGAAGCCATTGACCTTGCGATCCGTGCGATTGTCAATCCGGGAGATGAGGTTCTGGTCGTAGAACCAAGCTTTGTCTGTTACAAACCAATTGTGGAACTGATGCACGGCGTAGCTGTTCCGATTCCAACCAAGGAAGAGAACAAGTTCAAGCTGACACCGGAAGAATTACAGGCACACATCACGGAAAAGACAAAGATGCTGATTCTCCCGTATCCAAATAACCCGACAGGCGGTATCATGACACGGGAAGATTTGGAAAAGATTGCAGCAGTGCTCCGTGGAACAAACATCTTAGTTCTGAGCGATGAAATCTATTCCGAACTGACCTATGGCACAAAGCACTGTTCCATCGCCTCAATTCCGGACATGTGGGAACGGACGATTTATGTTAGCGGCTTTTCCAAAGCATTCGCTATGACTGGCTGGCGGCTGGGCTATCTCTGTGCCCCGAAGCCACTCGCAAAACAAATGCTGAAAATTCACCAGTATGCCATTATGTGTGCACCGACTGTCAGCCAATACGCTGCCATTGTCGCTTTGCAGGAATGTGATGATGAAGTCCGGAAAATGGTCGATGAATACGATGCTCGCCGTAGAATTGTTGTAGACGGCTTCAATAAGATGGGGCTGCACTGCTTCAATCCGGAAGGGGCATTTTATGTGTTCCCATGCATTCGCAGTACGGGCATGGACAGCGAAACATTCTGCGAAAAGCTCTTGCAGGAAGAAAAGGTTGCCGTTGTTCCGGGCAGTGCGTTCGGCGAAAGCGGCGAAGGCTTTGTACGGGTTTCCTATGCATACTCCCTGAAACACCTCATGGAGGCACTGGAACACATTGCAGCCTTTGTACAGCGGCATAAGCAGGAGGATACACCGTGAAACGGATGGTTCTAAAAACGCCGGCAAAAATCAACCTTGCGTTGGATGTTGTCGGGAAACGGGCAGACGGGTATCACACCTTGGAAACAGTTTTTCAGACGGTTTCTCTCTATGATACGATTACAGTGACCCTGTTCCCCCACCGAACCGGAGAACAAGCCATTCGGATTCTCTGCAATATTCCGTGGATTCCAAAAGATGAACGGAACATTGCATGGAAAGCGGTGGATTTATTCTTAAAGAAAACCGGATGTCCTGTCGGATTTGACATCTACTTGCAAAAATATATCCCCTCTCAAGCGGGCTTGGGCGGCGGAAGTTCCGACGCAGCAGCGGTTTTATATGCCTGTAATCAGCTGACCGGAGCAGGGCTTTCTCATGCAGAACTCTGTGAAATGGGATTGCAGCTGGGGGCAGATGTTCCATTTTTCTTCTACGGCGGTACGGCATATGCTGCCGGCGTTGGCGAAGAAATCCAACCGCTCCCCTATTTGGGCGATGTATCAGTTGTCCTTGCAAAGGGAAAAGGCGGTATCTCTACAGCGGCTGCATATGCGGCAATGGATGCCCTGCAAAATCCGCCACATCCAAATGTTCCGGAGATGAAACAGCGGCTACAGGCATATGCAGAACCGAAAGACCTTGCACCGCTCTGCGGAAATCTATTCGCAGAAGTCACCGAACTGCCGATTGTCCAGAAGTTGCAACAGGAAATGCTCGCACGGGGAGCATTTGCCAGCCTGATGACGGGCAGCGGCTCGGCGGTTTTCGGGCTGTTCCCCTCACAAGAACCTGCTCGCAAATGCTGTTCGGCTCTGCGGAAGGTTGTTCCGTTTGTGGCACAGTGCAAGACGATTCCGCATACTTTTTATGCAATATAACTTTCTGAATTCAAAGAGAACATTTCCGAAACGTGGTTTTCGGGAGTGTTCTTTTTTCTGTTTCCAGATAGAAAATCGCAAAACCAAAAAAATCATCGAAATGGCAAACAGGATTTTTCATTTTGTTATTTACTTTTTGGAAAAAGTGTGGTATGATAGTATATGGTTTATTCGTCTTCACGAAAGCACAATTTCATGTTGGATAACCAACCATGCTGCATTCCATGAAATCGGCTCTGCGGACAGCAGAATTTTCATTGTGATTGCAGCGGCAAAGAATTGAGAAGAAGGAGAGCATAACCATGAAATTTGATACAAATTCAGATATGGAACAGGAAGAAGAAGCACTATATTATTATTCCAGCAATAAGAATGAGATTTTCCAAACACAGGACGATACACTTTTTATTAAACCTGGCATTACTGCTTATAACCTGAGAGTTTCTGTTTCCACGCATATTGGAAAAGTGCGTGGAAATCATGAGGATAATTTTTATTTGGAAGGTTTGCGGTTGAATGAAATCTTCCGAAATGATTTTTCTGCAACCTATACCATCAGCGATGCTGACGGCATGAGCTTTGCCGTTTTTGATGGCATGGGCGGGGCTGCTTACGGAGAAATTGCCTCCGAAATTGCAGTACAGACCATGAAAAAATATGAACGCCGCCTGAAAAATGCAGAGGGAATGCGGGCTGTGGATCAAATTGTCACAGAATTTGTCACAGAAGCCAACAATTCTATCTGTGATATGCTGCGAGAAAAAAATTGCCTGAGCGGTGGCACCACTTTTGCAATGCTGTATTTTATTGATGGGCTTGCAAAACTTTATTATCTGGGTGATAGCCGGATTTATATGCAGGATGAAGAAGATTTAATTTGTCTGACACGGGATCACACCCTTGCTAATCAAAAATTAGATGCCGGCATCTACACCGAAGCTCAAGCCAAAAAAAGTGCAGACCAGCACCGTTTAACACTCTATGTTGGCGTTGATAAGAATGGGTTGGGCTTGAATGCGGACAGCCGTCCGCCGGTTGCATTACAGCCCGGAAGAAAGTTCCTGCTCTGTACAGATGGACTGGTTGACATGTGTTCGGAACAGGAAATTCAAGATATTCTCTCTCAGGATTACTTCAATGAAGCAGCGGTTCTGGTGCAAACTGCTGTCAATTATGGCGGCATTGACAATGTTACTTGCATCGTTCTGGAAGTTATTCCAATTGAAGAACCTGCTGAACTTGAATCTGACCCGATGTTATAAGAAATGCAACTGAAATATTACAAAGTGCCGGTATTCTCAAATAGAATACCGGCACTTTTTTGTGATTACATTTCAATTTTCACATTATTCTGTAACTTTAAATTTTTGATATGAAACAATCTGATTTTGATAACTGCCATTCGTTGCAATCACACCATAATAATAGGTGTCTGGGGACAGCAGATTGAAATTGACGTATGCATCCACCTGATGGATGTCATAGGATTTTGCATTTGGTCGAACGGTTTTCCCTGTCACCAAATTTCCGGAGGAAGTGAAAACACCAACTGTTAAGCTGGTAATGTTTGAAGTTCCCGATTTCACCGTTCCTCGAATGCTGACAGCTTTTCCAACTTTGATATTGGGAATAGTTGTTCCGCCGGAAAGCGTCAATTTATCTTTGCTTTGTGCACTGCCACTCTTTGCCTTTACCTGAAACGCCTGATTGACCAACTGTTGTGTCTTTGTGCCGTTGGATACCGTTACACGATACAGGTAGCTGCCCGGTGTCAACAGGTTAAAGTTGACATAAGCATCCAACTTTCGCAAATCATATGATTTTGCATTTGGCTTTGCTGTTTTTCCGGTAATCAAGTTTCCGGATGCAGAATAAACACCAACTGTTACACTGGTGATATTGGAAGAGGCAGAGGACACCGTTCCTTTTACTACAACGGACGTTCCCTCTGTGATATTCGGAACACTTGTACCGCCCGAAATGCTCAAGGTGTCGGATGCTGTTGTACTTCCGTTCGCAGAAACCGTGAATTTCTGCTCTACAACTGGGAAATTCGTTGTAGTAGCGTTGGTTGCAAAGACTCTATAATAATAAGTACCTGCCTTCAAGTCACCGAAGCTGACATACGCATCCAGATTGCGGACATTGTAGGTTTTTGCATTCGGTGTTGCTGTCTTTCCGGTTACCAACTTGTTGTTGCTGTCATAAACGCCAACCGTCACGCTCTTCAAGTTGGAAGATGCGGAAGTGACTGTTCCTCGAATCGAAACAACATTGCCAACCTTGATATTTGGAATGGTTACACCGCCGGTTATGCTCAGCTTATCCGTTGTAGTGGTACTGTCATCCGAAACGGTGAACTTCTGATTGACCACGGCATAATTCGTATGGGTTGCATTCGTTACTAATACCTTATAATAATATGTACCAGCAGACAATCCGCCAAACTTTACATAAGGGTCTATTTTTGAAACATCATAGGATTTTGCATTTGGCACAACCGTTCTTCCCGTAACGCTTGTGCCATCTTCCCGATAAATTCCAACAATCAATTTTGTAATGTTAGAGGTTGCAGAAGTCACCGTTCCTCGAATCGAAACCGACTTTCCTGCTGTAATATTCGGGATTGTCACACCATTGGTCATTTTGATTTGATCTGTCGTGGTACTGCTGCCGGATTCCGAAACTATGAACTTCTGATTCACGGCTTCATAATCCTTGTGGGCAGCATTGGTTACCAACACCTTATAATAATAAGTACCCGCTTTCAAGTTTCCGAACTTTACCGCTGCATCCATATTTGCAACATTGTATATTTTTGCATTCGGAGATGCAGAATTTCCGGTTACCAACGTATTGTTTGCATCAAACACCCCAACGGTAATCTTGGTAATATTCGATTTTGCAGAAGTGACAGTCCCACGAATGGATACAGCTTTTCCAACCATAATATTTGGAATCGTCGCATTGTTGGTGATTTTAATGCTGTCGTCGGTTGCTGTGCTGCTGGAAGATACGGTAAACTTTTGATTGACAACCGTATAATTCGTATGCGTACCATTGGTAACGGTAATCTCATAGGTATAAGTACCTACCGGCAATTCGCTGAAATCCACAAAGTCATCCAATTTCTTGACATTGAACACGGATGCAGTTGGGTAAGCATTTTTTCCGGTTACCATCTTATGATTGCTGTCATAAACGCCAACGGTAATGGTTGTGATATTGGATGAAGCAGAACGAACGATCCCGCTGATGGAAACAGATGTGCCCACGGTAATATTGGGAATCTTGCTGCCATTTTCAATCGTAATTGCATCTTCTGTCGCCCCAACTTGTACAGTCGGGTCACTGGATACGACAAAACTTTGATTGATTACGATGTAATTTTGATTGGTTGCATTGCTGGCAGTAACACGATATTGATACGTGCCTGCCTGCAATGTTTCAAATGGCAGGTCATCGTTTAAGCTCTGCAAATTAAACTCCACCTGATTGGGAGAAAGTGTTTTTCCAAGCACCTGTTTCCCAGTCGCATCATACACCCCTGCTGTTAAAACTGTAATTTTGGAAAAATCAGATTTTACAGTTCCGTTGATGGCAAGCGGCGTTCCCTGTATGATATTTGGAATGGCATCATTTCCGGAAATACTTAAAAAATCGGCTGGTGCATATTCCTCCGGTAAAACCTCCGTAACGGCTTCTTTTGTCTGTTCTGTAGGATCTGGTGTTGATACCATCGCCGCTGCCCCTGTCATTGCAGTTCCCTGAATGGAAAGCAATGCTAAAAAGACACTGACAAATACTTTTATTTGATTCTGGTTTTTCATAATTCCTCTTCCTTTCTGCAAAGCGTTTTGTTCGATGTGTTCTGTTGCTGATTGCTGTAAATTCCTGCCCGATTTTTTTCTAAGGACAGGCGGTAAGATCCTTACAAAAGCGATTAGAAAAATGTATGAAATGATATAAAATTTTACGTTCAGAATGAGAACCCATCCCCGTTCTGAAGATACTTTCATTATAGCATAATTTCTGTGGACTGTCAAGCAATATTCATATTTTCCACATGGTTGATTGATCTGGTATTCAGAGAATAGATTTCCATTTTTGCCCAATACACCATAATTTTTATTATAAATGACATAAATTTATTGAAAAGTTTTTATTTCTCATTTATTCCAGAAAAAAGCCAACAAAATGACTTGACAAAAAGAGCTTGCTGTGTTACACTACAAAACAGAAAAAATAATCAAATGAGGATGTGGATATTTTGGAACAAACAAAACCGAATAAAAACAAGTGGATTTCCTTTCTGGCAGACGGAGTCCTGTCCGGTCTGATGCTGGGAATTGGCGGCATGGTGAGCCTCTCCAGTGAAAACCGATTCTTAGGGGCATTCCTGTTCTCGTTGGGGCTGTTCTGTATCGTACAGTTCAAGTATGGATTATTCACCGGAAAAGTCGGATACATTGTCAATCGGGATTTGCCCTATGTTGCAGAAACTGCTGTCACCCTTGTGGGCAACGCCCTCGGAACATTGATTGCAGCCCTCCTGCTCCGACAAGTTCGGTTCTTTACATCAACTGTTAGCACGATGGATGTTACCATCTCCGATCGGGTACAGGCAACCGTCAGCGGTAAAATTCATGACAATCCACTGAGCATTTTTATTCTGGCGGTTTTCTGCGGAATTCTGATGTTTACCGCCGTAGAGGGAAGCCGGAAATGCAGAGAAGAACAAAACTTTACCGGTTCGCTGTTCGTAGTCGTGATGCCGGTTATGGTCTTTATTATCTGCGGATTCAACCACTGTATTGCAGATATGTTCTACTATTTCTTTGCTGGTTGCCCAGAGCCGTCCAAGGCAATTGTTTACTTCATTCTTGCCATTGCCGGAAACAGTGTTGGTGGTATGATTGTTCCGCTGCTGAAAAAGTTATCGAATCAGCCGCTCTAAAAACAGCGTTATTCTTACAAACACAAAAAGCGTACCCGTTCAAAACGGATACGCTTTTTTCATGCAAAATGCAGCAACTTTTTACTTCTGCTGATAACAGATAAAGGCTGCATCGGTTGCCTTCGGGTCTTTTACCTTTGTAAAGGAACTGATGACTGGAACGACAATCAAAGACAAAATCATCAGGATTGCACCAATATTAATCGGAGATGCCAGATTCAGCGGCAGAGAAGCTGCGGACTTTGTCAGGGCTGGGAACCAGCCAAATCCAAATAGAATCATGTGTCCAATTGTACCGCCAACGCCCAGAATGAAACTTGTCCAGACTGCCGGAACGGTTACCTTCTTGCTATACAGACCAAAGACGAACGGCCCTAAGAAAGAACCAGCCAGTGCTCCCCAAGAATAGGACATCAGCGTGGAAATGGACGCATTCTTATTGAACGCAATCAAAACAGAAATCAGCAGGAATGCAGCAATCAACACCCGCATAATGATGACTTCTTTCTTTTCGCTGTGGTGCTTCATTCTCGGACGGATGAAGTCAATGGTCATGGTAGAACTGGATGTCAAAACCAATGAGGACAGCGTAGACATAGAAGCGGACAATACCAGAACCACAACCAGACCAATCAGCAAATCAGGCAGAGCACTTTGCAGCATTGCCGGAACCATGGCATCATATTCCGGCTTGCCATTTGCCAGTGTGGCAATGGCAGTCTTTCCACTTTCTCCGTTCAGCGTGCAGAACAACCGGTCAAATCCGCCCATGAAGTAAGAGCCGCCAGCAACCACCAATGCAAAAATCGTGGAAATCACAGCACCTTTGCGGATACCATCGGTATTCTTGATGGCATAAAACTTATGCACCATCTGCGGAAGTCCCCATGTACCAAGCGAGGTCAGAATAACAACACCCAGCAGGTTCAGCGGTTCAGGTCCAAACAAGGTTGCATACTGTCCCTGTTCGATTTCGCCCATCTGCCGCAGGGATTCTGAAAAGCCGCCATGATTCTGTAAGGTACAGACAACCACCGCTGCAATTCCAATCAGCATAACAATGCCCTGAATAAAGTCATTCAAAGCCGTTGCAGCGTATCCGCCAAGGATGACATAAATGGCGGTGACAATTGCCATGGCAATAATAATGATTCGGTAAGAAGCATCCGATTCCAAATCAAATGCCATATTAAACAGACGGGATAAGCCATTGTAAACCGAAGCCGTATAAGGAATCAGAAATACAAATACAATCAGTGCAGCGGCAATCTTTAAGCTAACAGACTGAAAGCGATTCCCGAAAAATTCCGGCATCGTCTTTGCCTGTAAGTGATTGCTCATCAGGCGAGTGCGTTTGCCCAGTACCAGCCATGCAAGGGCACTGCCGAGCACAGCATTTCCGATTCCAATCCATGTGGACGAAACCCCGTAGTTCCACCCAAACTGTCCAGCATAGCCAATGAATACAACAGCGGAAAAATACGATGTTCCATAGGCAAATGCCGTCAGCCATGAACCGACACTATTCCCGCCGAGCACAAAATCGCTGACGGATTTGGTTTTGCTGGCTGTATAGATTCCAATGCCCATCATGATGGCAATGTATACAATCAGCATTGCAAGCGTAATTGCGGTTGTCATAATCAAACATTCTCCTTTTTGATTTAGAATCCATCTTGTATCAAAGATTTGCCGTTCCGCTTTCGGAAATCTCTGCGTGAAATGGATTCCATAAGTTCTGTAACGATTGTACAGTGTTTCTATTTTACCATAAAACCCCGAGAAAGTCAATTTGTTTTGTAAATATTGCATTTTATTTTTAAAAAAACAATCGACAACGACACAAAATTATGTTATAATAGAGATTGCATCGGGGAAATCACTACAAATGCACTTTTTCACATCCAATACAAAACAGAAAGGAATGAATTTTAATGGAACGAACCAACACCAAAGACATTGTTTCAAAAGTCGCTTATTTAATCGGCGTGAAAAAAACCGTTTTATACAACCAATTTGAAACAGAACGTCCCGGATATTTAAAAGAACTGGACGAAAACCAAAACGCCCGTACCATCCGCAGCCTTTGTAAATTGCGAATGACGCTGCTGCATCGGTTTAAAAAAATTGATGATATGCTGCGATTTGAACTGAAAAACCTCAAGACCATTGAATTTTTTGATAAGGATGATATTAAACAGCTGGAGAAATGGGAAATCCCAGTGATTTTAGTCAACTCTCGTTCTTCTCTTTACATGGAGCATTTTAATGACCTCATTCAGGAACACATTGATGCTTGCAAAGACCTGTTTCCGGAATGGCTGAAATGGGAATATCTCCGCAGCCTGTTCCTCATGCCGAAAAACAAAAAGACCGATGTTCCAAAAGCAGAATTTGCAAAATATATGGCAAATATGGAATTTTATCCGTATCAAACCTATATTTACTGGCAGCATCCAAAGGACTGCGGAAATATGCTGTTCAACGATAATAAATTTGTCAATATCTTATATGAGATGCACAACGACTATTTCTTTGAAACCGAAAAGGTGCTCGATGCTGGCGAAACTACCAAAACCACCATTTATGATTTCATCGAACGGGGCGAACGAACTGCAATTATTGTAGACTGCGAAAACTCCGATGTCTATAAATTATATGCGACCTTAAAAAATCTCAATCAGGAGGAACTGCAAAAGGTCAAGAAAATTATTCTGTTCGATGATGTTCACACGACCCGTGCATGGTCATGTTTATCCCACTTCTTGGATATTGAAGTGGAACACATCGAAGTGGAACGAGTCAATGACTATAAATCCTTGGTTGATATCAAGATGACGGCAGGTGCTTGCAAGGAATTTTACAGCAATGATATTCAATCGTTTATCTTGGTATCCAGCGATTCGGACTACTGGGGGCTGATTTCCTCTCTGCCGGATGCAGATTTCTTAGTAATGATTGAATACAGCAAGTGCGGAAAAGACATCAAGGAAAAACTCGAAAACAACGGGATTTTCTATTGTTCGATTGATGACTTCTGTTCCGGAAACATCGCAGAACTGAAAAGTTATGCCCTGCAGGAAGAACTGAAAGGACAGCTGGAGCAGGCATTGAATTTGAATGCTCACACACTGCTGGAAACGGTTTATCGAAACTGTCGGATTCAGGCAAGCGAAACCGAACAAAAGAACTTCTATGACCGTTACCTTCGCACGTTGCAACTGACAATGGATGCGGACGGCAACTACGTCATTAAGCCGAAAACATTCTAATGCAAAGCAGCGATTTCCCCATAGCAAACAAAATCGGCAGCCACAGAAAAACTTGTGGCTGCCGATTTTCTATTTATCGAATCTTTACATCGTCCAGTGTCAGCGTGGTGAGCATTTCGGTTGTAATCTCTTCACAGTCAGCAAGGCGGTTTGCCTGTCGGGTCAATGCCGTATCAAAAAAGTTCCGGACTTCTCGCCCGTTTGCAAAAGATTCCGATTTCTCCGCACAGCGTTTCCGGAAATATTGCAACACATAGAAATTTGCTTCAGCTGTTGGCTCTAACGCACTCTTTTCACAGATATGCTGGAAAATCGTCAGCAATTCTTCTGGCGTATAGTCTGCAAAGTAAATGACCTTCCGGAATCGGGAACGCAACCCCGGGTTCGAGTCCAGAAACTGTTCCATCTCTGCCGGATACCCTGCTACAATGACGACCAAATCATCCCGATGGTCTTCCATCTCTTTCAGCAGTGTGTTCACGGCTTCCATTCCGAAATCATTGCTGCCCGCTGCAGAAGTCAACGTATACGCTTCATCAATGAACAATACGCCTCCCAGTGCCTTTTGAATCACCTTTTTGGTGCGAATGGCGGTTTGTCCAACATAGCCGCTGACCAGTCCGGCACGGTCGGTTTCGACCAAATGCCCTTTCGAGAGAACCCCCAGCCCAGCATAGATTTCCGAGAGCAGACGGGCAACGGTTGTTTTCCCCGTTTTCCCGAAAAAACCATATGTAAGGAAACTTGCAGCGGCGGCAATCCTCGTTCCTGTCGCAGCTGCCGCAGCCGAACCAGATTGATTAAGCTGCTTAGCGTTTCTTTTACCTGCTGCAAACCAGTCAAGCTTTCCAGCTCTTCCATACACACCGCCAGCGGACGGATTTCTGGTGCTTCAGGTGCTTCGGGGGTGGATTCTTCCGATGCTGCTTCCGGCTCTTCGGGAGCAGCTGGCATTGCTGGTTTCCAGCCACTCGGAATTGCAAAAGGCTTTTCTTTTGCAGTGCTCCGCCAGCCTTGCAACTTTCGATTGCGATAGACTCGCAACGGCAACAAAATCGCTGCAATGGCAGATGCCTGCCGTTCATCTCGCTGGTTGGTGTCGGCAGTAAAAGACAGTCCCATCAGATTCAGCAGGTTTAAAAAGAAAAGCGATAAGCTGCTGTCCCCTTGCTCTGCTAAATCCACTCGAATCCACAAGTCCAGCAAGCCACGCAAGGTATCCTGCACGCTCTCTGCTGTAAATGGATGCCGCTTGCAAAATGTTTGCAGCTGTGAGAGGGTCATGTTATAATGCAGCAAGTCGTTTAAATACTGCACTTCTGTTTCTTCCAGTTGGCGGTCTAAATTTGCAAGATATAACAGGTATTTATAATAGGCAAATCCGGCAAATTCCGCAAGCGGCTGCTGATTGCCGAGGATGCGTTCGCCGTTTTTTTCGTAAAGTTCACAGAGATAATAGGTATATTGAATGGCTGTTTGCAGGGTTTCTGATGCCATAGCTGCCTCCATTGATTGGATTTTTTAGACTTCGTTTTCCTGAAAAAGAAACGGTCTTAAATCTTCGTATAATTTTTGATAGGTTTCTAATAACTTCTGATTGGTTTTCTCCCGATTTTTCGACAGTTCGGAAATGGCAATGGCTTTCGCCTGATTGGCAATGTCGCCCGGAATGGCGTTGTTGGGAATCTTGGAAAGATTGTCCATGGCTGCTTGTAGATAATCGTTTTCTGTTTGCAGCTGTCCCAGTAACCGCAGTAAAATCTGATAGTTTTCTTTCAATTCCGCAGCGGTAAAAATCGTTTGCATGGCGGTGCTCCTTTCTGGATTGTGCGATTAGTTCTATTATACCGAGTTTTGGGGATATTGTCAAGAAAAAACAAAACTGCCGCTTCCACAATCGGAAATGGCAGTTTCTTGTTTCTCGTATTTTCTTTTTACAGCAGTTTCCGCTTCAACAAAACTGCATCCAAAATGGTAATCGCACCATCTGCATTCAAATCTGCTGCAACTGCATTCCGCTTTTTCAGGGTTGCCTTGTTGCAAAGATGTTTTTGCAGCAGAACAATATCCGGCAAGTTGACTGTTCCATCTCGGTTGACATCACCCAGCACAACCGTTCCGCCCTCCGGCTCTTCGCCCCAGACTAGTTCGCCATCCTGATATGCTGTGATTTTTTCCGTTCGGGTGTATTCATCCAAAATCAAGCCATCTCGGCTGTAGTCATCGGTCGGGTCCCAGTGAGTTGTATAGTTGGCATCCATCTTCGGAATCAAGCCAAAGTGGAACACTCTTGTTCCATAGAATGCACAGCCATCCCAGCTGATTTCCACGTAATACGTTCCATTATCATCCCATTTCACCGGCTTGGAAATCGTTGCAAAGCTTTCCCCGTTGGTGTTGGCATTTTCTTCATCATAGTAAATTTCAATGTCCAAATCATCAATAGTCTGCCCTGCTTTCAGCATTTCATTGATGTTAAAGAAATACCGAGCACTCAACGTACTGATATACCGAGGCGGCAAAGAGGTATCGTTGCAAATGGAAATTTCAATCTGCGAACGGGCATCCGTTTCCTGCATCACTCTTGCATCAATATAAATCTCCTGAATATCGCCCTTCATAGACGCTTCAGACGGTGGGAAGTTTTCCACAGGCTTATTCCCCATTGCCTTGCCATAATACTGGTACAATCCTGCACACGCTCCGACAAAGGCAGCGTTATAGTCTACGGCAACTTCGTTGTAGATGTAATCCTTGGTCTGGTCGTTGTGGAAATCCTTTTCATCTGGCCCACCGACTAACGCACCCCAAAGAACATGTGTCTGGTCTGCCGGTTCATCCATATTCAATGTCTTAGAACCATGTGCAGCCCGATGGTGTGGATGCGAAGCAGCGTTCTTGGAATAGCCGACAATATATGCACGATTCATCGGATTTTTTCCCATGATGTATTCCATCTGACCTTCTGCCCAGTCTGCAAATTTGTCATCGCCCGTTTCTTTTTCATAGACCAGTGCACAGAGCTGTGCAGCTGCATCATACCGACAAGAACCATAGTTATTCAGCATGGAAAAACCAGCTGGTGTTTTCGCCAAAAATGTCGTGTCGGTGGTATCGGCAACAAATGGCGTTGTTTTCGGGTCATATGGCAAGTTCCACAGAACATCGTCCGGCCCGCCCGGGTCAGCATGCGTCAAGCCCGACCAATATTCCAGATTCCAGCGGAAAATATACCAATCTCTTGCCGTGTTGGTAATCGGGGCAAGTTTTGCAAACACACCGCCCCACACAGTATCCCAGCAATGCACCCAGATATTCTGCCAGCAGTTTCCGGTGTCTGCAATAATCCGCTTCAAATAACCGGTATAAGGATGAGCACCCATATCGCCAGAAGTATTTTCATCAACGGCAATAATGTCGTTGATATAGTCATATTCTCCGGTGCATTCATAGAGCCAAACTGCTGCCCACGCCAGTTCATCATAATCATAGCTGGATGTATAGAATCCGCCATCATAGCCCAAGCTGGTAACGGTTTTTCCGTCTTCTGCTTCCGAATGCGTCTTGACTGCAAATTCATACATCTTGACGGCAGTATTTAAGCAGCGTTCTGCATACTCCGGCTCGGTATCTTTAAAGTTCAGATAGTTCACTGCCAGCGAAGCCGCAACTCCGGCACACATATCCGAAGCAGGCGTTTCTACTGTTGCAAAATATGCCGGCCGTGCAAAGTCCAGCAGGCTTTCATTCTGCAATTCCGGTGCGTTCCAATAGTTGTGGTCAATGTCGCCCTCTCCGACCTGATAACAGAACGCCAAAATATCGCCGTTCTCATCAAAATACGTACACTTTAAGTAATAGTCGTTGAACCAGTGCAGAATATCTTCGATATGCCATTGCTGTCCGGAATCCACATAGGCATCCCGAAATTCATAATAGCCCCAGCCCAATGTAGAGGCAGCATAGCTGCCCGGCAGACAGAATTTTACATGGTCGCCGGCATCGTGCATACCGCCAGCAACATCAATTGTTCCATCGCCATCCGGGTCTAAAATATCCCGATGGGCATCAATGAATTCCTGCGACAGATTCGTGCCCTTGTAATCTTCCCCCATTGGTTTCAGCGGTACGGCTGCATCTTCTGTGTGGCAGTCCCCACGCCATTCCAGATTTCCGCCCGTAATGCCAGAGCCGCACTTGTTTGCATCGTAAAAATACAAGGACATCTGCAAGGCTTTCGCAAAGTTGATTTCCACTTCTTCCTCTGATGTTGTGGCATCCGCAGCGGCTGCGGAAAAGCCCTGCCCCAACGTAGTGCAGCCCATAACCACACAGAGCAAGGCTGCTGCAATTTTTTTGCATCGATTTCGTTTCACAATAAACTACTTTCTATTCTTTCCCATTTCACGCTGTTTTCACATCTTTTGTCGCATTCACCAAAAAGCAAGAAAAGATGTGCATCTTCTTTCCCTATCTTATCATAAATCCAGAAAAAAGGAATGTGATTTTATGTCTAAATTGTAAAAATATCATGCTACAATCCGTTGTTTTGCAGTAGACAGAAAATCGTATTTGTAGTATAATAAAATG
>ENA-ORTF01001772-ORTF01001772.1-human-gut-metagenome-genome-assembly--contig:-NODE-1772-length-23942-cov-3.374346_pt1 | contig 23942 bp, 25 predicted proteins | sample MGYA00241908_ERZ509180 | MGnify/ENA primary metagenome ERZ509180 (study PRJEB26280, sample SAMEA2338814) | human gut metagenome | biome: human gut; feature: human-associated habitat; material: faeces... | reverse complement strand
GAGAACGGGATCCCGAGCTCTAGCGCGTCGGCGCCCGAGGCGACGAGCGTTTCGAGAACGGCGAGCGAGGTCTCGGGATCGGGGTCGCAGAGGTTCACGAAGGGGACGAATGCGCCCTCGCGCCTTTGGGCGAGTCGGGCGAAGAGGTTTTCAAAGCGTTCGGTCATGGCGTCTCTCATTCAGCAGTGTTTCCGTTGTGTGTTCCGTAGTCTTTTTCCGCATCTCAGTCGGCGTAGGCTCCGAGTGCGTCGGAGCTGAGGCGGCCGTCCTTCAGGCAGCCGTCGGCCTCGAGCCTCGCGGCCACCTGGAAGATGTCCTTGTCGCCTCGGCCCGAGAGGTTGACGACGAGCTTCTGTTCCTTTTCAGGTTCCGCGCGGGCCATCTTGAGCGCGTAGGCGAGGGCGTGGGAGCTTTCGAGCGCGGGGATGATGCCTTCCTTGAGGGAGAGTTCGAGGAAGGCGCCGAGGGCTTCGCGGTCGGTGACGCTCACGTACTCGGCCCTGCCCGTGTCCTTGAGGTGGGCGTGTTCGGGGCCGACCGACGGGAAGTCGAGGCCGGCCGAGATCGAGTACGACTCGTTGATCTGGCCTTCGGGCGTCTGCATGTTGTAGGAGCGCGCGCCGAAGAAGATGCCGAGCTGACCCTCGCCGAGCGTGACGCCGTGCTTGCCCGAGGCGATGCCCATGCCCGCGGGCTCGACGCCGATAAGGCGGGTGTCTTCGAAGGGCCTGAAGTCCGTGAAGAGGCCGATGGCGTTGGAGCCCCCGCCCACGCAGGCGATGACGGCGTCGGGCAGGAGTCCGTTCTCGGCCTCGGCGAACTGGGCGCGGGCCTCCTCGCCGATCACCTTCTGGAACTCACGCACGATCGTCGGGAAGGGATGAGGGCCCGCGGCGGTGCCGAGCATGTAGTGCGTGTCCTCGAAGGATTCGGCCCAGTTGCGAAGGGCCGCGTTGCAGGCCTCCTTGAGCGTGCCGCTTCCCGCCGTGACGGGCACGACCTCGGCGCCCATGAGCTCCATCCTGAAGACGTTGGGCTTCTGGCGCTCAACGTCCTTGGCGCCCATGTAGATCCTGCACTTGAAGCCGAATAGGGCCGAGGCGAGCGCCGTGGCGACGCCGTGCTGGCCCGCGCCCGTCTCGGCGATCACGCGGGTCTTGCCCATGCGCTTGACGAGCAGTGCCTGGCCGAGCGCGTTGTTGATCTTGTGCGCGCCGGTGTGGTTCAAGTCCTCGCGCTTGAGGAAGATACGGGCGTCGAGACCAGTCTTCTCTTTGACAAGTGCGGAGAAGCGCGGGGCTTCGGTCAGCGGGCTCGGGCGCCCCACGTAACGCTGCTGGAGCGTCATGAATTCCTTGTGGAATTCGGGGTCGGCCTTGGCTTGCGTGTACACGCGCTCAAGCTCGTCGAGGGCGGTGATGAGGGCCTCGGGCACATAGCGGCCACCGAACTGGCCCCAATACGGTCCCTGATGTTCGCTGAGCGGGGTCGTTTCGGATGCTTTCACTTGTGCTCCTGCCTTTACTAGTCGTTCCACTGCAAGTTCATGATTGTCGGCGGTGGCCACGCCCTCGCCGACCAGTACCGCGTCCGCTCCCGCGCGGGCGTAGTCTTCGACCTCGACCGCGCCGAATACGCCGGATTCCGCCACCTTGATGACGTCATCGGGCAGATCGGCCGCGAGTTCGTTGTATTTGTTCACGTCCACCTTGAGGTTCTTCAAGTTGCGCGCGTTGATGCCGATCACCTTGGCACCGGCCTTGCGGGCGCGTTCGATCTCTTCGCGGGTGTGCGTCTCCACCAGCACGGTCATGCCGAGCTCGTGCGCCAGGTCGAGCAGGTGCTTGAGCTGGGCGTCGTCCAATGCGGCGACGATGAGCAGCACCAGGTCGGCGCCGTGGGCGCGGGCCTCGAAGATCTGGTAGTCGGTGACGATGAAGTCCTTGCGCAGCACTGGAATGTGCACGGCGGCGCGGACCTTGTCGAAATCGTCAAGGCTGCCGAGGAATTTGCGGCCTTCGGTGAGCACGGAGATGGCGCTTGCGCCGCCCTTCTCGTACTCGCGGGCCAGCGCGGCCGGGTCCGGGATGTCGGACAGGTGGCCCTTGGACGGAGACGCGCGCTTGATCTCGGCGATCACGGGGATGCCGTCGGCGCGCTTAAGCCATCGTGTCGCGTCAATCGGAGCCGGGGCCGCCAGCGTGGCCTTCTTCACATCCTCAAGCGATACGGTGAGCTCACGGGTGCGCTGATCCTCCAGCGCTCCCGCCACCAGTTCGTCCAAAACCGACATGGTCCTCCCTTTGTTGGTGTTCGGTCATGCGCCACTCTAGGTCACGTCCTGTCCCGATTGCCGAACCCGTCCTACATTTTGGGCTTTCGCAGGCGATTCCGGCTTAGGCAGAACATTGGCATAAACTGGCACGCATGTGCAGACGTTTCGCGCTCGACTTGGAATGGGACGCCGTGGCTGGACCGCACAATCGACGGCGCATCCTTGCTCGCCGGCGTGCGGAACTCAGGCACTGCGTTATCCCGCCGCTTGCAATTTCACGAGGTCGCCCCGCTGCAGGGCGACGGCAAACGCCTGATTCAGCCGTTGGATTCGACCGAGCCCATGCGCCTGTTTTGACGGAACATCTTTGACGAGAGATCGTCACTGAATCAATGCTTGCTATATATGTATCACAGTGTCATAACTATGAAATTATATTGTGGAATTGTGGTACATGAAGTTCGCATGACAACGATGTCACCGTTGGTAGGCGGACCAGTAGGTGCCGTTGCTGCCGGTGGTGGTGCTGAACTGCCGATGTGGTTCAGTCCACCAGACCGCGCAGCAGCGCGATTTCGTCGCGGTGCGTGGTCGGCGTCTGCTCCTTGGTTTCGAGAATCATCGGGAGCTTGGCCATGGTCGGATCGTTGACCAGTCGCGTGAAGAACGGGATGCCGAGCTGCCCTTCGCCGATGTTGGCGTGACGGTCCTTATGCGAGCCGAGGCCGAACTGCGAATCGTTCACATGAATCGCCTTGACCCTTGCCAAGCCGATCACCTCATTTAACTGGCGCATCACGCCGTCGTAGTCGTTCTCCAAATCGTAGCCAGCATCCAACACATGGCAGGTGTCGAACGTGACGCCGACGTTCGCCTTATTCTCCACGCCATCCATGATCGTGGCGAGCTCATCGAAATTGCGGCCACATTCCGTGCCTTTGCCGGCCATGGTCTCCAGAAGCACCATGACGCCATCCGCACGCTCGAACACCTGATTCAGCCCCTCGCTGATCAGCCGGCAGCCGGTCTCGGCGCCTTGGCCCACATGCGCGCCGGGATGAATGTTGATATATACCTCCTGGCCGGCCGCGCGGATGGCGGTCAGCAGCTCGATGTCCTCGGCCAACGCCTCGATCGCGAATGCGCGCTTGGCCTCATCCTTGCCGGCCAGATTGTAGACGTACGGCGCGTGGACGACCAACGGCCCATAGCCCTCAGCCTTCAGACGCGCACCGAACGCCGCCGCACCGGCCGGGTCGAGCGCCTTGGAACGTTTGCCATACGGAGATCGCGGGAAGAACGCGAACGCGGTGCCGCCCTCCTCATGGGAGCGTTCCAGCAGCGCATTCCATCCGCCGGCCGTCGACAGATGCGATCCGATATACAGTTCCGTCATTCCAAATTCCTCGTGTTCCACTCGCTGTTCGTGTTACCGCTATCATATGGTAGGAGGCATCGAGCGCCGCCCGCACAACCGACACGAGACACAACTGTTCACCCGACCAAAGGAGACCCGAGCATGGCGTCAGCCGGCAATCCCAAGGACGACACCGGCCTCGAACGGAAAATGGAGTCGCGCCACCTGACGATGATCTCCCTGGGCGGTGTGATTGGCACCGGTCTGTTCGTCAGCTCCGGCTATACGATTCATCAGGCGGGGCCGTTGGGCGCGATCCTCGCTTACGCGGTCGGCTCCCTGCTCGTCTACTGTGTGATGGTCTCGCTGGGCGAACTGTCCGTGGCCATGCCGTATGCCGGCAGCTTCCACATGTATGCGAAGCGGTTCATCGGCCCCGGCACCGCGTTCACCATTGCTATCCTGTATTGGCTGAACTGGGCGGTGGCGCTCGCATCGGAGTTCACGGCGGCCGGGCTGCTGATGCAGCGATGGTTTCCTCATTCGCCGTCCTGGGTGTGGTCGGCCGTGTTCATTGTGGTGGTGTTCGCGCATGGTATGGTCGCTGGCCAAGGAGCGGCTGATTCCCGCGCGATTCGCCAAGACGAATTTCCGTGGTGTGCCGGTGTGGGCCGTGCTGTTCAGCATGGCGGGTTCGCTGCTGGCGCTGCTGTCTTCCGTGCTCGCCGCCTCGACCGTGTAATTTGGTGTTGGTCGCAGTATCCGGTTTGGCGACGCTGGTGGTGTGGTTCTCCGTGTGCGTGTGCCATATCCGTTTCCGGCGTGAATGGGCGAGGGACGGGCACAGCGCCGATGAGCTCGGCTATCGCGCGCCCGGTTTTCCTGTACTGCCGTGGCTGGCCATCGTGATGTGCATCGGCGCGCTGGTGCTCGTGGTGCTCGATGATACGCAGCGTTCGACCCCTGTATCGCATGATCCCGTTCGTCGCCTGCTGTTATGCGGCCTATTACGCCCTCGAACAGCAGCTCAAACGCGAAAAGAGCGCCTAACTCGGTTTCGAGGGGCTGATTCGGCGTTCGCCGGAGGTCTATCCCCGTTTCAAGGGGCTGATGCCCAAGTAGGCAAGGCTCCACAATGGCGTAATGGCGTTGCCGCAAAGCCATTTATACTCGCGGTTCGGCGTTTGAACAGCCCCTCGAAAGCCAAGTAGATGTCCCCAGCGAGCGAAATCAGCCCCTTGAAAGCCAAGAGCCCCACTTTTTCGGCGAATTACGTCTTATATGAGGTCGTACGGCATCTGATGCTTGACCATCCAGAAGATGCCGAGGCCGATGAACACCAGCAGATTGAATCCGCCGCTATGCCACCACACCACGGCGATCAGCGTCGCCATGCGCGCCACATAGAACGCCGCACGCCGCCAGCCTTCTCGCGGCCGGGTTTCCACTGTCATATGCGTGAAGCTGCCGCCGAGCGTACAGCCGCCGCGCAACCATGGCACCACGCCCTCGAAGAGGATGAGCGCCGCCAGGAAGAGGATCGAGCCGGTCCAGTCGAACGGTTCCATCGACTGCCATGAGCCGTTGGAGCCCGAGGGCAGGTTCGATTGGACGATCATGACGAACAGATGCGTCGGCATCACGGCGAACCAGATCAGCGTCATGTCGATGATGAACGTGATCAGCCGCCTCATGAAGCCGGGTGTGGTGGTCGGCGTCGTATCGGCGACCCGCGCCGGAATCAGGCGCAGCGAGAACATGGCCAGCGCGAACCCGATCAGCGCGCCGGTCGTGTTCCACAGGAGATCGTCCACGTCGAACAGACGGTAGGCGCACGGGAACACGCCCATGAGGCCGGTCAGCTGCATCGTCTCCAGAAACAGCGACGTGGCGAACGACAGTACTGCGGTAACCGGCAGCGGCCAACGCCAGATACGGCCCATGATGAAGCCCAACGGCAGGAAGAACACGATATTAAACGCGATTTGCAGTACGGCGGTGAGACCATCGGTACGGATGTCACCGATGAACTGCAGTGGGTTGATCTGCGGTGTCAGATGGTGCGTGGCGCAATAGGCCGCCGCATCGGCCGGCATCGGATACAGTGTGAAGCACAGCAGGCCGAGCAGATACAGCACCGTGCCATACGCCACTATGGCCGACGACAGTCGGATGCGATTGTCGCGGTGAGACAGCAGCGCCAGCACCGGCACCGTCAGCAGCATGGACACAAACGGCCACAATGCCAGCGCGAACGCAAACGGTTCGGAAAAGTTCTTAAGAAATCCCATCTTCAATGCTCCCTGCTTCGGCCCGCTCCGTTCGGTTTCGGACCATGACTCTCGACTTCTGATTCCAAGGTACGGAACATGACGGCATGCGGGTATCGGCCATGAGAGCGAAATCATTGGGATGAAAGGCGATTCGTATCATTCGCATGGATGAGGAAGATGCACCAGTTGTGACTGACAATTGCGGCCTGCGAACCGGCAGGATGAATGGGACTGACCCAACTGGCCCGTCTCATCTTGTAGGGTGTTTCGTGCTCTTGTAGGCAGATGATTCCAATGGCGATGATCGGAATACCGCCATTGCAATGACCTCTCGCCAAGGCCAGCTACCTACAAGATGCTGAATCTGCCTACAAGATGAATTCGCCGGTGAACCATGCCGGCATCACCGCTTCGAGGTAAGGGCGCATCACGTTCACGAGCCGAAATTCGCGAGCGTAGTTCATGAGTTTGACCAAGTCAGTGTGCGCGGATCTCATGTAATTCTGGAAGGCGGATTGCAAATCTTGCGGATCCACTGTGCTGCGGGAGCGGAACAAATCGCAAATGGTTCGTTCCAAATCATAAACGCGAACCGTATGCCCGAACATAGTGATAGCCGACGCCAGGCCAATTGTAAAGCGATTGTCGGCCACCTTTCTCACTGTTACGTCTTCATTCTTGAGACGAGCCGTACCTGATGATTGCGGTAAGGTAATCGTCGGTGTCAGGGGGGGGCTCGCCCCCTCTCCAAGCAAGAACAACGCAGTTTCATGCGAAAAAATGGCTTTCGGATATCGATACTGCAATTCGAACAGCGGATCGGACTCCGCATTCGGTGAAACATATAAGCCCTTTGCCGCTTTCTCAAGCTTGGCTTCACGCACGAATCGCGAAATCTCCGTGCGGGAAACTCCTCGACGCTCCATTTCCGATACCGGAAGATATCCCATATGCTCCTTCAATACGCTTTCCGCTTCTGTCGCTCTAGTGGACATGGGCATTCCTTCAGATGTTGCGGAGCTCGGAGAGTTGCCTGAAGAAAAGTTATGCTATCGCCTAACCTAATGCGTTATTCGACTCCAACCGTTGCTCGACTTCGAAATGCTCGAATACTATGAGCGAGTTGTCGTTCAGCGGAAAGATTGGGTTGGCGAATTCATCGCGGTATTCCGCCGAATTCCAGAAAGATTCGTGTGCGCTCCGCCATTGGGCCGCCGTGACGTCGCCTTCACCCTCATCGATGGCGTACCGGTCAGTGACTTTTCCGAGCGGAATCACGTCAACCGCAGTGGTGACGAGTACGGCTACGGGTCGTTCATCGGAATCCACCAACACCGAATGCGCGCCAACGCACGGCAGCGGTTCGACCTCTTCCTCATATTCAATCATCAGCGCAGCGGTGGCGGTTTTTACGCCGTCCAGAATGAGCTTCACCAAGCGATCGCGTTCAGGCCCAGGAAACATAAACTCCGCTTTGGGCAAATCACTGGTTTCAAATGCCGTATTGACGCTCATGCAATGCTCCAGATCGTCTTTATGTTCAATTGTGCTGTGCTTTTCTTACTCCCATCATAATAGCCCGAATTCCATGAGTTTCCGGCGCTGATCCAGTGGCCTCCATTACGGTCAATACAACCTGATGCCAAGCAATCACATGACAACAAGTGACACTGTACTCACGAACCGGCCTACTATGGGCGGCATGACGATTCGTATTGTTCCGATTGAGCCGCCATGGTTTGAGGAAAAGGCCCAAGTTCAGTCGTGCACGTGGCGCGAACTCAATCAGGGGCATATTCCGCAGGGAATCGTGGATGCGATCACTCCCGAATTCGCGCTCAAACTGACGCGCAGTCACGCCAAAGACCCCAATCAGGTCGTATTGGTCGCTTTGGAGAACAACCACGTGATTGGTTTTGCTGAGCTTCTGCAAACGCCACGTTCGCCAATCAAACGGTCCGAGGCTGCGGAACTGGCTTCGCTATATGTGCTGGAATCTTGCCATCGTCATGGTGTTGGCCGTGCTTTGGTTGAGGCAGGCCAACGCGCCATCGGCAACGATCGGCTCGCCTTGTGGGTCGCCGGATTCAACACCAACGCCCAAGGTTTCTACCGTCACATCGGCTTCCATGAGACCGGCCTGACTCAAACCGAAGACATGGGCCCGGAACTCGAAATGATCAACTACTCTGACGGCGTATTCCAGTGAGCAGCCCGACCTCCCACACGCGTCCGGCGCTACCATGAAGCCATGTCTTTGAACAGTGAGCAACGCGCGGCGACTATCCGCGAATTTCAGGAGAACATGAGCCGGCTGGGTCTGACCGCCGAACGGCGGCAAGGATTTTGGCGTCAGCGGCAGCAGAGTGGAGCAAATCATCACCCTCAAGTCGGGCGTGCTGGAGTATCCGTGGATTATCCGCGCCTATCTGCTGAGCAGAGCTGAGACACAGGGCGTGGAACTCACGCCGTTCATGGCGTTACGCGGAAATCCGCACGATTATTGGTTCCTCGACGGCGACTCTATCGACCGAGGCGAAATCGATTAAAACCGATTGATAATCGGCCATTTACACGCAAGAGGCGCCGTCAATCGCCTCGCGCATAGAGGCCATCGCTCTCCATGCAGGTGGCGATGCGTGTGTAGTATTCCGTCTTGTCCTCATGGTCGATACGTGCGCCGCAATGCTGCTGCACCGCAAGACTTGCCGGATTGGTTTTGTGGACACTCAGGTAAGCCTCCTCGATGCCGAGCTCGCGGGCCTTGGCAAGCGTGAGCTTGAGCCCGGCGGTCGCGTAGCCGTGACCGCGGTATTCGCGGGCGACACCGTAGCCGATGTGGCCCGGACCGTTGCGCAGGAAGTCGGTGAGCCGGTGACGCAGGTTGAAGATGCCCACATAGTCGCCCTCATCGTTGACGAGAATGTATTTGGTGGCTGGCACCCAGCCGTCCGGCAGGCCGACGCCAAGCGACTCATCACGCAACCCTCGCACATATGCGGCGAACCGTTCACGATTCATGCCGGCCGCTGGGTTCTCGAATCCCGTCTCCTCCGCCGGGAATTTCGCGAACAAGTCAAACGCGCGTTCCTGGTCCGCCAGCCATGTCTCAATCAGCCGCATTGGTCATACTCCTCCTGTTGACACAGCAGACCACACTACTACTGTGCTCGACCAACGGCCGCAAGCCTTATCTAGGGTGTGTTTACAGATAGGCAGCAAGTGTCTGCCAATGCGTTTATCGCAGGATATACCAGGTTACTTTCCCCGATACACGGCAGCGACGCCGAAGACAAATTGTATGATGAACAATCCCAGCAGGAAGATCAGAGCTCCTAGCCGGTACATGCGGTAGAAGTCGACCATATCCGGCTGCGCCAAAGGCGCTGCCATGATATACACCAGCGCAGCGAACACGGCGCCGAGCGCGGAAACAACCAAGAACGCGCCTACGGCAAAACGCAGCAGGCCACGATCCGAGGTCCTCCGGCGCAGACCACGGCATCCCACGAAGACGAATACCGAGATCAGCAGGTAGAACAGCAGCCCGTACGTGGGCAGCATGTCGATAATCAGCAGATCGTTCATGGCATATCCTTTCGTGGCGCAATCCCATTCAACCTGCGCATGGCCAAAAGCGCAACATCGTGTCAAGTAATCGCATGATAGCAGGTTTTGTCCGGCTGCGACCGTGGCCACGATGAGCGGCATGGGACATGATGACATGACCGGGGCTGCGGCGCGGTCGATCCGTATCGCCCGTATTGGACAATGATCCGTTCGCCCTGGATGCGATGTGCGCGATGATCTCGGCCGTATCCAAGGACTTCCATGTCATGTGGGGCACGGGTTCGCCCGCGGTGGCGATCGAGCATTGCCATAACCCGCATACCAGGCCGGACGTGCCGGTGTCGGATCCTAAGGAATCTGTTGGTGTCGCTGCAGCTCATTGCCATTCCCACTGAAGAGATGATTGGCGAAAACGATACTCACTACCTATTCATTAGGCTTCAGCTCGTGTTCGAGCACAAGTTTCATCTTGCTGTTATCCATCAACCATGCGTGTAGGTCTCGGTCCAGGATCATCGCCAGAGCGAAGCACGCCTGCGTCGCATTCTCCAATGCAATCCGTCGATTCTCACCCGGCAGAGGTATGCCGTTGACAAGCGGCTCATGGTGAGCGACCCGATTACGCAGGGCATGCACTGTTTTTACGATATCCAGCGCGTACTTTCTCGTCCAGCGTTCTTCCACTGCACGGGCATACTGGCGCCCATTGGAGAATGTCTTATCGAGTCCTTTGCGCCATAAATCGTTCTCATAATCTGCACGGCGCTGGTCTGGCCACTTCGTGTGGATTGTTCCGCCGTCTTCCAAGAGATTGCGCCAAAATCCGAATGTCAATGACGCTATGAGATGGCCATGCGTATGATTTTTTCGCTGGTGCGGGGTGAGATGGTTCCACGCTTCACGAATCTGGTACTGGGTTCGGTCATCGAATTGTAGCCCTGCCATATACCAGTCTTCAGTGCCATTCTGCTCCAGAGCGAGGAGGGAGAGTTGCCGGTCCATGCGGTTGCGCAGAGCGACCTCGAGGATGGCGATGTCGCCCATACAGGCGCTGGCCATGTCGTGATCCCACAGGTACAGCTCTAGCGCTGGGCATGAACGTCTTTGAGCCTCATAATTGTAGGTGGCAAGCCGTTCATCGGTAATGCACGCGCGCAGCGCCTTCTCCCGCGGACTTCCTTTCCTTGGAGTCCGTGAGAGGAAATCAGTTGTTGAATTTGACTGTCGGCTCATGGCTCATTATGATATATCAAGAATTCCCCCAAAGGGCCTCTCCGGACGGTCTTCGACTCAGCCGTGATGCACTGGGGGTTTCTTTTTTATCTGGATAATCGGGGCTTGGTTGGTCTGGGCTCTTCTTCAGGACAATCGCATATGTTTCGGGAGTGCTCAGCTTTCAGACGAGGCATTCGAAGAAATGCCATTCCGAGGAATCGGCATCATGGATGATGATCAGCGTGCCGCCCTCGTTGGTTATCTCCTTATGAGGCCGGTCGTAGAGCGCATCGAGCTGTGTTCCCAGGTTCAATCGCAGGGTCGCATCCGCTTCCTTGATTATGCGGATGTTCTCCTGGGGCAGTTGGCCACTGGAGTAATCCCTGCCGTCCAGAATGGTGCCGTCGACTTGTTCTGGGTCAGCGGCGACCTTCACGTACCGGTATCCGTCCCCATGAAAGCTTTCCTCGTCCTTGCTGACGATTGCCCGCGCATCCTCGGAAAATGAGATCGAGAACGTCTGCGACAGATTCGAAACCGGACTATAGCCCTAGTATCGAGTCCATCCGAACCATACTCCCGCCACTACCAACGCCGCGATGCCCAAAGCGATGATCGTTCCGGCCCGGCCACCGGCGGAAGGTTCACCTTTCCATACGCGGTTTCCCATCGTCGGCCTCCTAGCCTTAGCCGTAGGGTCTGCTAGATCAAAGTGTGTATTACTGATTAGCGTGAGGTCGCCGCCACTACGTGAGCGGTCGAAAACCTCATGCCACCCGGCAAATCCGAGAAGCGGTCGGAGAACTATTCGAAGCCGTCAGCTAATCCAGTGTTGAACGTACGCGACGACACCCAGAAACGCTCCTATACCCGCTCCGAGGAAGACGAATCCCCATCCCAACCAGTCAGCAAATCGATTGACCGGGGATTTCGCAAAGCCCTCCATCACCGAATTCGTTCCAGTCGAGCCCTTCCCTGATTCATGGTTGTCCTCCTCGGCATCCCTACATAAAACCCGTTAGTCCAATTCAACTATATCTGTTTTTCGCCAGCTACAGGAGAGAATCGACTATAACTGATTTCCATGCGCTTCTTCAGAGAAGACAAGTCTGTTGGACACTTTGATGGACTAAAGGCCAGAACACAATGGCGCTAGATGGGACAAAAGGTACATTGGTCCTATGGCTAAGCGCAAACATATCGGCACCGTAATTCTCACGATACTGGTCGCGGCTCTGCTGGCGTCGGGCGTTTCCGGCTGGCTGTTCTGGCAGTCGGTACAACGGGTGATCGGCGAGGCGCAGCAGGCGGGCGAATATGCGGCTGAAGCACAGCAATCCGTCGGGCAGGGCGACTTCAAGCAGGCGCTTGAGCAGATGGACAGCGCTGGCAGTCACATCGTCGCGGCGCGAGACGAAACCCAGGGCATGCTATGGCAGGCCGCCGAATACGTGCTGTATTACGGTTCGGACGTGAAGGCGGTGCGCGGCATGCTGGATGCGGCCGCCGACGCCGCGACCAACGCCCTGCCCAAAATCGACAGTGCCGCGCAGGGCACGTTGGTGGACTTCAATATCGAAGAGCTGCTGTCCGGCATGAACTTCTCCGACGGCACGCTTTCCATTCCCAAAATCGCTTCCATCAAGCAGGACCTGTCCGACGCCGGTGCGGTCTTGAAGCGCGTCAAGACGTCGATTCATGCGCTGCCGCAACCCCGCACGGAACAGATCACCGAAATGGTCAACCAGGGCAAGCAGGTAGTGGACCAAATCGATGAGACTTTCGACACCTTGAACACCATCGTCGAAAAGATTCCGGGCTGACGTTGGTTCGTTCTTGTCGTATATTGGCGTAACCTCCGCATAAGGCTAGTCCATACAAATTTATGTTTAAATTTGGGATAGGAGGTGCCAATATGCCGACACGCACACCAATCCCGGTCAGTCGGGCGATGCGTCAGATATCCGCCAACCTCGATTTGGCGCGCAGACAACAGCGCATTCCCGTAGCCTTGCTGGCCGAGCGGGCTGGATTATCCATGCCAACGGTCACCAAAATGCTGCGTACGGGTAATGGCAGCTTTGAGAACTTCCTCCGCATTGCTCGTCTGCTTGGACTGCTGGACGGCGTACAGCAAGCGACGGACCCTCTTAACACAGATATCGGCAAATTACGCGCCGACGAAGACACTCCGAAACGTATTCGATAGTACAGCAGGAGGCGCAACACATCATGGAAGCAATCGTCACCCTGCAGTTCAACGGCACAGACGTCACCGTCGGGAAATTATTCACCAGTATCAGGCGCGGCATCGAATCGGCAAATTTCACATACGATACGGCCTATATGCGCTCTTCAAACGCAGTATCCCTCTGTCCAGAGATGCCCCCTCCCCCGGAACGTTCCCGGCCGAGCATAATGCGATGCATCGCATCTTTCAAGACTGCATGCCGGATCGTTGGGGCAGGAACCTCATGCTTCGTGCAGAACATCAAGATGCTCGTTCGGAGCATCGCACAGCACGCACACTATTTGAGGGAGATCTCTTGCTATCCGTCAACGATGAGACCCGACAAGGCGCATTGCGCTTCTGGAACAACGACGGTGACGCGCTAGCTCCCAGTGAGACCGGCGGTCCAAGAGAAGTGACCATTCAGTCCCGCATCCATAGCAATGATGAGCAGCTGCTTTGAATCCGGCATTGCGCGGCTTCGCGAAGCAAGCGCACAATGACTTCACATTCCCGCCTTGCACCAGCTGGCTGCAATCTGCGTATGGTCATGTATCTGTAGGCCGGCACGAATGCGGCTGATGGGTGCGGCGAATCGTGACATTGCTTATTACCCATTCGCCCCTTCAGTCGTACCATTCGGGTCGTCGCAGTTCCAGGAATGGCCGCTGTTTGCGCGCTGCTGCGGTCTGTGTGAGATCGATGTCGGCGATAATCAACTGTTCTTGGTCGTCGGCCTTGCTGACGACGTTGCCGTACGGGTCCACCACCACCGATTGGCCGGCGAACGTCACATCGCCTTCCTTGCCGACCCGGTTGCACATGACGATGGCCACCTGGTTCTGCATGGCCTGGACACGGATTTTCCACAGGAACGGCTTCGACGGTTCGGCGTCAGTGTTCGGAACCGATGCTCGCCGTCGGCACGATGACCAGGCGGCGCCGCGCAACGCGCATGTGCGGATGCCTTCACGGGGTTCACTCAAATAGCGTCATCCAGTCGGGATCGCGGTGGGCCGCAAAACACATGGCGATTTGTTCCGCGGTGTTTCTTGTTTCCGAAAGCCGCGGCAACCGGTCTTCCTCGAAGTAGCGGATTTCCGTCGTTTCGATGTTGGCCGAGAACCAACCGCCGGCGCGGCTGCACAATACGAAGAACTTGAGCACCCCGTACGGATAGGTCAGCGCGTTGTGATTGGCGCAGTCCTGCACCGCGATGAGTCGCTCGCCCCTCACATCGAGCCCAGTCTCCTCCTTGACCTCCTTGACGGCGTTGGACCGAATGGACTGGTTCTCGTCGACCCAGCCTCCGGGCAGTGACCATTCCCCGCTGTTCTCATGCGTCATGAGGATCCTGCCTTCTTCATCGAAGATGGCCGCACGAGTGTCGAGTTTCGGCGTCGGATATCCGGCGCTGAGCAGTCGACTCACCTGTCCGGCCGGCGCATCAATCTGCGTGGAGAGCATGTCGACCGCCATCGCGCGGATACGCTCGTAGCGCTCCCGGTCGAAGGGGTCCTTGCAGTACATCAGTCCGGTCTGGGCCAGCGCCTGCAATTCTCGGGCCTGTTCCAGTAATGTGCGGTTCGTGGCCATCATCGTTCATCCTGTCATCGTAAGGTCTTGGATCCGTTTGCGCTCAGGCATCGCAGCGTAGTGCAAGCAGTATAGCACTTCGAACCGTTCCGGGGACGAGGGTCTCAGTGCATCCCCCGTAACCTCTCCCATGTGCCATCAACGCTTGGCGAGCTGCACGTTCTTGCGCTGTCTGCGATTGCGGCTGGCGACCGACTTTTCACGCTCGCGGCGCACGTGGGCCTCCTCACGCGCGGCCGCCGCGCGCTCTTCTTCCAAAGACGGCAATCCGGAGGCGGCGCGGTGTCGGTTCTCCCGCTCATGGTCGCGTTCGGCCTTGCGCTCCCCGCCTCGGATCCGGGCGCCGGAAACCATCGCAGTTGGCAGAGCGTCTGGCCGAAGTTCCACAGGTTATTGGTCAGCCAGTACAGCAGCACGCCGAACGGCAAGGTGCCGCCCGACACCACGTAGATGGCCGGGAACACAAACGCGGTCAGCTTCTGCGTGCGGAACTGCGGTGAATCCATGGCGTCCTTCGGCGTATTGCGATGGATGAGCAGCCACTGCATCGCGAACAACATCAGACACATCAACGCCACGGCCACGCCGATGACGACGTGCGACTGCGGCGAGACGACCGTGCCGAACGAGTCGGCGATGCGCACGCCGAATATGGACGATGATTCGATGTCGCCCGCCATGACGCGGTCGATGCCGCTCAACGGTTCCGCATTCCCGGCGGCGCTTGCGGGCAGGGATTGCAGCGTGTAGAACAGCGAGCACAGAATCGGCGCCTGAATCAGCGAAGCAGGTATGAACCGAGCGGATTGGCGTTATGCCGCTGCTGCAAAGCCATAATTTCACGTTGCATGGCTTCTTTGGAACGCGGATCCTTACGCGCGGCGTACTTGCGTTGGATACGTTGGATTTGCGGTTGGAGCACCTGCATACGCTGCGTCGCGCGCATTTGGGAGAAGAAGAGAGGCAATAGACAGATACGGATGATGAGCACGAGGCACATAATCGCGATGCCTAAGCTGTGCGGCACCGACTCCTTCTACGGCGGCGGCATGGTCACCGGCCAGCCCATCGGCACCATGATCGGCTCTCGCATGATCAACAATGCGCAAGCCGGCTTCATCATCGGCGCCGTGATCATGGGCTTCCGGATTCGTGGCGCTTGACATCTGACCTCGCGAGGAATCCTCAAAGGACATGGAACGCACCAAGATGACGCTCAAGGATCTCGCTGTCTCCTTCCACTTCCCGAAGTTCTCCACCTCGCGTGACTTCTACAAGGCGTTCGGCTGCCGAGTGTGCATGTTGCTCAGCTACCAGATGATCTCCGTGTACCAACTCTACATCGTCGAGGATTACGTGCACCAGACCAAGACCGAGGCTACCGGCACCATCGCCACCATGTCCATCATCACCATGGTCGTTTCCCTGACCGCTTCGCTGATCTCCGGCCCGATCTCCGACAAGATGCACACGCACAAGGTACCAGTCATCATCGCCTCGCTGCTGTTCGCGATTGGCACCGCGATGCCGTGGATCATGCCGAGCGTCACGGGCATGTACCTGTATGCGGGCATCGCCGGCTTCGGCTACGGCGTGTACTCAGCCATCGACCAAGCGCTCAACGTCGACGTGCTGCCGAACAAGGAAGAGGCCGGTAAGGGCCTCGGCATCCTCAACCTGGCCACCACGCTCGGCCAAGCAGTCGGTCCCACCATCACCTCCGTGGTCAAGACCACGACCGGCACCTACACGCCGGCGTTCGCCATCTCCATCGTCATGGCCGTGTGCGCTGCCGTGTTCGTGCTGCGTATCCAGAAGGTGAAGTAGCCGCTGCGAGTGCCTATCTCCGTTTCAAGGGGCTGATTTTGACTTTGCGGAACATCTACTTCCGTTTCAAGGGGCTGATGCCAAAGTAGCCACTGGTTAAAAACGGCGGAATAGCGATAGAACAATGCCATTTCTATCTGCGTTCCGCCAGTTGACCAGCCCCTTGAAACGGAAGTAGACCTCCGGCAAACGCCAAATCAGCCCCTTGAAGCTGATTTTGACTCAGCATCATGCAGCGCAGCTATATCCTCGGTGCGGGTATACTATTCCGGGCCGTCACGACGACGCCTATGGAACGCACGCATGGCAAAGAGAGAAACATGAGTCAGCCCGACACCGACACGGCGGCACAGTCGCCGTCCTCGCAACAGGAACCGCAGATTCAGACGGATGGCCGTCGAAGCCATTCGGAACAGATGAATCAACCAGCGCAAACCAGCCAGTCCGAGTCGTCACATGATGGCAAAGACGAGCACGCCCTACATACCAACCTGAAGCGCGGCATGGAATCCCGCCACCTGCAGATGATCTCATTAGGCGGCGTGATCGGCACCGGCCTGTTCCTGAGCTCCGGATACACCATCCAGCAGGCGGGCCCCATCGGCACGATCCTGGCATACAGCATCGGCGCGCTGATCGTCTACCTGGTCATGCTTACGCTCGGCGAATTGTCCGTGGCCATGCCAGTGACCGGCTCCTTCCACGTGTATGCCGAAAAGTTCATCGGCCCCGGCACCGGCTTCGTGATCGCGATCCAGTATTGGCTCACCTGGACGGTGGCGCTCGGCTCCGAATTCACCGCCGCCGGCCTGCTCATGCAACGCTGGTTCCCGGACAGCCCCACATGGGTGTGGAGCGCGGCGTGCATCACACTCATCTTCACCCTGAACGCCTTGTCGGTGCGTTTCTTCGCCGAGGCGGAGTTCTGGTTCGCCTCCATCAAGGTGTTCGCCATCTGCGCGTTCATCGTCATCGGATCGCTCGCCATCTTCGGCGTCATCCCGGTCGCCGGCTACCAACATGCCCCGATGTTCGGCAACCTCGTCAAGGACGGCATCTTCCCCAACGGCTTCATGCCGGTGTTCGCCACGATCCTGACCGTCAACTTCGCGTTCTCCGGCACCGAGCTCATCGGCGTGACCGCCGGCGAGACGCGCGACCCGGAAACCGCCGTGCCGAAGGCCATCCACACCACGCTGTGGCGTCTGGTGCTGTTCTTCATCGGCTCGATCACCGTGATGTGCGCGCTGATCCCGTGGCGCCAGGCCGGCGTGGGCGAAAGCCCGTTCGTGCTCGTGTTCAACAGCATCGGCATCCCCTATGCGGGCGACATCATGAATTTCGTGGTGCTCACGGCCGTGCTTTCCGCCTCGAATTCCGGCTTGTACGCCTCCACGCGCATGGTGTGGTCAATGGGCAACGAGGGCATGATTCCGCGCTGGTTCGCCAAAACGAACCGCCGCGGTGTGCCGATGCTCGCCCTGTGCGCCGCGATGGCCGGTGGCCTTCTGGCACTCCTGTCTTCCGTGATCGCCGCCTCGACCGTGTACCTGGTGTTGGTGGCGCTTTCCGGCCTGTCCGCCGTGGTGGTGTGGATCGCCATCGCCTACTGCCAGATCGTGTTCCGTCGCCGTTGGCTGGCTGCCGGCCATTCCGCCAGCGAACTCAAATACCGCACGCCCGGCTATCCGTACGTGTCTTGGGCGGCGTTCATCCTGTGCACCGCATCGTTCGTATTGGTGATTTTCGACGTGGAGCAACGGTTCGCGCTCGTGGCCGAGCTCGTGTTCATCGTGGCCTGCTATGGGGCGTATTTCCTGCAACAGTGGGTACGCAAGCGCAAAAAGGCGACCGAGGCCGACGACCTCGATACGCCTTGGTTCGCACGCGACTGACCACATGACCATGTTCGTGATACACGTCACTTCCTGAAGTACGTAGTCGTTATGGAATCACCCGCACGTTTCCCGTATCGGAGCTGTACGATAGCTGTGAGACAGGGGGGGGGTCGTCAGATTTCGGGGGGAGGGTTCCGGTAACGGTCCGGCTGCAGGATGCACCGGACCGTGCGGCACGTATCAACTCGTGGATTCACGCCAAACTCAGTTCAGTATGCCGATTCTCGTAAATGGCCAGAAGCGGAACAACGCCACACCTTGGATATCGTCGTATGGCACTAGCCCATTGTTGCCGTCGTCAAGATGGTATCGAGAATCTCTGGAATTGGAGCGATTATCACCAAGCACGAACACGTTGCCGTCAGTAACGGTTACGGAAAAAGGGCTGTCGCTTGGATTCACGCCGGACTTAAGATAAGCGCTTTCATCAATGGGTTTGCCGTTGACCGTGATGGGCTCCCCGGATCCCTTGCAGGCGACGGTATCGCCGGGCAGACCGATGACACGTTTGATTAGGTAACGATTGCTGTCGATTATCGACATCAGATTGGTGGGAAGCTGCTCCCCCTCCATCCAGTCTGCGGGATCTTTGAACACGATGATGTCGCCACGGTGCAGTGTAAAGAGTCTCGGAGTCAATCGCGAGGCAAATACGCGGTCGCCGATTTGCAACGTGTCTTCCATGCTGCGGGATGGAATCACATATACGTTGAACACGAAGGTACGTCCCAGCAACACGACCAGCATCACCGCGATCACTGTCAGCAGATAGCCGCGAATTTCGCTCCAAACGGAGGGCTTTCGCGCATATCTCCTCGACTGGCCACGCGCTTTTTTGCTATGACGCCCCACCATCACATCCTTTCCGACCGATAACGCAACACCATAGTCCTCAAACCATGCCGTTACCTACGCATGTTTGAGCTCAGCTGTCACACCAGCGGTTCGCGCACGTCCAGTTCACAGGCGATGCCGGTTTCCTTGCGGGCCCATTCGGCCGCCTGCAGTGCGGCGATGTTCCATAATGCGCACGGCACTCCGCCAAGGTCCGGATGCGATGCCCAGAATGTGAGGTCATCAGCGTATGCGGTGATGACCGATTCTTCCGTGACTGGCATAATCGTGTGGTACAGGCGGTCCGCAAGCGTGGCCACGAATTCGTTGGCCGCGGCGAACGTGTCGATGAGATGCTGTTCGGCGGTCACCGGCGGGCCGACCAGCTCCCAGGATTCGACATCCGTGGCGCTCCAATGCGCGGCTTCGCCGTCCACTTCACGCTGCAAAGAGACGAACAGCCTGGCGAACTCATCCGAAGTCAGTCCCGTAACCCGGCGTCGGGTTGACAATTCAATCGGAGTCATCAGATACCGTTCCTTTCGCTTCGTTCATTCCGTTGTTTCGCTGCTTGGATTTGCTGCCAGCCGGCACAAAGCCCATCTCGCACACCTCACGATAGCCCAAACTACCGGCATGGCCATGATTGCCAGCCCTACGACCAGTAGCCATGAGGAGCCGGCGTAATGGCCTCATCGAGCATTGTCGGATGATTCGCGTGGCCCACAATCGAGACAGTATCGGTTTCCGTTCGGTTCGTGCGGCCAGACTATCGCCCGTTCTTGCCGATTGCCTGTGAGCAGGTTCGGATAGACTGGCGCGAGAACAATGCGAGAAAGAGGTAAGGATGACCCGGAAACAGTCGCAACAGCACGACGCACAACGCAAACCGTCCTGGCGCGTACGCTGGAAAACCATGAGCCGAGCCGTGGGCATGGAAATCCGCGAACACAAAAGCTCATTCGCGGTCTATGTGGTGCTGCGCATGCTGGTGCTCGCCATGGCAATACTCCAGTTCTTTAACGGCGACTACGAAAATGTGTTCCTGTGCATCCTGACGTTGCTGCTGCTGTTGGCGCCGGCGTTCATCCAGGTGCAGTTCCGCATCGAGCTGCCTTCGGTGCTGGAAGTCATCGTGCTGGTGTTCGTGTTCTCGGCTGAGATTCTTGGCGAGATCAGTTCGTTCTATGAGATCTTCCCGTTCTGGGACACGGTGTTGCATACGATGAACGGCTTCCTCGCTGCGGCGATCGGCTTCTCGCTGGTCGACCTGCTCAACCGGTCCGACCGGGTGAAGTTCGAGCTTTCGCCCCTGTATCTGGCGATCGTGTCCTTCTGCTTCTCCATGACCATCGGCGTGATCTGGGAGTTCTTCGAATTCGGCATGGACCAGTTGTTCGGGTTCGACATGCAGAAGGACGCCATCGTGCATTCCATCAGCTCGGTGATGCTCGACCCCACGCACACCAACCATGCGATTCGCATCAACGACATTACCCAGGTCACGGTCAATGGCCAAGACCTGGGCCTCGGCGGCTACCTCGACATCGGTCTGATCGACACGATGGAGGATCTGGTCGTCAACTTCATCGGCGCGGTCGTGTTCTCCGTGTTCGGTTTCCTGTACGTGAAGAACCGCGGCAAGAAGGACTCCATCATCAGTCGTTTCGTGCCACGCCGCAAGTCCGCCGACCGCGATTACCTGCGACTGGTGATTGATGGCGGGAGCCGGGAAAGTCATACAAATATGAGAGATACAGTAATCGAACAAACGTTCGACTGCCCTGATAAACTGGATGCATAATTTAGCGACGACAACGACATGATTTACAGACGCCCGAAAAAAGAAAGGCGATCTCATGACTGGCGAGGAACTGAAGCGGCAGATTGCTTTGTATGAGAGCGCGGACCACACCGTGCACCTCGATGTGAAGGTAGACGAGGACACGGTGTGGCTTAACAGACAGCAATTGGCCTTGCTGTTTGGCCGCGATATCAAAACAATCGGCAAGCATGTCGGCAATGCATTAAGGGAAGAGCTCAATGGATTTTCAGTTGTCGCAAAATTTGCGACAACTGCATCTGACGGTAAGACATACCAAGTCGAGCATTACAACCTGGATATGATCCTGTCGGTCGGATACCGCGTCAAATCCAAGGAAGGCATCTATTTCCGGCGATGAGCCAACTCAGTTCTGAAGCAGCATCTCGTTGATGGTTATACCATCAATCGCAAGCGGCTTGACGCACTTCACGCCGTCGTCAAGGTGCTATCGAGGTCCACCGAACCGGAAATTGCTGGCACCGCCGAGATCTTGGAACGATATTTGCCGAGTCTTGTGCTGCTTAACGACTATGACACAGGCAATGTCCCTATACCCAAGGGCGACGAGTCCCAGTGGGTCTTGACCTATGAGGACGCGATGCTGTTCATCCGGTCGATGCCGTATATGCCAATCACTGTTGTGTTTGCGAACTCCTTCGCTCATGGTGCCGAAAATGCATACATTTGGTTATTCGCTGTTTGCGGTGGGGCGTGCATGGGTTAGTGTTTCGGGTTCGATTCCCTGTCAGAAAAAATAATCGAGTGCGGGATTACGGCCGGTAAGGCTCCTGTCGTGGATGCGGATGCGCGCCGGTCTTACGGTGGTGCTTTCCCGAAACGTGGATTGCACGAGGTGTGGGACGGCACGCGGATTCGGCCGTTTTCCGCCCGCCGTCCCACAGCGCTCGCTATGAACGGTTGTGGATAATCATGGAGCTGTAGCGGAAATCGGCGTTATTCCGCGGTTTCGACAGTTAATAGAACAAATAGAACAAATAGAACAGCCAGCTTAGGCACGGCGCGGCAAATGGCGCAAACCGGCCGCGATAGTAGTAGCGTGGTGCATACCAGTACAACCATGCGAGGAGAACAGCCATGATCAATGAGGAATACAAGGCCATGCTTGGCGGCAAGTCCGTGATTCGCGAGCTGAGCGAGTACGCCACGAGCCGCGGTGCCGAAATCGGCTACCAGAACGTGTTCGATTACAGCCTTGGCAATCCCTCGGTGCCGGCTCCGAAATCCTTCACCGACGCCATGGTCGACCTCTACGAAAACGGCGATCCGGTGGCCATCCACGGCTACTCCCCCTCGCTCGGTATCCCATCCGTCAAGGACGCGATCGCCGAAAACCTCAACGAACGTTTCGGCATGGCATACACCGGCAACCACATCTTCCCGACCACGGGCGCGGCGGGCGCGCTGTCCCACGCGATGCGTGCGGTGACCAAGCCGGGCGATGAGATCATCACCTTCGCCCCCTACTTCCCCGAATACCAGCCGTACGTCAAGGGCGCCGGCGCCAAGCTGACCATCGTGCCGGCCGACACCGAGAACTTCCAAATCAACTTCGACGCATTCGAGGCTGCACTTAACCCGAACGTGCAGGTCGTGCTTATCAACACCCCGAACAACCCGTCCGGCGCGGTGTATTCAGCGGACACGCTCAAGCGTCTGGCCGCGATCCTGACCGCCAAGCAGGTCGAATACGGCCACGATATCTTCCTGATCAGCGACGAACCGTACCGCGAAATCGTGTTCGACGGCGCCACCCAGCCCTACCCGGCCAGCTTCTACGCGAACTCGCTGACCTGCTACTCGTGGTCGAAGTCGCTGAGCCTGCCTGGCGAACGCATCGGCTATGTCGCGGTGAATCCCACAGCCACCGACGCCGACCTGCTCGTGCCCATGATGGGCCAGATCTCGCGCGGCACCGGCCACAACTGCCCGCCGAGCTCGATTCAGCTGGGCGTGGCCAAGGTCATCGACCAGACCGCCGATCTCAACGTCTACGAGACGAACATGAACCTGCTCTACGATGCGCTGACCGGCATCGGCTTCGACGTGGTACGCCCCGGCGGCACGTTCTACATCTTCCCCAAGGCGCTGGAGGACGACGCCGTGGCGTTCTGCATGAAGGCCAAGGAATACGACCTGATTCTTGTGCCGTCCGACAGCTTCGGCGTGCCCGGATACTTCCGCATGGCCTACTGCATCGACACGGAGAAGGTCAAGCGCTCGATCCCCGTGTTCGAAAAGTTCGCCCACGAGGTGTACGGCCTGTAAACACGGACCGCAAGTAACAAACACAAGAAAGGGGTTGCCATGGAATACACCGAAGACGCCGATCGTCGCGAACTGCTGCTGCACAGCGCCTATGACTCCGATACGGTCCGGGCCATGGAGCGACCCCTGCTGGACAAAGGCGTGCCGCTGATGCGCATGGCCGCCCAGGCCGCGGCCCACATGGCGGCCGGTATGCTGGACGACGAGGATCTGGCGCTGGAGGACACGTCGATCGTGCTGCTGGCCGGGGCCGGAGACAATGGTGGCGATGGTCTGTTCGCGGCCGCCGCGCTGGCCCAGGAGGGCGCGAACGTCACCGCCATCGCCGTGGGCCGGTCGTTGCATGAGGCCGGATTCGCCTCATTCGTGCGCGCCGGAGGCAAGGTGCTGGTGCTTGATCCCGCGGCTGATATTCCCGGTTGCGCGTCCGGGTTTTCCGCCGGTGAGGCCGGCGAGCGATTGCAGACCGCCATCGCCGTGGCCAGGAAATCGCATCTGATCATCGACGCGATGACCGGCATCGGCATCCAAGGCTCGCTACGCGGCATCCCCGCCGCACTCGCCTCCGCCCTTGGTCTCGACGGCGAGGCTCCCGATGAGCCCGCCCTGCCAAACCGTGAGTCGTCAGGCGATTTTCCGCTGGTACTTGCCGTGGATACGCCATCCGGCGTCGGTGTGAACGATGGTTCTCTGCCCGGCCCGTACATTCCGGCCACGGTCACGGTCACGTTCTGTTCTGCCACATTTGCGTACTCT
>ENA-ORTF01001753-ORTF01001753.1-human-gut-metagenome-genome-assembly--contig:-NODE-1753-length-24089-cov-4.263418_pt1 | contig 24089 bp, 17 predicted proteins | sample MGYA00241908_ERZ509180 | MGnify/ENA primary metagenome ERZ509180 (study PRJEB26280, sample SAMEA2338814) | human gut metagenome | biome: human gut; feature: human-associated habitat; material: faeces... | reverse complement strand
ACGGCGGGAGTGCCTTCAACCAGTTTCTTGGCGTCCACCAGGCCGAGGCCGGCCTTCACTTCGCGGACGGCTTTAATTACGGCGATCTTGTTGGCGCCGGCTTCCGTCAGGACGACGTTGAATTCGGTCTTTTCTTCTTCAGCTTCGGCAGGAGCGGCGGCAGCGCCGGCGGCAGCTACGGGAGCAGCGGCGGAAACGCCCCACTTTTCTTCCAGAAGCTTGACGAGGTCGGCAGCTTCCAAGATGGTAAGGGTGCCGAGTTCAGCGATTTTGTTAATATCAGCCATTGTATTGTTTTCTAGTTTGGTTTCGAGTCGCGCCAAGAGCCAACTTGGCATTTCAGTTCTCCGGCCGGAGTTCCGACAAGGAACCTGTAGGAGAGTCGGGTCCGGTTTTCACACATTTGGCTAGAGTGCAACCGGACCGTCCGGTCAAGGGGTTGGTATTAGGCGGCGGGTTCTTCGCTGCCGCCGTTTTCTTTGTCCACATATGCCTGAATAACTCGGGCAAGAGCGGAACCGGCCGCGTTGATAGTGCCAAGGAGTTTGGCAAGCAACTGGTCGCGGGGAGGCAGTTCGCCGATGGCGCGGATTTCGTCCGCGGAAAGAATGGCTCCATCCAGGATCGCCACCTTGTATTCGGCTTTCTTGGAAGCCTTGGCAAAGGTGTTGATGGCCTTGGCGGCGCCTGCTACGTCGGATGCGCCGGTCACGAAAGCGGTCTGACCGACGAGGTGTTCCCCGATGTCGGGAAGGCCGGCATCCGTCAGAGCCGTGCGCATGAAGTTGTTCTTGGCTACGTGGCACTGAGCGCCGCAGGCGGCCAGGGCGGAACGCAGATTGGTGAACTCAGGCACGGTGATCGAGGTGTAGTCCACGACGATCAGGAACGGGGAGGCGTTGACGCGAGCGGTCAGGTCGTCAATGATGATACGCTTGTCAGGATTCATGGTGTGCTAAATCGGTTCGGGTTACAGTTTGGCGATGGAAGCGGTGTCAACCGGCAGACCGGGGCACATGGCGCATGAAACGGTGACGGATTCGATGTAGGCGCCCTTGGCGGAAGCCGGGCGGGCCTTGACGACGGAATCAATCAGGGCAGCGATATTTTCGGCGATGCTTTCGTTGGAGAAAGACAGCTTGCCTACAGCGGCGGAGATATTGGCGTTCTTGTCAACCTTGTAGTCAACGCGGCCGGCCTTTACTTCCTTCACAGCCTTGGCTGTATCGTCCGTGACGGTACCGGTTTTCGGGTTGGGCATCAGGCCGCGCGGACCCAGTACACGGGCAACTTTGCGAACCTCCGTCATGGCGTCGGGGGTGGCAATGGCCGTATCAAAGTCAACAAATCCTCCCTGGACTTTCTTGATGAGATCTTCAAACCCCACGAATTCGGCTCCGGCTTCCTGGGCGGCCTTGGCGGCATCGCCCTGAGCGAAGACGAGGACGCGGACGTTTTTACCCGTGCCGTTAGGCAGGGAAACGCTGCCGCGAACCATCTGGTCGGATTTGCGGGGGTCCACAGTCAGGTGGAAGGAGACGGTGACGGTCGGGTCGAATTTCGGTGCCGGGAAGGATTTCATGGTTTCCACGGCTTCCGTGATGCTGTAGTTCTTGTTAGGGATAACAAGCTTGGCTGCTTCTTGATATCGCTTGCTGCGTTTGGTAGACATGTGTGTATTTGGCAGTGCGTTCGGACTGGTTTAATCCTCCTGCGGTGAGTGTTACATACCTTCAACTTCAATGCCCATCTGGCGAGCCTGGCCGGCAAGAATGCGGGCGGCGCGTTCAGGGTCTTTCGTGTTGAGGTCAGGGAGTTTGGTGTTGACAACTTCCATCAGCTTGGCCTTGGAAAGAGTGGCGACTTTCTTTTTGTTCGGTTCGCCGGAGCCGGAGGCGATGCCTGCGGCTTTCTTGAGAAGTACGCTGCCCGGGGGCTGCTTGGTGATGAAAGAAAATGACTTGTCCTTGTAAACCGTGATGACGGTCGGCAGGAGATCGCCGGCCTGCTTTTGCGTGGCGGCGTTGAACTCCTTGCAGAATGCCATGATGTTTACACCGGCCTGACCAAGTGCCGGACCCACGGGCGGGGAGGGGTTAGCGGCTCCGGCATTGATCTGGAGCTTGATGATTTTGGTTATTTCTTTTGCCATGGTTTTGCTTTGTTAGCGGAGAAAATAAACGGGAAGGGGGCTGATGGGGGGAGACGCAAAGAAGATTCAGGCTTTTTCCACCTGCCAGTATTCCAGGTCCACAGGCGTGGCACGGCCAAAAATGGAGACGCTGACACGAAGCTTGCCCTTTTCCGGGTCGATTTCTTCGATGGTGCCTTCCTGGCTCTGGAACGGGCCTTCGCACACGCGCACAGGGTCGCCGACGGCGAATTCCACCTTGGGACGAGCGGCAACGGCTTCCGCATCCAACAGGGGCAGAAGGTCTTCCACCTCGCGCTTGCGCATGGGGAGGGGGGCGTTGCGGGAGCCGGCAATGCTGATGACACCGTCAATTTGCTGGATAAAGTACCAAAGATCCTTGTTCAGGGTGCCGTCCGCTTCCAGCAGGTACATGTTGGCATAAACATACCCGGGAAAGAGTTTGCTGTGACGTTCCGTTTTTTTGCCGTTGCGCACTTCGGAAATAAGTTCCGTGGGGACTTCCACCCGGTAAATGAAGTCGGAAAGCTCGGCGTCCTTCGCCTTGCGGATGATGCGGTCACGAACGCTGTTTTCCTGTCCGGAGAGGACGTGAAGGACATACCATTGTTCGTGAGGCTCTGGGGTACTGGGCATGATCGGAGAAAGAAGTGGGGAGAGTAAAACTAGATTGCCAACTGGATGAGATAGTTGACCACGCTGTGAAGAAAAATGTCGAACGATGCAACAAACGCGCCAAGGAATACCATGGCAATCAGTACGACGAGAGTGGAACCCCAGAGTTCGCGGAATTTTTTGAAACCTTGGGGTCGCTTTCCCAAGGCCAGGTCGTCTTCTTAAGTTCGCCCTTAACTTCGGCGATGAATTGAGAAATCTTGCGAAACATGCTTCAAGGTGGGGTGGTGTATTTGGAAAGAAGTGGCAGGTCAGGAGGGACTCGAACCCCCAACTTTTGGTTTTGGAGACCAACGCTCTACCAATTGAACTACTGACCTGTTGGAGTCTCTTCTTTCGTGGGAAATGAGGGAGCCTGCGGGGAGGCCCCCTCATTAAACCTGATGTAGATTCCTCTACAAGTTCCTGAGGAACTTAGTCAAGGATTTCGCTGATACGACCAGCACCCACGGTGCGGCCGCCTTCGCGGATAGCGAATCGCATGGCTTTTTCCATGGCGATCGGAGTGATGAGCTGAACTTCCAGGTTGACGTTGTCGCCGGGCATCACCATTTCCACGCCTTCGGGAAGGGTGCAGCAACCGGTCACGTCCGTTGTACGGAAGTAGAACTGCGGACGGTAGTTGTTGAAGAACGGAGTATGACGGCCGCCCTCTTCCTTCTTCAGAACGTAAACCTGACCTGAGAACTTTGTGTATGGGTGAATGGAACCTGGCTTACAAAGAACCTGGCCTCTCTGAATGTCAGATCTCTGGATACCACGGAGAAGTGCACCGATGTTATCGCCTGCCTCAGCGTAGTCAAGGATCTTTCTGAACATCTCGATACCTGTTACAACAGTCTTTGGTCTCTCAGTTGAAAGTCCGAGGATCTCAACTTCGTCACCAGTCTTGAGCTGACCTCTTTCAACTCTACCAGTAGCAACTGTACCACGACCTGTGATTGTGAATACGTCCTCAACAGGCATCAGGAATGGGAGATCAGACTTTCTGTCTGGTGTTGGGATAAATGTGTCAACAGCGTCCATAAGGTCAAGGATTGGCTTGTAAGCTGGATCTGAAAGATCGTCTGGAGCTTCAAGAGCTGCAAGAGCTGAACCCTTGATGATTGGAGTCTCGTCGCCAGGGAAATCGTACTTGTCGAGGAGCTCTCTGATATCCATCTCAACGAGATCGAGAAGCTCTTCATCGTCAACCTGGTCAGCCTTGTTCATGAAAACAACGATAGCTGGAACGCCTACCTGTCTAGCAAGGAGAAGGTGCTCTCTTGTCTGAGCCATAGGACCATCAGAAGCAGCAACTACGAGGATAGCGCCGTCCATCTGAGCAGCACCAGTGATCATGTTCTTTACATAGTCAGCGTGGCCTGGGCAGTCAACGTGAGCATAGTGACGGTTCTTTGTCTCATACTCAACGTGAGCTGTGTTGATTGTAATTCCTCTCTCTCTCTCCTCTGGAGCTGAGTCGATGTTGTTGTAATCCTTCTTCTCAGCAAGACCTTCAAGAGCAAGAGTCTTTGTGATAGCAGCAGTAAGAGTTGTCTTACCGTGGTCAACGTGACCGATTGTACCAATGTTAACGTGTGGTTTGGTTCTTTCGAAATGTGCCTTTGCCATAGGAATTTTCCTCCTTAAAATTTAATAGTTTCCGATTTAACATACCGTAGTATAATTATATCAAATAAAATGCAAATTTGCAATAGAAAAAGCAGAAAATTTTCCGCAAATTTATTAGTCCTTGTTTCTTGAAGCCATGATCTTCTCAGAGATAGACTTTGGTACCTGAATGTAGCTGTCAGGCTCCATTGTGTACTGTCCACGGCCCTGTGTCTTAGAACGCAGGTCATTTGAGTAACCAAACATTTCAGACAGTGGAACGAGAGCGTCTACCTGAACAGCACCAGTTCTCTGCTCCTGACCGAGGATCTGTCCACGACGGGAGTTGAGGTCGCCTATAACTGTTCCGAGATAATCATCAGGAGCGATAACGCAAACCTTCATGATAGGCTCAAGAATGATTGGTGAAGCCTTTCTCATAGCCTCCTTGAACGCCATAGAACCGGCGATCTTAAATGCCATTTCAGAAGAGTCGACTTCGTGATAAGATCCATCGTACAGCTCAACCTTAACGTCAACTACCTGGAAGCCAGCGAGAACACCGTTCTCCATAGCGCCCCTGATACCTGCGTCAACTGCAGGAATGTATTCCTTAGGAATAGCACCGCCGACAACCTTGTTGATGAACTCATAGCCCTTACCGGACTCGTTTGGCTCAACGTTGATCTTAACGTGACCGTACTGACCCTTACCACCTGACTGCTTAGCGTACTTGTAATCAACGCTTGCAGGAGCAGTGATTGTTTCCTTATATGAAACCTGAGGAGCGCCGACATTAGCCTCTACCTTGAACTCACGGAGAAGTCTGTCTACGATGATCTCAAGGTGCAGCTCGCCCATTCCGGCGATAATTGTCTGACCTGTTTCCTCAGAAGTATAAGTTCTGAATGTTGGGTCCTCTTCAGCAAGCTTTGCAAGAGCGATACCCATCTTTTCCTGACCTGCCTTAGTCTTAGGCTCAATAGCGAGCTGGATAACAGGCTCAGGGAATTCCATTGACTCAAGAAGTACAGGGTGCTCTTCATCACAAAGAGTGTCACCTGTTGTTGTGTTCTTCAGACCGATAGCGGCACCGATATCACCAGCGTAGATAGTATCGATATCCTTTCTAGCGTTAGAGTGCATCTGAACGATTCTTCCGATTCTCTCGTCCTTGTCCTTAGTGGAGTTATAAACTGTAGAACCGGCTGTCAGAACACCTGAATAAACTCTGAAGTAGCAGAGCTTTCCAACGAATGGGTCTGTAGCGATCTTGAATGCGAGAGCAGCAAATGGCTGATCGTCGCCTGAAATTCTCTCAACTTCCTCACCTGTATTTACGTCAGTACCCTTGATGTGTGGTACGTCGATAGGTGAAGGCATATAATCTACAATAGCGTCAAGAAGCTTCTGAACGCCCTTGTTTCTGTATGAAGTTCCGCAAGTAACAGGTACCATTGTGTTAGCGATAGTACTCTTTCTGATTACCTTCTTCATCTCGTCGATAGTGATCTCTTCGTCTGCGAAATACTTCTCAGCGAGATCGTCATCAACTTCTGCAAGATGCTCGATAAGGTCAGCGTGATACTGTTCAGCCTTTTCCTTAAGGTCCTCAGGAATCTCTTCCTGACGGATATCCTTTCCAAGGTCATCATAGTATACATAAGCCTTCATTTCGAGCAGATCGACGATACCCTTGAAGTCGTCCTCAGCACCGATAGGGAGCTGGATAGGAACGGCGTTACAATGAAGTCTTTCATGGAGCATATTCAAAACGTTGTAGAAGTTTGCACCCATGATATCCATCTTGTTGACATATACCATTCTTGGTACCTGATAGTTATCAGCCTGTCTCCAAACTGTTTCAGTCTGAGGCTCAACACCACCCTTAGCACAAAGAACTGTTACAGAACCGTCGAGTACACGAAGTGAACGCTCAACCTCAACTGTAAAGTCAACGTGGCCCGGAGTATCTATAATGTTAAGTCTGTGACCCTTCCAGTAGCAAGTAGTAGCAGCAGAAGTAATTGTGATACCTCTCTCCTTCTCCTGTGCCATCCAGTCCATTGTAGATGCACCGTCGTGTGTTTCACCGATCTTATAGTTTACACCGGTATAAAACAGGATACGCTCTGTAGTAGTAGTCTTGCCGGCGTCGATGTGTGCCATGATACCGATATTACGGTAATCCTGCAATTTACATTCTCTTGCCATATATATCCTCCTTTATACCTCTTACCATCTGTAATGAGCGAAAGCCTTGTTAGCTTCAGCCATCTTATGAGTTTCGTCACGCTTCTTGCATGAACCGCCAACGCCGTTAAGAGCGTCGAGGATCTCTGCTGCGAGTCTCTCTCTCATTGTGTCCTCGTTTCTCTCACGAGAATACTTTGTTATCCATCTCAGACCAAGTGTCTGTCTTCTGTCAGGACGAACCTCCATTGGTACCTGGTAAGTCGCACCGCCTACACGGCGAGCCTTGACCTCCAGCTCAGGCATGATGTTATCCATAGCCTCCTGGAATACTTCAAGAGCAGGTCTGCCTGTCTTTTCTTCGACAATTTCAAATGCTCCGTAAACGATCTTCTGGGCAACACCCTTCTTACCGTCAAGCATGATGTTGTTTACAAGACGTGTAACAAGCTTAGAATTGTATACTGGATCCTGAAGCACGTCTCTCTTTGTAACTCTACCTCTTCTTGGCACTTTAATTCCCTCCTTCACAAATAATGAATTCACAGGTACTCGCTCTGTAACCACGACACACAGCCGTTTTACAGCCCCGTCAGTTCCTTGTAGAGTCAACTAATATATATTAATCACTCCACATAAACTGTGGTCTTCGCAATATGCGACAATGAGTTATTACCTTGTTACTAAAATGAGCTTTTCAGTTTTTGATTACTTGGCTGCTCCTGCCTTTGGCTTCTTAGCGCCATACTTGGATCTCGCCTGCATTCTCTTAGCAACGCCCTGAGCGTCGAGAGTGCCTCTGATGATGTGATATCTTACACCAGGGAGGTCCTTAACACGTCCGCCTCTGATAAGAACAACGGAGTGCTCCTGAAGATTGTGTCCGATACCAGGGATGTAAGCTGTAACTTCGTTTCCGTTTGTGAGCTTAACTCTGGCAACCTTTCTCATAGCTGAGTTTGGCTTTTTAGGTGTAGCAGTTCTTACTACTGTGCAAACGCCACGCTTCTGTGGGCAGCTCTGATCGATAACTACCTTCTTCTTTGAGTTGAAACCCTTCTGAAGAGCAGGAGCTGTAGACTTGTCTGCAAGGACATTTCTTCCTTTTCTTACTAACTGGTTAAAGGTTGGCATATTTTCTCTCCTTTCATAGATTTGATACTATACGCTGATATACAATACATCAACATACCTTGATATTATACACTATTCTCCGTCTCTTGTCAAGCACTTTTTCTTGACTTTTTTAACTTTTTGAAAATTTCAGTTAAATTTTCTGTCAAAAGCTATAAAAAGCACAGGGCAGCGGCTTTTCACGCCCTGCCCTGCTGTAATCCTGTCTATATACTATCTTAAATACCGTCCGTTCTGTTATTTTCCTTTGATGATGTCTCCTGAGCCGCCCGGATAGACCACCTCGCCGCTGCGTGTATAGATGCTGTGGTAGGTCATCACAACGTCACTGTTATCTGTTTTGTCTGATATTTCCTCCGGCGTGTCCACTTCATTGAGATATATTTTAAAGTCATCGTTAAAAAATGCTGACAGGTGGCTTACAAATCTAACATCCAATATCCACTGCTTATTGTCATCGAAGAAATTCGCCTTATGTGTATATATCCCGTCAAAGTCTTTCTCGCCGTTGACGTCCGCCATACTGAATTTCACGGCGTTGTTCCAGTTAGATGTGAGGGAGTAATATCTTTCTCCTATCTTCACCACTGCACCTTCATTGGTGGTTTTTACCACTTCTGTTGTAGTGTTTTTATAATCCTTGAGTGGTGTGACCGATATAGGAAAATCTATAGTTATCTTGCTTGTGACGTAATCATAGGCTGAGCAGTTGCTGAGAGCCTGCCATTTGATACCCAAGCTGTCAGTACGCTGCTTATAATTGCTTACGATCTCAACATCGCTGTCTGTGAGCATACCGCCTCTTCCTGCATCGACCGCACATTGCAGCACCTGCTGCTTCATTTTTTTCTCGCCCTCGTCTGTTGAGGTGTCGATATCATGCACTGCTGCCACCGCACTGCACAGCTCTGAATAAAGCTGCGTACCCATACCGTCGCCCTGCCAATCTTCAGTTGTGTCATAGTGGGTCACAATGTCATAAGCTGTCACAAAAGAGATGTCGTCCTCGAACTTTGTGCCGATAACTACTGCCGAGCCTATATCAATATCCTGAGCATAGACTGCCTTGCCCGTGGTCTTATCCTTTACGCCGAAATCCACCTTAAAACGCAGAACTCTGTTTGCAGACATAAGCGACGCCACGTCATAAACGTCCTTGATGTCGTCATTCACTTCTACATATGGCTTTGCAGAGCTATATATCTTATCCACAAAAATATAGCAGTCACCGTTGCTTGTTGCCCCTGCGAAAATACCCTCGATAACTATTTCATCATCTGAGATAAGCTTTAGCAGACCCTCCTCGGCAGCCTTGCCGTAGTCTATCTCCGCTGTTTGTGAGCTATCCTGTGCAGAACTTTCTTCCTGTGCCGCAGAGCTTGCCGAAGGTGTTATCTCTATATCGCCTTCGTCTCTGAAAAGCGTCATTGCACCGCCCACCACCAGAAGCAAAGCCGCAAGCACCGCACCTGCAAGCTGAAAGCCTGTAAGTTTTGTTTTATTTTTCTCTGTAGGCTTGTCATACATAAGCACACTCTCCTTCCAATCCGAAGGAGTTTTAATGCAGTAAAAAGCGTTTATTTTTTTCATTTTCTGCTCCTTTCTGTGATATTATCATTGCAAACTATAATGTTATGTCTAAAATGCCAGCCCCTACATAATAGTTTTTACCTCTTTTGTAGGGGACGGCGTCCTCGAAGTCCTGATACTTTATGTCTTTATTGACATTCATATAGTTCACAACATTATCATATCCTTCAGTTGTTCTCTTCCACGTTTGAGATGTGTTTTTATCGTGTTTTCCTTGATATTTGTCAGCTCAGCTATCTCCTGCACTGACAGCTCCTCAAAGTAATAAAGATAAATACTATCCCGATATTTCGGGGGAAGTCTGAAAATAAGGTCAAGTATCTCTATGTCGCTGCCGTCCTTTGAGAAAGACGTTATGCTGTTCAGATCGACTGTGTTTTTCCTCAAACGATACCGCAAAACACTCCGGCATTCGTTGAGAGCCACTCTGATGAGCCACGCTTTCGGATTTGGCAGACTGCCTTTTTTCATCTGCTTGAAAAGCTTGAAGAACACGTTCTGATAGCAGTCCTCAGCGTCGGAAAAATTTCCCGTGTGCACCACGCAAAGCCTTGTTACCATATCCGAATACTCCTCTACAAGTTGGCGGTATTCGCTTTCGGTCATATTCTTCATGCTTTCACTTCCCTTCATATACTAAAACGCCGTGGCAGGCAAAAAGGTTTCATACAAAATAAAAAAATCAGCCCGCACGGTCAAAACCATGCAGGCTGATATAAAAGTCATTAGTACAACGGTGTTTCTGCGGTGTTATGGTTAGCCGCACTCTCATTCTTGACCACCTGAACGTTGTTGTAAACGTCCATACCGGTGCCGGCAGGAATGAGCTTACCGATAATAACATTTTCTTTAAGACCCATGAGCTTATCGGTCTTGCCTCTGATAGCTGCGTCTGTAAGAGCCTTAGTTGTCTCCTGGAATGAAGCAGCTGACAGGAATGAATCCGAGTAGCTTGAAGCCTTTGTGATACCCTGAAGAACAGGAACAGTTGTGATAAGTCTTGCGTTCTCGTCGCCAGCGTCGATCTGAGCCTGTATCTCCTCGTTGAGTCTTGCGACCTCTCCTCTGTCGATAAGTGAACCAGGGAGCAGATAGCTTGAACCGGAGTCGTCGATCTTGACCTTTCTCATCATCTGACGAACGATAACTTCGATGTGCTTATCGTTGATATCAACACCCTGCAGACGGTAAACCTTCTGAACTTCGGTGATGATGTAGTTCTGAACAGCCTTAGGACCATTAACTGCAAGGATATCAGCTGGGTTGATAGAACCCTCTGTGAGCGGCTCACCGGCTGTAACAGCCTGTCCCTCACGAACTCTTATCTTGTAGCCGTATGGAATAGCATAAGACTCCTGCTCAGGATTTTCAGTGTCCTCGCTTGTAACAGTGATCTGCTTGGTCTTCTTGACCTCCTCGATCCTAACTACGCCGTCGATCCTTGTGATGATAGCAGCACCCTTTGGACGTCTGCTCTCAAACAGTTCCTCGACTCTAGGAAGACCCTGTGTGATATCTTCCGCAGAAGCGATACCACCTGTGTGGAAGGTTCTCATTGTAAGCTGTGTACCAGGCTCACCGATAGACTGAGCGGAGATTACGCCGACAGCCTCACCGACCTGTACGATATTGCCGTTTGCAAGGTTAGCGCCGTAGCACTTAGCGCAAACGCCATGCTTAGCCTGACACTGAAGAACTGATCTGATAGAGATAGAATCCTTGCCCTCAGCTTCAAGTGCAGCAACTATTCTTTCAGCGTCATGAACGTTTATGAGCTTGTTTCTTGAGCATATCATCTCGCCTGTCTTAGGATCCTTGAGGTCCTCAACAAGGTATCTGCCCACAAGTCTCTCGCTGAGAGGCTCAATCATTTCGTTTCCGTTCTTTATGTCGAATATCTCGATACCAACGTGAGTACCGCAATCCTCCTGACGAATGATAACGTCCTGAGAAACGTCAACAAGACGTCTTGTAAGGTAACCTGAGTCAGCAGTACGCAGAGCTGTATCGGCAAGTCCCTTTCTCGCACCTCTGGAAGAAATGAAGTATTCCAGAATGTTAAGACCTTCACGGTAGTTAGCTCTGATAGGCATCTCGATAGTTGAACCTGATGTGTTGGCGATAAGTCCACGCATACCTGCCAGCTGTCTGATCTGGTTGATAGAACCACGGGCACCTGAGTCAGCCATCATGTTGATTGGGTTATATGGGTCAAGGTTAGCTTTCAGAGCCTCTGTAACTTCGTCTGTAGCGTTGTTCCAGATCTCGATGAACTTCTTTGACTTCTCTTCTCTTGAAATATAACCTCTCTTGTACTGCTTGTCTATCTTGTCAACAAGTCCGTCAGCCTTTGCAAGGATATCCTTCTTAGCCTCAGGGATAGAAGCGTCGCAAACAGCAACTGTGATAGCAGACTTTGTAGAATACTTATAACCAAGGCTCTTGATGTTGTCGAGAACTTCGGAAGTCGTAGTAGTACCGTGCTTCTGGATACATTTATCAATGATATCAGAAAGCTGCTTCTTCTTTACAAGGAAGCTTATCTCAAGATCGAACTGCTTTTCTGAATTTGTTCTGTCAACAAAGCCAAGGTTCTGAGGAATGATAGAGTTGAAGATAAGTCTTCCGACTGTAGCGTCTATCACCTTTGATACCTGCTTGTCGCCTATCTGCTTGGTAATTCTTACCTTGATAGCAGCGTGAAGTGAAACGATGTGCTGATCGTAAGCCATAAGAGCCTCGTTCACATCTCTGAACACCTTGCCCTCGCCAGGCTCGCCGTCCTTCTTCAGTGTCAGGTAGTAAGAACCAAGTATCATATCCTGTGTAGGAACTGCAACAGGGCGTCCGTCTGAAGGCTTCAACAGGTTGTTGGCAGCCAGCATAAGGAATCTTGCCTCAGCCTGAGCCTCTGCTGAGATCGGCAGGTGAACAGCCATCTGGTCGCCGTCGAAGTCAGCGTTGAACGCTGTACAAACCAGTGGGTGAAGCTTGATAGCTCTGCCCTCTACAAGGATAGGCTCGAATGCCTGAATACCAAGTCTGTGAAGTGTAGGCGCACGGTTGAGCATTACAGGGTGACCCTGAATAACGTTTTCAAGTGCGTCCCAAACCTCTGGCTCAGCTCTGTCTACCTTTTTCCTTGCAGACTTGATGTTGATAGTAGGATTGGTGTCAACAAGTCTTTTCATAACGAAAGGCTTGAACAGCTCAAGAGCCATTTCCTTTGGCAGACCGCACTGATACATCTTAAGCTCAGGGCCTACGACGATAACAGAACGTCCTGAATAGTCAACACGCTTACCAAGAAGGTTCTGTCTGAAACGTCCCTGCTTACCTTTGAGCATATCTGAAAGTGACTTGTATGCTCTGTTGTTAGGACCTGTAACAGGTCTGCCGTGTCTGCCGTTGTCGATAAGTGCGTCAACAGCTTCCTGAAGCATTCTCTTTTCGTTTCTAACGATGATGTCAGGTGCTTCAAGCTCCAGCATTTTCTTAAGACGGTTATTTCTGTTGATAACACGTCTGTAAAGGTCATTAAGGTCGCTGGTTGCGTATCTTCCGCCGTCCAGCAGTACCATAGGTCTGATATCAGGTGGTATAACAGGTATAGCCTCCAGTATCATCCACTCAGGTCTGTTGCCTGATGTTCTGAAAGCCTCAACGATCTCCAGTCTTTTCAGAAGCTTGATACGCTTCTGACCCGCAGGAAGATCCTTAAGCTCAGTTTTAAGCTCTTCTGAAAGCTTCTCGAGGTCGATCTCTTCAAGAAGCTCCTTGATAGCCTCAGCTCCCATGCCGGCTCTGAACTCGTCCTCGTCATACTTTTCCTGCATTTCGCTATAATCCTTTTCAGTAAGGAGCTGACCCTTGATAAGCTCAGTGTTACCTGGATCTATAACGATGTATTTTGTGAAGTAAAGAACTTCTTCAAGTCTTTTCTGTGATATTTCAAGCATCTGTCCTATTCTTGACGGAGTTCCCTTGAAATACCAAATGTGAGAAACAGGTGCAGCAAGCTCGATGTGACCCATTCTCTCTCTACGAACCTTGGCTCTTGTTACCTCAACGCCGCAGCGCTCGCAGACTTTGCCTTTAAAGCGAATTTTCTTATATTTACCGCAGTGACACTCCCAGTCCTTTGAAGGTCCGAATATCTTTTCGCAGAACAATCCGTCCTTTTCCGGCTTCTGAGTACGATAGTTTATTGTTTCAGGTCTGGTAACAACGCCGTAAGACCACTCACGGATCTTCTGAGGCGAAGCAAGACCGATCTTGATTGATGCAAACTCATTGAATTCCAACAGCAGTACCCTCTTCCTGTTTAGTTTGAAGCACGGCAACAGCCGACTTCTATATGAAACGGTCGCAAGGGCGGAGCCTTCCGCCCTTTGACCTCAGCTTATTTAGTTACTGTGCAAAATTATTCACCGTCATTAAGGAACAGATCAGACTCGTCGGAAGCTGCGCTGCCCTCCAGTTCGGAAGTGCCGTTCTCGTCTTCAGCCATGAAGCCCTCGTCGAGATCGCCCTCGTCAACGCCGAAATCGATATGATCTTCGATAGCAGGCTGTGGAACAAGCTCCTCGTCCTCGTCAAACGACTGTTTAAGATCTATTTCCTCATTATTGATGTTGAGTACCTTGAGATCCAGACCAAGTGACTGAAGCTCCTTAACAAGTACCTTGAACGCCTCAGGAACACCAGGCTTAGGAACATTCTGTCCCTTAACGATAGCCTCGTATGTCTTGACTCTTCCCACAGTATCGTCAGACTTAACTGTAAGGATCTCCTGAAGTGTGTAAGCAGCACCGTAAGCTTCGAGCGCCCAAACTTCCATTTCTCCGAATCTCTGACCACCGAACTGAGCCTTACCGCCGAGTGGCTGCTGTGTTACCAGTGAGTAAGGACCAACTGAACGTGCGTGTATCTTATCGTCTACGAGGTGGTGGAGCTTCAGGTAGTACATATAACCGACTGTAACTCTGTTATCGAACTTCTCGCCTGTTCTTCCGTCATAAACAGTGAACTTGCCGTCCTCGCTCATGCTCAGTGCGTTAGGGTTTATGACCTCGTCCATTGTGTGGAGAGTGAATTCATCGTCCTTATGCTCCAGATAATTCTGCTGAGCCATTTTGAAGCATTCTCTGATGTCTGCCTCATGAGCACCGTCGAATACAGGAGTCATTATCTTCCAGCCAAGAGCCTTTGCCGCCATACCAAGATGAACCTCAAGCACCTGACCGATGTTCATACGAGAAGGTACGCCCAATGGGTTAAGACAGATATCAAGCGGAGTACCGTCCTCAAGGAATGGCATATCCTCCTGTGGGAGTATTCTTGAAACGACACCCTTGTTACCGTGACGACCCGCCATCTTATCGCCCACAGAGATCTTTCTCTTCTGTGCGATGTAGCATCTGACGAGCATATTTACTCCAGGAGAAAGCTCGTCGCAGTTCTCTCTTGTAAATATCTTAACGTCAATGATAGTACCGGCCTCGCCGTGAGGTACCTTAAGAGAATTATCTCTAACTTCTCTAGCCTTCTCACCGAAGATAGCTCTCAGAAGTCTTTCTTCTGCTGTCAGCTCAGTTTCACCCTTAGGTGTTACCTTACCAACAAGTATATCTCCTGAGCGAACCTCTGCGCCTATTCTGATGATACCGTTCTCGTCCAGATCCTTAAGAGCGTCCTCGCCAACGTTAGGTATATCTCTTGTGATCTCCTCAGGTCCGAGCTTTGTATCTCTGGCCTCTGTCTCATACTCTTCAATATGGATAGAAGTGTACTTATCCTGCTTTACAAGGTTTTCGTTCAGAAGAACGGCGTCCTCGTAGTTGTAACCTTCCCAGGTCATGAAGCCGATAAGAGCGTTCTTACCAAGTGAAAGCTCACCGTTTGAGGTAGCAGGGCCGTCACCGATTATCTGATTAGCTTCAATTCTCTCGCCCTTATTGACGATAGGTCTCTGGTTTGTGCAAGTACCTGCGTTTGAACGCTTGAACTTAGTCAGCTCATAAGTTCTGAGCATACCGCTGTCCTCACGGATAACGATCTTGTCAGCGTCAACGCTCTCAACAACACCTGCGTTCTTAGAAACAACAGCAACGCCTGAATCAAGACAAGCCTTGTACTCCATACCAGTACCAACGATAGGAGACTCAGTCTTGAGCAGCGGCACAGCCTGTCTCTGCATGTTTGAACCCATGAGCGCACGGTTAGCGTCATCGTTCTCAAGGAACGGGATACAAGCAGTAGCCACAGAAACTACCATTTTAGGCGAAACGTCCATGAAGTCGATCTTCTCTCTCTCTATCTCGAGGATCTGATCTCTGTATCTGCCGTTTACCTTAGGTCTGGCAAACTTGTTATCCTCAGTAAGAGGCTCGTTTGCCTGAGCGACCATGTAGTTATCTTCAACGTCAGCCGTCATATAAACAACTTCGTCAGTTACAACGCCTGTTTCCTTGTTAACACGTCTGTAAGGAGCTTCGATAAAGCCGTACTCGTTTATCCTTGCGAAAGAAGCAAGGTAAGAGATAAGTCCGATGTTAGGACCTTCAGGCGTCTCGATAGGACACATTCTGCCGTAGTGAGTATAGTGAACGTCACGGACCTCAAATCCGGCACGGTCTCTTGAAAGACCGCCAGGGCCGAGGGCTGAAAGTCTTCTCTTATGAGTAAGCTCAGCCAGAGGGTTGTTCTGATCCATGAACTGTGACAGTGGAGAAGAACCGAAGAACTCTCTGATAGCCGCAGTGATAGGTCTTATATTGATAAGAGCTGTAGGAGTAACGACCTCAGTGCCCTGTGACTGAATGTTCATTCTCTCACGGATAACTCTTTCCATTCTTGTGAAACCGATCCTGAACTGGTTCTGAAGAAGCTCGCCTACTGAACGGATTCTTCTGTTGCCAAGATGGTCGATATCGTCAACAGCACCAACGCCCTCGCAAAGGTTGAGGAAGTAAGAAACCGTAGCGATAATATCATCGATAGTGATGTGCTTTGGAACGAGGTCGTCAGCCTTAAGTCTGATGTTCTCCTTAAGCTCTTCCTCATTCTCAGAATCCTCAAGAATTTCCTTGAGAGCCTTGAAAGATACCTTTTCGTTGATACCAAGCTCAGTGCAGTCAAAATCAACATAAGCGTTGATGTCTACCATGCCGTTGCCTATGATCTTAACTTCGCATTCTTCAAGCTTTGTAACAGCCTCGCCTGTTGCGGAAGTAAGATGCTCCTTTACCTCAACGTCAACGTAAGCCTCCATAACACCTGCGGTCTCGATCTCCATAGCCTTATCAAAGCTGATAAGATCTCCGGCCTCAGCCATTACCTCGCCTGTCATAGGATTTACAACAGGTCTTGAAAGTCTGTGACCTGAAAGTCTTGAACCAACGCCAAGCTTCTTGTTGTACTTATATCTGCCGAATCTTGAAAGATCATATCTCTTAGCGTCAAAGAACAGGTTGTTCAAGTGAGTAACAGCAGAATCTACTGTAGGAGGCTCGCCCGGACGGAGCTTCTTGTAAACTTCAAGAAGAGCTTCCTCTCTGTTAGCAGTCTGATCCTTCTGCATGATAGTCTGAGTAAGTCTTTCATCAGGACCGAAAACTTCCTCGATCTCCTCGTTAGTACCAATACCGAGCGATCTCAGGAAAGTAGTAAGAGGGATCTTTCTGTTTTTATCGATTCTGACATAAACCACGTCGTTAGAATCCATTTCATATTCAAGCCAAGCACCTCTGTTAGGGATAACAGTTGTCTTGAACAGATCCTTACCGGTCTTGTCCTTATCAAAAGCGTAATAAACACCTGGTGAACGCACCAACTGAGAAACGATAACACGCTCTGCACCGTTGATAACAAAAGTTCCGCTGTCGGTCATTTTAGGGAAGTCACCCATAAATACCTCGGACTCCTTGATCTCGCCGGTCTCGGTATTGTTAAGTCTTGCAGTAACTCTCAGTGGCACTGCATAAGTTACATCTCTCGCCTTGCACTCTGCAACAGAATACTTAGCCTCTTCATCAAAATGGTATCCAACAAAAGTCAGCTCCAGCGTACCATTATAATCAGTAATAGCTGAAACATCTCTGAAGACCTCCTTCAGACCTTCATCGAGGAACCACTGATAAGAGTTCTTCTGCACTTCAATAAGGTTAGGCATCTCCAGAACCTCATTGATCTTGGCAAAGCTCTTTCTCGTGTTCTTACCAAGTTTTACGTCCTTGACATTCACCATAGGCTCAATCACTCCTTAATTTATTTGGAAAATACATTTATATAATACTATATAACAATCGTATTCGCCAGTGGTTTTGGCGGTGTTTTCCATGATTTTCTGCTCTCAAAAACGCATGAAATAGGTGGAAAACTCCATTATGATACAGTATACTATTATATAATATTAGCAAGCCCTTGTCAAGCATTTTAGCTTACACATCTCGCCGATTTTCCTATTTTCTCCGATTTGAACAAAAATCGCACAATTCGACGCAGAAACTTCTACTATTACCAATGTGTTATCAGACTGTAAATTTTTCGCTTTCTTACCTGCTTTTATCACCCTCCGCCTCATTACCTCCGCCCTAACCTACCCTTTATTTCATCACTATCTGCACCAACTTGTCTGCCATTACATAATAATTCCGATTTACTTGTCATATCCAACAAAAAATCACTTAACAAATTGTGCAAACAAATGATTTATATTTTAATTTGGCAACATTTTTGCAATTGTTGCATTTTTTATGCAACAAAAAGGGTACTTTTCGTGTATAAGTAGAAAGCGTTTTGATACTTGCGGGCACGTACAAGCCCTGCGACTTAGTGAATACGATGAGAGATTCTGGAACAGGCTGTAGAGTACTTGTGTCAAAGCGTGGGTGTGCATTGCGGTATTTTGTGTATACGCAACCAAGGGCATAATACCCAATGTCACACCCCGAACGCAACTTGAAAATTGAATATAGATTGGACAAAATTACGGCAACAAATCTGTAGGGGCGACCTCTGGTCGCCTGACAAGCCTTGCGTTATCCGTACAACATACGTCAACAATGTGTGTTATCCCCAACAACATTTATGTTTTCACAAACCATGTAGGGGACGGCGCCCCCGACGTCCCGACCCCTCAACGTTTCGCATTGCATTATTGTTTATCCCACAAACCATGACAACCCCTACAGTTATTTGGGATAGTTTATTCCTCCGCAAAATCGCTTCGCTCTTTGCGTATCTACGTTTTGCTATGGGATAGAAATGCGGTGCAGATTTAATTCTCCGATATCACTTTCATCTAATATCTGACTTCTATATGCTATTTTTCATTAAATCTGCACCTAGTCGGCTTGCGCCGAATGAGGCTCTGCCTCATACTCCGCTAGGGGCTTTGCCCCTAGACCCCACAAGCCCTCTAGCGCCGGGCTTGAGCGTGCGCTTTATCTCTCGCTTCGCTCGGTGCTTTATTTTACTTTATGCTTGCAATTAACTTTGGTCTGCTTTGCCCATTCCTCATTCCTCATTCCTCATTCCTCACTCCTCACTTAAACTCCGCTCCTATTAAAAACTTACCCTTGATTATTCCCCCAAAAAGTGCTATACTATTGATAAGTAAAATTGCATGAAATCCTAACCCTAAGGAGGTAAATTTCTATGAATTGTACTCATTTCAAAAGCTACTATCCGTCCGCTGACGGACTTCATAAGATCGCGTATTACGTTCGTTTCCCTATCGGCACAGTAAGAGGTGTCGTTCAGATATCCCATGGTATGTGCGAATATTTCAGACGCTATGACGACCTCGCTGAGTTCCTCACAGGATTGGGCTTTGCTGTCTGCGGAAACGACCACCTCGGTCATGGCGACAGTGTGAACGATAGCTCCGAGCTTGGCTACTTCTCCCCTGAACATGGCTGGGAAAACGCTGTCGAGGATATGTATACTCTCACAAAAATGATGAAACACAACTACCCTGACAAGCCGTATTTTCTTCTCGGTCACAGCATGGGAAGCTTCCTTGCAAGAGCTTTTGTCACCAAGCATGGCAGAAACCTCACAGCGGCTATCTTCTGTGGAACAAGCGGCGGCATGGCGGGTATCCCTGCTTTGCTCACCCTTGTTGACAGCCTCAAAATACTCCATGGTGATAAATATAGGAGCAACGCTGTAAATAAGCTTGCTTTCGGTGCTTATACAAGAAAAATAACCGATAAGGTCAGCGAATATGATTGGATATCCCGTGACCCTGAAATAGTTTCCACCTACGAAAAAGACCCTAAATGCAACTTTATTTTCACCCTAAACGGCTTTGAAAATCTTGCAAAGCTTTTGTGGTATGTTTCAAATGAAAAGTGGTTCTCCACCTATCCGAAAACTTTGCCTACCTATCTTATAGCAGGCAGTGCCGACCCTGTGGGAAACTACGGAAAAGGCGTACTAAACGTGTTCAACAGGCTGTCCCTCAACGGCTGTGACGTTGAGATGAAGATATATGAAAATGCACGTCACGAGCTTGTGAACGAAACCAACCGCCGTGAGGTGTATAATGATATCGCAGATTTTCTGCTCGATATCATAAGCTCTGAAATGTGTTCAGATTAAGCTGTAAGGGAGAGAAGTCAACGTGTTTGCTGTAATAAACAGTGTAGGTCTGCTGGGGCTTAACGCCTTTGCGGTCAAGGTGGAGATAGAAGCTTCAAAGGGTCTGCCCTCTTTCGATATTGTGGGGCTTGCAGACGCATCTGTAAAAGAAAGCCGTGAACGTGTGCGTTCTGCACTGCGTTCAAGCGAGATAACATTGCCTCTGAGAAAAATAATCATAAATCTTGCACCTGCCGATGTGAGAAAAACAGGCTCAGTCTATGACTTGGCCGTGGCAGTTGCACTCTTGCGAATGGCTGACCTTGTTGATGACAGTATGCTTTCCACCTCCGCTTTTATCGGCGAGCTTTCTCTCAGCGGAGAAGTAAGACCTGTTCAGGGCGTTTTGCCTATGACCATAATGGCGCAGAAAATGGGACTTTCTGAGATATATGTTCCTGCCGACAATGTTCGTGAAGCTTCCGTTGTGGAGGGTATAAAAGCCTATGGCGTAAGGTCTTTGCGAGAGCTTGTTTTTCACTTTGAGAAAAAGGCGGCAATAGTTCCTGTGGCACATTATAAGCCCACCGCTGAAAGTTATTTCGGAAGTCTTGATTTTGCCGACGTAAAAGGACAATCAGCGGCAAAAAAAGCATTGGAGGTCGCAGCGGCAGGCGGTCACAACGTTCTTATGATAGGTTCGCCTGGTTCAGGAAAATCAATGCTTGCAAAACGTATGCCATCGATACTTCCTGCCATGACCTTTGAGGAGTCTATAGAAACCACAAATATCCATTCTGTGGCAGGACTTTTGGACAGCAACAGTCCTCTTATCACCACCAGACCTTTCCGTTCACCGCATCATACAGTTTCACCGGCAGGACTTTCAGGCGGCGGCTCTGTGCCAAAGCCCGGTGAGATATCACTTGCACATAACGGCTTGCTTTTTCTTGACGAGCTTGCAGAGTTTTCACGCCCTGCCCTTGAGATCTTACGTCAGCCTTTGGAGGACAGGCAAGTGACCATATCCAGAGTGTCAGGTTCGATAACATACCCATGTTCGTTCATGCTTATCGCTGCAATGAATCCTTGTCCATGCGGATATTTTGGTCACCCTACAAGAAAGTGCATATGCTCTCCGAAACAAGTTTCAAGCTATCTTTCCAAAGTCAGCGGACCACTTCTCGACCGTTTTGACATTCATTTGGAGGTCGCACCTGTTGAGTTTGCAGATCTTTCTTCCACTGCCAAAGAGGAGTCCTCAGCGTCCATAAGAGAGCGTGTTCAAAAAGCCCGTGACATACAAAACGAGCGTTTCAAAGGCACTAGCATAACCTGCAACGCAAGGATAACCTCTGATATTCTTCACGAGGTCTGCCCTGTGACAGATGAGGCTTCAAAGCTTTTGGAGAACGTTTTTGACAGGCTGGGACTTTCAGCAAGAGCCTATGACCGCATACTTAAAGTCGCACGAACTGTTGCGGATATGGACGGTGCAAAGGTCATAGACAAAAAGCATATCGCAATGGCTGTTCAGTATCGAAGCCTTGACAGAAAATATTGGAATGGGTGATATGTGCGTCACATAAAAGCTGACAGGAAACGTGCGAACACTGTTCTCCCCTACTATGGTGTATTCAAATACATATGATAATTGCAGACGGTTTTTATTCCGTCTGTTTTTTTGTGCAAAAAAAGTACGGGAACGCCCGAAACATTCCCGTACTGTCCTTATCACAATTCTATAATTATCCCTTAAAAATTCTATTCCAAAAAAATCAATCTGCCACTGCGTTCTTTGCGATAACGTCTGCAACAAGATTTGCAGGGAGTGGCTCGTAACGTGCTTTTTCAAAGGTGAACACGCCCTGACCCTGTGTCATTTGTCTCAGAAGCAGTGTGAAGTCTGCCATTTCAGCCATTGGAACTTCCGCAACTATCTCGGTCATACCCTTCTTTTCCGCAGGATTCATGCCAAGAACTCTGCCTCTTCTCTTATTAAGCTCGCCCATCATGTCGCCAGTGTTATCGTCAGGTACGAAAACGCTCAAGGAGCCGATAGGTTCGAGGAGAACAGGCTCTGCCTGACGCATACCCTCTTTGTATGCGATAGAAGCTGCCATTTTGAATGCCATTTCTGAGCTGTCAACAGGGTGATATGAGCCGTCCACAAGGATAGCTTTCAGACCAACTACAGGGAAACCTGCGAGAACGCCTTTCTTTACGCTTTCCTGCAAGCCCTTTTCTACGGCTGGGAAGAAGTTCTTCGGAACTGCACCGCCAAACACCTTTTCTTCAAATACAAGGTCGTCAGATACGCATGGCTCAAATTCTATCCAAACGTCGCCATACTGACCGTGACCGCCTGACTGCTTCTTATGTCTGCCCTGCACCTTGACTTTCTTTCTGATAGTTTCACGATAGGAAATCTTAGGCACAGAAGTTTCTACTTCAACGCCGAATGTTCCTGCAAGTCTACCCACAACTGAATCAAGGTGAAGTCCGCCCAAGGTGCTGAGTATCATTTCGTTTGTGGACGGATCGAGCTTGTAATCTATAGTAAGATCTTCTTCCATAAGTCTTGTCATTGCGGCGGATATCTTGCTTTCATCGCCCTGCTTTTTAGCTCTTACTGCCATTTTGTAGCATGGCTTAGGGAAGGTCATAGGTGCAAACTTAACAACTCTCGTGGAGTCACAGATAGTATCGTTGGTGTTCACGTTCATCTTCATTGCAACAACGATATCTCCACAGCCTGCTTCGGCAACGTCTATCTGCTTTTTGCCCTGAAGCGTAACAAGCTTTCCGACCTTTTCGGTGCTTCCTGTGGTAGCGTTCACAACCTCCTTGTTAGGTGCAAGCTTTCCTGAAAATACCTTTATGTATGACATCTTGCCAACAAATGGGTCAGCAACTGTCTTGAATACAAATGCGCTCAAAGGGTCGCTTTCAACGCAAGCAACCTCAACAGCTTCGCCGTCTGCTGTTTCGCCTATCATAGCGTCCTTTTCTGACGGAGGAGGGAGCAGTAGGTCTATCTCCTTAAGGAGCATATCAACGCCTGAGAGGTCTGTGGAAGAAACGCAGGTAACAGGAGTTATAATGCCTGAGTTCATGCCGCTATGTATTCCGTCGATAAGCTCTTTCTGTGTGAATGCTTCACCTGAGAAGAACTTTTCAAAAAGCGCCTCGTCAGTTTCTGCAACGGCTTCGGACACGGCTTCGATAAGTCCGTCGATACGATAACCCATTTTCTCTGATACATCAGCTGTAGGCATATCAGTTTCAACTGCCTTGCCGTCTTCATACTTATATGCTTTCATCTCAATGAGATTTACATAAGAAACTATCTTTCTGTCTGCGATAACAGGCACAACAACAGGGCAAACTGTAGGTCCGAACTCTGCTTTGAGCTGAGTAAGAACGTTATTGAAGTTTGCGTTATCGTCATCAAGCTTTGTTACAACGAACATTGTAGGCTTGCCCATTTTCTTTGCAAGGTCATAAGCCTTGTGAGTACCTACACGAACGCCTGATTTACCTGATACAGTGATGAGTACGCAACCGCTTGCGGCAATGCCCTCAACAGCTTCGCCCTCATAATCGAACATACCGGGAGTATCAAGAAGATTTACCTTGAACTCGCCAGTTTCCAAAGAAGAAAGAGATGTGTAAACAGAACATTTTCTCTTTATCTCATCAGGAGTATAATCAGAAACAGTGTTTCCGTCAGTTATCTTGCCGAGCCTGTCAGTAGCTCCGCTTTTATATAGCAGTGCTTCAGTCAGAGAGGTCTTTCCAGAACCTGCCTGACCTGCAATAGCAATATTTTTTATTTTTGTGCTGTCGTATTTTTTCAAGTTGATCGCTCCAATCTATGCCGTTGGACGGCTTAATGTGATATGCAGTATAATTATATGTATCATTTACACAAAATATATCAACCGCATAAGATAATTATATACTATTTTCACATAAATAGCAAGGGTGGAAAGAAAAATTTCTTTCGTGAATGTGAACAAAGTTTAGACTTGTTATAAAGCAGATTGCACAAGGGCGGAAGAAGTGAGGAGTGAGGAATGAGGAATGAGCAAAGCTGCCCCCAAGCACCGAGCGAAGCGAGAGATAACGCGCACGGTCAAGCCCGGCGCTGGAGGGCTTGCAG
>ENA-ORTF01001739-ORTF01001739.1-human-gut-metagenome-genome-assembly--contig:-NODE-1739-length-24301-cov-3.542687_pt1 | contig 24301 bp, 43 predicted proteins | sample MGYA00241908_ERZ509180 | MGnify/ENA primary metagenome ERZ509180 (study PRJEB26280, sample SAMEA2338814) | human gut metagenome | biome: human gut; feature: human-associated habitat; material: faeces... | reverse complement strand
AGAGAAGTGTCTACTTCGTTTCTGGGCTTTGAGTGATCTTTTGACGACTTGCAGGTTTGAACGTCCCGGCCGTAATGCCAGGCGATGGCTTTCAGTTTTTCTTCGTCGATCATTCTTCGTAGTCCTCACACCAAGGGCGGAACGACAGCAGATACCTGCTGACGTCCAGCTGTCGATTGTGCTCGTCGAACCAGTCCCGTCCGTTGAAGTACGCGTACATGCAGAATCCTTTGTGGCTGTCACGAGGGACGAGGCTGATCTGGTAGTGCCCGGGCTCCGGACGCTCTTTCTTGAATGAGCGCCAGCGTTCGTTGTCTTGGTTAGTCATTCCTGCTCCTTGATCTCTTCAATGTCCTGCCACTCGATCCGGACGTGCGCGAGGCATGCGCCTATCCATATGCCGACCGTGATGCCCTCGGCAAGCTCGCGATCTGTTATTCGCCCGGCTTTGTGAGCATCCGCAAACGCGGCTGCATACTTGTTCAGACGTTCGTGGAATTTGCCACCGGACAACGTCTCTAGTTTTCTTCGCGCTTTTTCATCGCGCACTCGGTACTTCATTCGATCAGTCCTTCCTCTTTCATGACACGGACCGGCTTCAGGTGATGCTTCATCACGTAGTGAAGAGCCTGGTCCATCTCGTTGTAGGTGAAGCCCTTGAATAGCTCGATCATGCTCTGCAACAGGGCTTCTGCTTGCAGAAGGTTTTCTTTCGCAATAACGTGCTTCTCTTGCCAGATGCGCCAGGCGGCATCGACCTGACGCCATGCCGGCTCAATCTCACGCCTGAACTCTTCGCCTTCTTCGAGGTCGTAGGACAGGCGGTCAGCTAGAAGTAGAAGCCCAATCAAATAAGCCCACGATTCATACGTGGGCTCCGTTCTGAAGGACTGCAGGTGAATGCGGTAGTCGAGCTCGATGCTGGCGGCTGCGCGGTCTGACAGTCCCTTGTTCGCCGAGATGTCGAGCATGTCGAGGTAGCCGATGCGGTGCCTCCTTGGGTCGTACTTCTTCGTGCGCTTTTTCTTCGGTTTCTTACTGGCAGTCATCAGAATTGCCCCCTGATCTGAGACGCGAATGCAGGTATTGTGCGAGGCACCTCTGGCGGAAGCGTGAGGCGATAGACCTGTCCTGTAGCGCTGTTCATGTACTCGGAAACTCGCCACTTCTTTTCTGCCGTGTCGAGGCGCGCGTCCGCTGCCAAGAACGCGAAGAAAACGACCGTGATGACACAGTCTGCACCGAAGAAAAAGCCCTGAACGAAATCCGAATGGATCGGCAGTAGAGCGGCGATCCACATCAGGCAGAACATGGTGACGTTTCTCCACTCAGAGATCATTCTCTCGATCAGGCTTTTGATGAAGAAGGTCGTCAGTTCGGTTTTTGAGTGAGGTCTCATTCCGCGTCCTCCTTTTCCATCTGTATGCGGATCGAGCGATAGTCCTTCAGCTTCCCGACCGCGTAGGACAACTTGTGGATGGCCGCATCGACCTCCTCCATGGTCGGAGGAGGTCGGCCCTTCCATTCATTTCGACACGACGTGGCGCATGCCGCGATGGCTTCCAGTGCAAAGAGCGCACGGCGACGATGTTCTCTTTCGTGCCTCATTCCTCATCCTCCTTCTGTTTGACGAAGTAGCCAATCGGGAAAAGCGTTGGCGCGATCTTTCCCTTGACCGGGACGTGGAGGAGATAAAAGCCGCCAAGCGTTCCTGTTGCGTCGATTGGACCCATGTACAACCGTCCATCGCATTCCGCTTCTGCCTTGCACATCTCTTCTTGCGTCGTACCGATGTGGCAAGCGACGCGCTTGCGGATTTCCTTTTTCATTTCGACTGGCATTCTTCGTCCTCCTTGATCTTCGATATCAGGAACGTCTTGAGCACGAGTGCAGCATCGTCTTGCGAAACCTTGCTCACGTCCTCAGTAACCTTCTGGAAGATCGGCTTTGCTGCTTGGTTCAAGATGACGCAGGTGCGGGCTATCTCGTTCGTCGTAAAGTGGACTTCATAATGCCTGCCGTTCACGTAGAATCCGTAGCCCCACATATTCTGAGTGCCCTTGATTTCGCAGTTGAGGCGCTGCATCTGTACCCCTACCCACTCCGTTTGGGCCTTTTGGAAAGCCTTTGCGTCCTTCGCTGCCCGCAGGATCGAATTCGCGATTTGCTCGGCTTCGAAGTGCCACATGTCGGCGATATATCCCCCTTCTTTGACTAGGACTCTTACAGAGGCCCCGCTCCTTTCAATAAGCGCGAGAAAGTCACGATCCTCGTCAAGCGTGTTGTCGTAATAGTCCTTTGCCCACGGCATGCCGACGATCTCGGCAATCGCGGCCTGAGCGGCCTCATCAATTTTTACTCTCTGGCTCATTCTTCGTTCTCCCACAGAGCGTATCTGGCGGTCACATCCTTATGCCCAAAGGCGTTTAGCCGGCCGTCCCAAAAAATCGGCAGCCGGTGGAACGAGCCGAACGGGATGAAGTCTTGGCCGTCGAAAACCGCAAACCCCTGAAAAAGGGTCTTGCCGAAGTAGGGTTCCGGCGTGCCAGTGTTTTGATCCTTTTCTTTGACTTCGAGCCTGAGCGGCAAGCCGCGCGGCGGCGTCGTGTCCGGATACGTTTTCCATTGCGTCATTCCTTGTCCTCCTTACGGAAAGCCCCGCGCGAGGCGGGGCATGAGTGGGTTACTGGTGCTTGAAGCTCAAGCGAATGTCGCCGTTGTCTTCAACAGTCATGGACGTGCCAGCGATCTTTTTCAACGCTTCTGGATCAAACGCGGGCGTCTGTTCAACGGGCACCGTTTCAGCTGTGGGTTGTTCGTCGAACTCCTCCTCTTCTTCAGCGTTTTCTTCAGTGTCGTCATAAGCAAACAACAGAGCGCTGATCTCGTCGCTTTCGATTTTGGCGCGCTCGATTGTGAGTGCGTAGTTGCAGACGGAATGGGCAATATTCTGGAGGACTTCCTTGTGTTCGCTCTTGTGGCTTTCGAAGGCGATCAAGAGAGCAGATTCGACGAGGAGAGAAGTGTCGATGTCGTCGATCCGGTTGTCATACTGATTGTTGATGTCGAACAGAGCGGACCGGATGATTTCATGGGAGGTTGCTTTTTTAAGCATGAGCTTCTCCTTGTAGAGATAAAGGGTTAATTGTTTTCGTGGATTTCGTCGTCAACGACCGGGGCTTCGAGATACTGCTCTGCAGCGGTGCCTTTCTCTATGAACTCGCCTTCAATGAAGTCCTGCTGCGTTACTGCTTCGCCACGGTCCGACTTCTCGTCGATCTCGACTGCACGGACGGCCTCGATGCTGACGGGGAGGTACTTGAATAGGCGACGAATGACGGTCTTCTTTGCCATCTCGTCCCAATGCGAGGCCCAGGGGCCAGAGGTGCCGGCTTTTGAGGTCTTGCGCACAGCTTCAATCTCGGCGCGAGACATAACCTCGAATTGAACCCCGCCGCCCTTGAGCTTCGCGACGGCATAGACGTGAGTGACCTTTCCTCGATCCGCAACCGATGCAGGGATGTGCTCGATGTCCGGATCTAGACCGAGCTTGTAGTTGAAGGTGTCCTGTTCGTGCACGCAGTATGCGGATAGGCTGACGATCTGACCGGATCGACGGGCGAGATCGATCATTCCTCGGTAGCCGATAATCAGCTGCGCGTTCGGGCGGCCTTGCTTGTCTTTGCCATTTCCGAAGGGCAGCAGATAGCAATGCCCGAGCGCGGAGCCTGGCTCAAGGCCCAGAGCTGCGCACTGGAGGACGGCGCCGTAAAAGCTCTCAGGGGCGCACTTCAGAAGAGCCGGTGCCTTGCGGCACTCAGTCATGACGATGCGCGTCAGGCGATCAGCAGTCATGCTCTTCGGAAGTGCCAGGGCCATCTGTGCCTGAAACTTTTTCGAGCGCACGACGTCGATGACGGTTGCGGCTTTGACCTGTTGCACGACGGCGGTCTGTTCGGCGGCAGGTGCGACCTGAGATTTGAGAACATCAGTTGTGGACATTGGTTTTCCTTTGTGTTAAGCGAGTCGAAGGATTCGGGTGGGGGTGACTTGTACGAAAGTTGCGTACAGGTCAGGGTGTTCTTTCTTGAAGGCGGTAGAGGAGAAGCGAGTGCTGTTCTGCGCCTTGTAGGTGACGGCCTTTTGACCGCCGATCGTGAGCCCGGTCTTTTCACCAATGGCGAGGATCACGCGAGAGGCGACGGCCTTCTCTTGCTCCTGAAGCTCTTTGATCTGTTCTTTGATCGTTCGGAGCTCGCCTATGTCGGCAGCTTCGTCGTTACTGGCTTCTTTCAGCTCGCCGTTGTCTCGGGAATAGAGCTTCTTGATGTCGTCGACGTTGATGGGGTCAGGGGCGACGTCAGCAAGGACCTTCTCGAACCAGAAGGCGCGGCACTTTTCGACGATGGCTTTGATCACGTCCTCATCGCGCTGCACTTCGTACATTCGGAAGTCCTGACCGCCGATGAGAACAGCGACATAGAACTTCTTGATGCCCGTCACCGCCATGTACCACTGAATCTGCGTTTCGTAGTAGAGCGGAATCTGGTGATCGGTGACGACCTTGCCGGACACGATCTCATCTTCCTGCGAAGGTCCCCACTTGTCAGCCATGAAGGCGTTGGCGGTCTTGCACTCGAGGCCGACGTCCGTCGAAAGCATGAGGCCGGTTTCGGCTGCCTTCGCGGGCTTGTTGACACGGACCGTTTTGGCAATCTGTTCGTTGACGATTGCTCGGTCGATGTTGCCGCGCATCCACCCGTCTTCGCCGGTCGAAAGAAGGAAGTTCACGCGCTGAATCTTCATGCCAGTGCGCTTGCTGAACTCTTTCGCAACCACGTCTTCAAGCGTGGTTCCCCAGTAGGCAGCTTCACCTGCCGGTGAGCCTTTGGTCTTGCCGGTCTTCTCTTCCCACAAGCTCAGCGGCGTCTTGTAAGGGTTGAGGCCGAGGACGGTTGCAACGTCTGAACCGCCGATGCCCTTGCTACGTTCTTGTAGCCAGGCATCGCGTTCCATCTCTGCAGTCTTAATTGCTGCCATTCAAAACTCCTTGAAAGATCGCTGCCGCAACAATTGCGAGCGCTCCTACGAGAACAACGACCTTCCAGACCAGCGATGGTTGTTCACATGAAAAAGGCTCGACGTTCTGCCGAGCCTGCTTTGCTTTCTTACGCTGTTCGAGCGGTCGCTTTGGTGTCTTGCGTTTCATGTCGAAGTCCCTTGGAATGTGGTCAATGATGTGGACCGGGTCGGAGAAGCTCATGCTGCTTCCTCCTCCTCGCGCTCCTGCCAGAGCACGCGAAGCTCCTCGAGGCAGTCCTCCATGATGTCCTTGTCGAGCCCCGCGTCGTTGGCTGCTTCGGTGAACTCTTCGATCGTGACGAGCTCGCCTCCAGCTGTAAGCGTGTCGAGATCGAGCTCGTACCCGTCAATGAGGATCGGCTGCTCGTCCGGATACTCGTCGTACACTGACGGGACGCCGCCCATGCCGAAATAGAAGCCGTTGCTCATGCGAAGTACCTCAACTCGAGAATGGTGATCATGGTTGACTCCAGGTCAGATAGCTGATCCAAGCACTCTCACCCGCATGGCTGTGTCAAGTGAGGAACGGGCAAGGGCGCTTGGATCGGCTTTCTTGAGGCAATAAAAAAGCCCCCGGCGTGGTGCCGAGGGCAGGAAAAGCAAAGCCCCGTCAGTTTTCACCGACGGGGCTGAATGTCGCTACGGTCGATTGCAATCTCGGTTCCGTAGAGGCCTTCCATAGGAAAGGACTTTAAACGAGTTCGGCGAACCGAACTGTGCCACTTCTGAAACTAACACAGAACGTCCCTAAAGTCAAATACCTGGAAGGTGCCGTTTTCAACTTTTACTGAACCCGTGACGCCGTATCCTGCGAGAACTCCCGTGAAGATTTCGCACATGGTGCCAGCGGGCAAAGTTAGATAGTTGTATTCGCGCTTACCATCCCCACCATCTTTACACAGGAGGGGGAGTGAAAGGCGCTTGTAGCTCAGTGTGTAAAGCATGTCGCACTTAGCCCAACACTTCAAGCTAGGGTACGCAGGAGAAATAGGTGCACAAAGATTGATTTCAACGTTGTAAGAGCGTTTTACCATCGGCTCTGTTGTGCTCAAGGGTACGAGCGTGGCATATCCGAAGCGATTGCGGTCCTTTGGCGAAATGCACACCACGGGGCGTCGCTTGACCATTTCTGGCTTTTCGAAGTCTTTCGGGAAATCGCAGATCAAGATTTGCCCGATTGCCGGTTGGAAACGGATAGGCATGCAAATTTATCCTTGGCAAAGTGAGATGTCAGCAATTGTACGTGAAAGCCCATCGAAGCGTCCTTGGTAAAGACGCTTCGATCGGCTTTCACACGAGACTCGGGTGTGCTCCTGCCGGCTGCTTGATCTTGCGATCCGTACCCCGGAGGCCCCTACGCGGGCGGCTGTGCCATCCCGTGCTAGCTACATGCAGGTCGTCGTAGCTCGCTCGCACTCGCCCGGCTGCCGTGCCGAGGTCTTAGCGGTCCGGGACCCTTCCTCCCTTTGCTCCTCACAGCCGGCGGGTTAGGCCATTTGTGGAGAGGTTGCGTCTATTCAAGCGCTCTCACGTGTTGCTCTTTGCAGGTGCCCGCAACAGCGCTTGAATAGACCGCCTGAACAACAGGCGGAGAATTCGTTCACTTAAGAATCGTGAGAACCAGTACGGCAATGGCCGGGATGGCGAGCATCGCGCCGAAGAACAGGTTGACGCCGAACTCGATCGTGTCTTCATCCGTGAGCGTGCGCGGGTCGGCGCTGGGCGTCGAAGCGAGGAAGAAGTTGGTGAGCTTGGACATGATTGACTCCTAGAGAGACTGGAGGATGTTGTTGACGTTGCGGGCGACCTGCGAGTACTTCTGAGTGATCGTCCTTTGTGCCCTGATTGAGGGCGTCGTGAGCATGTAGGACGTGAGCTCCTGTGCGGTCTTGAAGTCCGCCATTGCGGCGACCAGCACGTCGTGGACGAGGCATGCGTCGCGGCCGAGGCGGTGAAGGCGGATGGTCAGCACTTGATCGAACTCGGCGGCCTTCATTCCCTCTCCTCCCTGAGAAGGCGGTAGATCTGGATCGCGATCGCATACTCCATCGCGCCTGTCTCGACCCTCATTTCGCTCGCAAAGACGTTGTCCGGCGAGGCGGTGAAGGAGCGGGACGTGATGACGAAGAAGTCCGCCAGATCGTTCAGAAGGCACGTAGCGGCGAAGGGATCGCGCTTGGTGATGTCGCGGATGAGCTCGCGCACGCCCCTGATGTCGAGCTTCTGGAGCTCTTCGGTGATGAGGTAGAGGTCGGCTTCATCAAGGCCGTATGCGCTGGAGATGCGGGCGTCGATGCAGGCGCGGAAGTCGTCGAAGGTCATGGTGTTCTCTTTTGATTGGGAAGTTGCAAGTGGTGTGCAACCATCTGCTACCAATCATCCTACACCAAATTGCAACCAAGTTGCACCCCTTAGGGTGCAACTAAGGTGCATAAACGGACGGTTCTTTGATCCGTATCAACCAACCAGAAATAAGGGCACAAAAAAGCCCGCCGATGCGGCGGGCTTGTGGTGTAGAGCGGTGTAGTGGCGTTAGAAGGTGCTAAAGGATCCGCACACGACGCCGATGACCTCGAGGCTGTGCTCGTCAGAGTGCAGGACCGGATAGTCCGGGTTCAGAGGTCTCAGGTCGAACCTCTCGCGGCCCGACGAGTCGTAGCCAGTCACGACGTATTTCTTGAATGTCACCTCGGGCAGGACGCCAGAGGTCGACCGGGCGATGACGTAGTCGCCAGGAATGGGGGAGCGGCACGGGTCCACAAACAGTAGCTGACCTTCATGGAACAGCGGGAGCATGGAATCGCCGCGCACTCTGAGCGCGTAAGTCCTGTCCGGAACGGTTGCGGGCGCGATCGCCCACTCGTCGTACTGTTCTTGGCCGCCGTCGCACGGCAGGCCCGCCTGAACATATGAAAGCACAGGGACCTTTTTGAAGTTGAGGGTGGCAACGGGAATCTGAGCGTCTAGTGACGCGTCCTGAACGTCGAGGGCGCCGACCGGAAGATCTAGCTTCTCTTCGATCTGGCGCGCGACCCGAGGGCCGAAGCTTTTGGTTCCACGAAGCATGTCATTGATCTGCTGAGGCGACTTGCCGAGTCTGGCAGCGAGCTTTGAGCCGCTCCCAGCCCGCGTGGCGAGCCTAGCCAGATTGCTGATGCGGATCTGCTTGAGGGCGTCTTTTTCTATCGTACTCATGGTAAGTACCTCCTGTGCCTATCGTAATTTAGAAGGTGTATGCACGGCAACAACCTGAGCAACACTCGGTGGGGGTGTTTTGTTGTATTATGGTGTACAACCGAACATCAACCGTTAAGGAGCATCAAATGACGCCCAAGGCACTTGAGTACTTCAAGTCACTCAAGCCGGTCGAGAAAAAGGCCCTTTGCCAGCGCGCAGGGATTTCTCTTCGCTGGCTTCATAACTGCATGTACGTCCAGTCAAAGAATTTCTCTTTGGACGTGGCCGAGAAGATCGAGATGATCTCTCGCGGCAAGATCACCCGAGAAGACCTGCGCCCCGACATCGACTGGACGTTGATCCGATGACGGATCCGACGGAGGTCCTATGCATTACTACACCCACAACATCGGCGAATTCGCGGCCAAGACCCGCTTCATGTCGCCAGAGGAAATCGGCATTTACGTCATCCTCAAGGACGAGTACCTGCTGTCTGGTATGCGACTCGCATGCGATCGCATTGCGACCCTTATGCCACCGGAATGCGACGGCTCTCTGACGAGGATTTTGAAGCGCTTTTTTGTTGAAGAAGATGGGTTCTACGTCTGCCGAGAGTTCGACGAGGAGCTCGACAACTTTAAGGACCGTGGCTCGATCAACGCCCAAAACGCCAAAAAACGATGGGAAAAGCGCAAGCAGGCATCCGATTCTGATGCGAACGTATGCGAACCGCATGCGACTTGCACAGATTCGCATGCGAATGAATGCCTAACCAATAACCAAGAACCAATAACCAGTAACCAGAAACCAGAAAAAGAGGAAGCGCGGTCAAAGCCCGCGCGTCGTCCCGCGCCGAAGCTTGTCAAGCCGGAAGGCGTCTCGGACGGGGTCTGGGATGAATGGCAAGCCCTCAAGCGAAAGCTTTGCAAGTCCTGCTCACAGCGCATGGTCGACGCGATTGACCGTGAAGCCAAAAAGGCAGGCATGACGGTTGAGGAGGCAATGGTCTATCAGCTCGAAAAAGGCTGGAAGGGCTTTGAGGCCGAATGGGTCCTCCGTGACCGAGGGCAGTTTTCCGATCAACCCAAATCTCAAACCAAATTCGTCCTCCGCGAAAAGCGGCAGGAAGACCGCAGATACGGACTTTGAACATGCAGCAGATTTCTGAACTTTCGCAAGCCATCCCGGCATCGAAAACCGAAACGTTTACTTGCCCCATTCACGGTGACATGGTCTATGAGACCTATCGCCTGCCGGATGGATCCTGGAAGGCTCCGTACTGCTCGAAGTGCCGAGCCCTCGAGCTCGAGCATACCCAGCTCATCAACCGCCTGAAGTCCGAGAACGACACTCGAGCCAAGGAGCTTCGCCAGACGTTCTCGACGCCTCTCCCGCTCGACTATGAGTTCGCGTCTTTCGACACCTATTTCCCCGAAAGCGACGAGGAACGCAAAAACATCGCCGTCTGCCGACGCTTCGCAGAGCGCTTCATGGAGCGTGAGCTCGAGCGTGAAAAGGCTCATGAAGCTCAACAGCACGACTGGCAGACGCTCAACTCTATTGGGCTTTTCTTTCAGGGTAACTACGGCTCCGGCAAGACGCATCTGGCTTACTCGATCCTCAAGCGCCTGCAGGCCGACGGTATGACCGGCTTCTACATCACGATCCCCGATCTCTTTGACCGCCTCTCCGACCGCGTGAACGTGATCGACCTTCCGAAGATGATGGCCAAGCTCACCATGGTGACCTGTCTCGTCCTCGACGAGATCGGTGTCCAGTCCGGCAGCGAGTATGAGAAAAAGCGCCTCTTCCAGATCATCGATGGTCGCATCAAGAACGGCCGCCCCACGATCCTCATCAGCAACCTTGACCGCGACGAACTCAAGGCGCTCCTTACGCCACGCGTCATGAGCCGCATCAAGGCCAGTGTCTACCCGCTCACCTTCACGGGCCGATCCCGTCGAATCGAAGTGGCCAATAACAAAGCCGAGGACATCTTCTGATGAATCAACCCAACAAAAAGCCCACGGACTTCACCTTCTTCCAACTCTGCGACCGTTACCCCGTCTTTTCTGACATCGACACGAGGAATCGGCAGGCTACAGAGCTCTGGGATGAGGTCACTGGGGATCGAATCCAAGTCGAGACGGTCGGCACCACGACCAGAGTCAAGAGAATCCGCGCAGGAGAGGACCGCGCTTTCGTCCTCGAGGTCTTCAAGGCATCGAGCCGAGACGCAGCACGAAACAAGCACTACGGCGTCGTAGGACGCATCCAGAGACAGGGGATCTAGACGCGCTGTCGAGATGTTGAACATGACGGCTTCTCCGTGGGGTGGTTGTCGGACGTGTTGGGGAACACACCTCAATCATCCCACGGGGGACCTAGAAAGGAGGAGGAATGGATGCGATTGAGTGTTTGATTGGCCTGGTGTTGCTCTTCGCGATGTACGTGGCTTGGGTATTCGAAGGAGATGACTGGAATGAATGAAAAAAGGAGGGGGCATGAAAGAAAGTGACGAATATCGCCTCGGACGATCTGCCGCATTGCGTGGTGAGTCGATGGCGAAATACCAGAGCCTCACGGCTCGAATGAATCCCAAAAAGAGAGCAGCCTTCATTCAAGGCTATTACGACGGACTGAGGAGAAAGGAAAAATGATTGGTTTCACGATTGAGGGGGCTCCAGTCCCCAAAGGACGCCCGCGCTTCACGCGCACTGGGCATACGTTCACACCGGCCAAGACGCGTCAATACGAGGCTCTGGTGACGGCAAGAGCAAGGGAAGCCATGATCGGCAAGAGAAAGATCGAAAAACCGAACGCAGTGCGCGTTGACATTCTCGCTGTGTTCCCTGTACCCGCATCGTGGTCGAAAAAACGCCGTCTGGCGGCTTTGCAGGGTGTCGACCATCACGTCTCAAAGCCTGACCTTGACAACGTCCAGAAGGCGATTCTGGACGGTATGAACGGGATCGTTTTTGAGGACGACTCGCAGGTGATCGACAGCAGGGCCAGAAAGGCATACGGACCCGAGCCGGGGGTAAAAGTTTTTATTGATGAGGTGAAGCATGGATGATGCTGACCGAGCCGCCAGAAGCGATGAATGGATCATGCGTGCGGCGATAGAGGAGAGAAAGCCAGAGGGACCGAGCCCGGTTCTCGTGAGCTTGTGTTTGAACTGCGGAAAGGTCATTGAGAGAGTGCCCGCATCCGCGAATGGAGTGAAAAACGTTCGACGTTGGTGCTGTGCAGCCTGCCGCGATGAGTGGGAAGAGGAACATGAACGCTGAAGAAAAGATTCTCGAAGACCGTCTGCTTAACTGGGGGCGATGGAACCAAGACCCGAAGCGGCAGGGACGCTCTCCGTTGTGCGCCTTTATGGAAGCCGTGCCGGACGATGATAAGGACAATGACCTGCCTGTCGAACGGCATGACGGACCGCCGCCGGTGGATGTCAGCGATGCCCTGCTTGTGCAAAGGGCGTGGGAACGACTCCCGGTTGCACCAGAGCGCTACAGAAAGGCGAAGATGGTTGTCGGTGTTGCATACGCCTTCAACGTGCCTTTCATGGACCTGAAGCGCATCCTGAGGAAGTATCACCGCATCAATCTTCACGAGCGGGAGTTTGATGGACTGGTAGAGATGGGCAGGAAGATGATTCGAAACAATCTGCTCAAACTCGAAGGAATGCCGCCTAAATGAGTTATACTAAAAGGACAATTTGAAGCTGTGTGATCAGCGGGGCCGTTTTCTGGGATAGGTGCATCTTCAGAAAACGGCATGCCTTTTTGCGTAGGCGGGTTCGAAACCCAGATGTAAGCCTGTAGGAGTGATCCTGCGGGCTTTTTTTCGTTTACAACACCGCGCAAGCCTAGCCGGGGACGGATTGTCCCCAGGAAGCTCACTCCGCGCGGTTACCTTTTCGCTACCTTAGGGCAGTTTGCTCCGAGGTCGGGGCGGGGAGAAATCCTCGCCCTCTCTAATTCCTTGGGTTACCTATGAAGAAAGCTATTGTGGCGGCCATTGCGGTCGCCTTTTTCGTTTCTACAGCAGCTGAAGCACGAGGTGGTCGTGGGTTCAGCGGCGGTCGTTCGTTCTCCCGTCCTGCTCCGGCCAGAACCTATGCACCTAAGAGCACGACCGTTGTGAAGAAGAACACGACCGTCATCAACCAGACGGTGCATCAGGTGCCGGCTTCTTCCAACAATAGCTTCTGGTCTACTGTCGCCGGATCTTTCGCAGGATCGATGGCAGGCAACGCTGTCTACGATGCTGTGACTGATGACAAGAACCAGGAGCCTGTGCTGGCTCAACCTCAGCCTCTGCCCGCTCAGTGATGGGGCGTCGAATGAGCGACGGAGAGAGCTTGGGTCCTCCCGGGGCTTTTTGAGGTCTGCGGGTCTCGCGAGTCCCGAAGGTCGTCTAGATGCAATTTTTCAAAACGTGGTCTGACCACTAAAAAGGGGCTTATCGCTCGGCTTTTGTTTGTGTTTACTGGAGGAGCGTATGTCGCTGAAAACAGCGGGAATTCGAGAGTTTGCGAGGATGATTGGTCGCTCGCATTCTTGGGTGGTCTCGCAGTGCCAGCGCAACATCATTCCAAAAACCACTGACGGAAAGATTCCGGTCGATGATGCGCTGAAAATTGTTGCTCAACTGGACGAAGAAAAGTCCCGTGAAAAAGAAGAACGAGAAAGGGAAGCTTCAGAAGCCGAAGGCCTTTTGTCATTTGATGAAGCTCGCGCGAAGAAGGAAACGTACCTCGCTGAGATCAAGGAGATGGAGGCGAAGGTTATGCGCGGCGAGTTCGTTGCCGTGGCCGACGTGAAAGCGGATGCCCGTGCAACGGCTGAAAGGCTTCGCTCTTTTTGCCTTGCCGCTCCTTCTCGCTTTGCGGGCCTGCTCGAGCACAGAAGCCAGCGTGACGTTGAGGCCGTTTTGGAGCAGATGTTCAACGAACTTCTTGAGAAGATTCACGGCGGCCAATTCTCTGCCGACGAAGAGGTGAAAGATGGGGATTTGGAGTGACGAGTTTGCTCGGATCTGCCGACCTATCTCACGTCTGACGGGTAGCGAATGGGCGGATGAGTTCCGCGTCGTACCGCCGGGCACGTCGCCTGAGCCGGGCAAGTGGCGCACCAGTAGAACTCCATACCTGAAAGAGCCGATGGATGCTGCGACTGATCGCGAGACCGAAAAGGTTGTTTTAATGTTCAGTTCTCAGCTCGGCAAGTCGGAAGCCCTTCTGGGCATCATGGGCTACTACGCCGACCAAGAACCTTCCCCGCAGCTGATGCTTCAACCAACGGTTGAAATGGCCGAAGCCTTCTCGAAAGAGCGCATCTCACCGATGTTCGCTTACTCGCCAGGACTCAAGGGAAAACTCGAGGAAGGCAAGGACGAGAAGGGGACCTCTCGCAAGTCGTCGACGACGATTCGCATGAAGCACTACCCGGGCGGCTATCTGGCACTAGTCGGTGCCAACTCGCCTGCGGGTTTGGCTTCTCGTCCGATTCGTGTTCTGCTGTGCGACGAAGTTGACCGCTACGGCGTGACGAAGGAAGGCGATCCGATCAAGCTTGCGGTACAGCGTACTGCGAACTTTGAAGCCAGTCGAAAGATTGTGCTTGTCTCGACGCCTACCACGACGGAAGAGTCCAAGATCTACGAAGCCTTCAAGGAATCGGATCAACGGTATTTTTACGTCAAGTGTCCGCACTGTGGTCATGAGCATCGTCTCGTGTGGGATTTGGTCAGGTGGGACAAGGACGAGGACGGGAACGCGCTGCCGATGACGGCGGCCATGTACTGTCCTGAGTGCGGCGCGAAGACTCGCGGCCCGTACCGTCCTGACCTGAACATGCTGTCTACTGGTCGATGGATCGCGCATAACCCGGGCCATTCTGTCAAGGGGTATCAGTGCAATGCGCTTTACTCACCTTGGGTCACGCTTCACGGCTTGGTCGAAGAGTGGGTTTCGTGCACTGCTGAAAACAATCGCGAAAAGCTGAGGGAGTTCATCAACTTGAAGCTTGGAGAACCTTTCACAGCGATCAATCCCGATGAAGGGGACTTTGACCAGCTGCTAGACCGACGCGAGGAGTATCCGACCGAGCACTTGCCGGAAGGAGTCCTCATGCTTACTGCCGGCGTTGACGTTCAGCGCAATCGCCTCGAGTGCTCCATCTACGGGTGGGGCCGCGATCGCGAGTGCTGGGGGATTTGTCATCGAGTGCTCTACGGCTTGCCCGATGACCCCAAGACGTGGGAAATGCTCGACGGCGTGCTCGAGACTGAGTACAAGCACTCGAGCGGCGTGAAGATGCCTGTCTCTTGTGTCTTTATCGACTCCGGTGACGGTTTGTACACGAACAACGTGTACGCCTACACGCGGTCGAGGGAGCGACAAAGAGTTTTCTCGATCAAGGGGCGAGGCGGCGCGGAATTGCCTTTCGTAGGTAAGCCGAGGCGTGCCGGTACCGAGAAGGCTGTGCTTTTCCCGCTCGGTGTCGATGCCGGCAAGCGCAAGGTGATGGATCGTCTTGACGTGCCCGAAGCGGGTCCGAACTTCGTTCACTTTGATGCGAATGAGGGCGCGGGATTCACGGAAGACTTCTTCAAGCAGCTTACCGCTGAAAAGCAGGAAGTTGTCCGAGACAAGAACGGCTCGAGGCTCGTTTGGGTGAAGCTTCGCCAGCGCAATGAGGCTCTGGACTGCGCGGTCTATGCGACTGCCGCGATGGAAGCGCTGAATCCGAACTTTGAAATGCTCGATAGCTACTACTCTGGTCAGTATCAGCGCGAGCAACAGGCACAGCGCCCGGCACGACGCCGAGGAACGGTGTCTCGTGGGGTTGAATTTTAGGAGCAAGAGATGACGAACCGAAAGCAAGAGGGGATACCTGTCCGCGTTTCACAGCGTCGGCTGTTGGAGACGATGGACGGCATCCACAAGGAAATCGTCGAGGTGGCAACCGAACATCACGTTGTTACGTACTGCAGGAAGCGCCTCGACGATCTAATTAAAGACTATGAAGCATGCGCGGAGATGCTTATTGCATCATACGGCGGAGAAGGGAAGTCAATGTGAGTTGCTTTCTTCTTCATCGATCCTTTCGAGTTCTTTTTCGATCTCAAGGAGCGCGGCTTTTAGCTTTCGAGTGTTGAATGCGATGGTACGTTCAAACGCCTTGGGATGGCCTTCGGAATTCTTTGGGACGGGATCCAGGGTAATTTTGGGTGCCATCAGCTTCAGGAAAAGTAGAGCCTCCTCGCGATTCTTTGCGCTCATATATCACCTTTTAGTGTGGTTAGTGGAATGCCGATTTGGGTTTCCGGCTGAACAATGATCGCACTGAAAGGTGACTTTCACAAAATGCCCTCGGCGCTTCGGCTCCGGGGGCTTTCTTTTTTAGGAGGCCGCATGGCTTGGATCACGCTTGAAGAAGCGAAGAAGAATCTCCAGCTCTGGCTTGAGGCTTCTCAGGCTGTTGCCGCCGGTCAGTCGTACACGATCGGCACTCGGTCGCTGACTAGAGCAAGTCTTCGCCAGATCATGGACATGATCGCGTACTGGCGAAAGGAAGTTGCGGCGCTTGAGGCCGCGGGCAGAAGCCGCGTCTATCGCGGCGTGCCTCGTGACCTGTAGGAGATGACGCGATGAATCTTTTAGATAAGGCCATCGGCGCAATCGCGCCAGGCTGGGCGCTGAGTCGAGTCGCTTCTCGTCAGAGGATGATGCTTCTGAATAGCGGCTACTCGCACGGTGGCGCAAGCTACGCAAAGAAGTCGATGATTGGCTGGCGTAGCGGTACGACAGACGCGGACGAAGACATCGTAGACAACATCGAGACTCTGCGAGAACGCTCGCGCATGCTCTTCATGACGGCTCCGATTGCAACCGGGGCTTTGAAGACGATCCGAACGAACGTCGTTGGTTCCGGCTTGAGCCTGAATGCGCAGGTTGATGCGCACTTCCTCGGACTTTCTGATGAAGAGGCTCGAGAGTGGGAAGCCAACACCGAGCGCGAGTGGCGCTTGTGGGCTGAGTCGGTAGCGTGTGACGCGGAACGTCGCCAGAACTTCTACCAGCTTCAGTCGCTTGTCGTTCTCTCGACGCTCATGAGCGGCGATTGCTTCGTTGTGATGCCCATGATTCGCCGCGCAGGCTCGATCTACGACATGCGCGTCGGGATTATTGAAGCAGACCGAGTTTGCAATCCGCTCAGTGAAAGCCTGGTCGGCAAAAACGTACTTGGAGGCGTTGAGGTTGGCAAGTACGGCGATGCCGTGGCGGTCTATGTGGCGAACAAGCACCCTCGGGCGATTCCTAGAGCGCTTGAAGCCGCTAGGGTCAAGTGGACGCGAGTGCCGATTTTTGGTGAGCGCACCGGACGACGCAATGTGCTTCACGTGATGACTGATGTAGAGCGACCGGCACAGCGTCGAGGCGTTCCGATTCTTGCACCGGTCATCGAAGAGCTGAAGCAGTTGAAGCGCTACAGCGATGCCGAGCTGATGGCCGCCGTGGTCAGCGGCATGTTCACGGTTTTCGTGACGACGCCGAATCCGTCAGAGGATGAGCCTTTCGGTGGTGGCGGCCTTCCTGCTATGCAGAGGGTTGATCCTGACCCTCAGGCTTACGAGCTTGGGAATGGCGCAATCGTCCAGTTGGCAGAAGGCGAGAAGGTTGAGATCGCGGACCCGAAGCGTCCGTCCGTCGCTTTTGACGGTTACGTGCAGGCAGTTTGCCGCCACATTGGCGCGGCACTCGAGATCCCGTACGAACTTTTGCTCAAGCACTTCACTTCGAGCTACAGCGCAAGTCGCGCCGCTTTGCTCGAGGCTTGGAAGATGTTCCGCATGCGCCGCGACTGGCTTGTGTCTTCCTTCTGTCAGCCTGTCTACGAAGAGTGGCTGGCAGAGGCCGTCGCCAAGGGTCGCATCAAGGCTCCTGGCTTCTTCTCTGATCCTGCAGTTCGTGCCGCGTGGAGTGGTGCTGAGTGGCACGGCGACGCTCAGGGCCAGCTCGATCCGCTTAAGGAAGCGAATGCCGCAGTTGTCCGCGTGAAGAACGGCTTCAGCACGATCAGTCGTGAAGCCGCTGAGATGACGGGTATGCGCATGGAGTCCATCGTCAGAACGCGAACGCGAGAAGAAGCGCTGCTGAAAGCAGCGGGCTTGAGCACGTCAGGCGGGACGATCGAGGAGAAGGAGGAAAAAGAATGAACCGATTTTGGAACGTAAAAGCCAAGGAGGGCGAGGAAAACGCAAGGCTCGACCTCTTCGGCTACGTAGGCGGGTCGAAGGACGATCCGTGGGACAAGGGCTTTAACGAAGACGAGTTTTTGAAGGATTTTCGCAGCATCCCGACTGATGCGAAGTTGGAAATCTCGATCAACTCCTTCGGTGGTGCTGTCTACACGGGCCTGTCCATCTACTCGCTCTTGAAGGGGCATAAGGGTGAGATCACCTTCCGCGTCGATGGGGCCGCGATGAGTGCGGCCACGATCATCACGAGTGTGCCGGGTGCAAAGGTGATCATGCCTCGCGGCTCGATGATGATGATCCACAAGGTCAGTTCGGTCGCTGTCGGCACTACGGACGATATGCGAAAGGCCGCCGACGACATCGAGAAGCTGGAGGAAAACCTCATCAGCATCTATGTCGAGAAGACGGGCCGCACGGCTGACGAGATCAAGGAAAAAGTTAATGCCACGACTTACTTCACGGCTGAAGAAGCTGTTGAGTTTGGCCTGGCTGATGAGGTCGACGATACGGCAACGGTTCAAAACTCTGCCGCCGACGGCTTTGTCAACTTGAACGGCCTGAAGGCTGAGGCGAAGTACTTCGTCGGCATGCCGAAGGCTTTTATCAAAGCGGAGCATAAAGCGTCCGCAGTTCAGAAGGAGGTCCGTATGGATCTTGATTCTTTGAAGGCGGACTATCCCGACCTCGTCGAGGCTATCCGCAATGAGGCTCGTGCTGAAGGCGCAAAGGCTGAGCGTGACCGCATGAAGGACATCGAAGATTGTGCCCTTCCCGGTTACGAACAGCTGGTTGCCGAAGCCAAGTACGGCGAAAAGACGATGACCGGCGCAGAACTTGCCGTTGCCATTGTCAAGGCCGAAAAGGCAAGCAACAAGCGTGCAGGCGAGGGCATGGTGGAAGACTCCAAGTGCCTTGAAGGCATTGCCGCAGTTGAAGGCAATGTTCACGGCATTGATCTTCCAGGCGAAGTCAATCAGGAGGCGCTTGATCGAATCATCGCCGCCGGTGCTCGCGGTTTCGAAAAGAAGTAAGGAGAGATTTTATGCTCGCACAGGAAAAGTACACGACGACGGCTGACAACCTTTTTGCCGCGTCTCAGATGATGCCGGTAGTCGCCGATGCGATGACGGTGAAGGCTTCGCAGGGCGCTCTCAAGCGTGGTGCCCTTCTCGATGCGACGGGTACGCTCTGCACGGTCGATGCCGGCAAGACCACGATTTCCGAGGTCTATGCCGTTCTCGCTGAGGACGTTGATACGACGGATGGCGCTGTTGAGGCCGCCGTTTATCTCACCGGTGAATTCAACGAAAACGCTCTCAGCTTCAAGCCTGACAACGATGCCCTCGTGAGCGATTTCAAGGCTTCCGCTCGCAAGGTCTGCATCTTCTTCAAGCCGGCCATCTAAGGAGAAATACGCTATGGATATGTTTACTACCCGCACCATGTTGGGCATGATCGAGGCCGGTAAGAAGTCGAATCACACTTGGCTTCGCGATCGCTACTTCGCTTATCGCCCGACGTTCAACACGCAGAAGATTGATTTCGACATCGTTGGCATGGGCGGCCGCAAGATCGCTCCGTTCGTCAACCCGAAGGTCGGCGGCATCGTGCTCGAGCGCGAAGGCTATGCGACGTACAGCTTCGAAGCGCCGGAACTCTCTCCGATGCGCGTCACGACTGCTGAAGACATGCTCAAGCGCCTTCCGGGCGAGACTATCTACTCCGGCAAGTCTCCGAGCGAACGTGCTGCCGAAATTCTCGGCCGCGATCTTTCTGAGCTCGACGACATCATCACGCGTCGCGAAGAAGCCATGTGCGCCGAAGCGCTCTTCACCGGTAAGGTGACTGTAAAGGGCGAGGGCTACGACGAAGTGATCGACTTCTGGGGCAGCATCGGTGAAGGCGAAAAGCCGACGACGACTCTCACGAAGAAGTGGGACGCCACTGATGTAACGGCAAAGGACATTCTTGCCGACCTTCGCACAATCAAGCGCACGATGGTCAAGAACGGCGGCTTTACGCCTCGGGAAATGATCCTCGGATCCAAGGCATACGACGTCGTGATGGAAAAGCTTATTGCCGACCAGGTGCTCGACAATCGTCGTGTCGATCTTGGCTTCGTCAAGCCTCAGGAGTTGCCGAACGGCGTGTCTTACATGGGTCACCTGAATGAGGTTGATCTGGACATTTACTCTTACGACGAGTGGTACATCGACGAAGCCGGCAAGGAGCACCCGATGGTGCCTGAAAAGGCCTGCCTGCTCGCGTCTCCGAACACGAAGACGATGCTCGCTTACGGCGTTGTCGCGCTTGCCGGCGACGAGCAGGTGCGTTTCTACGAAGGTGCTCGCGTGCCTGATTCTTGGGTTCAGCGAGCCAACCCCTCCGGTCGAGTGGTTCAGATCAAGAGCCGTCCGCTCCCTGTCATTCAGCAGGTCAACGGCTTCCACCTGATCAACTGCCTGTCCTAGTCCTAACAAACGGTGAGGGAGGTGGTTCGCCATCTCCCTCTTGGAGGGAAAGATGCAAATCGAAATTCTTCAGAGCGTTTTGTACGAGCGCACGCGATACGCCACCGGCGAGATCGTTGACGCAGACGATGCGATGGCCGATGCACTTGTTGGTGCTGGCCTTGCCCGCGCCTGCGGTGTTGTCGAAACAGCTAAGCCAACTCCGCCGTCGGTCAAGCAGAAGAAGGCTGCTGCCACAAGGAAGCCCAAGCGCTCCGGCATTGATGCGGCCTTCGCCGACATGTCGGAGGTGTCCGATGGCGATTGACTACAAGAAGCAGTTCAAGGCAGACGTCTCAAAGACGTTTCTTGATCCGCGCATCTTCGCGGAGTGGCACGAGATACAAGGTCGTCGCATTGTCGCCTTGCTTGATGTGATTCAGACGCAGGATGACGACGGCTACCGAATCGGCGTATTCGTCAACAGGCTGAAGGTGTATGTACGAACTGAAGACATGGACCCTGCTCCTGTCGAAGACGAGCTGATCGTCATTGACGGCAACGAGTATTACGTTCGGTCTGTTTCTGATGAAGACGGCGTACTTGTGATGCTTTGTCAGAAGGCGAGTCAATGAGCGTCTTGATTTCTTTGGACGGCAGCAGCGGCACAGCGCTGAATGACGCGAAGGTTTTGCTTCGAAACGTCGAGGGTGGATTGGAGAAGGCGGTAATGCGCTCGATCAATCGGTCTTTGACTTCAGGAAAGACTGCGTTGACGAAAGGCATTCGCAAGACCTACACGGTCAATCGCGAAGCCCTCAGCGACGCAATCAGCGTAACCCGTGCCTCAATGAGCCGCCTTGAAGGTAGCGTCAACGCGAAGGGTAAACCGCTGTCCGCTCGGCATTTTGCGCACGATCCGGAAGGAAAGAGCACGACAGGTGCCGATCGGAAGAAGATTCGTGTTGCGATCTACAAAGGTCATGGTGGCGCTTTCAAGACTGGTTTTGCCTGGGATGGTGGATGGGGCACCGGGAAGCATGCGATCTACATGCGAACAGGCGAGAAGATCCACGCGTCAAAGGGACGTCATTCGGGCAAGAAGTACAAGGTCGAAAAGGTCCAGAAGGTTTCCGGTCCGTCGGTCCCCCAGATGGGCGGAAACGAGGGCGTCAGTGAAAGCGTTCAGAAGCGCGTTCAGGAGATTTTCGAGAAGCGTTTGACTCACGAGACTGAGTTTCTGCTCAAAAAATAGGAGGCCTGAATGGTCGAAAACGAGCTTTGCAGAGCTCTTCGAGGTTTGATCGGTGAGGCGGTAAAAGATCTGCTTTTGCCGACCGAGTCGAAGGATCTGAGAGAGCCGAAGATAGTCAACAACTACCTGCCGCCGAAGCGCGCAGGCAAGTCAGATGATTTTCCGTTCGTGTTGGTCCGTGCCGAGAACGGCTCCAGCAATCAGGACATCACGTCCGTGACGGTTGTCGTTGTTGTCGGCGCGTACTGCCCTAACGGCGTCGATTCGGCGCGTGAAGGCCATGAGCACTGCCTCAACGTGATGGAGCGCATCCGTCTGAAGCTGATGAGCCTTCCCGGTCTGATTCTCGACGAGCGCTATCAGCTTAGAGGCGATGTGACTTGGTCGCTTCCTGCCGAGCAGCCTTTCCCTTACTACCAGTTGGACATGGAGACTCATTGGACGTTCCGCTCGCCCGTACAGGTAAGCGGCGTGGAGGGCTATTGATGGCTAGAAAAACGAAGGTGCAGATCCCGATGATTTACGTCGGTCCAGACCTGCCCGGTGGTGTGCTGAAGCGATACACGGTTTTTCGCGGAGGCTATCCGCCGCATATTCAGGAACTCAGAGATAAGAGCCCGTCGCTGTGCGGGCTTTTTGTTTGTCTGGGCGAGTTGGCCGCTGCGCGTCAACGCGTTCAGAAGCAGGGTGACCTGATGAATACACTTTCCAAGCAAATTTTGAAGGAGATCTGACGATGGCCTATAAGCATGGTGTTATCGTTTCTGAAGTGCCGACTACGGTGCTTCCTCCGGTCGAGGTGTCCGCGGCCATCCCGATCGTTTTTGGCACGGCTCCTGTCAACATGACGGATCCGACCTGCGTGAATAAGCCGGTTCTGGCGTATTCCTACGACGAAGCTGTGGCCGCACTCGGTTATGTTCCGCCGGCTGAGCAGGGTGGCGTCAAGAAGCACGCTTTCACGCTCTGCGAAGCGATCAAGTCGCAGTTTGCGCTTTTTGCCGTCTCGCCGATCATTCTTGTGAATGTGCTCGATCCGAAGACGCATAAGACCGCAGCTACGACGCAGACCGTTACGCTTGACGCTAAGACCGGGCAGGCTGTGGTCGCTGAAGCGGGCATTCTCCCCGACTCTGTGACGATTACTCCGTCGAGCGCTTCTGCTTACGTCAAGGATACGGACTATGTCTTGTCTTTCGACGGCGACGGCAACCTTGTCGTAGCTTCTCTTACCGAGCCTGGCGGCACCTTCAAGTGCACGACCGGAGAGGCTCTTACCTTCGCCGCGCAGAAGCTTGATCCTACCGCCGTTAAAGAAGACGCGATTGTCGGCGGTGTTGACGTCTCCGGCAACAAGAGCGGCCTCGAGCTTGTCGACGAGTGCTTCCCGCGCTTTGGCATTGTGCCGGGCACGATTGTTGCGCCGGGGTTCTCCAGCAAGCCCGAGGTGGCAGCCGTGATGGCCGCCAAGGCAACGAGCATCAACGACTACTTCCGTGCCATCTGTCTGATCGACATTCCGACCGACAAGGTTAAGGCTTACACGGATGTTGCGAAGTGGAAGACCGACAACAACATCACCGATCGCATGCAGGTCGCTTGTTGGCCCATGGTCTCTCTTGATGGCACGGTCTACAACATGAGCTCTCAGCTCATGGCGCTTCTCGCAAAGGTTGACGCTGAAAACGACGATACGCCGTATGTTTCTCCGTCCAACAAGGGCTTCAAGATGACCGCGGCTGTTCTCGAAGACAGCACGGAAGTTTGGCTCGGTCCGGACAACGGCGAATACCTGAACGGTCAGGGTGTTGTGACCGCTCTCAACTTCATGGGCGGTTGGAAGTGTTGGGGCAACCGAACCGCGGCCTATCCGGCGACAACGGACGTGAAGGACTCCTTCATCTGCATCCGTCGAATGTTCAACTGGATTGGCAATACGCTGACGCAGACGTTCTGGCAGAAGCTTGATGCACCTGCCAACCGTCGACTGATCGACACGGTCATCCTGTCCGCGAATGTCTGGCTCAACGGCCTAGCCGCGCGTCAGTACATCCTCGGTGGTCGAGTCGAGTTCCTCGAGTCAGAGAACCCGGTTACGAGCATGATGGACGGGAAGTTCTGCTTCCACGTCTATGTGACGCCGCCGTCTCCGGCACGTGAAATTGACTTCGTGCTCGAGTACGACGTGAACAACCTGACCACGCTTTACAACTAATGAGGTGAAATATGGCTGGAACGAATAATGTGCCTGAGCGCCTCGTCGCCTTCCGCGTGTACAGCGAAGGAAACGACTGCCTCGGGACTGCTACCGTGACGCTGCCGAACGTTGAACCGATGACTGATACGGTTAGCGGCGCAGGTATTGCCGGCGAGATCGATACGCCGATCATGGGGCATTTCGGCTCTATGACGGTATCCCTTCAGTGGCGAACGATTGAGCCGAATGCTGTGAAGCTTGCGGCGTTCAAGTCTCATACGCTTGACATCCGCGGTTCGCAGCAGGTCTACGAAGCTGCGAGCGGCAAGTACAAGACCGTGCCTGCTCGACTTGCGCTCAAGGCTCTGCCGAAGTCGATCAACCTCGGCTCCTTTGAGACGGGCTCGACGACCGACAGCGAAACAGAACTTGAGGTCTCCTATCTCAATCTCTACCTTGACGGGAAGAGCGTTATGGAGATCGACAAGTTCAACTATGTCTGCAAGATCGGCGACGAGGACATGCTCGAAACTGTCCGCAAGGATCTTGGCCTCGCGTAATTAAGCACTGCCGGGAGGGTTCGCTCTTCCGGCTTTTTTCTTTAAGGGTTTGATATGAAGATCGCTTTGACTAAGCCGTACAACTTCGAGGGCAAGGAGTACACCGAGCTCGAGATTGATTTCGAAAGCCTGACGGGTCGCCAGGTGTCCCAGGCGAAGCGGGAATTTATTCGCTCCGGCAATTTTGCAGGCGGCAACATCATGCAGGCCGACATGGACTTCTGCGTCTATCTGGCGGCCAAGGCCATTGATCAGCCGATTGAGTTTATGGAAGGCCTGCCCGCCAAGGACTACCTAACGGTTTCTACAC
>ENA-ORTF01001732-ORTF01001732.1-human-gut-metagenome-genome-assembly--contig:-NODE-1732-length-24342-cov-5.604192_pt1 | contig 24342 bp, 15 predicted proteins | sample MGYA00241908_ERZ509180 | MGnify/ENA primary metagenome ERZ509180 (study PRJEB26280, sample SAMEA2338814) | human gut metagenome | biome: human gut; feature: human-associated habitat; material: faeces... | reverse complement strand
TGCCGATTATGTAAAGAACATGATCACTGGTGCTGCTCAGATGGACGGAGCTATCCTTGTAGTAGCTGCTACTGATGGTGTTATGGCTCAGACTAAAGAGCACATCTTATTATCCCGTCAGGTAGGTGTACCTTACATCGTAGTATTCATGAACAAATGTGATATGGTAGACGATGAAGAGTTACTTGAGTTAGTAGACATGGAAATCCGTGAATTATTAAACGAGTACGAATTCCCAGGAGATGACACTCCAATCATCCAGGGTTCCGCTCTTATGGCTCTTGAAGATCCTAACGGAGAATGGGGAGATAAGATCATGGAACTTATGGACGCTGTTGATACATGGATTCCAAACCCAGAACGTGACACAGATAAGCCTTTCTTAATGCCTATCGAGGATATCTTCTCTATCACAGGTCGTGGTACTGTTGCAACTGGTAGAGTAGAGCGTGGTGTATTACACGTATCTGATGAAGTAGAAATCGTTGGTATCACAGACGAAACACGTAAAGTTGTTGTAACTGGTGTTGAAATGTTCCGTAAATTACTTGACGAAGCTCAGGCTGGTGACAACATCGGAGCTCTTCTCCGTGGTGTTCAGAGAGACGAAATCCAGCGTGGACAGGTATTAGCTCAGCCAGGTAGCGTAACATGCCATCATAAGTTCACAGCTCAGGTTTACGTTTTAACAAAAGATGAAGGTGGACGTCATACTCCTTTCTTCAACAACTACAGACCTCAGTTCTACTTCCGTACAACTGACGTAACAGGTGTTATCACTCTTCCAGAAGGAACAGAGATGTGCATGCCTGGTGATAACGTAGAAATGACAATCGACATGATCCATCCAGTAGCTATGGAGCAGGGTCTTACATTCGCTATTCGTGAAGGTGGACGTACTGTAGGATCAGGACGTGTTGCTTCTATCATCGAGTAATCACGAACTTATATAATTGTAACTGAATAATACTAGATTTTATATATATCGTACCGCAAGGTACTTGTGTTCAAGCGTAAGATTCACCCCAGAAACATTAGTTTCTGGGGTTTTTCTGTTGTGTGAAAAAGTTAGGGGATATGTTATATACGAATAAATATAACTTAGAATTAATAAACGCATAGCAAAAGAAAATGAACGGAAATTTTTATGACAGTTACTTTATGATAACAGTTTGATAACAAAAATTGAGAAATTAGTTGACAAAATAGAAATTACTGAATATACTTATACCTACAATTAAGATATTAATAGGATTTGGTTCGATTCCAAACACCATAAAATTAGTAGAAGTATTATCAGAGTGTTTAGTTTCTGGATTAGTGTATGATATGATTAAATATGTCTGTAAGAAAGGAATTGATTCTATGAGAGTACAATGTTTGTTATTATTTGGTCTGGGTGTATGTGATGGTGTGGTGTAATGGTAGCACGATTTATAAAAATATACAAATATCCCAGACCTCCAAAAATTCAGAGCTCGTAAGAGTTCTTTTTTTATATAAAATCATGTTAGATCATAAGTCTTAATGACATTATCTTCCGTCCCTTTTTTAATTACAGTATGACACCCAATTGTGGTTCCCATTGCCCGCAACTTCCACTCTTCCTGAGTAGCGTTCAGTTTATCCAGTTCTTCCTGTCTCTTATTTTCATCTTCAATAGCTAATATCTCAGCTTTTTCTTTCTCATAAACATTTTTAAATTGACACCATTTCTTAAAGAAATCCTGCATCATTGGATTATCGAAGTCTAAAATAATTTTTTGATCCTCTGTTTCAGAAAGTGATAAATTTACAGAATCATCTATGGCAAACAGCAGGGACAGTACATCGCCAACTGTTTCAATATTAAAATCAAGAAAAATGCTGACATTTAAGCCAAGTGCAGCAGCTATTTTTTCTAATTGTTCTGGTTTGGGATTCCGGATTCCCAATTCATATTTTCTTATAGTTCCAACATTGATTCCAGACAGTTCTGCTAATTGAATCTGACTGAATCCACGAAATTCCCGGCAAGCTCGGATTTTTTTTCCTATCATATAGCAATCTCCTTAAAAGTATTTATATATTTGTAAAATTGAATACGTTAATTGTGCTTATAGTTTAACACAAAAGTGAATGAAACAAAAGATACAGATTTATGTCTATAAAAACAGTGCGGATAAAACAAAATATAATTCGCAAAAGATACTTGACAAATTCACAAAAGGCAATTAATATAAGAAATACAAAGAGTCACAAAAGTGACTGGAAAGGAGGGCTATATGAGAACAAATTATATGATGACAGTAGAAGATGTCATGAATGAACTGGGAGTGAAACGTAGCAAAGCATATTCTATTTTAAAACAGCTAAATAATGAACTGGAAAAAGAAGGATATGTAGCAGTTCGTGGAAAGATTCCACGTCCCTATTGGGAAACAAAATTTTATGGATTTTCTCAGAAATCAATGTAAAGGAGAGTGAGCAGATGTCAGTTTATAAAGACAAAGCACAGGGAACCTGGTACACATCTTTCCGATACGTTGACTGGACAGGAAAGAAAAGACAGAAGATGAAAAGAGGGTTCAAAACAAAGAGAGAGGCACTGAATTATGAAAATGAATTTAAAAATTCAGTGGCTGTGGAACCAGATATGCAGATGGCTAAGTTTGTAGATATTTATTTTTCAGATAAGAAGAATGAATTAAAGGCAAATTCCATACGGAACAAGCAGCATATGATTAACAAACATATCATTCCTTATTTTGGAGATAAAAAATTAAATGAAATTACTCCTGCAGATATTATTCAGTGGCAGAAAATTATACAGAAGAATAAGTTCAGCAAAACATACGAGAGAATGATTCAGAATCAGATTAATGCACTATTTAATCATGCACAGAGGATTTACAACCTTAAAGAAAATCCCTGTAAGAAAGTAAAGCGTATGGGAAAGTCTGATGCGGATAAGCTGGATTTCTGGATTAAAGAGGAGTATGACAGATTTATTTCGGGTGTGGACAGAAAAAGTGAAGACTATCTTATGTTTGAAATACTTTTCTGGACAGGAATCCGGGAAGGAGAACTTCTTTCTCTGACAATTGCAGATTTTGATATGACCAATAATTTACTTCATATCAATAAAACCTATCACAGAATAGATGGAAAAGATGTAATCAGTACGCCTAAAACAGATAATTCCGTCAGAACAATTATTATTCCAAATTTTCTTAAAGAAGAAGTTCAGGAATATATCAGTTATCATTATGGATTTCCAGAAAATGAGCGTCTGTTTCCAATAGTGGCAAGGACGCTTCAGAAACGGATGAAAAGATATGAAAAAAAGACAGGAGTAAAGCCAATAAGAGTACATGATTTAAGACACAGTCATGTAGCCTATCTGATTAATCAGGGTGTGGAGCCACTGATTATTAAAGAACGACTGGGACATAAAAATATTCAGATTACATTGAATACATATGGACATCTTTATCCATCACGACAAAAAGAGGTGGCTGCATTATTGGATGAAAAAAATAAAGGTAGGGCTGATCAGCAGGAGATAATGAAAATGAATGATGTTGGAAAAAAAGAAAAAGCCCAGATAAAAAATCCAGGCAGATTCTTCGGTAATCAGCTAAGCAGATATACCAATCTCGCAAATTAAGTATATCACAGATTAAAATTCATAACAATTTGAAATTAGCTGTTTACGGAGAATCTGCCTCTTAGCAAAAGGAGACAGAATTATGAGACTGGAAGAAATTGTGAGGCAGGAGCCTCCACTTAAACTGATAAATATGGAATCAGTGGAAGTAGAAGAGATTAAATGGCTACTCTATCCATTCATTCCTTATGGGAAAGTTACAATTATACAGGGGGACCCGGGAGAGGGAAAGACAACGATGGTGTTGCAGATTATTGCGAAGCTGACCAGAGGAAAACCAATTCTTCCTGCTTCATTTGAAAAGCGGAAAGAACCAGAAAGAGCAGATGCAATCACCGATGAAAATAAAGCAGATATGGAAGTATCTAAAAACAAGCAGTGCTTACAACAGCCAGTAAATGTAATTTATCAGACAGCAGAAGATGGGCTGGGTGATACGATAAAACCACGGTTACTGGCAGCAGGAGCAGACTGCTCAAAGGTATTGGTAATTGACGATCGGGAACAGCCATTGACTATGTTAGACATTCGCTTGGAAGAAGCGATTATCCAGACAAAGGCAAGACTGGTCGTACTTGACCCGATACAGGGATTTCTTGGATCAGATGTAGATATGCACAGAGCAAATGAAATACGTCCGGTTATGAAAAGGGTAGCTGTTCTGGCAGAAAAATATCAGTGTGCGATTATTCTGATTGGGCACATGAACAAAAACAATAATGGAAAATCTTCTTATCGTGGACTAGGTTCCATAGATTTTCAGGCGGCAGCAAGGAGCGTCCTGATTGTTGGCCGGATAAAGGAAAAACCGGAAACAAGGGTAGTCTGTCATGTGAAAAGCTCTCTTGCACCAGAAGGTAAATCAATTGCTTTTCGTTTGGATAAAGACAATGGTTTTGAGTGGATTGGAGAATATGACATCAGTGCAGATGAACTGCTCTGTGGGGATTCCAGAGGACAGAAAAGCCGTCAGGCAAAAGAGTTTCTACAGAAGATATTAACTAATGGTGGTATGACCCAGAGGAAGATTGAGGAAGAGGCCCGGAAGTGCGGAATAAAGCCCAAAACATTGAGAAATGCGAAGCAGGAACTTGGGATTGATGCGGTCAAACGTGGAAATCAATGGTTCTGGATATTGCCAGAATAAGAAAAAAGAAGATGGCAAGATGACCATTTCTTAAGAAGAGGGTATCTTGCCATCTTGAAAGGAGTCAGAATGAAAAATAAGAATGTACAGATACCATATGAACTATTTTTACTGCTTTTGCAGTATCACCTAATGGAATATAGACAGAATGAAGAAAAAATCAGACAGGGTCTGGAAAAGAAGATGAATGCCATGGCAGAAAGAGAAATATACAGCAGATACAAAACTGCACCTACGGAGGAAGAAAGAGAAAAATATCGTCAGGAATATCTGGATAGAAGAGGAATACCAGAAGACTTTCGATGGTAAATATTTTCCCTGATTACCTTATAACAGGAGCGTAACACGCACCTGTACAGAACATTCAAAGAGAAAATCAGCAGATATACAGTCACAGATTACTGGCAGGCTAACAGGCTACTGTATACAAAGTCTATCAAAGAATTACAAAATGCGATTATATTAGCTGGTATAGACGGAAGGGAGCAGATGATAATGAAAGAAGGAATTTTAGCTTACAATCGTGTAAATGACAGATATGGTCTATTATCCTCTGATTTGTGGGTACACACAGGATTTCACTGTGGGAAAAGAATGGAAGTATTTATGGATGGAAAATGGATTCTCAGCAGAATGGAAATGAATCCGAAAAGAGAATGGTATCTGGTAGGAACTCCGTACAGCGGAAATCTGGAGTATCTTCGTGTGAGGATAGAAGAATAAATCAGCGAAGAAATAATACAGACATAAATCAACTAATAGAAGAGGCAGGTATGTTCCAGTTTATCTGGTAAAAAACGGACGTCAGCAGGACGTCTTGCCCCCCGGCAGGGCGCAAAGGCACTTTTGATGGACGGTATGGCTGTCGAAAGTGCTTTTGCGTTACTTTTGACAAAAGTAACAAAACTGCCGTAGCCGGCAGGAAAAGTTTTTAGATTCCAGAATATATTAGAGATACAGACCTGCATTATATCCAATATGAGTTTTTAAGAAAGGAAGTGAGAATGAATGGCAATAAAAAGAACAATCAGCGGAATGGTTGGAGCTGGTTCACTGGCACATAATAGGCGAGAATTTATAGCGGAAAATGTAGATAAGGACAGAGTAGATTTAAACATCTGCTATTGTGATGAAAACATAAAAGATGTTTACCGTCAGCTATTTGATGAAGCAGTAGAGCGTTATAATGTTGGAAAAAGAAAAGACAGGCAGATTACAAATTATTATGAAAAGATACGTCAGGGAAAGCAGGAAAAGTTATTTCATGAAGTAATCTTTCAGATTGGAAACTGTGAAGATATGGCTGTCAGAACCCCGGAAGGGAATCTCGCAGTAAAAGTGTTAGATCAGTATATGCAGGATTTTCAGCAACGAAATCCCAATCTCAGGGTATTTAGCTGCTATCTGCATCAGGATGAAGCAACACCACATCTGCACATAGATTTTGTTCCTTATGTGACAGGCTGGAAGGGAAAAGGAATGGATACAAGAGTTTCACTGAAGCAGGCATTAAAAAGTCAGGGTTTTCAGGGAGGCACAAAACATGCTACAGAGCTTAATCAATGGATTAATCATGAAAAAGAAATTCTTGCCGAGATAGCAAAACAGCATGGAATCGAATGGAAACAAAAAGGCACACAGGAAGAACATCTAGATGTATATAATTTTAAGAAAAAAGAGCGTAAAAAAGAGGTACAGGAATTAGAGCAGGAGAAAGAATATCTGACAACAGAAAACGAAGGATTGATTTTGCAGATTGCCGATGCCAGAGCGGATATTAAAAATCTCAGAGAAGATAAAGAACAGGCCGTCCAGGAGAAAGAATTGGCAGAAAAATATGCGGAAGAAGCAGAGAAAGAATTAGAGAATCTGGCAGAGCAGCGGGCACAATTGCAGCCAATAATAGATAGAGTCAGCAGAGAATTAAAAGAATGCAGAAAGATCGTTCCAGAACTGCCGGAGGCCGGAGCCTTAGAAAGAGCCTCCAATTACCGGGATAAAAAAATAGCACCACTGTTCAATCAGATGAAAGGCATTATTGCCGGACTGGCAGCACAGGTACAGGAACTTAACATCGAAATAGAAAAATGGAAGGAAAAATATAAGAGAGAAAAACAAACCTGCGAAGCCGTGAAAAAAGACTTAAGCAAAGCCAAGCAGAGAAATCAATACTTACAAGAGGAAAAAGAAGATCTGCTGGATATTTCAGAACGATATAGCAGGGCAGTACGGGTTTTTGGAAATAAAACTGTTAAGGAAGCCATACAGAAAGATATTCAGAGAGAAATAGAAATTGAAGAAAAAAACAAAAAGGAGCAGTCATCAGGAAAAAGTATTGTAGAATTACTAAAACAGGAAAAAAGAAAAAGCATGATGGAAAATCAACATCAACGAAGCAGTAGAACGAGATACAGAGGAATGGATATTTAGAACTATGGAAAAACGAATTCATGATAAAACGAATGGACTGAACTATACCTTACAGGGAGATTATTACTTTCTGGAACTAATCATTAAAGAGGAAGAAGCAACTTATGGAAAGTATGGAATACTGAGAAAGAAATATCTGAAAGAATATAAATCGGGATATTATCAATATCTTCTGCTGATCGGAAAGTTAACGGAACATCTGAATCAGGTTGATAAGGAGGCAGGAGAACAGGTAGAAATACTGGTGAAGCAGATGGCAGAAAGGTATGGAGTGACAGAAGAAATGAGAGAAGAGAATTGGATGGAATGGGTGAGGAGGATGAATGGTATCAGAAATAGAGTGGAAGAAATAGTAGAAAAACATGTAGTCTATATATAGAATTTTTTTATATATTCTGGATAATGTAATTCTAGTTTGATTGAAAAAATATTGTTATTAGATAATTAATTTTATATACAATTGACCCCAATAGCTACTTTATTAAATGAAGGTAGCTATTTGGGGCAATTGTATTAATATGATTCTATTCAAATATTTCATAATCAGAAGTATCTGAGAGTTTTGTATCCCAAATAGATTCTTCAATAGTCTGTAGGCATTCATCTATATGTTTTGTAATATCTTGACCCCAGAAATGAATAACAGTGTAGCCAAGAAATAAAAGTTTTTTATCATTTTCATAATCACGATTTCGGTTACGTTCAATTTTTTTTATCCAGTAATCTGGATTTTTCCCCTTTTCAAGACGAAGACGTAGAATATCCCAATCTTTTCCATGAAAGAATTCGCTATCACAAAATATAGCTATTTTATATTTTGTAAGAACTATATCAGGAGATCCAGGTAAAGCTTTATAGTTTTTTCGATAGTGGTATCCTTTGTGCCAAAGAGCTTTGCGTAATCGTAGTTCTATGGAAGTATCCTTACTATGAATTTTACTCATATTTTTTGAAACAATCGCTGAATCTCTTTGCATATAAATTCACTCCTTATTAAGAATATTGTAGTTATTTTATCAAAAAGATTTTTATATAGCAATGTGCTTATTCAAAAAAGAGTAAATCTAACGATATAGTGAGAAAAAACTTGTTGCTTACTTTTATATATGATAGAATACTCTTTACATCAATTTAAATGGAGGAACAGATATGTCGATTTGTTATGACAAATTATGGAAATTGCTGATAGATAAGAAAATGAATCGCACAGAATTAAAAGAAGCATCGGGTATTAGTTTTAATGTATTGGCTCGTTTAGGAAAGAACGAGCCAGTTTCATTCGAATCAATAGAAAAAATATGCTTTACATTAAATTGTAGAATAGAAGATGTTTTAGAGCTACAAAGAGAAAAACAAATAAAAACAGAGGATGGCACATTTAAGACAATAGAGTTGTTTGCTGGTGCAGGAGGTCTAGCTTTGGGAATAGAAAGAGCAGGATTTAAGTCATTAGGATTAATAGAGTTTGATAAGGATGCTGCCGAATCATTGAAGACAAATAGACCAGAGTGGAGAGTTATCCACGATGATATAGCTAATATTTCTTGTTTAAATCTTGAAGAATATTTCGGGATAAAAAAAGGAGAATTAGATTTATTATCAGGAGGGGCACCGTGTCAGGCATTTTCTTATGCAGGTAAACGTTTAGGGTTAGAAGATGCCAGAGGAACTTTGTTTTACCATTATGCAACGTTTCTACAAAAACTTCAGCCAAAAATGTTTTTATTTGAGAATGTAAGAGGGTTGTTATCACACGATAAAGGAAGAACATATGCGACGATAACTAATATTTTTGAACAGGCGGGATATACAATTCAGAAAAAGGTTCTAAATGCATGGGATTTTGGCGTGCCACAAAAAAGAGAAAGATTGATTACAATTGGGATTAGAAATGATTTAGTAGGAAAAATTTCATTTTCTTTTCCGAAAGAACATGATTATAAACCTGTTTTAAGAGATGTTTTGCTTGATTGTCCAGATGGACCAGGAGTCCCATATGGTGAAAATAAAAGAAAGATTTTTGAATTAGTTCCACCAGGAGGATATTGGAGAGACATTGATCCTGAAATTGCAAAAGCATATATGAAAAGTTGTTGGAATATGGAGGGTGGAAGAACTGGAATATTAAGGAGAATGAGCCTAGATGAGCCATCATTAACAGTATTAACTTCACCATCGCAGAAACAAACAGAGAGATGTCATCCATTGGAAGCTAGACCTTTTACAGTGAGAGAAAATGCAAGATGTCAAACCTTTCCAGATAATTGGAAGTTTTGCGGAAGTGTTCAATCACAATATAAGCAGGTAGGAAATGCAGTTCCAGTAAATTTAGCATACGAAATAGGTTTAGAGATACACAAATCATTAGAAGGGATAAAATAATGGCTTGGAATTTAGATTTTATATCAGAAGAAGATTTTAAGAAACACGTTCGAGCAACAATTATGAAGTATGGAGCAAAGTTAGAATCGTATGATTTGAAACGATTCAATAGCAATTTGATTGATCCGATTAAATTGATTTTTGATAAATCAGTATATCGTGCAAGCTGGGAAGAAATTGTGAATAATGAGATTTTCCGACAAAGGGATAAATCTAACAATAATGATATAGGATACTTCCATCAGAACATTTTTTCATATTTTAAAGGATGTGAAGTTCCTCAAGCAGGATGGGATGTTATTTATAAAAATCCAGATGGAATACAAATGCCAGATGGAGACATTGTACATACTTTATATGTAGAGATGAAGAACAAACATAATACAATGAATTCAGCATCTTCTGCAAAAACGTATATAAAAATGCAGGGGCAGATTCTTGAAGATGATGATTGTGCATGTTTACTAGTAGAAGCTATTGCAAAAAAATCACAGAATATTAAGTGGGCGACAAAAGTTGATGGGAAAAATGTGCAACATAGATTGATTCGTCGTGTGAGTATGGATCAGTTTTATGCAATTCTTACCGGTGAAGAAGATGCTTTTTATAAGATGTGTATGGCATTGCCGGAGGTGATTAATTTGGTAGTAAATGAAGAAGGGAATGTTAAAGTACCAAACGATACGGTTATTGATGAATTAAGGAAAATAGCATCACTGTATAGTGAAGCAAATGGAGAAGTATCCATGGCAATGGCTGTATATATGCTCGGATTTAATACATATATGGGATTTGGAGATAAAATTTATGGAGAATTAGGAGAAGATAAGAACGGAATGCTTAAAAGAATCTATGAGTATGCAAAACGAATAAAATAGAATAAAAGTGTGAAAAATAGAAAAGATATAATGTACGAAGGAATAATCATGGATAAAGAAATTAATACTATAAAAAGAATGAAAGAAAATGGTGTATTTAAGAAATATATCGAATACATAGTATTTCCCTATTATAAAAATTTAGTGCCAGGAACAAGAATTAATTTAGAATTTCCAATAACAATATTGGTAGGTAAAAACGGATCAGGAAAGAGTTCAACTTTGCACGCTTTGTATGGTGCCCCACATTGGAAGTCATGTTCAGACTTTTGGTTTTCTACGGAAGTAGATCCTATTAAAGAAACTGGTGGGGAGGGAAAAAATAGATTTTTTTATGGCTATCGAGAAGATAAACAATCAGAGGTTAAAGAAGTAATGAAAACTCGAATGAGAAGGGGGTCTAAGACAAAGGAAGAAGACCCAGATTATTGGGAAACTTCAAGACCGATAAAAAGGGACGGAATGACAGCTCAAACAAGAAATGATCCTGTAAAGAAAAATGTTGTTTACTTAGATTTTAGAGCAGAAGTAAGTGCATTTGATAAGATTTTTCATTTTGCAAAAGGAGATATTTCTGGGAAAAAGGAATTATTAAGGAAACGCTCGAAATATTTGAATAGATTATTTAATGGAGAGGCAATGCGTTTTCCAGGTGTACCAGATGAAAAAGTAGGCAGTGTTAAAGAATTGGATGATAAAATAAAACAAAAAATTAGTTCTATTCTTGGAAAAGAATATGTAAGTATAAAGGTTGCTGAGCATTCTTTGTTTAAAAATCCAGGTACATCAATTTATGTAAAAACAAAACAATCATCTAGATATTCAGAAGCTAATGCAGGAAGTGGAGAAGTTGCTGTAATTCAGTTGGTAAAAAAGATTGAGGAAGCTCAAGAATATAGCCTAATACTTTTAGATGAGCCAGAAGTTTCGATTCATCCTGGAGCACAGGAAAAATTGAAAGAATATTTACTAGATGTGACAAAGAGAAAAAAATTGCAGGTAATTGTATCATCTCATTCACCGATATTAATTAGGGATATGCCGTCAGAAGCGATTAAATTGTATATCACAAATGCACAGGGAAAATTTGAAATAAAAGAAGATGTTGATTATAGAGAAGCCTTTTATGACTTGGAAGATTGCGTATCTGATAAAAAAATTATATTTTGTGAGGATTTTGCAGCGAAAAATATCATGGAGCAAGTATTGAAAAAAATGAATAAAACTCAATATTTTGATGTAGAATTCAATCCAGGTGGTGAAAAAACATTACTCACAAAATATTTACCGACATTTGTTACACATGATTTCTTTAAAGAAAAAGTATTTTTAGTGTTAGATGGAGATATGCAGACAGATTATATTTACAATGCAGATGAATTGACTGTAAAACAAGAAAGAGATGCTTCTTATATGAAAGAATGTGTAAGAAAAGCATACGGAGTAGATATTCAGGCATATGTTGACGGGGGTAATGGTGGAAAACGAGACGATCAAGAAATAAAAGCATATAAAGAGTATCTTAAATATTATGCAGATAGTGTGTTTTATCTACCAAGCAAATCTATACCGGAAAAAATATTATTAGAGTCTCAGTATGTAAAACAACAATATCCCAATATAGTAAATGAAAGTATAAATATTACAAATGATAATGCAAAGAAGATATTCGCAACTATTTCAGAAGCAGATTATGGGAATGAAGAACATATAAATGATCTTATACAAAAGTTTGCATATAAATGGAGTTTGGAAGAAAGTCTAAACAAGAAAAGAATAGAAGAAATTATAAATAAAATTTATAAAAAATAAATATGGAGGTGATAACATTTATGAAGTTCAAAGCAATTGACCTGTTTTGTGGAGCAGGAGGACTATCGACAGGATTGAAAAAAAGCGGATTCAGATTATGCTTAGGGGTAGATATTGATGAAACAGCTTTGAAAACATATAAATACAATTTGAAACGTACTAAAATATTACAGGAAGATATTAAGAAAGTTACCGGAGAAAAGATTACTGAATTAACGGGAATAAAAAGACGTGATAATTTTTTACTTGCTGGATGTCCGCCGTGCCAAGGATTCTCAAGCTTGGGAAAGAGAGACATAAATGATGAAAAGAACAAGTTAGTATATGAATATGTTAGGATAATAAATGAACTGGAGCCGACTTTTATTTTAATGGAAAATGTACCAGGTATGTCAACGGGAATCGGTAAAGAAATTTTCAAAAAGGTAGTTGTGAAGTTAGAAAAAAAATATCATGTAGAATATGATACATTAAATGCTGCAGATTATGGGGTACCTCAAATACGAAAGAGGTTGGTGTTACATGGGATACGCAATGATGTATATAGCAATCTTAGATTGGGTGAAAGTACATTAAAGATATTGCCAATGCCTACACATTCTAAAGAAAAAAAGAAGGGATATAAACAATGGGTTAGTGTTCGAAAAGCTATTTCTGATTTGCCAATTTTAGAGGCTGGGGCTAGTTATAATGATGGAATAATAAAAAATCATAAAGCACGCAATTTATCAAGGACTAATATTGAACGCTTACAAGAAATTAGACTTCATGATGGTAACCGTGAAATGATATCAGAAAATTTACAGCTTCAATGTCATAAAAAAGAAAATGTATCTTATACTGATACATATGGAATTATAAATCCAGATAAACCTGCGCCAACGATTACATCTGGTTGTACAGTCATTTCAAAAGGTCGTTATTGTCATCCGACACAAAACCGTGGATTATCTATACGTGAAGCAGCCAGATTACAATCTTTTGATGATAAATTTGAATTTAAGGGGAATATGGGTGAAATGAGTTTACAAATAGGAAATGCTGTTCCTCCTAAGTTAGCACAAGCAAGTGGTAAGGTTATTATAAGTTTTATGGAGCGGTATGAAAAATTTTTGAAAGAGCAAACAGTGTGATAACACCCTGATAACAAAATCCTCCCAAACCCCATGGAATCAGCAAAAAATTCACATTTTTCATCACAAATCAAACGAAAAATAACCATTTACATCTGGCAATATCCCGTTCTGCTATCGTGAAGGTGGACGTACTGTAGGATCAGGACGTGTTGCTTCTATCATCGAGTAATCACGAACTTATATAATTGTAACTGAATAATACTAGATTTTATATATATCGTACCGCAAGGTACTTGTGTTCAAGCGTAAGATTCACCCCAGAAACATTAGTTTCTGGGGTTTTTCTGTTGTGTGAAAAAGTTAGGGGATATGTTATATACGAATAAATATAACTTAGAATTAATAAACGCATAGCAAAAGAAAATGAACGGAAATTTTTATGACAGTTACTTTATGATAACAGTTTGATAACAAAAATTGAGAAATTAGTTGACAAAATAGAAATTACTGAATATACTTATACCTACAATTAAGATATTAATAGGATTTGGTTCGATTCCAAACACCATAAAATTAGTAGAAGTATTATCAGAGTGTTTAGTTTCTGGATTAGTGTATGATATGATTAAATATGTCTGTAAGAAAGGAATTGATTCTATGAGAGTACAATGTTTGTTATTATTTGGTCTGGGTGTATGTGATGGTGTGGTGTAATGGTAGCACGATTTATAAAAATATACAAATATCCCAGACCTCCAAAAATTCAGAGCTCGTAAGAGTTCTTTTTTTATATAAAATCATGTTAGATCATAAGTCTTAATGACATTATCTTCCGTCCCTTTTTTAATTACAGTATGACACCCAATTGTGGTTCCCATTGCCCGCAACTTCCACTCTTCCTGAGTAGCGTTCAGTTTATCCAGTTCTTCCTGTCTCTTATTTTCATCTTCAATAGCTAATATCTCAGCTTTTTCTTTCTCATAAACATTTTTAAATTGACACCATTTCTTAAAGAAATCCTGCATCATTGGATTATCGAAGTCTAAAATAATTTTTTGATCCTCTGTTTCAGAAAGTGATAAATTTACAGAATCATCTATGGCAAACAGCAGGGACAGTACATCGCCAACTGTTTCAATATTAAAATCAAGAAAAATGCTGACATTTAAGCCAAGTGCAGCAGCTATTTTTTCTAATTGTTCTGGTTTGGGATTCCGGATTCCCAATTCATATTTTCTTATAGTTCCAACATTGATTCCAGACAGTTCTGCTAATTGAATCTGACTGAATCCACGAAATTCCCGGCAAGCTCGGATTTTTTTTCCTATCATATAGCAATCTCCTTAAAAGTATTTATATATTTGTAAAATTGAATACGTTAATTGTGCTTATAGTTTAACACAAAAGTGAATGAAACAAAAGATACAGATTTATGTCTATAAAAACAGTGCGGATAAAACAAAATATAATTCGCAAAAGATACTTGACAAATTCACAAAAGGCAATTAATATAAGAAATACAAAGAGTCACAAAAGTGACTGGAAAGGAGGGCTATATGAGAACAAATTATATGATGACAGTAGAAGATGTCATGAATGAACTGGGAGTGAAACGTAGCAAAGCATATTCTATTTTAAAACAGCTAAATAATGAACTGGAAAAAGAAGGATATGTAGCAGTTCGTGGAAAGATTCCACGTCCCTATTGGGAAACAAAATTTTATGGATTTTCTCAGAAATCAATGTAAAGGAGAGTGAGCAGATGTCAGTTTATAAAGACAAAGCACAGGGAACCTGGTACACATCTTTCCGATACGTTGACTGGACAGGAAAGAAAAGACAGAAGATGAAAAGAGGGTTCAAAACAAAGAGAGAGGCACTGAATTATGAAAATGAATTTAAAAATTCAGTGGCTGTGGAACCAGATATGCAGATGGCTAAGTTTGTAGATATTTATTTTTCAGATAAGAAGAATGAATTAAAGGCAAATTCCATACGGAACAAGCAGCATATGATTAACAAACATATCATTCCTTATTTTGGAGATAAAAAATTAAATGAAATTACTCCTGCAGATATTATTCAGTGGCAGAAAATTATACAGAAGAATAAGTTCAGCAAAACATACGAGAGAATGATTCAGAATCAGATTAATGCACTATTTAATCATGCACAGAGGATTTACAACCTTAAAGAAAATCCCTGTAAGAAAGTAAAGCGTATGGGAAAGTCTGATGCGGATAAGCTGGATTTCTGGATTAAAGAGGAGTATGACAGATTTATTTCGGGTGTGGACAGAAAAAGTGAAGACTATCTTATGTTTGAAATACTTTTCTGGACAGGAATCCGGGAAGGAGAACTTCTTTCTCTGACAATTGCAGATTTTGATATGACCAATAATTTACTTCATATCAATAAAACCTATCACAGAATAGATGGAAAAGATGTAATCAGTACGCCTAAAACAGATAATTCCGTCAGAACAATTATTATTCCAAATTTTCTTAAAGAAGAAGTTCAGGAATATATCAGTTATCATTATGGATTTCCAGAAAATGAGCGTCTGTTTCCAATAGTGGCAAGGACGCTTCAGAAACGGATGAAAAGATATGAAAAAAAGACAGGAGTAAAGCCAATAAGAGTACATGATTTAAGACACAGTCATGTAGCCTATCTGATTAATCAGGGTGTGGAGCCACTGATTATTAAAGAACGACTGGGACATAAAAATATTCAGATTACATTGAATACATATGGACATCTTTATCCATCACGACAAAAAGAGGTGGCTGCATTATTGGATGAAAAAAATAAAGGTAGGGCTGATCAGCAGGAGATAATGAAAATGAATGATGTTGGAAAAAAAGAAAAAGCCCAGATAAAAAATCCAGGCAGATTCTTCGGTAATCAGCTAAGCAGATATACCAATCTCGCAAATTAAGTATATCACAGATTAAAATTCATAACAATTTGAAATTAGCTGTTTACGGAGAATCTGCCTCTTAGCAAAAGGAGACAGAATTATGAGACTGGAAGAAATTGTGAGGCAGGAGCCTCCACTTAAACTGATAAATATGGAATCAGTGGAAGTAGAAGAGATTAAATGGCTACTCTATCCATTCATTCCTTATGGGAAAGTTACAATTATACAGGGGGACCCGGGAGAGGGAAAGACAACGATGGTGTTGCAGATTATTGCGAAGCTGACCAGAGGAAAACCAATTCTTCCTGCTTCATTTGAAAAGCGGAAAGAACCAGAAAGAGCAGATGCAATCACCGATGAAAATAAAGCAGATATGGAAGTATCTAAAAACAAGCAGTGCTTACAACAGCCAGTAAATGTAATTTATCAGACAGCAGAAGATGGGCTGGGTGATACGATAAAACCACGGTTACTGGCAGCAGGAGCAGACTGCTCAAAGGTATTGGTAATTGACGATCGGGAACAGCCATTGACTATGTTAGACATTCGCTTGGAAGAAGCGATTATCCAGACAAAGGCAAGACTGGTCGTACTTGACCCGATACAGGGATTTCTTGGATCAGATGTAGATATGCACAGAGCAAATGAAATACGTCCGGTTATGAAAAGGGTAGCTGTTCTGGCAGAAAAATATCAGTGTGCGATTATTCTGATTGGGCACATGAACAAAAACAATAATGGAAAATCTTCTTATCGTGGACTAGGTTCCATAGATTTTCAGGCGGCAGCAAGGAGCGTCCTGATTGTTGGCCGGATAAAGGAAAAACCGGAAACAAGGGTAGTCTGTCATGTGAAAAGCTCTCTTGCACCAGAAGGTAAATCAATTGCTTTTCGTTTGGATAAAGACAATGGTTTTGAGTGGATTGGAGAATATGACATCAGTGCAGATGAACTGCTCTGTGGGGATTCCAGAGGACAGAAAAGCCGTCAGGCAAAAGAGTTTCTACAGAAGATATTAACTAATGGTGGTATGACCCAGAGGAAGATTGAGGAAGAGGCCCGGAAGTGCGGAATAAAGCCCAAAACATTGAGAAATGCGAAGCAGGAACTTGGGATTGATGCGGTCAAACGTGGAAATCAATGGTTCTGGATATTGCCAGAATAAGAAAAAAGAAGATGGCAAGATGACCATTTCTTAAGAAGAGGGTATCTTGCCATCTTGAAAGGAGTCAGAATGAAAAATAAGAATGTACAGATACCATATGAACTATTTTTACTGCTTTTGCAGTATCACCTAATGGAATATAGACAGAATGAAGAAAAAATCAGACAGGGTCTGGAAAAGAAGATGAATGCCATGGCAGAAAGAGAAATATACAGCAGATACAAAACTGCACCTACGGAGGAAGAAAGAGAAAAATATCGTCAGGAATATCTGGATAGAAGAGGAATACCAGAAGACTTTCGATGGTAAATATTTTCCCTGATTACCTTATAACAGGAGCGTAACACGCACCTGTACAGAACATTCAAAGAGAAAATCAGCAGATATACAGTCACAGATTACTGGCAGGCTAACAGGCTACTGTATACAAAGTCTATCAAAGAATTACAAAATGCGATTATATTAGCTGGTATAGACGGAAGGGAGCAGATGATAATGAAAGAAGGAATTTTAGCTTACAATCGTGTAAATGACAGATATGGTCTATTATCCTCTGATTTGTGGGTACACACAGGATTTCACTGTGGGAAAAGAATGGAAGTATTTATGGATGGAAAATGGATTCTCAGCAGAATGGAAATGAATCCGAAAAGAGAATGGTATCTGGTAGGAACTCCGTACAGCGGAAATCTGGAGTATCTTCGTGTGAGGATAGAAGAATAAATCAGCGAAGAAATAATACAGACATAAATCAACTAATAGAAGAGGCAGGTATGTTCCAGTTTATCTGGTAAAAAACGGACGTCAGCAGGACGTCTTGCCCCCCGGCAGGGCGCAAAGGCACTTTTGATGGACGGTATGGCTGTCGAAAGTGCTTTTGCGTTACTTTTGACAAAAGTAACAAAACTGCCGTAGCCGGCAGGAAAAGTTTTTAGATTCCAGAATATATTAGAGATACAGACCTGCATTATATCCAATATGAGTTTTTAAGAAAGGAAGTGAGAATGAATGGCAATAAAAAGAACAATCAGCGGAATGGTTGGAGCTGGTTCACTGGCACATAATAGGCGAGAATTTATAGCGGAAAATGTAGATAAGGACAGAGTAGATTTAAACATCTGCTATTGTGATGAAAACATAAAAGATGTTTACCGTCAGCTATTTGATGAAGCAGTAGAGCGTTATAATGTTGGAAAAAGAAAAGACAGGCAGATTACAAATTATTATGAAAAGATACGTCAGGGAAAGCAGGAAAAGTTATTTCATGAAGTAATCTTTCAGATTGGAAACTGTGAAGATATGGCTGTCAGAACCCCGGAAGGGAATCTCGCAGTAAAAGTGTTAGATCAGTATATGCAGGATTTTCAGCAACGAAATCCCAATCTCAGGGTATTTAGCTGCTATCTGCATCAGGATGAAGCAACACCACATCTGCACATAGATTTTGTTCCTTATGTGACAGGCTGGAAGGGAAAAGGAATGGATACAAGAGTTTCACTGAAGCAGGCATTAAAAAGTCAGGGTTTTCAGGGAGGCACAAAACATGCTACAGAGCTTAATCAATGGATTAATCATGAAAAAGAAATTCTTGCCGAGATAGCAAAACAGCATGGAATCGAATGGAAACAAAAAGGCACACAGGAAGAACATCTAGATGTATATAATTTTAAGAAAAAAGAGCGTAAAAAAGAGGTACAGGAATTAGAGCAGGAGAAAGAATATCTGACAACAGAAAACGAAGGATTGATTTTGCAGATTGCCGATGCCAGAGCGGATATTAAAAATCTCAGAGAAGATAAAGAACAGGCCGTCCAGGAGAAAGAATTGGCAGAAAAATATGCGGAAGAAGCAGAGAAAGAATTAGAGAATCTGGCAGAGCAGCGGGCACAATTGCAGCCAATAATAGATAGAGTCAGCAGAGAATTAAAAGAATGCAGAAAGATCGTTCCAGAACTGCCGGAGGCCGGAGCCTTAGAAAGAGCCTCCAATTACCGGGATAAAAAAATAGCACCACTGTTCAATCAGATGAAAGGCATTATTGCCGGACTGGCAGCACAGGTACAGGAACTTAACATCGAAATAGAAAAATGGAAGGAAAAATATAAGAGAGAAAAACAAACCTGCGAAGCCGTGAAAAAAGACTTAAGCAAAGCCAAGCAGAGAAATCAATACTTACAAGAGGAAAAAGAAGATCTGCTGGATATTTCAGAACGATATAGCAGGGCAGTACGGGTTTTTGGAAATAAAACTGTTAAGGAAGCCATACAGAAAGATATTCAGAGAGAAATAGAAATTGAAGAAAAAAACAAAAAGGAGCAGTCATCAGGAAAAAGTATTGTAGAATTACTAAAACAGGAAAAAAGAAAAAGCATGATGGAAAATCAACATCAACGAAGCAGTAGAACGAGATACAGAGGAATGGATATTTAGAACTATGGAAAAACGAATTCATGATAAAACGAATGGACTGAACTATACCTTACAGGGAGATTATTACTTTCTGGAACTAATCATTAAAGAGGAAGAAGCAACTTATGGAAAGTATGGAATACTGAGAAAGAAATATCTGAAAGAATATAAATCGGGATATTATCAATATCTTCTGCTGATCGGAAAGTTAACGGAACATCTGAATCAGGTTGATAAGGAGGCAGGAGAACAGGTAGAAATACTGGTGAAGCAGATGGCAGAAAGGTATGGAGTGACAGAAGAAATGAGAGAAGAGAATTGGATGGAATGGGTGAGGAGGATGAATGGTATCAGAAATAGAGTGGAAGAAATAGTAGAAAAACATGTAGTCTATATATAGAATTTTTTTATATATTCTGGATAATGTAATTCTAGTTTGATTGAAAAAATATTGTTATTAGATAATTAATTTTATATACAATTGACCCCAATAGCTACTTTATTAAATGAAGGTAGCTATTTGGGGCAATTGTATTAATATGATTCTATTCAAATATTTCATAATCAGAAGTATCTGAGAGTTTTGTATCCCAAATAGATTCTTCAATAGTCTGTAGGCATTCATCTATATGTTTTGTAATATCTTGACCCCAGAAATGAATAACAGTGTAGCCAAGAAATAAAAGTTTTTTATCATTTTCATAATCACGATTTCGGTTACGTTCAATTTTTTTTATCCAGTAATCTGGATTTTTCCCCTTTTCAAGACGAAGACGTAGAATATCCCAATCTTTTCCATGAAAGAATTCGCTATCACAAAATATAGCTATTTTATATTTTGTAAGAACTATATCAGGAGATCCAGGTAAAGCTTTATAGTTTTTTCGATAGTGGTATCCTTTGTGCCAAAGAGCTTTGCGTAATCGTAGTTCTATGGAAGTATCCTTACTATGAATTTTACTCATATTTTTTGAAACAATCGCTGAATCTCTTTGCATATAAATTCACTCCTTATTAAGAATATTGTAGTTATTTTATCAAAAAGATTTTTATATAGCAATGTGCTTATTCAAAAAAGAGTAAATCTAACGATATAGTGAGAAAAAACTTGTTGCTTACTTTTATATATGATAGAATACTCTTTACATCAATTTAAATGGAGGAACAGATATGTCGATTTGTTATGACAAATTATGGAAATTGCTGATAGATAAGAAAATGAATCGCACAGAATTAAAAGAAGCATCGGGTATTAGTTTTAATGTATTGGCTCGTTTAGGAAAGAACGAGCCAGTTTCATTCGAATCAATAGAAAAAATATGCTTTACATTAAATTGTAGAATAGAAGATGTTTTAGAGCTACAAAGAGAAAAACAAATAAAAACAGAGGATGGCACATTTAAGACAATAGAGTTGTTTGCTGGTGCAGGAGGTCTAGCTTTGGGAATAGAAAGAGCAGGATTTAAGTCATTAGGATTAATAGAGTTTGATAAGGATGCTGCCGAATCATTGAAGACAAATAGACCAGAGTGGAGAGTTATCCACGATGATATAGCTAATATTTCTTGTTTAAATCTTGAAGAATATTTCGGGATAAAAAAAGGAGAATTAGATTTATTATCAGGAGGGGCACCGTGTCAGGCATTTTCTTATGCAGGTAAACGTTTAGGGTTAGAAGATGCCAGAGGAACTTTGTTTTACCATTATGCAACGTTTCTACAAAAACTTCAGCCAAAAATGTTTTTATTTGAGAATGTAAGAGGGTTGTTATCACACGATAAAGGAAGAACATATGCGACGATAACTAATATTTTTGAACAGGCGGGATATACAATTCAGAAAAAGGTTCTAAATGCATGGGATTTTGGCGTGCCACAAAAAAGAGAAAGATTGATTACAATTGGGATTAGAAATGATTTAGTAGGAAAAATTTCATTTTCTTTTCCGAAAGAACATGATTATAAACCTGTTTTAAGAGATGTTTTGCTTGATTGTCCAGATGGACCAGGAGTCCCATATGGTGAAAATAAAAGAAAGATTTTTGAATTAGTTCCACCAGGAGGATATTGGAGAGACATTGATCCTGAAATTGCAAAAGCATATATGAAAAGTTGTTGGAATATGGAGGGTGGAAGAACTGGAATATTAAGGAGAATGAGCCTAGATGAGCCATCATTAACAGTATTAACTTCACCATCGCAGAAACAAACAGAGAGATGTCATCCATTGGAAGCTAGACCTTTTACAGTGAGAGAAAATGCAAGATGTCAAACCTTTCCAGATAATTGGAAGTTTTGCGGAAGTGTTCAATCACAATATAAGCAGGTAGGAAATGCAGTTCCAGTAAATTTAGCATACGAAATAGGTTTAGAGATACACAAATCATTAGAAGGGATAAAATAATGGCTTGGAATTTAGATTTTATATCAGAAGAAGATTTTAAGAAACACGTTCGAGCAACAATTATGAAGTATGGAGCAAAGTTAGAATCGTATGATTTGAAACGATTCAATAGCAATTTGATTGATCCGATTAAATTGATTTTTGATAAATCAGTATATCGTGCAAGCTGGGAAGAAATTGTGAATAATGAGATTTTCCGACAAAGGGATAAATCTAACAATAATGATATAGGATACTTCCATCAGAACATTTTTTCATATTTTAAAGGATGTGAAGTTCCTCAAGCAGGATGGGATGTTATTTATAAAAATCCAGATGGAATACAAATGCCAGATGGAGACATTGTACATACTTTATATGTAGAGATGAAGAACAAACATAATACAATGAATTCAGCATCTTCTGCAAAAACGTATATAAAAATGCAGGGGCAGATTCTTGAAGATGATGATTGTGCATGTTTACTAGTAGAAGCTATTGCAAAAAAATCACAGAATATTAAGTGGGCGACAAAAGTTGATGGGAAAAATGTGCAACATAGATTGATTCGTCGTGTGAGTATGGATCAGTTTTATGCAATTCTTACCGGTGAAGAAGATGCTTTTTATAAGATGTGTATGGCATTGCCGGAGGTGATTAATTTGGTAGTAAATGAAGAAGGGAATGTTAAAGTACCAAACGATACGGTTATTGATGAATTAAGGAAAATAGCATCACTGTATAGTGAAGCAAATGGAGAAGTATCCATGGCAATGGCTGTATATATGCTCGGATTTAATACATATATGGGATTTGGAGATAAAATCCGTGGAGAATTAGGAGAAGATAAAGACGGAATGCTGAAACGGATTTATGAATATGTGAAACGGTTAAAATAGGCATATAAAGAATGGTGGGGAATGAACATGAGCACTTCGACACATGATTTATTTGATTTTTTTAAAAAGGCAAATAGTAATATTTCGGATGAATACACAAGAATTTGTAGAAAAAAGTCGCGGAAGAAGGAACACCGGAGGAGTTAATGAGCACCAACGGAATCTACCGGCATATGACAAATCTTCAGATGCAGAGCGCCGGATGGAAAATACAATAAGAATCAATGGAAGCTTTTCGGAATAGAGGCTGCGATATTGCCGTCTACAGGTCGGGCAAACGCAGCCTGGTCATCCGATGGACTTTGTTGGAATTATTTTTTCTTTTTTACAATCCCGATTCCGATCAGTAAAGCACTGATGAGAATTCCGGCGACAAGAAGGATGACATACACGTTGGCATTTACGTTGAGATCTGTCGTCCAGGTGGAAAAATTCGCATGGCGGATGGTAAGCTGTCTGGTATCATACAGAAGATAACTGCAAACATCATTGGAGAAGGTAATCCATATACTGCAAAGAAGTGTACACAGACCGCCTTTGATAAAACCATTGACCGGGAGATAGCGAATTATGAGGAAAAAGAGCCATACACCAATCATCAGAACTGTTGCCACAATGCATCCGGTTTTCAGACTGCCTAATCCGGAACGGTAAGATACGGTAAATATGGTCAGGTAGAGCCAAAGCGTATCCCAGATCATGATAATAAGGGCTTTTTTATCGGATAATACAGGCGGTAATGTCATTTCGCGTATCACCAGAGGGAAAAATACAACGGAAAGTCCGAATACAGTCGGAACGGACCAGAAGAAAAATTCTCCTCCGCCATTCATGGCATTTACAAAAAATAAAATCAGCAGCAGGGCACCGACACCACATAAAATACATTTCATCAGCCGTTTCTGGGAAGAAATAAGCGGAACAACAGTGAGTGCTGCGACAAGCATCATGGAAGCGGTTACGACAGAGAATACGCCGAGTCCGCTGCCGCCGGCCATGGATACAATAAAGGTAATAAGGATCGGAACAAGCAGCAGGGCGGCAATGACTATACCGGCTTTGTATGCCAGGTTCCGTTCTTTTTTGGCATGCCGTTCCAGAATTTCGCAGGATTCGGTTTCAATTACGTTGTCAATGGTATGATTGGCTAAATCTTCGTAAATTTTTTCGCAGTCAGCGCAGTCAGCAAG
>ENA-ORTF01001722-ORTF01001722.1-human-gut-metagenome-genome-assembly--contig:-NODE-1722-length-24453-cov-3.926551_pt1 | contig 24453 bp, 10 predicted proteins | sample MGYA00241908_ERZ509180 | MGnify/ENA primary metagenome ERZ509180 (study PRJEB26280, sample SAMEA2338814) | human gut metagenome | biome: human gut; feature: human-associated habitat; material: faeces... | reverse complement strand
CGCTGCATGTTGGATTCCATGACCGGTAGCAACTGATCGTAAAAGTCCTGTTTTTCCTTATCGGAAAGCTTGCGGTCAGCGGCTTCGCAGAGATCGCCGAAGTGGGGCAGGCAGAAGCCTTTGCCGTTTATGACTTTATTGCGGAAGTTTTCATCATTTTTCCACAGGTAGAAAAAGGTGTCCAGATATCTGGTGTAGGTATCTTTATACTGGGAACAGATATAGCAGGAATCCTCTTTTGCACGGACCCACATGCCGATGGTATTTTCATTGCCTTCGACTTTTTTGAATTTACCCAGGAGAGAGCTTTTGCCGGGGCGGAAGGAGGCAAATTCCTGCTGCATTTCCCGGATCATGCGCTGGTAGTGGGTCTTTAAGATCCAGGCATTGCCCAGAGTATTGCCGTAGTCGAACATTTTCTGAAAATGATACCGGCAGAAGCCTGCTTTGTCGGTTTGTTCGCGGATGTCCGCTTCCATATAAGAGGAACCGGAGCCTAACACGAAATCCAGAAGATCATGTTCAATACTGCGGTGGATAAAGCAGAAAGGGCATTCGTCCTGTGCATTTACGGCATCGTTTAAAGGGATGGTATATAACTGTTCTTTCATGGAAAATATCCTTTCTCGGGCGCAGCCCTGTGGTGTTAAAACTATTGTAAACGATGCGGTGAAAAATTGCAAAAAGATTAAGCAGTTGTAAAATTCTGTCATTTAAAATTAAGAATTGTTTTGTTGTAATAGAAACGGTTTCAAGCTACTATGATAGTAAGACAGATAAACAGAAATAGAAAGATGTGATTTTTTTGATATTCAGCAGTATTGAATTTCTGCTGTGGTTCCTGCCGATCTTTCTGATCGTCTACGGGATCACACCTCGCAAATACAGGAACCTGACACTGCTCGTGGGAAGCATTGTTTTTTATGCCAGGGGAGACGTCAGGTATCTTCCCCTTTTAATGATATCTATATTGTGCAATTATTTTCTGGGTCTTCATCTGGCAAAACGCAGTCCTAAGACGTTGTGGCGGAAAAAGCTTCTGCTGATCCTGACACTTGGCGCGAATCTGGCGGTACTGCTCTGGTTCAAGGACTGGGGAGGCTCTGCGGGGCTGCCGCTGGGGATCAGCTTTTACACCTTCCAGATATTGTCTTATCAGATCGATGTGTACCGGGGAGAGGTGAGCAGGGAGTATTCTTTTTTGAAGTTTGCTACTTATGTGATCATGTTCCCGAAACTGATCTCCGGACCGATCACAAGATATGGCGATATCTCGGACAGCCTGACGGAGCGCACTTTCACGGTGCGGGGGCTGGAAGACGGTATGAAGCTGTTTATTCTGGGACTGGCGGCCAAGGTGCTACTGGCAGACCGGGTGGGAATCTTGTGGCACGAGGTGCAGGTGACCGGATTTGAAAGCATCTCGACACCGTTAGCATGGCTGGCAGCCATCGCCTATTCCATGGAGATCTATTTTGATTTCTGGGGCTATTCCCTGATGGCCATGGGACTGGGCCGGATGATGGGGATCGAACTGCCGGCCAACTTCCGCAGACCCTATATGGCCAGAAGTGTCCGGGATTTTTACCGCAGATGGCATATGACGTTGGGACAGTGGTTCTGCCGATATGTGTATATTCCGTTAGGCGGCAGCAGACAGGGAGAGCTTCGCACGATTTTTAACCTCCTGGTGGTATGGATGCTGACCGCTTTCTGGCATGGTGCCGGCTGGAACTTCTTCTGCTGGGGCGGACTGCTCTGGATCTGCATCGTACTGGAACGGCAGTTGGGCAGATTAAAATTTGTACATAAAATGAAGGTATTGCCGCACATTTATCTGTGGCTGGTCATCCCAATGAGCTGGATGTGCTTTGCTATCACGGACCTGTCACAGTTACAGGTCTATCTGGATAAGATGCTGTGGCTGGTACCGGGCTTCAGCGGCGGTTACGAGGATGCCTGGAAGGCACTCAGTACCTATGGAGGACTGCTTCTGGTCTCTGGACTGGCCTGCACACCGGTCATTGAGAAGCTGTACCATAAGTGGCAGGATAAGCTGCCGGTGAAGGTGCTTCTGGCGGGGCTCTTCTGGTATTGCATCTGGAGACTTTTATTAGAAGGAAATAATCCTTTTATGTATTTTAGCTTTTAGGAAAAGGTCATTATGCAATGAATCATGCAGAAAATAAAAATATTTGGTCGAAAATGAAGGAAAAATTGCATAAATACTCCTTTTTGGGATGTCTTTTGCTGGCGGGAATTGTATTCTTTACCTGGACGGATAACTGGCAGGTATATACGGAACCGCTGCAGGAGATCTATACGAAAGGAGTGCTTCTGGCGGAGCAGCTGGTGGAAGGAAAATGGCCGGGAATATCCGGGGAACAGAGTGATGCAACGGGATCCGTATCCGGCAATGTGCCGGGGGAAAACGTACAGACCGGAGATACAGTGAGTGACGGGAACCAGACGGATCAGACGATGGGTACGGTGCAGAGTCCCGCTACGGGAGAAGAGGCCGCAATGCCGGAGACCACCGGAACAGAGACGCAGGATCCCGCCGCGACGGTTCCTGTGGAAGAGATACCGCAGGAAGTGGTCTATCACACGGTGGATGACAGTTATTTTGATGATGCGGTATTTATCGGGGATTCTCGGACGGTAGGCATGTATGAGTACGGCGGACTGGAGGAGACATCCACGTTTTATGCTTCCACCGGACTGACAGTCTACAAGATGTTCGACAGTGCTATTGTATCGGTGCCTGGACAGAAGAAAAAGATCACGGTGGAGGAAGCCTTGTCGGAGAAGCAGTTTGCCAAGATCTATCTGATGATCGGTATCAACGAAATGGGTACCGGCACAGTGGAATCTTTTATGAAGGCTTACGGGGAAGCGGTACAGCATTTGCAGGAATTGCAGCCGGATGCGGTGATCTATCTGCAGGCCATCATGAAAGTAACAACGGAACGCTCCGAACAGGGGGACTATATCACCAACGAAGGAATCGAAGCCAGAAATGCAGAAATCGCAAAGCTGGCGGATGACCGGAAGATATTTTTCCTGGATGTAAATCCGCTGATCTGTGACGAGACCGGTGGAATGGTGGCTTCCTATACTTATGACGGTGTGCATCTGAAGGCACAGTATATTCCTATCTGGCTGGATTTCCTGAAAGAGCATGCGGTGGAATAATTTTTTTCTTGACTGTGGAATGATGAAAAGCTATCATGTAACTAATAAAGTCACATAGGTGTGGGCAGATAGAGGACTATCTGCCCGAATTTATGCGACGAAAAATAGTTACATGTTCACATGTCTATGACACAGGAGGAAAAAAATGAGCGAGAAAACTACACTCGGCGAAAACGGCATTTACGATGCCAGATCCTTGGGCGTGCCCAAGATGCTTCTGCTGGGACTTCAGCACATGTTCGCAATGTTTGGTGCCACTATTCTGGTACCCATGCTGACAGGTCTGGATGTTTCCACAACACTGTTATTTGCAGGTCTGGGAACTTTATTGTTCCATCTGCTGACCAAGAGAAAGGTACCCGCATTCCTGGGTTCTTCCTTTGCATTCTTAGGCGGTTATGCCGCGATTGCCCCTATGGCAGACGGAGCGGACAATTCCGCACTGCTTCCTTATGCCTGCTTCGGCGTGGCCTGCTCAGGTCTGCTGTATCTGGTATTATCCCTGTTAATCAAGATATTCGGTACCGGCAAGGTAATGCGTTTCTTCCCGCCCATCGTAACCGGCCCCATCATCATTGCCATCGGTCTGAACCTGTCTTCCTCCGCCATCAACAACTGCGCGCAGAACTGGTGGATCGCGATGGTCGCCATCGTCATCATCATCGCCGCCAGCTAAAGCAGTCAAAGCAACAACACCAGCAAAGGCAGCCATAGTCCAAAGAAAATCAGCATAAGTTCTACGTATATTAGCTTGTTCGTTTTCAGGAAGAAGCATATAATTAGTATGGAAATTAGCAGCAAAATTAACAAACGATTTAAGGAAGTTTTGTAGACCTATAAGAGCATTGGTTTTCTCACTATTCTTATTAGCTTCACGAGCTTCTTTGAAAGGAATAGCAAGAAAATCTGCAAGACTTTTATAAGCACCTTTCTGAATAGTATCAAGACTTTCATCGTAATAAGCATTCCAACGATAACGCTTTTTAAAACCGGGATATAGATGCTTATGGAATTGGGTAACCATACCACCCCACCAATTATTTTCAATCTTGGCAGCACCAATCTTATCATAAACACCATGAATAGTTTTATTCACATTGATTACTTTATTGACAAATCCAGCAAATTCATTATAAGTTAAAGCACTATCAGCTTTAATCTCAGCATAACCGTCACGTAATTCAAATTGAGAATAAATATTATCCCATTTATCGGCAAAGGCTTTATTATATTCAGCACGAACTTTCTTACGCTCTTTAATAAATTCACTTTGTTGAGCTTTACTAAGAGTTTTAACAAAATTAGTAACAAGATTAATCTTGAAAGTATTAGCTTTAAAACGTTCTTCTTCACTACTACGAATACGTTCTTTAGCAGCATTATATTCTGAAATTTGTTCATCAGTAAGAACATTAAGAAGAGCACGTTCAAAACCTTCACGAGCATAAGCTTCTTTAGACATAATCTTCCATTCGCCATCATTAGTCTGAACAAGTCTATGACTTTGCATCATAGCAAAAAGAACACTATTTTGCATGTGATGTTCACCAATAGATTGAGCAGCAAATAAAGAACCACGGAAACGTTTAAGAGCTTCACGAACTCCAGCAGCACTTTCTATAAGATTGATTCTATCATAATCAATAATATTAGCAACTTTAATAATACCGTCTTGTAAAGAAGTAGCTTTATCGCTATACATTCCAGCAAAATAACTAATAGTACCACCGAAATAAATAGCAGCACCTCTTGCATATTCACCCTCGTTAAAATATTCACGAGCAAGACGTTCCATACCAATATTAGTATGACCAGTAAGAATATTGGCAATACCACCAGTAATGTTGGCTGTCATATATTTAGTACCAGCTATATTCTGCATAGTTCCAGCAAAACGAAGAAGAGCAGGAGAATTACTATTCTTGTATTGTTGGAAAACTCTACGACGAATATAATCTTTTAATTGAGAAATAGTATTAGCATTGCTAACTGTCTTATAAGTAATATGGTCTTCATCACTAAGGTCTTTGTCAACAATAAGATTACGACCAAAACTTTTAGTTTCATAAGATTTATGCTGACTAAGAGCATCGGTAGCTGCGTAAAGAATATGTTTAATGCTTTGAGTAGCATCATGATTAGCACTTGTCTTAATAAAACTATCAAAGACTTTATCCCAATCAGTATCTATGTTTTCAGCACTATACTTTTCATTATCAGCATCTATTTCCAAATTAGCATAACGAGCATTGTTTCTACGAACGATATAATCGGCTTGAGTTTCACCATTATTATCATCTCTATATCTCGGAAGTTGTTGCTTCTTTTTAGCATTAGGGTCAACAACTCTACGAAGCATAGGATTGGGCATGAGATAATCATTATCAAAACTAATTTCGTTATCGTTTTTCCAATTCAAATCAGTAGGAACATTAGCAGAGAAACCCATAAAAGCAAGAGCTTCTTTACCAATTTCTGCCATATTAAACTTTTTACCAGTAGCAATTGAAGGCAAATAACCAGCATTAACATAATATTTATTGTTATTTGTATAAGCATGTCTAAGCATAGTCTTATACATTAAATCAATTGCTTCTTTTTCATATTGATTAAGAGCAGCAAAATCAGCATTATCGTAACCAGAACCTTGTTTATAATTACGAGAATTAGATTTATACTCAGGATTAAGAAGCTTTTCATCAGCAATATTTTCACTTTGATGTATCTTAGGACTCCATTTGGGTTTAACTTTAACACCATTATCGTCTATATATTCGGTAGTAGTCCAAATACGAATAGGTTCATAAGCATGAGCATAAGGATTGTAAATATGATTCTCTTTATACCACTTAATAAACTCTTCATTACCTTTTGCTTGAGCAGCACGATAAGCTTCATTATAATATTCAGTAGTAACAGTACGAGTATGTTTCTTAATAAATTGAAGAGCATTAGTACGTTTAATATCTTTCCATTTATCAATATCTTTAGGACGAATAGTACCGTAGAATGTAGTATTAGGAATTAAATCACCATTAACATCTTGTCCATTGGTAAAGATTTCTTTCCATTTATTATAGAATTCAGCACCATTTGATTGAGCATCAATACGGTCATTCTTAAATCTATCTTCATCAATAACAACTTCACATTCTTCTTCAATAAATTCAGCAACAGCTTTACTTCCTTTACCACGAACAAGACCTAAATCTTCAAGCAAAAGTAAAACGTTATTAAGGTCTTGAATAGTAAGACTATGAGCACCTTGTCTAAAATTGAAAGCACCTTTATTATCCCAAGCCTTTTTAAGAATAGTATTGATAGCTTCAGTATCTTCTATCTCTTCGGCTGGTTGTTTACGATTACTTTTAAGTTTATTATAAAAAGCAGGAAGATAAACAATATCATTAATTCTAACTGGACGAATAATGCCGGCATAAGGAAGACCACTACGTTGATTAATATTATAACCAAATAAAGCTTCATGTCTAATATCGGCAACTTCTTTTTCATTAAACAAATTACCGTTAATAATGCCATAGGCATCACGAGCATTATTGGCTTTAACCGCAGTAGCAAAAATACTTCCAGGCTTACGAGCATCTTTTAGTTCAGCATAAGCATCGTTAAGACTTTTAGTAAACTCTTTATCAATAGTATAAGTAGCGTTATTCATAAGCCATTCTTTGGCTTTACGATATTCCGTATTCTTCATAAGACTTTCTCTATCAATAAGAAGTTCGCCGCTGTCATTACGAACTTCAATACGCTCAATAGTACTAAGAGCTTCTTCAAGTTGTTCTTGGAAACCAATCTTAGCTTTACGTTCAAAATAAGCTTCTTTAATTTTAGCTATATTGTAAACGTATTCGGAAAGAGCACGAGAAGCAGAAAGTTCATTAGCAGGTTTAAGTTCATTATCGTCAGTAAAATCAGAAGTAAGATAAGCTATCTTACGATAAATAACTTTAAGTTTATTATTTTGTTCTTCGCTATATTGACCATTAGCAGTTTTAAGAAGAACGTCTTGTTGTTCAAGAAGAAGTTCTTTATAGCGAGAATAAATATCAGGATATTTAGTAAGCATATTTTCTTCCATAGTAAGAAGAGCATCTTCATACGTCAAAGTAATACCAGCATCAAGAACAGCTTTGTATTGCTTCTTTTCATCGGGAGTAAGTTTATCTGGGTCAATAACACCGTCAATCTTACCGTTCTCGTCAAGAAGATAAACCATAGGCTTAAATTTACTAATAGTAGTTTTAGCCATAAATCTGTCTTTCTTATGTTTAGCCCAAAGAGCTTCAACGGAAGTAGTACTTTGAGTAGCAGCAACAGCATCAGTATATGCTTTATCTAAAGCAAGATAATCTTCATCAAGTTTTCTATCATAAGCTTGAACAAAACGACCATTCTTAATCATTCTATTATAATTAACAGATTGACCATCTTTGGCAGCACGTTCTTTAATAGCTTTCATCTGAGAAGCAAATTCAATAGCTTCATTTCTACCTTTTATTTCAGCTTCTTTAAGATGTTTATCAACTTCTTTTATAACAGTTTGAACAATAGTATTACGATTAAAATGAACATCTTGTAGCCAAAGGTCAAGGAAACTTGTATCTCCATAATTAGTAAAGATGTCCATCATTCTTTCTTTCAGCATCGGGTTGTTACTCGTTACTTCATAGAAACGAACAAACCAATTATCACGAGCTTTATTAACCGCAACATTATTCTCAAGTTTGGTAAGAATTTCCTTAATAGTATTGATTGCTTCAATAGTAGCATCATCAGCACCAGTCACAGGCAAATCTTTAAACATAGAGAAACGGCTACGTAAAGTATTAACAGTATTAATAATATTAAAGAAATCATTCTTAATAGTATCGTTCTCAACTTCGGCGATAACATTTTGAACAGAACCAATAATATTATTACCTAATTCAGAAAGTTCACTTGCTGGAAGATTAATATAATCTTTGAAAGCAGCTTGGAAATTATCAAGATTGTTACACATCTCTATAAATAAACTTTCTATCTCAGCCATCTGTTTTTCAATCGAAAACTGTTCAACAACTTTATTATAAGCAGCAATAAGCTCATTGTCGTATCCTCTACGGGGGGTTGTATTGATGTTTATTTCAGCACCAACATTGTTGACAAAATCGGTATTAGCAAGAACTTGTTTAATATTTCGTTTAACAGCAATAACAGCTTCAATAACAGCGGGGTCGTCAATAGCAATAGAATTTCCATTAACGTCAACCATAAAATTATTAATACGACCATTAAGTTCAGAATAAACAGCTTTGAAATAATTAGCAACAGCAACTGCGTTAAGAGGCATATTAGATGCAATAGCATTAGCATCAATATTATTCAAATTGGCATTATGGAAAGTACGCATAACAGAAGCAGCAATCTTATCTCCATTCTGAGCACGTCTTCCTATATAAGCATTAACTCGCTTAAATCTATCAACGATTGGGTCACCGTCAGATATAGCCGAATAAAGAATAGTAGGTTTATGAACAACTACTCTATGAAGTTGATAATCTTCTTCAAGATTACGATTAGGATATTCTTTAAGTACTCGAGCATAATCAACACTATTTTGGTCATTTTTATCTGTAATAGCAGCAGCTATTTCATTATTCATTCTTGTTGCTATATAAGTATAACCGTCACGAGCAACAAAATTAACTGTACCAGTAAATCCAGGATTTACAATAACAGGAGCAGGATTTTCATAAAAATCGTTATTAGCGATAACATTTTCAACAGCAGCATTAGTTTCAACAGTAACAATATCGCTTTCGTCCATTTGTTGCATAAGCAAATCAAAATGCTTAGCGAGTTTATTTTCAGTAGCATTATGAATTACTTCGTCAATGGCAGGATAAATATTATTATCTTTAATAATACTCTTTTCAACAGTTTTATTTACATCAATTGTAGAAAGTCTTGACAAAGGATGATAAACAATAACACCGTCGTCGTAAATACCAGTATAGGTACGAGTAACACCACCGTAAGTAAGACGAATAACAGTCTTAGGACTACCGTCTTCGTTAATCAGATTACCATAAGTAAGAAGTTCATTAAATTCAGCAGGAGTCATGTCCTCGCCAATATTATTAAGATTAATAACAATCTTAGAACTATCTTTAGTATAATAAATCGAACGACGAAGAGCAGCTTCTTTATCTTTATTTTTTGCAATAAGACGACCTATATTGGCAAATTGAGTTCTAAAACTATCAAGGTTTTGACGAACATAACCAAGAGCCAATCTAACAGATACCTGCCCCGTAGAGGGAGAAACACGCCAATTGTCCATGCCAGCTTTTGCATCATCAGCTATATTAAGACCACCTTGATTAAAAGCATTAAGAACTGTAACAGGTATCGCACGAGTAACAGCTCCATAACGGAAAAGATTACCTTCAAGAACGTATGCGTATTTAACTAAGTCGGCAAGAGCAAGTTTAATTATAGGATTATTACTACTCCATGCAACATTGAAATCGTTATGAACAGTATCAATATTATTGTTACCTTGATTTAAACGAATTTGTTGACCAGTATAACCTTGACGACGGAAAGTATTATCATTAAAAGTATTAACATCAAAATGTCTAAAGATACCTATATCTTCGCCAAAATTCTGCTGTATCCAAACAATTTTCTGAGCAGGAGTAAGACGATTGAAAGCATCAATGTCTTCTTGTGTAGGATTAGTTATATCATTGATAACTAAATTGTCAACAGCTTCATTGTTAAAACCAATACCAGCAATACGAGCAAGTTCCATTTCTCGAATAGCATAACCATCATTAGTAGTCATTACTTTATCAATACCAAACATACCAGTTTGAGAATCAATAGTAATAGGAGAAGTCAAAGCTGTATAACCAGCATTAGCTAAATAAGAACGAGAAACAAGCCAAGCAGAATAATCTTTATATTGTTCTTCGGTAAGACGACCATTAGAAGTCAAATCACCAAGAACATTAACCCGTTGAACAAATTGCTCAGAAGCAGTATCATTAAAAGCAGATGCAACTTTAACAGAAAGAACGGTAGATTTTTGTAAATAATTAGCAAGAATAGGATAAGTACTCTGCATAACATCAGATTTAGCAAAAGCTTCAATACCGTTTTCTATTCCAGGAAACATAGATTCAAGAAGACCAGTTTCATTACCAGTTTCTTCATTGAAAGAATAAAGTTTATTAGAACTGTTAATCAAACGATTAATATCAGTAAAAACTTTATTATTCATATAGAACGTTTGTTTAGCACCATATTTATCAGTAGTCATAATAGAAAGGTGACTGTTGATAATATTGCCAAGAGTACGAATATTATAGAACTGTTTAAGAGCAACATAATCATGGATTGATTCCTCTACGGGGGAGAGCTTGTTGTCAACCCGTTTACGGTTCATTTCAATATTAATAGGCGGATTATGTCTATCACCATAAATACGTTCTATTTCATCACCAAATTTAGTATCAAGAGCAGAAATAACAGCATTAATACTATTAGAAGTTTCAATACCATTTGCTTTTGCCAAATCAACAAAAGTAGTAACAAGCGGGTCAAGTCCACTTTTAACTCCAAAACCTTGATTTTCGTTAACATTACGGACAAGTTTATCCATAATAGGTTGATAAAGCATACTAAGAGCTGTATCAAAATCAATACCTGCAATAGTCATTATTTTGAAAGCAACGAACGTATATCGGTTAAGATTACGAACGGCATCAGCTTTCATAACGTCAAGAATATATGCAGTAGTTTGTGAAGTATAAGAGGTGATAAGAGCACCATGAATATTCTTATTATCGGTACTCCAACCAAGTTTATTATGACGAATAATAACTTTATCGCCGTCAATAGTTACATTATCTTCTCCTTTAGCATTAAAACGAGCTTTAATAGCAGCTTCATCTTTGTAGTATTTCTTAAGTTCAGATAAACTATAAACAACAGGTATAGTTTTATGAGCAGTCATTCTTGTTACATTACCAATACTGGCAAGAGTATCAAGATTAACTGATATACCTTTAAGAGTACGTCCAGCAGAAGCAGCTTCATGCCAATTAAGCTGAGTAAGAAAATCATGCGAACCAACTCGATTAGGATTAATAACATATTGAGAAGCAGTATCAACACGTTTGCGCCAAGCTTTATTAAACTCATCTAAAACTTTAAAGTTAGACGTACCGACATTTTCTTCGACAGCACTATCTAAATGAAGAATACTAATAAAAGCATCAAGCAAATCATTATTACGATTACGAACATCAACTCTATCGGCTTTATCAGCACTAAACCATTTATCATACGACATCATTTGGGCTTCTCTCGCCGACTTTTGTGCTTCGTTGAACTGTTGTTCACGTGCCTGCGAGAAAACGTCTTGTAGGGCTTCGGAGAGCTTCTGCGAGTGTTCTACGTTGGCATCTGACTGGGCATCCATTTCTTGTTGCAGTTGCTCGAATACAAGCTGAACATTATCAAGAGCTTCAGTTTCAGCAATAGTACCAGACATTTTAAGCTCGTAAAGACGAGTAAGAACTCCAGCAACATAATCGGAAGTTTTAACATTCTTAGGTTTATTGCCAATAGTAGTAGCTATCTTATACAAATCATCTTTAACGTTAGGATTCTTACTATTCTTAGCAGATTTCCAAATACCGTCAACAGATTTATACATACTATCAATACGAGCTTTAACAGCTTCGTAATAATCAGCGTTTAGCTTCTCACGTTCAGCATTAGATTGAGCTTTAATCTCATCTTTAGTAAGCGCAGCTTTATCAACATAATCACGAATCTTTCTACGAGCAATTTTATCAATGTTAGAAAGAACGTAATTGACATAACCAATCTTACTTTCTTCACTATCACGTGCAGCATCAAGATGAAATTTCTTATCATTATAAACAGTAACTTTGCCATCTTTTCCTTTAGTAAGACCAAATGTCATAGCATAAACACTATCGACATCATAGTCGGAACCAGATTGATGAACCCAGTTCTCAGGAAGAACAACAGTACTATCACTAACATCAGGAAGAAACTCAACAACACGCATGATAATAACAGATTGCTTACCCTCAGTAGGAATACGATAACCAATCATTGTACGAGCATCTTCACTAACATCTTCTATATTAACACCGTCAAGTTCTTTGCTCCAACGAGGAAGTTTGATTTCAGCATAATAAACATCATTATCATTGTATTTACCAATCTTACGATAAGCAAGTTTATCATCTGTGGCAGTATCTTTAGTTGTTTTCCAACCACCAAAGCCAAAATCAGCAACCTGTGCGGCGTGCCAACCAGGCATACGTTGACGAGTAATCTCGCGATTAAAAATACCGTTAACAAGATTTTCTATCTTATTAGAAATACTATTAAGATACATTGGATAACGAGGATTGCCATTTTCGTCAGTAGTAAGAAAATCAAGAGTATTTTTATCTGCACCATTGCGAGCAGCATTTTCACGAGCAAGTTTCAAAAGTCTTTCATAATTAAGACCAAGAATATTACCTTGCTCGTCAAATTGAAGATTACCATTAGAATCAAGAGGAATATTAAGCAAAGTACAAGCGTTAGCAAAAGAAGTATTTATATTAGAAACAATATTACGGAAAACTCTTTGTTTAAGAGCACGACCAGTAGTATCATTAGGAATATTATCAAGAAGCTTCTTATAAACTTGAATACCTATTTTATTCTCTTTATCTTTAAGATGAGAAGGAACTTCTTGTTGACGATAAAGATAAGTATATTGATAAGGTTCTTTATACTTATCAGCATCAGCAATAAACCGCTGGAGCTTAGCATCAGTTAGCTCCCCCGTAGAGGAATCCCATAGCTCAATCAATCTATTCTTAGCAGCTTTAGAAGTTTCAACAGTATTAAGTTGGTCAATTCCAGCAGCTTTCATAGCATTGTAAATAGCTTCAAATTCTGTTCCTTTTATAAGTTTAGGAATAAGAACATATTCGGCATTCTTTATTTGAAGAGGAACTTCACGATTACGAGCAGCATCATAATGAAGAGTATAATAGAAATTCTTTTGAACTTGAATTTTGTTAAGAGCATCAAAATCAATTTCTTCAAGCGGCTTATCACTAAGAAGAGCTTCTATAACATTTTTATATTTATTATATTCGCCAGCAATATAAACGCGACGAATAAACTCATCAAAAGTAATATAAGATTGAGCATCATTAACTTTTTCTTTACCACGGTAAGCATCAAGAAGTTCTTCTCTACGAGCTTCTGGAACTCCAGCTTTTTTAAGTTGAGCTTTAATACGGTCAATAGTTTCTTGTGTAGCAGCACGTTTTGTATTTAAAACTGTAACTGCATTAAAAGAAGAACCAACTTCAAATTGACGACCACCAGCTTCAAATTTAATTTTAGGAGCAGTCGCAAGATTAGTATCATTTACACGAATATTGCTATTACCAAAAGGAGCACCACTACCTTGAACTTCTTTAAGACGTTTAAGAATATCTCCACTATTCTTATAGTATTTACTTTTGCCATTAAATAAATCATCAAGATTACGTTGATGAATAACAGCGTTAAGAAGAAATTCTTGTATTTTCGGCTTATTAATAATAACCTTTTTAGCGTTTTCATTAATAGCTTCCATATAAGTCAGAAACTCTTCTTTAAGACTTTCATAAGCATTAGTAAGATAACTATCAATATATTGAGAAATAGCATCGTTAATAGCAGCAACTTGTTTGTTATTAAGTATAACTTGACCGTTGATTACTTGTATTCCAGTATCGCCAATTTGACCATAAAGAATATCAATAACTTTTCCGTTACCAAGAAGATTATCATAAAGACTAAGGTCAGCATATTCTGTATCTAATTCAGAAAGACGAGCACCACGACCATGAAGAATATATTGCTTGGTATTATCACTAACATGAAAAGCTCCTTTGTAAACTTTAGTTACACCATTAACTTTTTCTGGATAATCACAGGCATCTTGTAATTTTTCTCTAAGTTCATCCACATCCGATTTTTTGAAAATCAATGCCTTATCTTCCACAACTTCAGCGCACTCTGGAATATCAGAAACCAAACAGCAATTGCCATAACTCATAGCTTCTAGCAGGCTCAACGGCATTCCCTCCAGATCAGAAGGTAATGTGTAGATATACGCATTGCTATATAATTCATCAAGCATCTGCCCCTGAACAAATCCGGTAAAAATGATTCTATTATCATCCTTTGCCAGCTCTTTCAGTTCCATCATAAAAGAATCCGTATCGCTAGAGCCACCAGCAATAACCAATTTTTTATCTGTTTTGACATCCTTGAACGCTTCAACCAAATACCGGATACCTTTTTCCGGTACCAGTCGACCAAGAAATAATATGTAGGAATCTTTCGTCAGTCCAAATTTTTCTGTTATTAAACCAGCTTCTCGGGTTTCTGGTCTGTTCACACCATTCGGAATGAAATGTGTCTCCCTGCCATAGGTATCTCTGAAATAATCCTGAACACCTTTACTCAGAACGATGATTTCATCTGCATACTTTACAGCATTCTTTTCACCCTGCCGGATGAATTTAGAGCCAAATCCTGATTTCCATTTTTCCCGTTGCCAGTCTATACCATGAATGGTAACCACAACTCTCTTTCCAAACATCTTAGGTAGCCATGAGAAAAAAGCCGGACCTTCTGCATGGATATGAACCACATCATATTTTCCAAAAGCACTGTACAAAGCCGCAAAGAAAGAGGAACTCACCGCTGCAAGACCTTTTCTTTCAATGGTTGGAACAAATTTCTGTCGGATTCCATCATATTCAATTTTATTGTCATACTCTGCACCACTCACGTGATGACCAGATCTGTTGTAACAGGTAATCTGACATCCATCTCGTGCCATTCTGGTGCACAGTTCTTTTACAACAATCTCTATCCCACCCTCTCGGGACAGTCGTTTTTGTCCGAACATGGACACTGCAAATTTATCTTTCATAATGTTCTCCAACCAATATTGTCCCCTCTGCTCCTTTATATCTATGTACACATCCGCTCATCGCAGATAGTATCTCTTTTTCCTCTTACCGCTCACGCGGCTAAATGTTTTCTTATGCTGTCGTATTCAACTACCCCAGCAATCATGTTTTCTACTCCATAAAACATCCGTTGAGTACACTCGTCTCTATTCCTCTATAGCCGAAGTGTTGATTTATACAGTCGAACCCCGTATATCCTGCAATGACGTTTTTTCTAAGTGTTGGATTGTTGAACATCAATACGGTTTATTGAGTAGACATTTTTCGGAACGACATAACCCCATTCTCACATCGCCCCATCACTCTTAAGCACACTCCAAACCGTCTTCCACAATATCTTCACATCCAGTCTCAGACTCCACTCACTGATATATTGTGTATCCAGCTTCACCACTTCTTCGAAGTCCGTTATATTGCTTCTGCCGCTGACCTGCCACATTCCTGTGAGGCCGGGGCGGAAGGACATTCGCGCTCTGTGGTGCGGTTCGTATAATTCCCACTCATCTACTGTAGGTGGTCTGGTACCTACCAGACTCATATCCCCAAGCAGGATATTGATAAACTGCGGAAATTCATCCAGGCTTGTCTTCCTGATAAACTCTCCGATCCCTGTCTTTCTGGTTCCGTCAGGCAGGATCTTATTTCCGATGATCCTCGGGTCAAAATCCATCTTGAACATCAGTCCATCGCTGATCTTGTTCTGTGCCATAAGCTCTTTTTTCCGCTCTTCGGCATCCATATACATGCTTCGGAATTTATACATTTTGAATTTTCTTCCGTTTCGTCCGATCCTTTCCTGTGCAAAGAAGATCGGTCCAGGTGAGCTGATATAAATCATCGGTCCCACGATTATTGTGATCAGCAGGGTGATCAGACATCCAACCAGACCGCCTGCAATGTCCATCAGACGTTTCACCAGAAGTTTTGATGACTCTGCATAGTTCATACTTGTGGTAATAACTGTATATACGCCAATTTTCTCTACCTGCTGGCATCCTGCAGGGAAGGATCCGGATTTCGTGATCCCTGTATGTACGGCTATTCCCATCTCCAGGAAAGCCCTCACAAGTTCATTGGGGTATTCGCTTTCTGCGCATGGCGGGATAAACACTTCATCTACCCACTCTCCGCAGGCATATTCGATAATCCCATCCCTGTCTGCAACGATGGGGATCCCGCAGATATTTTTTCCCTTAAGGTCTGTATCCAGAGAGACTGCGGTTACTTTTGCATAACCGCGTCTGTCCGCTGATACGATCTGAAGGGTCTCCCTGAGGATTTTTTCCGGTGCTATGATCAAAAGTGATTTTTTTGCTGAATTGAATCCGGTTTTCTGAAGAATTTTTTTCCATATCACTCTGGCCGCATAGTCTGTGACTATATAAAATGGAACCATAATGTAATAAGAGAACCTTGAATAAAAGCTTCCCGTCTGTGTTGTAAATAAGTAGAAGGTTACGATCAGTTCTACAAGAATCACATGTCTGCACGTTGCAATAAATTCATCGAAATATCCCCTCTTCAGAACATTTTTGAAAGAATCTGATACGATTTCCACAAAGAAATCGATAAAAAGAAATGCAATCGCAAGGGTTCTGTAATCACCATCTGTATAAGGATTATCCGTCCCAAAGCGAATAATATAAGAAATGACAAATGCAAGCTGCATGCATAAAACATCCAACAGCATAAAATCAACATGTTTTGTCCAGCTTCTTCTTTTTTTTCTGTACATACCTGACTCCTGTAAATAATTTTCTTTTTCTCTTCCTATTTCCAGTTCATACCTATATTGTCCAGCTGTCTGATCCTGTCCTGGCTTAATGCCATTCCGTTGGATCCCGGATGTTTCCGTTTGGACCTTATATTGGATATCCACCTTCCCAGCTTCACGTCGTTTACGCAGTACGACAGCGGAACATTCAGATCTCCATGTATTTCGTAATAATTCTTTGCCAGCTCATATTTCTCATTCCACTGTCTGGCTGTCTTTTTTTCCTGCTTAAAGCCTATGCTCTTAAGACGCTCCAGCTGTTCATCTGTGAGTGATACCCGGCGTAAATTTTCATCTGATACCTTGTTGCTGATATCTGACAGCCATCTGCCAAGAGGGAGGCCTTCTTCTGTGACATATTTCGCCATAACATCCAGATTTCCATGCTGTCTGTAATATTCCTGTGCTGCTTCGAAGTATTCTTCCCACTTCTCCGTATTTCTGTCCCAGATCATGCCCAGTGCTGCAAGCTGTTCCTGCTGCTCCTTTGTCAATGCCTGATCCAGCCCTTTTGTTTTTACTTTTGTCCGGAGATTGCAAATCCATCTGCCAAGCTTAAAGCCGTCAGCTGTCTCATATCTTGCTCTGATATCCAGATTTCCATGTTCTTTATAGTATGCCTGCATTTCTGTCAGCGCCTCATTCCAGCCATGGTCTCTGACATCCCAGATCATGCTGATCTCGTTCAGTTTCCTTACTTTTTCTTCTGTCAGATTTCCTGTCACCGTGCCTGTATAGACTCTTCGCTGGGTCTGTATCCAACTTCCCAGTGTAAGTCCCGAGGAAGTCACATAGTTCTTTGGGACTCTCAAGTTTCCGTTTTCCTGATACCACTGCTTTGCGGCAATATAGTAGGTTTCCCATGCAGAGCTTAAGTTGGCCTGCAGCTTCTGAAAGAGAACCCGGCAGTCCTTTATCTCATCTGTGATCTGAAAGCGACCGCTGAAATGCGTTCCTTCCCCGTAGGTTGTGGGAAACATTGCAAATGCCTCTTCCAGTTCTTTTTTCAGGGAGTCGATGCAGTAGAGGCTGTCAAAATTATTAACCAGGTCAAAAATAACCGGTGTCTTCCTGCTGCCCGCTGACAATGCACGTCCGATCTGCTGAAGGTAAATAATCGGCGACACCGTCGGACGCAGAAGAATCACACCGTCCACATCATCCACATGAACCCCTTCATTGAGCATATCAATGCAGAAAAGAAGCTTCAGATGTGCACTGTTATCCTTCTTAAATTCCCTGAATTCTCTGTCTGTAGCAGTATCGTTATAAAACGCTGTATAGATCCGCGGCTCGCGGTCTACCCGGCGAAACCACGTACTGGCCTGCTCTTTCATTTCGTCCATATGTTCTTTGCCTGAACAAAAGACGATATATTTTCCATTTTTCTTTTCCATGTGCTTCTCAAACACAATGTCCAGCCCTTCTGCCTGTTCCAGTGCGCGGCGCAGCTGCTCAAGCAGTTTCTGGTTCTCTGTGATAAGGCCCTGATTCGATAATGCCTGGACTCTTTTCTTTAACTGATCCAGTTCTTTCTTATACGAATACATGGCAATCACATATTTCGGTTCCGGGAGTATTCCCCGGACGATAGCTTCTCCGAGTGTCATCTCGGATGCGATCTTTCCATCAAAAATCTCCTCTGCCATATTTCTCTGGTTGTCCAGATAGCGGATATTGGTCGCGGACAGCCCGAGTCTCTTCGCATCTGGACAGGCGGTCAGAAGTTTCCTGACGCTTTTGCCCCATTCTGCGGCACCACAGCGATGAAATTCATCCAGGATGATATAATCCGGATGCAGGGTTTCGATGCTGTCTTCGTTCTTCATCAGACGGCTGTAGGACATGAATTGGATGTTATCGAATTCCATTCCGAGATTCTCCAGCTGTGTCTGATAGATATATTCACTTGGTGAGAGCCATAGAAATTTCTCTGATGGATGTTCCTCTGCCAGCTTAAATGCGATCAGGGATTTCCCTGTGCCTGTGGGGTGGATGACTGCTGCCATTTTTTCCCGCTCAAGCATGGCGGTAACTGAGTTATATGCTTCCTGATTGTGTTTGAAAAGATGTATGCTCATTTCCTGTATCCCTCCCAGAGGTACGAAGCAGGAGGAAGTTTGATTTCGCAGATTGTTTTAATCTGCGAAATGGGCACCGGAAACGTGCATGAGATCAAAGATTAAGAAATGATCCGACCACTGATCTGACCATTTATAGATGAGATAGAAGAAAGCGAATCCAGAATGTTCCGCTTGGTATCCATAGATGGATGAACATATTTATTTAAAGTGATATTTACATTAGAATGACCAAGCATTTCACTGACGCTCTTAACATCAGCCCCGTTACTGATGCAGTTTGTCGCAAATGTATGGCGCAGTGCGTGAAAGTGAGACTTCTTTATATATGCTTTATTCAGATAAGAATAAAACTTGTACTGGTAAGTACGTGGTTCCATCGGAGAAAATTTATTCAATACATAAATCCCATCATCCTTATAAGTGAGAAGAAGTGGAGAGAGAAATTCCGGAATCGGGATCTCGCGGACAGAGCAGAGCGTTTTGGGCGGTCCTTCATACAGAATCGTTTTCTTATCCTCCTGCCCGACCTGAATCCTCTGGACAGTCCTGTTAATATGAATCGTTTTTCTCTGGAAGTCGATATCTTCCCACTTTAAGGCACAGATTTCCCCGAGTCTCAGTCCCATATACAGGCATATCAGAATGCCAAGCTTGCAGGAATCAAGATCTGAGAGCAGATAGTGGCATAGCTTCTGCTGGTCCGTAGCGTTTATTGTCTGCACGGGTTTGGGAACTGTCCGTAGCTTTTCTGTTTTTAAATGAATTTTCGGAGTGCCGCAGTATCGGTTTCCATAAGATAAAATCTGATTCAGTACACAGTAGATACTTTTATATAGACTGGCGGACATCTCCTTTGGCAGGGCTTTCTCTATGATTTCCAGACTGATCTCGTCTGCTGTCAGACTGCCAAAAGTATCCCGGATATGCATGTCATAGATGTTGGCATATTTTCTATATGTGGAATATTTGCGATTATCCTTAATATAGATAAGCCACAACTGACCGATTTTATCAAGACTCATATCAGCACTGCCGTTTAGGGGAGCTGTCTGCTCTTTCAGGGAGAGCAGAGTAATCTCAGATTCTTTCTTGCTGTTAAAGAGTTTCTGTTTTACTTCATTATAAGAAGGGGCATATACGGAACGGTATTTTTTGCTTCCATTTATATAGATCAGATATCGGCCTTCCCATCTGCCGTCACTTCTTTTTCGTATGTTTTCTCCTCGTCTTGCCAAAATAAAAAACTCCTTTCTATGGCTCCTGACCACGATTCTGACCCGTAATGGAGATACTTTCCAACAGTCAGATTGATTTTCTTACAAAAAGCACTGAATAAATTGGTCAGTTTATGTTATAATGTACTAAATAAATCACCATTTATTGACAAAATGACTTATTCAGCATATTATATTAACAGTGATTTGATAAGAAATTTAATAAAATTGGGGAGGTTGGCGCGTATGTGCCCATTTCGCAGATTAAAACAATCTGCGAAATCTCTGTACGTGAATGGTCCATCCGGCGATTTTTAGCCGCACGGATGGATTTTTTCTCTGTTGTTTAGAACTATTTGTTCTTTTTATTATATTATACTCTTATTCATAACGCAAGTGAAATATCCGTCTGCTATCGTTCTTGTTATGATTTCTAAAATATCTCTTATATAAATAGAATACCCATTGCAGAAGATATTATGCATATCTGTCCACAGCGGGTGTTTTTGTATCTATTTCAAAATATATTTCGTTCCTTTTCCCTTGACTTCCACTATTACAACACCTTTTTTCATCATAGATTTAAGTAATTGTGTTGTCTTTGATTTGCCAAATAATGCATATAGATTATATGATGAAAAATTCCGCAACACAAGCGTTCTTCATTAAAAAGTCTGACTAAACCACTTATAAAAAGAGCTGTCCGCCTCGAATGCAGATTTCTGCATCCGAAATTCAGACAGCTCTCTGAATTACTCAGATAGAGTAATATTTAATTTCTTAGATTTCAGCCAGTTTCAGCAGATCCGGGATCTTGGATTCCCAGCCAAGTGCCATAATATGTACACCCTGACAGTATGGCTTGCACTCTTTGATAATACGTGCAGCGATCTCAACACCTGTGATACCTGCTTTTGTCTTTTCTTTGTCTGCTTTCAGTTCCTCGAGCATTTCGTCCGGAACATGAATGCCGGCAACGTTGTTGTTCATGAATTTAGCCATTCCAGCGGACTTCGGAATGATGATACCAACCTGTACAGGTTTTCCGAACTGTTTTGCTTTTTCCATGAATTTGATGAATTTCTCCGGCTCAAATACTGCCTGTGTCTGGAAGTATTCTGCACCTGCAGCTACTTTTCTTTCCATTTTTGCAAGCTGTGCGTCAACGGAATCGCTGCATGGAGATACAACAGCACCCTTGGAAAATTTTGGCGGCTCACCAACCAGTTCGTTTCCGCCAAGATCCACACCGGATTCCAGAAGCTTCACTGTGTGAAGAAGGGATACGGAGTCAAGGTCGAATACAGGTTTTGCCTGTGGGTGGTCACCCATCTTTGTATGGTCACCTGTAAGGCAGAGGATGTTGTCAATACCCAGCATTGCAGCGCTGAGAAGATCAGACTCCAGAGCGATACGGTTTCTGTCACGGCATGCCAGCTGGAAGATCGGATTCATGCCTGCATCCTTGAGAACTTTACACATTGCAAGAGATCCAAGACGCATAACAGAAGACTGGTTATCAGTTACGTTAACTGCATGAACATCCTTGAGGTATGTTTTTGCTTCTTCTACCAGTTCGTCTACGTGGATTCCTTTTGGCGGTCCTACTTCTGCAGAAACTACAAATTCACCACGGTCGAATAATTCTTTCATTTTCATTGTACATTGCTCCAATCATTATAATCTATTTTAATTCATCGTCTGTTGCAAAGTTATGAATCTGTGTCGGACATTTCAGCGCGTCAAGGCGTCCGATCTCTTTCAGACGTCTGTAGATGCGTTCCCATCCACATTCCATTTCGCTGTCCACTTCACATTTACCGTTCTTGGAACCGCCGCACTGGCCATTCACAAGGCTCTTTGAACATGCTGTGATCGGGCAGATTCCGCCTGTCAGGTTCAGGTAGCATTCACCGCACTGGTCACATTTGTACTCTAACGGTGTCACGCCCTGGAAACCTGGTACCGGGTATGTATCGCAGGCTGCACAGACCATCTTATCTTCCAGATATTCTGAAACGGTCTGTACACCAACACCGCAGGAGAATACCAGAACCAGATCTGCTTCCTGGATCTTGCTCATATGTTTCTTAAGACGTAATTCCATATTTTCCGGATTACAGATGTAATCAGTTGTCATGATTCCTGTCACATTTCCTTCAGCTGCAAGTTCCTTCTGAAGTCGGGCAGCTTCTTTTTCCGGAAAACGAACTTCCTTACATCCATGACAGTTGATAATGAAAACTTTCTTTCCGGCTGTCAGTGATGTAATCGCTTCTTTTGCTTTTAACTGGGTAATCAACATATTACTTCATCCCCCTTACTGCATTTTTTCCGGCTTTGATACTGTTAATGATCGGAATCTTGGAAGAACAGATATACTGACAGCATCTGCACTCAACACAATCCATAACGTTCATGTCTTTCATGCCCTGCCAGTTCTCATCTTTCGCATATTTCACGAAATACAGAGGTGAAAGTTCCATCGGACATACATCTACGCAGCGTCCGCACTTGATACACGGCTGTTCTTTTGTCTCATCCGGTTCAACGGCAATAATACCATTGGAGCCTTTCATCATCGGTACATCCAGTGTGTTCAGAGGGAATCCCATCATTGGTCCACCCATCTTAACCAGAACATCGTCATCTGTAAATCCGCCGCAGTAATCGATCAGCTCTCTTACGCTTGTACCGATCTTGATAACGAAGTTTCCAGGATTCTTGATCTTCTCGCCTGTTACTGTTGCAACACGCTCAACCAGAGGCATTCCTGTCTGGATCGCATCGGAGATTGCTTTTACTGTACTGATATTATCTACAACAACGCCGACATCTGCCGGAAGACCGCCGCTTGGAACAATTCTTCCCATAACGCGCTTGATGAGAGTTTTCTCAGCACCCTGCGGGTATTTGGTTTTTGCAACAAATACTTCCATGTTTCCGATGTCAGCAACTTTTTTCTGCATTAATTCAATGGCATCCGGCTTATTATCCTCGATACAGATACAGCCTTTTGCATTATCAAATAATTTCAACATGCATTTCAAGCCACCGATTAATTCATCTGGATAATCCATCATACGGCGGTAATCAGAAGTCAGATATGGTTCACATTCGGCTCCATTTACCAGTACATATTCAATTTTATCCGGCTCTTTTGGAGAAAGCTTCACCTTAGTAGGGAATCCAGCTCCACCCATACCTACAACACCGGCCTCACCGATCGCATTCAGTATCTCTTCTTTTGTCATTTCCTCGTAGGACTTCATCTCTAATTCCTCCTGCTTTTTTATGTATTTGAAGCGTTTACGCTTTCTAACAAAATCAGTTACGGCTGTTCTTCCCCGTAAGTTTCACCCTTGATCTTTTTGAAATATTCGCGGATATTCTTCTCGTAGCCATTCTCACTCGGAACGTAAAACTTCCGGTCTGTCAGTCCATCCGGCAAATATTGCTGATCCACATAATGATCCGGATAATCATGTGCATATTTATATCCAACACCATGTCCCAGTTTTCCGGATGACTTGTAATGTGCATCCTGTAAATGAACCGGAATCGGCGCTGTTTTCGTATTTTTTACTGCTTCCATCGCATCTGAAATCGCATTGACTGCCGAGTTGCTCTTTGGCGCACTTGCCACATAGGTAACCGCCTGAGACAAAATAATCTGTGCCTCCGGCATACCGATTCGCTCAACCGCCTGTGCTGCCGACGTTGCGACAACAAGTGCCATCGGATCGGCATTGCTCACATCCTCTGCCGCGCAGATCATAATTCTTCTTGCGATAAACTTAATATCTTCCCCCGCGTAAAGCATTCTGGCAAGATAATAAACTGCTGCATCCGGGTCAGAGCCGCGCATACTTTTGATAAAAGCAGAGATCGTATCATAGTGATTGTCTCCGGTCTTATCATAACGCACCACACGCTTCTGGATACATTCACTGGCAACCTCAAGTGTGATATGAATCTTTCCATCTGCGCTCCGTTCCGTTGTCAAAATACCAAGTTCAATTGCTGTGAGCGCTGCTCTTGCGTCTCCGTTTGCCACGTCAGCAAGAAAATCCAGTGCCTCCTCGTCAATGACTGCATCGTAAGCG
>ENA-ORTF01001716-ORTF01001716.1-human-gut-metagenome-genome-assembly--contig:-NODE-1716-length-24493-cov-4.735576_pt1 | contig 24493 bp, 20 predicted proteins | sample MGYA00241908_ERZ509180 | MGnify/ENA primary metagenome ERZ509180 (study PRJEB26280, sample SAMEA2338814) | human gut metagenome | biome: human gut; feature: human-associated habitat; material: faeces... | reverse complement strand
GTTATAGTGGGAGCCAAAGCTTGGGCACCATAATCATTTCTTACTGAACTGTAACCGTACCAATAGAAAAATATACCAAACTCTTGTTTTTACATTTGAAATATAGTATAATGTTTTGGGGGTAAATTTATGAATGATAAAATAATAATAAAAGGTGCAAAAGAACACAACCTAAAAAATATAAATTTAGAGATTCCAAGAGATAAAATGGTAGTAATAACAGGACTTTCTGGGTCTGGAAAATCATCACTAGCATTTGATACATTATATGCAGAAGGACAAAGAAGATATGTAGAAAGTCTATCTTCATATGCAAGGCAATTTTTAGGATTAATGGAAAAACCAGATGTAGAGAGAATTGATGGACTTTCACCAGCAATTTCAATAGATCAAAAGACAACTTCAAAAAATCCACGTTCAACAGTAGGTACAGTAACCGAAATATATGATTATATTCGTTTATTATATGCTCGTATAGGAGTACCATATTGCCCAAATTGTCATAAAAAAATTGAAAAACAAACCATTGATCAAATCGTTGACAATATTATGAGTTTAGAAGAAGGAACAAAAATACAGGTTTTGGCACCAGTAGTAAGAGGGCGTAAAGGTGAATATACAAAACAATTAGAAGGATATCAAAAAGAAGGATTTGTAAGAGTTAGAATAGATGGAGAAAATTATGAACTTTCAGATGATATAGAAATAGATAGAAAAAAGAAGCATGAAATTGAATTAGTAGTTGATAGATTAGTAATAAGAGATGATATCACAAGTAGATTAACTGAATCAGTAGAAGTAGCACTAAAACATGCGGATAATCTTGTACTTATTGATATAGTTGGAAAAAATCCTATTTTATATAGTTGTAATTATGCTTGCCCAGACTGTGGATTTAGTTTTCCGGAATTAACTCCAAGAATGTTTTCATTTAATAATCCATTTGGTGCTTGTCCAGAATGTACAGGAATAGGATATTTAATGAAAATGGATGAAGATTTAATAGTTCCTGATAAAAATAAGACTTTATATGATGGAATTAAAGCTTTTGGCTCTAGCACAATGAAAAAAGGCGATACTATGGCTAAAATGTATTTTGAAAGCATAGGAAAACACTATGGAATAAATATAAAAAATAAAAAAATTAAAGATTTGCCTAGATGGTTTATGGAAAAGATACTTTATGGAACCGGAGATGAAGAAATTGAATTTGAGTATACTTCATATGCTGGAACAAGAAATTTTACAGCGCCATTTGAAGGAGTGTTGCCAACATTAGATAGACGTCATAATGAAACAAAGTCACAAGGAATGAGAGATTTTTATGAAATGTATATGACAAATTCTCATTGCCCTGCTTGTAATGGAGCAAGATTAAAATCAGAGATATTATCTATAAAAGTTGGAGATAAAAATATTAATGAATTAACAGAAATGTCAATCAGAAAAATAAAAGAATATTTAAATGGATTAAAATTAAATAAAACTCAAGCTATGATTGCAGAATTAATATTAAAAGAAATTGATCAAAGATTACAATTTTTAATAGATGTTGGATTAGAATATTTAACATTATCAAGAAATGCAGGAAGTTTATCTGGAGGAGAATCTCAAAGAATTCGTTTAGCAACACAAATTGGTTCAGGGCTAACAGGAGTATTATATATTTTAGATGAACCAAGTATAGGGTTACATCAAAGAGATAACGAAAAATTACTTGCAACATTAAAAAAATTGAGAGATTTAGGAAATACATTACTTGTTGTAGAACATGATGAAGATACTATGTATGCAGCAGACCAAATTATAGATATTGGACCAGGTGCAGGAGTGCATGGTGGACAGGTTATGGCACAACGGAACAGCAGAAGAGATAAAACAAATAAAAGATTCTATTACAGGGCAGTACTTAAGTGGAAGAAAAAAGATAGAAGTGCCTAAAAAAAGAAGAAAACATCTAAAAACAAAAGTGATAGAAGTACAAGGAGCAACAGAAAACAATTTAAAAAATATAAGCGTAAAATTTCCATTAGGAGTATTTAATTGTGTAACAGGAGTATCAGGTTCACGGAAAGTCAACATTAGTAAATGAAGTACTATATAAAACAATAGCAAAAGAATTAAATGGAGCAAATGAGAAACCAGGTAAATGTAAAGCAGTAAAAGGCTTACAGAATATTGACAAAATTATTAATATTGACCAATCTCCAATTGGAAGAACACCACGTTCAAATCCAGCAACATATACAGGAGTATTTGATTTAATTCGTGACATTTTTGCATCAACAGAAGAAGCAAAAATTAGAGGATATCAAAAAGGAAGATTTAGTTTTAATGTCGCAGGAGGAAGATGTGAAAGCTGTAATGGGGATGGTGAGCATAAAATAGAAATGCATTTTTTACCAGACATATATGTACCATGCGAAGTATGTAAGGGAAAAAGATATAATAGAGAAACATTGGAAGTAAAATATAAAGGAAAAAACATAGCAGATGTATTAAATATGACAGTTGAAGAATCATTAGAATTTTTTGATAAAATACCAAAAATAAAACAAAAAATGCAAACTTTGTATGATGTAGGATTAGGATATATAAAACTTCGGACAACCATCTACTACATTATCAGGAGGGGAAGCACAAAGAGTAAAACTTGCAACAGAGTTATCAAAAAGAGCAACTGGAAAAACATTGTATATATTAGATGAGCCAACAACAGGACTTCATATAGCAGATGTTCATAAATTGATAGATATTTTACAAAGATTAGTTGATACAGGAAATACAATAATAGTTATTGAACATAATTTAGATTTGATAAAAACTTGTGATCATATTATAGATTTAGGACCAGAAGGTGGAGATAATGGAGGAGAAGTGGTTGCCATAGGTACACCTGAACAAATTTGTAAAAACGAGAGAAGTTATACAGGAAAATTTTTAAAAAAATATATTAATGATGAAACTTAGAATATAATATTAAGGTAAATGGAGATTATAATACATTATTTGGAATTTCTCCAAGCAAGGTGTATGAAAAATTAAAAGAACTAGGCTATAAAATATCAGATTTTGAATTAGAAGAATTATGAAATAATTATAAAGAAGATATAATTAATATCTTCTTTTTTTGCCCTTTTTAATTTTATATATCCATTTTAAATAAAACTAAAAAATTCATATAATATTAACTACGAATCAGGCTAATTGAATAAAAATAATAAACAATGCAAATAATTACAAATAGGAGTTGATTAATAATATGTATAATTTTAGAACAGATTTAGCATCTGAAAGAAGAGATATTTATAAAAAAGCAAACAAATTAGAAAGCGAAATTGATGGAATTGAAAGTACAAAAGAAGAAAAAGATGAAAATATAAAAATAGAAAGAGTAAAAATAGTAAATGAAAGTGGAGAAAAAGCAATTGGAAAGCCAATTGGAAACTATATTACAATAGACATAAAAAAATTAAAAATAGCACGGAGAAGATGAAATTCAGAAAGCATCAGAAACATTAACAGAAGAATTAAGAAAAATCATAGACTTACATGTTGATAAACAAGGAGAAATTCTGGTAGTTGGCTTAGGAAATATATATGTTACACCAGATGCATTAGGTCCAAAAGTAATTAATGAAATTGACGTAACAAGACATTTAATTAATTATTTACCACAATATGTAGAAGAAGGAACAAGAATGGTAAGTGCAATAGCACCAGGAGTATTAGGAACTACAGGGATTGAAACAGTAGAAATCTTAAAAGGAATCGTAGAAAATATAAAGCCAAAACTATTAATAGTTATAGATGCACTTGCTTCAAGAAGCATTGAAAGAATTAGCAGTACAGTACAATTATCAGATACAGGAATTGTACCAGGTGCAGGAGTGGGAAACACACGAAGTGAAATAAGTAAAAACACACTAGGAATACCAGTAATAGCAATTGGAATTCCAACTGTTGTAGAAACAGCAGTATTAGTAAATGATTGCCTAGACGTATTCATTCAAAAATTACAAGATGAAGCAAAATCAAATGACTATTTAAACAAATTAAAAGAAGAAGATAACTATGAAGGAATTAAAGAAGCATTACTTCCAAAAGAGTATAATTTAATTGTAACTCCAAAAGAAATAGATGACTTAATAGAAAATATGAAAGATGTAGTAGCAAGAGGAATAAATTTTGCTATAAATTAAAATGAGACATGGGGGACAGGTCAAGAGTGTATCAAATGTAAAGATAAAAAAAGTAAAAAAATATTGCAAAATAAGAAAAGATAATATATAATCATGATGTAATAATAAAAATGTAGAAGGAGAGGATTCTAATGAGCGAAAAAGAAAATAAAGAAAATCAAGTAAAAGAAACAGCAGGAACAAAAAAAGAAGAAAAAGTAATAAAGGAAGTTAAAAAAGAAACAATAAAAGAACCAGAAGCTGTAGAAGTAAAAAAAGAAAATAAAACAGGAGTTAAACAAGTAGAAAAAAAAGAAGATAAAAAAACAGAAAATGATAATAATAAACAAGATAAAAAGAAATTTGAAGTAAAAACAACAAAACAACAGAACAATAAAACAGGAGATACTAAAAAAGCCTCTTGGATTGCACCAACAATAACAATTCTATTAGTATTAGTGGTAGTAGCACTATTAACAGTTATGATAGTTACATCAAGCGACCCTAAAAAAACAGTAGATGGATTTTTAACAAATTTAAAATCTGGAGATTTTACAAAAGCACAAGAATTTGTTAGTGAAAATAAAGATATATTAAGTGATGAGAAATTTGATCAAGAAACAGAAGTATTATTATTTGATAAGATGTCTTGGAAAATTACAAAAATAACAAAAGAAGATGACAAAGCGAATGTTGAAATAGAAATTACAAACAAGAATTTTGACACAATTATATCAAATTGCATGAAAAAATTATTAGGAGATTTTAAATCTGTTTTAAGTGGTAGTTCAGTAGAGAAAAATATGGAAAAATATCTAACAGAGGAATTAAAAAATGAACAACCAGAAATGAAAACTGTTACTAAAACAATAGAATTAGTAAAAGAAGATAAAAAATGGAAAGTGGTTTCAAATGATGAATTAATAGATTCATTATTACCAGGATTTCAAGAAGCAATCAATGAATTAGGTTAATAGAACAAGAGCAAATATTAATAATATTTAATATAAAAAGTCCAAATACTATATTAGTAAATAGTATTCGGACTTTTGCTTTTTATAGAGTTTTTATATAATTTACAAATATTACAATCTGTACAAATATGAATTCTATTTTCAAAAACGGTTTGTAAAGTATTAATAAATTCGTCAATATTATTATCAATTAGATGAATATATATTTTCTTTGGAAGAAGTGAAAGTAAAGAATTTAAAGTATAATCATTAGAAGAAAATGTAGCCAAAGAAGAATATTTTGCTTTAAATTTTTCATTTGAAATAGAAATAATTTCTTTATTTTCGTCTAACAATATAGATTCGCTGTTAGAATAAATTATATGAACAATTTTACAGTTACTTTCTTGAGAGTTGATATATAATTTTAATAAAGATACAAATTCTAAATATTCTTTTTCAATGATAAAATTATTTACAGCTTCATTTACAATATCATCTAAAATTTCTAAATAAGATTTTATTCTGAAATTAATAAAACCGTTTAATACTAAAGATTTGTTATAATATAAAAAGTCATAGAAACTATTAGAAAGTGACTTGAATTTTTTATCAAATATGATTGAAAAATCATTAGCCATTATATCAAAGCATAAATTTAATATTTGTTCTCTTTCTACATTATCAAAATAAAAGTAATTTTGGAGAATTATTTTTTTAAGAAAAGTTTCTTCTAATTCATCTAATATCAAAAGTGATAAAATAGAACAGATTTTATTTAAAAATAAATTATTATCGAGACCTTTATAATGAATTATAATATTATTATAATGTTTAAATTTACGACAAGAGAAGTAAACTAGTTCTAGTTCTAAATCATTCAATTCATTTAGCAGATATTGGATTAAATCAGAATTGTTTGTTTTAATACATATTGATTTCATTTAAAAATCTCCTTTCCAATAAAAATAGTATCTACTAAATGTCAAAAACTTATACACTATACTATGCTAATTTTATTAATTAGAAAATTGTCCTAAAAATGAAATATTGCGAAATTTTAATAATTCACATAATAAAAAAGATATAATAATATTTTTTAATATTATTATATCTTTTTTGAAATTAAGAATATATTTTATAATCAATATCAGGAAATACACAATCTTTTTTCATAATATCTTTTAAAAATAATTCATCTATTGAATCTTCTTTTATTTGATAATACAATTTTGTGAATCTTCCGATATGATCTTTAATTCTTTTTTTAGCATAATCAACCATAGTTCCATTAGTAATAATAAATAGCCAATCACTACTTTGAGCAAGTAACAGTTCTCTAGCACATTGATTTAGAGCTTTTTTCTTTAAGCCTTTTGCATTTGGAAAAAGATTAGCTAGTTCACACATTCTATCACCAGCAACATGTAAATGTCTGTGTACATAATCATTAGAAGGATTTAACCAAACTTCACTATATCCATTAGCTCCCCAGCTAGAACGACAAGGAGATGCAACTTGCATATTTGGATATTTATCAATATATTCTGAAGGAGTAATTAGCTTAAAATTACAATCATCATAATAAATTTTTTTAAATAAAATATATAACCAATAAGGACCTTCATACCACCAATGCCCATAAAGTTCAGCATCATAAGGACAAAGTATAATAGGGGGCGTATCCATATATTGAGATAAATTATTAATTTGGTTTGTTCTAGAATCCAAGAAATGACCAGCTTGTCTTTCAGCTGAATCTTTTGCCCATTGAATATTATAATAATCTTTAAAATCAGTCTTTCCAGTAATTCTATAATATTTAATTCCGGTATGAACTCTTACTCCATTATGAGCAATATAAGGTTTTATATATTCATAGTCAGCTTCATATCCAATATCACGATAAAACTCTCTATAATTAAAATCTCCAGGATAACCATCTATAGAACTCCAGACTTGTTGAGATGATTCGATATCTCTACCAAAAGCTATAACACCTTTAGGAGAAACAATAGGAGCAAAAGTACCATAAATAGGAGTAGGGTCAGCATATAAAATTCCATGTGATTCAGTAATAATATAATCAATACCAAATTCTTTTAAATATTTATCTGCTTCTGGGACATATCCACACTCAGGTAACCAAATGCCACGAGGTTTTTTACCAAAATATCTTTCATAAGTTTGAACTCCAACTGCTATTTGAGCTTTAACAGTCTTTTCATTAACATATAAAATTGGAAAATATCCATGAGTTGCTCCACAAGTAATAATTTCTAAAACCCCAATATCTTGAAAATGTTTAAAAGCATCGATTAGATTACAATTATAAACATCTTTAAATAAATGTAGGTCATTTGAATAACGGTCAAAATAATAATGAGAAAGTTTATTTAGTCTTTCATCTCCGGCAGTTCTTTTAATTTCTTTCTCAGACAATTCGATTAATCTTTTTAAATATTTAATATATTTTCTTTGTAATAATTTATTATCTAACATAGAAAGTAGAGGAGGAGTCATAGACATTGTAATTCTAAAATCGACCCCTTCATCTACTAATTTTTGAAAATTAGTAAGTAATGGTATATACGTTTCCGAAATAGCTTCATATAGCCAAGATTCCTCTAAATAATCATCGCTCTCAGGATGATGAATAAAAGGAAGATGAGCATGAAGAACAAAACTTACATATCCTTTTTTCTCTTGCATCATAAAACTCCTTTGTTTGAGACAATAGGGACAGGTCTAAATTGTCTCATAATATTGTTATAATTTATTGAATTTACATTATGAAGAAGGATTAGATGAATCATAAATTCCCTCTACATTTTCAGATTTATATAATCCTTTATATAAATCGTATATATCGTAAATTTTTCCCATATTTGTAATAAAAGATAGATTGTTAATATTTTTTTCTGTTTGAGAACCTGTTTTAACATTTTTAAAATATACCATTTTTTGATGTTTATCAAATAATATATGATCGTTAGGGGATTCAATTTCATTTGATTTTGAAACATAGATATAATCAGAATCTAATTTCTCAGTTTTTCTAATAGGCTTTCTACCTAGTTCTACTCGATAGTTACATTTACTATCTGCAACATGTAGGTACCAGCTATTTGCAAAATCATTTATTTTTACTTCAAACTGATAATTTAATGTATCATTATAAATAATTAAAACTGGCTCAGTTGTCTCAAAAAAATCATTCCCGTACTTTTCTTTAAATTTCTCTATGTCATTATCTGATATATCCCAATAAATAAATAGAGTGGTAGGGGTTTGAGCCAAAACTTTTACAACAGTTTGATTATATCGATAAGGCAAATCATAATATTCTACTGTTTCCATCATTCGTTTAGAAGTATTTGTAGTAGTGCTTTTTTTTGTAGCAACTTTTTTTACACTTTTTGATGAAGATTTCTTTTTTGTAGTTGTGTTTTTTGATTTCGATTTTGATTTTGTTGCTGGTCTTTTTTTAGTGTTAGATGTTTTTTTTGTATTGGTAGTAGAAGTTTTTACATTATTTTCTTTATTTTTTAAATCTTTTTGTTCTTTTGTTTTTCTTGGCATTTGTATCCTCCTATGTAATCTCTTTTTTATCTTTTATATATTATACTAAATACAAAATAAATTCAAGTAGATTATAAAAGTTTTTTAAAAAATTAAGTATAACCATAAAACGAAAAGAGAATATGTTGAAAAATGTCGATGAAAAAAATAAAAAAAGTAATTAAAAGTATTGAAATTATCTTTTTGATATGTTAATATAATTTTACGTATTAATACTACTAATTAATATTTTTTAGTTCATATTTTATTTCAAATATTTTTAAATAGCAACTTAGAAAAAGACATAAATTGTATTAATTCATATAGTTTGTATTGCGTAAAAAATAAGAGACAGGAGGTGAACAAAATGGAAGAAAAAATTTTAACAATTCTTTTAGACATGCAAGTAGATATAAAAGATCTAAAGAAGAGAGTTATTAATATTGAAGAAAACGAGATACCAAGTATGAAAGCTTCGATAAAAAATATTGAAGAAAACGAAATACCAAGTATGAGAGAATCAATAAAAAATATTGAGGAAAATGAAATACCAAGTATGAAAGCTTCGATAAAAAATATTGAGGAAAATGAAATACCAAGTATGAGAGAATCAATAAAGAATATTGAAGAAAATGAAATTCCAAGTATAAGAGCATCAATAAAAAACATTGAAAAAAAGGAAATACCAGGTATAAAGAAATCAATTAAAAATATAGCATCTTCGGTCTATAATATAGAAAATAATGAATTACCAGCAATTAGACAACAAAGACTAATAGATAGCAACAATATAGCAAAAATCTTAAACAATCAAACAAATTTAATTCAAACATTAAAAAAAAGAAATTTTAAATATATAAGTAATTTATAATGCATGTAAAAAATACAACTATTTGAACAATTTTATAATAGTTGTATTTTCATATTTAATAGAAAAATCTAATAAAATGCAATGAAACTCTTTTAAAAAAAACTAAAATGTTATACAATAATAAAAAATAAAAATTAGGAGAGGAAAATGAATAAAAAGTGGCAAATATTTGAACCAGATAAAAATAAGATAGAAGAGATAAAAAGTAAATATAAAGTTAACCAATTATTAGCTACAATATTAGCTAATAGAAACATTTTAAAAGAAGAAGATATTAGACTATTTTTAAATCCAACAAGAAACGATTTTTATAATCCTTTTTTAATAACGGATATGGATATTGCAGTAAATAGAATAATAAAAGCTATAGAAAATAAAGAAAACATTACTATTTATGGTGACTATGATGTAGATGGAATAACAAGTATAACAGTATTAAAGAGTTTTTTAAATGATATTGGAGTAGAAACCAATACATATATACCAAACAGGTTAATAGAAGGATATGGATTGAACAAAGAAGCAATTAACAAAATTTCAAAAAAAGGATGCAATTTAATGATTACAGTTGATTGTGGTATATCTGCTATAGAAGAAATAGAATATGCAAACTCTCTAGGAATTGAGACCATAATAACAGACCATCATGAAGCAGGAAATGAAATACCAAAAGCAATTGCAGTAATAGACAATAAAAGAAAAGATAGTAAATATCCTTTCAGAGAATTAGCAGGAGTCGGAGTGGTTTTTAAATTAATTCAAGCAATAGGAATTACATTAAAACTAAAAGAAGAATCATATTTGAAATATTTAGACATCGTATGTATAGGAACAATATCTGATATAGTTCCGTTAGTAGATGAAAATAGAGTAATTGCAAAATTAGGGTTATTATTAGTGGCACAAACAAAAAATATAGGATTAAGATCAATTATTAATTCATCAGGATATAATAAAATAGACTCAAATACTATTTCATTTGGTGTAGCACCTAGAATTAATGCATGTGGAAGAATGGGAAAAGCAGAAGAAGCATTAGAACTATTCTTATCTAAAGATAAAAACGAGGTAAATGAATTAACTAATAAATTAAATGAACATAATAGAAAAAGGCAAGAAACAGAAAAAACAATTTTTGAAAATGCAGTAGAAAAAATAAAAGAAGAGCACTTAGATGAAAATAAAGCTATTATTGTTGGTGGAGAAAATTGGCATCATGGTGTAATTGGAATAGTTTCGTCTAAAATTACAGAAATGTATTTTAAACCAAGCATTTTATTTAGTTTTGAAGAAGATGGAATAGGAAAAGGTTCTGGAAGAAGTATTCCTGGATTTGATTTACATGAAGCTTTAATGAAATGTTCAGACACTATTGAAAAATTTGGTGGACATAGTATGGCAGTAGGAATTACAGTAAAAAAAGATAATCTAGAAAAGTTTAAAAAAGAATTTGAACAAATAGCAACACAAAGCAAAATTGATGAAATTATACCAATTATTAATATTGATGCAAAAGTAGATTTGAGTGATATTGATAAAGAAATGGTAGAAAGTTTAAAACAATTAGAACCATTTGGAGAAGCTAACAAAATGCCAGTATTTGCATTTAAAAATTTAAAAATAGATTCAATAAGAGCTCTATCAGAAGGAAAACATCTAAAATTAACATTAAAAGATAATAATTATATTATAAATGCAATTGGATTTAATATTGGATACTTAGCAAATGAATATAGAATAGGGGATAAAATAGATGTTGCTGGTGTATTAGAAATAAATACATTTAATGGCGTAGATAACTTACAAATTAACATTAAAGACATAATGAAATCAATATAATAATTATATAAGATATAAAACCAAAAAGGGGAAAGTGATATAATGAAAGAAGAAAAAGAGAAAACAATTCAAGACGTAATATCTAGAAGAAAGCAACATACAAGAAGAGTAGATAGTAAATTAATAATGAAAGCATATAATTATGCATATAGTTATCATGGCGACCAATGTAGAAAATCAGGAGAACCATATATTATACATCCATTAAATGTTGCTTATATTTTAGCTGATATAGGATTGGATGATAGTACTATTTGTGCTGCTCTTTTACATGATGTGGTAGAAGATACAGAAGTAACTCAAGAAGATATAACAAGAGAATTTGGAAAAGAAATATCTGACATGGTAGCTGGAGTTACAAAACTTAGCAATATTCAATTTAGCTCAGTAGAAGAGCAACAAGTAGAAGATTACAGAAAAATGTTTCTTGCAATGGGAAAAGACATAAGGGTAATAATTATAAAATTAGCTGATAGACTTCATAACATGAGAACCTTAAAATACTTAAAAAGAGATAGACAAATAGCAAATGCAAAGGAAACAATGGAATTATATGCACCTCTTGCTAATAGATTAGGACTGTATTCTTTAAAGTGGGAATTAGAAGATTTAGGATTTAAATATTTATATCCAGAAGAATATCATGAATTAGTAGAAGGAATTAACAAAAAAAGAGATGAAAGATTAAAATTCATAGAAAAGATAATGAGTGATATAAGAGTTGAATTAAAAAAACAAAGAATTGATGCAGAAGTTACAGGAAGAGCAAAGCATTTATATAGTATTTATCGAAAAATGAAAAGAGACAATAAGACATTAGATCAAATATATGATTTATTTGCACTTAGAATTTTAGTTAACTCTGTAAAAGATTGTTATGCAGCATTAGGAGTTGTACATGAATTATATAGTCCTATGCCGGGAAGATTTAAAGACTATATAGCAGTGCCTAAACCAAACATGTATCAATCAATACATACCACACTTTTAGGAGAAAAAGGAACACCATTTGAAGTTCAAATTCGTACATGGGAAATGCATAGAATTGCTGAATATGGTATTGCAGCACACTGGGCATATAAAGAAGCAAGTTATTTTGGAAAAAAACAAGCAGTAAAAGTAGAAGAAGACAAATTAGCATGGCTTCGTGAAACATTAGAATGGCAAAAAGATATGCAAGATCCACAAGAATTTTTGGATACATTAAAAACAGAACTTTTTGAAGATGAAGTATATGTATTTACACCAAAAGGAGCAATAAAAGTACTTCCGAGAGGAGCTACGCCAATTGATTTTGCTTATAGTGTACATGAAGAAATTGGACATCATATGACAGGATGTAAAATTAATAGTAAAATGATGCCAATAATAACACCTTTAAAAAGTGGAGATATCATAGAGATAATTACGTCTGATAATTCAAAAGGGCCAAGCAGAGATTGGCTTAAATTTGTAAAAAGTTCTAGTGCAAAAAATAAGATAAAAGGATGGTTTAAAAAAGCTCAGAAAGCTGAGAATATTGAAAAAGGAAAAGAACTAATAGAAAAAGAATTAAAAAGAATAGGATTTACATATGCAGATTTATTTAAAAATGAATATCTTGAACCAATGCTTGAAAAATACAAATATAAAAATTTAGACGAAATGTATGCTGCAGTTGGATTTGGTGCTAATTCTCCTGTAAAAGTAATAGCGAGAATGTTACAAGAATATAGAAAAGAACATCAAGAAGAAGACATAGAAGAAAAAATTCAGGAATTAGCTAAAGAAAAAAATAGGAAACCAAGACCTTCAAATTCAGGAATTATTGTAAAAGGCATAGATAACTGTTTAGTTAAGCTATCAAAATGTTGTAATCCACTTCCGGGAGATGAAATCGTAGGGTATATAACAAAAGGAAGAGGAGTATCCGTACATAGAAAAGATTGTACAAATATCAAAGACTTAATATCAGAAGAGAACAGAATGATAGATGTAGAATGGTATAAAGAAGAAAATAAAGTATCGTATCAAACAGACATAGAAATAAACTCAAATGATAGAGCTGGATTATTAGTAGATATTTTAAAAGAAATTGGTTCAACAAAAGCTCAAATAAGAGGAGTTAACACAAAAGTAACTAAAGAAAAAATTGCAATTATTGATATGACACTAGAAGTAGAAAATTTAGAAGAATTAAATAAAGCTATTAAGGTTATTAGAAAAGTAGATAGTGTATATGAAGTTAAAAGAAAAAAATAAATAAGAAGAAAACGTATATAATGAAAGGAAAAAATATGATTTTAAAAGAACTAAAGATAGATACATGGATAGGAGATCCAACTAATTGTTATATTATATTAGACGAAAAATCTAAAGAATTGATGGTAATAGATCCAGCTGGTGACGTGGATAAAATACAAGAAATGATAAAAATATTAGATGGAAAATTAAAATATATATATTTAACTCATTGTCACGGTGACCATATATTTGGAGTAACAGAATTGAAGAAAAATTGCGGAGGAAAAATATTAATACATCGTATGGACGCAGAAGGTTTGAATGATGCTGCAATTAATTTAACGCCATATATTAGAGAAGAAAATATAGAATTAGAAGCGGATTCTAGGATAGACGATGAAGATTTGATTCATTTGGGAAATTTAGAATTTAAAGTTATTCATACTCCAGGACATACTAAAGGTGGAACATGCCTATACTGTAAAGAGGAAAATTGTCTGTTCTCTGGAGATACTCTATTTAGAGGTACATGGGGAAGAACTGATGTACCAACAGGAAGTTTAGAAGATATAATGGATTCTATTACTAAAAAATTAATGGTGTTGCCAAATGAAACAATAGTATATCCAGGACATGGATTAAGTACAAGAATAAAAGATGAAAAACCAATTTATTTAGAATTAAAACCAAAATTAATATAAAATTTGTTATAATAGAAATGAAAGGAATGATTAATATGGCAAAAACAGAACCAAGAACATTATCAGGATTTATGGAATTATTACCAAATGAACAAATTCTATTTAATCAAATGAGAGAAACAATAGAAGATACTTATAAAAAATTTGGATTTTTACCATTAGATACGCCAGTAATAGAATTATCTGAAGTTTTACTTGCTAAAGCAGGAGGAGAAACAGAAAAACAGATTTATCGTTTTAATAAAGGAGATAAAGACTTATCTTTAAGATTTGACTTAACAGTTCCTCTTTCAAAATATGTAGCTAAAAATTATGGAAATTTGAGTTTCCCTTTTAGAAGATATCAAATTGGAAAAGTATATAGAGGAGAACGTACACAAAAAGGAAGATTTCGTGAATTTTATCAATGTGATATAGATGTCATAGGTGATGGAGAGCTTGATTTAATAAATGATGCAGAACTTCCAAGTGTTATTTATACGATATTTAAAAATTTAGGATTTAATAATTTTACTATTAGAGTGAATAATAGAAAAATATTAAATGGATTATTTGAAGAAATAGGTCAAAAAGAAAAATCAGTAGAAGTATTAAGAATAATAGATAAAATAGATAAAATAGGAAAAGAAGCAGTAATAGAAGAATTAGAAAAAATAGAAGTATCAAAAGATTCAATAAAGAAAATAATAGATTTTATAGAAATAGAAGGAACATCTGAAGAAAAAATAGAAAAACTAAAAAAATTAGAAATAAAAAACGAAACATTTATTACAGGTGTAAATGAATTAGAATTTGTCATAAAAAATATGGGAACATTTGGAATACCAAAAGAAAATTATAAAGTCGATTTAACAATAGCTAGAGGATTAGATTATTATACTGGTACAGTATATGAGACATTTTTAAATGAATACAGAGAACTTGGAAGTGTATGTTCAGGTGGAAGATATGAAAATTTAGCCGAATATTATACAGATAAAAAATTACCAGGAGTAGGAGTTTCAATAGGTTTAACAAGATTATTTTACAAGCTAAATGAATTAAATTTAATAAAAGCAAAGAAAAAATCGATATCAGATGTTTTAATAATACCAATGATAGAAGATTTAACAGTTCCAATAGAAATAGCAAGTGAATTAAGAAAAAGTGATATAAAAACAGAGATATATTTAAACAATAAGAAATTAAAAGCAAAATTCAAATATGCAGATAAGTTAGAAATACCTTATGTAGTTGTTATCGGAGAAGATGAAATAGAAGAGAATAAATATAAATTGAAGGATATGAAAACAGGAAATGAACAATTAGTAGATATTTCACAGATGATTAGAATTTTTAAACAATAATTCTATAAAATACAAAAATTAGAGTTTTTTATAAAACTCTAATTTTTATTGATATTTTAAAGTTATTTTATTACCATTTTTTTCAATAAAACCTTCATCTCTTAAAAGCTTTAATTCTCTCATCATAGCACTTCTGTCAACACTTAAGTAATCAGCTAAATCAGTAAGAGAAAATGGTAATATAAAACTTTTATTGAAATTTCTAGTTGACAAAATTGAGAAATATCCAAGTAGTTTATCACGTATGGATCTTTGAGTAAGTAGTTCAATTCTAGTGTTTAAAGAGGTTACTTTACTTAGTATAAGTTCTGGTAAATATTCAGAAAGAACTTGATGAAATTTGCAGTTGTTTTTACATTTCGTATGAATGTCATCATATGTGTAAAATAACACTTCACATTGTTTTTTAGCCTCAACTAATAGTTCGTTATTAGTTGTTATTGTATAAAAAACTTCTCCGAAAATATCATTTTTAGAAAAATGTTCAACAATTGTTTTGTTTCCATTAAAGTCATAGCGTACTAAGTCTGCATTCCCTTTTATTAACATACAAAATTGATTTCTTTTTTGTATATAAGAAGTGATTACTTGATTTTTTTGAAAGACTTTTTTTTGTACTTTTGTGCAATTTTTGCTAAAGTCATTTATAAAATTATCTATATTAAAGTCATTAAACATAGCAATATCAATCCTTTAATTTAAAAATTCAACTATATTATACAAAAAAAGTGTGATAAATGCAACAAGTAGTGAATTATAACTTTTACTATTTTATAAAAAATAAATTCTTTGAAATATTTTTGAAATATTTTTGTAATATAATTGTAATAAACGACAAAATCTTACAACAAAGCATGGATTAAAATTCAAAAAATAGAAAAAAGATAATTTGTTGCTTTTGCAACAGAAAAACAAATTTCTTAGTATATAATAAACCCATATTAAATTTGAGGGGGAAATGTAAGATGAAAGTTATCAAAAGAGACGGACGAGCAGTAGATTATGATAGAGAAAAAATCAGAATTGCTATTGATAAAGCAAATCAAGAAGTTAGACCAAGAGAAAGAGCAACAAAAGAAGAAGTAAAAGAAATTATTAATTATATTGAAGAGTTAGGAAAAAAGAGAATTTTAGTAGAAGATATTCAAGACATTATAGAAGAAAAATTAATGGAAGTACAAAAATATGAATTAGCTAAAAAATACATTGTATACAGATATACAAGAGCTTTAGTTAGAAAACAAAATACAACTGATGAGTCAATACTAGGACTAATTCGTAATGAAAATAAAGAATTAGCAGAAGAAAATTCTAACAAAAACACAATGCTTGCTTCTACTCAAAGAGACTACATTGCAGGAGAAGTTTCAAGAGATTTAACTAAAAGAATGTTATTACCAGAAAAAATTTCTAAAGCACATGAAGAAGGAATTTTACATTTCCACGATGCAGATTATTTCATACAACCAATTTTTAACTGTTGTTTAATTGATATAGGAAATATGCTAGATAATGGAACAGTTATGAATGGAAAAATGATCGAATCACCAAAAAGTTTCCAAGTTGCATGTACAGTTACAACACAAATTATTGCAGCAGTTGCAAGCAACCAATACGGTGGACAATCAGTTGATATGATTCATTTAGGTAAATATTTAAGAAAAAGTTATAATAAGTTCAAAAAAGAAATAGAAGAAAAATATGGAGATAAATTAAAATCAGATATTATAGAAGATTTAGTTCAAACTAGATTAAAGGCAGAATTAAAAGCTGGAGTACAAACAATTCAATATCAAATAAATACATTAATGACAACAAACGGACAATCTCCATTTGTAACATTATTCTTACATTTGGAAAAAGATGATCCATATATAAAAGAAAACGCGATGATTATTGAAGAAATTTTAAGACAAAGATATCAAGGAATAAAAAACGAAGCAGGAGTATATGTAACACCAGCATTTCCAAAATTAGTATATGTATTAGATGAATTCAACAGCCTAAAAGGTGGAGAATATGATTATTTAACAAAACTAGCAGTAAAATGTTCAGCAAAAAGAATGTATCCAGATTATATTTCTGCTAAGAAAATGCGTGAAAATTATGAAGGAAATGTATTTAGTCCAATGGGATGTAGAAGTTTCTTGTCACCATGGAAAGATGAAAATGGAAACTATAAATTTGAAGGAAGATTTAATCAAGGTGTAGTAAGTATTAATTTACCTCAAATAGGAATTATTGCAGAAGGTGATGAAGAAAAATTCTGGAAGTTATTAGATGAAAGACTAGAACTTTGTAAAGAAGCTTTAATGTGCAGACATTATGCATTGTTAGGTACTCACTCAGATATTAGCCCAATACATTGGCAATATGGAGCTTTAGCTAGATTAAAGAAAGGTGAAACAATAGACAAATTATTATATGGTGGATATTCTACTATATCACTTGGATATATTGGTATTTACGAATTAACAAAATTAATGAAGGGTGTATCTCAAACAGAACCAGAGGGTCATGATTTTGCACTTAAGGTTATGAAACATTTAAACGAAGCTACACAAAGATGGAAAAAAGAAACAAATATAGGATTTGCTTTATATGGTACTCCAGCAGAAAGTTTATGTTATAGATTTGCAAGGATTGATAAAGAAAGATTTGGTACTATTAAAGATGTTACAGATAAAGGATATTATACAAATTCATATCATGTTGATGTAAGAGAAAAAATAGACGCTTTTGAAAAATTAAAATTTGAAAGTGAATTCCAAAATATTTCTACAGGAGGAGCAATTTCTTATATAGAAATACCAAATATGAGTAAAAACATAGATGCATTAGAATCAGTTGTTAAATTCATTTATGACAATATTCAATATGCAGAATTTAATACAAAATCAGATTATTGCCATGTATGTGGATTTGATGGAGAAATTATTATAAATAAAGATAATGAATGGGAATGCCCAAATTGTGGAAATAAAGATCATAATAAAATGTCAGTTGTTAGAAGAACATGCGGATACTTAGGAGAAAACTTCTGGAATGTAGGAAAGACAAAGGAAATAAAACAAAGAGTTTTACATTTGTAAAAATAAAACAAAGAATTTATATCAAGAAAAAATGGATATAAACTTTAATGGTTACAGTAATTATTAAATGCATAAAATAAAAGAGAAGCTATTATTTAAAAATAAATTTAGATAATAGCTTTCTTTTTTTAGTCTCTTTCCAAAAATACTTTTTGGACATAAAGCTTGTTTGCAAAAGATTGAACAGCATTACGCAAAAGATATTGTTCTTTAGAAAGACGATTATTATTAATATAGTTTTCACCTGTAAAAGTCATTTTTATTGCCTTTTCTAATTCAGAGCAAAAGCGATTATAAGATTGATCAATAGGCGAAGTTTTTATTGCTAAATCAAGCATTTTTTTTATTTCGTCTATACTATAAATTTGTTTTAAAATAAATATAACAAACAAATATGCCATATGTTCTTTATTATATTTTTTGTTAACAGGAGGATTAATAATATTATGTTTAACATAATTATTAATCATTGTTTTTGTTACAATTTTGTCCTCTTTATTATTTTCTCCTTTTATATAAGTTGATAAATAAGTTTCAAGCAGAGATACTACTTGATCAATATATAAATCAATATTTGGAATTTCATCCCATCTAGGAAGATGAAATTTTTTTATATCTTCTTCATTATAAAGTTTCTTTTCTTCCATGAAATCACCTCATATCAACAATAATACCATTTTTAGAAAGATTAGTCAACTACTTGACAGGTTATTAAATATGTGCTAATCTAGTATTCAATACTAGATAAAGGAGAAAAGAATGAAAAAAGAGAGATATTTTGAAGCAACTGAATTTGAAAATATAAAGGAAATTATATATAATTCCGCAGAAAAATACGGAGAAAATACAGCTTTTATTTTAAAACATAAAAAAGACAAAGAAGTAGAATATGAAAATATATCATATAAAAGATTATTAAAAGAAATAAACTATTTAGGAACAAAATTATTTGATTTAGGATATCAAAACAAAAGGATAGCTATTGTAGGAAGAAACCGTTATGAATGGGTATTAACGCATTTAGCAAATTTATTAGGAGGAATGGTATCAATACCATTAGATAAAGAACTACAAGTGGACGAACTAGAAAGTTGCATAAAAAGAAGTAGAGCTGATATAGTAGTTTTTGATGAGAAATATATAGATAATATAGAAAAAATAAAAGAAAGAAATAACACATATGTACAAGAATATATTTGTATGAGCAAGCAAGATAATTACATTGATATAGAAACATTAAAAAAAGAGGGTAAAGAATTATTAGACAAAGGAAATCAGAATTATATAAATAAAGAAATAGACTCTTATAAAATGAATATATTATTATTCACATCTGGAACAACATCAAAATCAAAAGCAGTTATGTTATCACAAAACAATATAGCTTCAAATGTATATGCTATGCAATTAGTAGAAAATTTTTATGAAACAGATGTAAACTTAGCATTTTTACCATTTCATCATATCTTTGGTTCAACAGAAATGATTGTAATGTTAGCTTGTGGATTAGCAACTGCATTTCCAGATGGATTAAGATATGTTGCACAAAATTTAAAAGAATATAAAGTATCGGTTTTTGTAGGAGTACCACTATTAATAGAAGCAATTTATAAAAAAATAGAACAAGGAATTGAAAAGCAAGGAAAAGCTAAATTGGTGAATTCAACAATAAAACTAAGTAATTTTTTATTAAAAGTATTCCATATAGATATTAGAAGAAAGCTATTTAAAACTATTTTAAATGAGCTAGGAGGGCACATGAGATTTATTATATCAGGAGGAGCGCCACTAGATAAAAAAGTAGCAAAGAGATTTAATGAATTAGGAATAGATTTAGTACAAGGATATGGTTTAACAGAAACATCTCCTGTTATAGCAGCAGAGAACTATAAAAAAGTAAAATATGGTTCTATAGGAGTTCCAATGGACAATGTAGATATAGAATTTGAAAATAAAGACGAAAATGGAATTGGAGAATTAAAAGTAAAAGGACCTAATGTAATGTTGGGGTATTATGAAAATCCAGAAGCAACAAAAGAAGTATTGAAAAATGGATGGTTTTATACAGGAGATTTAGGATATATAGATAAACAAGGATATATATTTATAACAGGAAGAAAAAAAGACATGATAGTATTAAAAAATGGAAAAAAAGTATTTCCAGAAGAATTAGAAGTATTAATCAATAGATTAGAAGAAGTAAAAGAATGTATGGTATTTGGAATGCCAGACAACAAAGACAAAAACGATGTAAAACTTACAGTTAAAGTAGTATATGATACAAATATAATAGAAACAAAATATCCTAACATAGAAAAAGAAGAATTAGAAAAAATTTTTAATGATAAAATGGATGATATAGATAGAGCAATAGAGCTTATACTATATACAATGAAAAAGCAAATATTTATTGATGGAAATAAAAGAACAGCAGTAATTTTTAGTAACCACTATTTAATTTCAAAAGGAAAAGGTATTATAGCAATTCCAGCAGAACTAGCAGAAGAATTTAAAAATTTACTTATTCCATATTACGAAGGAAAAGATGAAAAGAAAATAAAAAAATTTATAAAGGAAAAGTGTTATATTAATATATAAGGAAACTAATAAAATCAATGGAATTTATTTAATTCTATTGATTTTTCTGTATAAAATATGTTATTATAGTAACATAATAATTAAAAGCGAAGAACAAGAGGAGTAAGTTTGGAACATCTATCCAGAGAAAAGAAGAAAAATGCTGAGATCTTCTTATAGAAAGTTAAACTGAATGTAGCTTGGGAGCTGATATATAGAAATAATAGTAAATATATCCGTGTAGTTTACGTTACAAAACAAATGAGATGTATATTTTATAGAAAGTATACAAATAAGGTGGTACCGCGAGAAATATTCTTGCCCTTAACTAAATTTAGGTTAAGTGGCAATTTTTTGTTTTATATGAAAAATGCTACTGTAACTAAAAAACAAAATATTTAAAGAAGGGATGATGTTTTATGAGTAAACACGAACTAGAAGGAAAATTTAATCCAAAAGATTTTGAAGATGAAATTTATGAGAATTGGGAGAAGAAGGGCTATTTTAAACCTAGCAATGATAAGTCTAAAAAGCCATATACAATAGTAATTCCACCACCAAACATTACAGGTAGATTACACATGGGACATGCTTTAGATGAGACATTGCAAGATATATTAATTAGATATAAGAGAATGGCTGGATTTAATGCCCTTTGGGTTCCAGGAACAGACCATGCTTCTATTGCAACAGAGGCTAAGATTGTTGCTAAATTAAAAGAAGAAGGAATTACTAAGGAAGACTTAGGCAGAGAAGAATTCTTAAAAAGAGCTTGGGACTGGAAAAAGGAGTACGGTGGAATAATCACAAAGCAAATTAGAAAACTTGGAAGTTCTTGCGATTGGTCAAGAGAAAGATTTACTCTAGACGAAGGGCTTTCTAATGCTGTTCAAACTGTATTTATTAATTTGTATAATAAAGGACTAATATACAGAGGCGAAAGAATGATAAACTGGTGCCCAACTTGTCATACATCAATTTCAGATTCAGAAGTTGAATACGAGCAAGAGCCTACACATTTGTGGCATATTAAATATCCAATAAAGGGTGAAGAGGGAAAGTATTTAATAGTTGCTACAACAAGGCCAGAGACAATGCTAGGAGATACCGGTGTTGCAGTAAATCCAAATGATGAAAGATATAAGGCTTACATTGGAAAGACAGTTGTGCTTCCAATAGTGGGAAGAGAAATCCCAATAATTCCGGCAGATTTCGTTGAGACGGAGTTTGGAACTGGTGCGGTAAAACTTACTCCTGCACATGACGTAAACGATTATCAAGCAGGATTAGATAATAATTTAGAAATGATAAAAGTATTTGATGAAAATGGAATAATGAATGACATAGTTCCTGAATTTGCAGGATTAGACATATATGAAGCAAGAAAACGTATAGTAGAGAAATTAAAAGAAATTGGTGCATTAATAAAAATAGAAGACTACACACATGATGTAGGAAAATGCTATAGATGCCATCAAACAATAGAACCAATGATTTCAAAACAATGGTTTGTAAAAATGGAACCACTTGCAAAACCAGCAATAGAAGCCGTAAAGAGTGGAAAAACAAAATTTATACCAGAAAGATTCGATAAAACATATTTCAATTGGTTAGAAAATATCAAAGATTGGTGTATATCAAGACAATTATGGTGGGGACATAGAATACCTGCATATTACTGTGATGACTGTGGTGAAATAATGGTTGGAAAAGAAATGCCAGAAAAATGTGATAAATGTGGAAGCACACATTTACATCAAGACGAAGACACATTAGATACTTGGTTCAGCTCTGCATTATGGCCATTCTCAACACTTGGCTGGCCAGAAGAAACAGAAGATTTCAAATACTTCTACCCAACTTCTACATTAGTAACAGGATATGACATAATATTCTTCTGGGTAATAAGAATGATGTTCTCAGGAATAGAACACACAGGAGAAGTTCCATTTAAAGACGTATTAATACATGGAATTGTAAGAGATGCTCAAGGCAGAAAAATGTCTAAGAGCCTTGGAAACGGAATAGATCCACTAGAAATAATAGACAAATATGGAACAGACGCATTACGTTTATCATTAATAATGGGAATAACACCAGGAAATGACATAAGATACATGCCAGAAAAACTAGAATCAGCTTCAAACTTTGCAAATAAACTATGGAACGCATCAAAATTCGTTCTAATGAACGAACAATTTGGGGACGGAGAAGAAAATGTACAATCATCAATAATGGACATAGACGTTTCGAAACTAGAATATGAAGACAAATGGATTTTATCTAAATTAAATACTTTAATTAAAGAAGCAACTGCAAATTTAGACAATTTCGACATGGGAGTATATGCTCAAAAAATATACGATTTCACATGGAATGAGTTCTGCGATTGGTATATTGAAATCGTAAAATCTCGTCTATACAACCAAGAAAATACAGACGAAAAAGCAGTAGAATCAAGAATAACAGCTCAAAAAGTTCTAAACAAGGTATTGGGAGACATATTAAAATTATTACACCCAATCATGCCATTCATAACAGAAAAAATATATGATGAGCTATATACAAACGATGAAAGCATAATGATTTCTGCTTGGCCAACATATTGCGAAGAATATGAGTTTGAGAAAGAAGAATATCATCTAGAAGAAGTCAAAAAAATAATAATTCAAATTAGAAATACAAGAACAAACATGAATGTTCATCCATCTAAGAAATCTGAATTAATTTTTGTAATAGATGATGATGAATACAAGACATTAATAGAAAATTCTAAATCATGGATTGAAAAACTTGGATTTGCTTCTAAGATTGAGATGGAAAAAGATGAAACAAACATACCAAAACATGTTGTAACATTGCTTGCAGACGGAATAAAAGTATTCATTCCGTCAGAAGAATTAGTTGATTTAGCTGAGGAAAAGGCAAAGCTAGAGGCTGAAAAAACAAGACTTGAAGCAGAGGTTGCAAGAAGTACAAAAATGCTTTCAAATCCTGGATTTATAAACAAGGCTCCAGAGGCTAAGGTTCAAGAAGAAAAAGAAAAAATGCAAAAATACAAAGAAATGCTAGAAGACACAATAAAGAGATTAGAGCAAATATAACAATATATTATCAATTAAATTTTTAAAAATTTAATTAAATAATTG
>ENA-ORTF01001689-ORTF01001689.1-human-gut-metagenome-genome-assembly--contig:-NODE-1689-length-24640-cov-2.756640_pt1 | contig 24640 bp, 23 predicted proteins | sample MGYA00241908_ERZ509180 | MGnify/ENA primary metagenome ERZ509180 (study PRJEB26280, sample SAMEA2338814) | human gut metagenome | biome: human gut; feature: human-associated habitat; material: faeces... | reverse complement strand
CATTGGCGCGATAGATGCGGTCGAAGCGGTTATGCGAGGAAAGTTCGCGACGAATGTTCTCGGGGGTGAGCAAGGAGCGGACCATCTCTTGGTCTTCAGCATCAACGCGCTTGTCGATGTAGGCATTCATCGTTTGATCGAGCGCGATATCTCCTGCGAAGATGTCGCTCAGTGCTGCATCGAGATCTTCCGATACCTGGAGCACTTCGCCCGTATCGGAATCGAGCTGGAATGAACAGACGACCATGTAATCGCTGCTGAGCGCTTGGATCAAGCTATGGTGCACGAGCTCTTTCTGTGCCTCGAGGTTCTTCTGCTTGGTGATATCGAGCAAGAAGCGCTGAATGTAGCGTTCTCCATCGTTTTCGATGAGCTTCATGTCGCCCATCACGTGAATGAGCGAGCCATCGCTGTGACGCACGCGGTACTGGGTCGAATTGCTGTCGCCCACATTGCGCAGCTGATGGATCTGGTCGATCATGCGGTCACGATCTTCTTCGATCACCGAACGAGCGATCGTGTCGAATCCATCGTCCATCATCTCTTGTTCGGTGGCATACCCTAAGATGTCGAGCGCTTTTTGGTTCACGCCCAAGATGCGCGTGCCATCGACGCTGTGGGTGAGTACGCCGCAGTCGAGCGAACGGAAGATGGTCTCGAGCGCTTGGTTCTTGTCGATGAGGCTTTGCTCGTAGGCGCGTTCTTGGGTGATATCGATACCAACGCCCACCGTTCCCATGACCGTGCCATCGATGTTGTAGAGCGGCGATTTGTAGGTGGTGAGCAAACGGTCACCTTCAGAAGTCTGCACGGCTTCTTCAGAAACGCACGTTCTGCCTGATGCCATGACCTCGTTCTCCGATTCGATGCAGGCAGGATCATCGTGTTCCACGTCCCAAATGTAGGCATGACCTTGCCCTTGAACTTGCTCTTTGGTCTTGCGTACGGTGGCGCAGAAGCTGTCGTTGACCTTCTCGTGGATGCCATCGCGCGTTTTGTACCAGATGAGATTCGGGATCGAATCGATGGTGGTGTTGAGGAATTGGTCGGTTTGCCAGAGGTCGGCCTGGAGCTTTCGATCGGCTTGCCATTTCTTGAAATGGAAAGCGAGCAGCGCATCGTCAAGTGGCGCCTCCCAGAAATCAAAGAGGAGGCACGCTGTTTCGTCGAGTTCGGCGAACGTTTCAGCGGGAGCTACCAGGACGATATCGGCGCCGCTTTTACGTTGTGCCGCTATGCTGCTCACAAGTTGCGCCGCCTCAGGGCCGCTCGAACGAAGGAGGATGAGGTCGGCCTCGCTGATAGTGTTGGCATCGATGCTCTCACTTGCATGAATGCTGTGTTGAAAGCTCGGAAGGGGTTCGATGTTCGAGATGAGCGTGACACTATCCTGCGAAAACCCTATGAGATAGATATGAAGCTTTGCAGTATACATACGCCCTCACCCCTTATGCAACTTGTATATTGTAGCGTTCGCTTGCGCTGATAGGGAAACAAATCAGTATAAAAAATGAGCTTGAGGCACATTTTCCCTGCACTCCGAGAGGAATCGGACTATTATTTATGATAAAGCGAGACAGGCATCTCATCATATTGACGTATCAGCAGGACAACGCATGAAAATCCACCGTTCGTACTACAAAGAGTATCTTTTCTTCTTCGGTACCGATGAACAGGCAACTGGAGAAGGAGCGCTCGGGCAGCAGGTTGACGATCTGCTTGCGGCCAATGTAGCAGTCGGTGCGATGTGCGGCTTCTTCGATGAGGCTTATACGCTTTACTTCGCCAGCGAATTCGCACTGAACAATCTCGACTATACGGTCGAAGAGTTCGTAGCGCTTTCTCAAGGCAGCTTCATGAACGTGGTCTTTCCAGAAGATCGCGATGTCGTTCAAAAGGCATTGGACGATAGCTCTTTCGAACATTTTGAATTCCGCATGATCGCAAAGGACAACACACCCCGCTGGTTCACGGGCAAGTGCACGGTGAATGTGCTCGATGATGGTAGGCGCGTGTGGGTGGCAACCTTCCGCTCGATCCAGGAAGAGCATGCGTTCAAGAAAGAGATGCTCTCGAAGCTTTCGCACGACATGTTCACCCCGCTCAATACCATTCTTGGGACTGCGGATCTTATGGCATCGGGCTGCACCGACGAAAAGACCAAGAACAGCTGCTATCTCATCTACGATGCTGCCACGCGCCTCATGGACATGGTCGGGCGTGCGATGGAACTTCATGGTGATACTGCCGAAATGCTCCAGAACAACCAGCCCTTCAGTTTGCGCGAGCTCGTTTTGGTCACACGCGATCAAACGGCACGCCGCCTCGACAAACGCCAGCAGAATGTGGAGGTCTCGATCGAGGTCGAGCATCCGAATGTGAAGTCGAATTTCAGCTATCTCAATCGCGCTCTGCGAGCGATCATCGAAAACGCTTCGACCTTTTCGCCCGAAGGAAGTACGATCGTGCTGCGTGCACGTGAGCTCGATTCCTTCAACCAGGGCTTCGGGTTCTATGAGATCTCGGTGAGCGATAAGGGCATCGGCATCGAAGAGAACGATCTTACCCGCATCTTCGAGCCGTTCGTGCGCGTGAAGGACACGCGTCTCGATGACGATATCCCGCATATGGGGCTCGGTCTTTCTACGGCAAAGCAGCTCATCCAATCGCTCGGTGGGAACATCCTTGTCGCCAGCGAACTTGGCGCAGGCTCTACGTTCTCGATCCGTGTTCAGCTCGAGATCGACGAAGGGGAGGGGGAGACATCGGTCACGGATGCGCTCAAGGGCAAGAACGTGCTCGTGGTCGAAGATAACCAGATCAATCGCGAGATACTGTGCGAATATCTCGAGATGGAAGGCGCGAACGTTGTTCCCGCGAAAGATGGTCAGGTTGCTTATGACGAATTCCTCGAGCGCGAGCCGGGATTCTTCGACATCATCACGATGGATATCCACATGCCCAACATGGATGGCTATGAGGCAACGCGCTGCATTCGTGCCTGCAAGGAAAAGGGCGGCGAGACTGTGAAGATCATCGCGGTAACCTCCGATACGCACAGTGAAGATGTACGCCGTATCCTTTCGAGCGGCATGGATGCTCATGTTGCGAAGCCAGTGGACATCAAAGCGCTGAAGGCTGCGATCCATACGCTCAGCGCTTCCTAGCGCCGAGAAGGGCAGCACGTCAACTATCTGAAAAGACCCTGCGCTCTTGTGTTTCTGTGCTATTAAGCTTCATTTGTTCTGTTAAAGCCCCCTGTGGGAGTGGTATTATTTCCACAGCAAAAACAAGGCGGTGCAAGGATGCCGTCCTCTGTTCTCGGGGGTAGGAAAAAGGAGGCCACATCGTGGCTTGGCATCATATTTTTGGTCGAGGCGAAGACAAGGTTTCGCAGGAAAATGCAGATCCTGCAACGGATTCTCCGAACAAAGTATCTTCATCAGACGCATCGACCGTAACCGATGTGGAATCGCACTGGGGCTTTCTCGACCGTTTCCCGGGAGGGCTGTTCCGCTATCCTGCTCAAGGCGAAGATACGCTCGATCGTGTGAGCGGCGGCCTCATTCGGATGTTTCACTGCGAGAACGAAGAGCAATTCCGCGAACTTACCGGCAATACCTTTTCCGGCATGATCTTCGAAGAGGATCGCGAAGAGGCTCTTGCGAGCATCGAGTCGCAGATCCTCTCGAGCAATGACGATCATCTGCGTTACCGCATTCGCTGTGCTGATGGGGAAGTGCGTTGGGTCGAAGACTGGGGACAGCTCGTCGAAGATTCGAACGGGAAGCTCTGGTTCTATGTCACGCTCATGGACATCTCTGGTCAGGTGCACGACGAAAAAGAGCTGTACGAAGCGAATGAGAGCTTGCGTTTGGCGAACGAGCGCCTCGAGATCATCACGGCGCTTTCGAACGACGTGCTCTTCGATATCCAGTGCGGAACCGGGGAAGCGAACGTCTATGGCGATTTCGTAGGGCGTTTTGGGCGTGAACCAGTCCAGGAGGATTTCGTTGTTCGTCGCCGTTGCCATAATCCTTGCACTCTTGATATCACCTCGCATGATCTTTCGCCGCTCTTGAGCCAGATCGGTGAGAATTCGCTGGTTGATTTCGAAACTTCGACCACCAATGAAGACGGCGAGACCATCTGGTATCGCTATCAGTCGGTGGTGCTCTACGACGAAGAGGGCAAGCCTATGCGTCATGTGGGGCGCTTGCTCGACACAAATGAGGCAGCTCAGCGCGAAAGCCAATTCCGTCAGAAGGCGGAGCGTGACGCGCTCACGGGGCTCTATAATCGCTCGGCCGCGATCGATCGCATCGAAACTGCGCTGCGCACCGAAACGCGTCCGTGCACGCTCATCGCGGTTGACGTCGACGACTTCAAAGGTGTCAACGACACGTATGGGCATCTTGAGGGCGATGCGGTCTTGAAGGAGCTTGCACGCTTCATGAAGCAGGTCATGCGTAAGGAAGATATCGTTGCGCGTTTTGGTGGCGATGAGTTCATCATCTTCGCCCCAGGTCTTGCGTCAGGACCAGCGACCGATCGTGTCTTGAGCCACCTTGCACGCGGCCCCTTTGCCGCTCAACGTTCGACCGACATTGCACCTGAATCGCCCGACGGGCATAAGTTCCGCGCGTCGCCTACGCTCAGCATCGGTGCGGTGTGCCTTGCTGCTCCTCCCATGCCCTTCGAAGATCTTTACGCCGTTGCTGATAGCTCGCTCTATCAGGCAAAGGAAAAGGGCAAAGCGCAGTATTTCCTCACTACGATCGGCTAGTCTTCCAGCAAGAGCGCTTAGTGCAGGAAAGCATACGTTTTTGTAAGAATTCACCAAACCGCTTCACCTCTGCTTGCGGCCTCCGTACAATGGTCCCTGACGGTACCGAATGTGGATATGCGAGAATTCCATGGCTTATTTGAACACTGCTAACGATGCATCAGGGTCTTCGATCTTCATCGTAGAAGACGATAGCGTATTGCGTGACGAACTGGCTAACCTGCTCGAGCTCAATGGCTATGAGGTGCATTGCTGCAAAGACTTTGCGCATGCGGCCAAGGAGGCGCTCGCGGGCGATTTCGATTGCGTGATACTCGACCTCACGCTTCCGGGCACCAATGGGCATGCGATCTGTCGCGCCATTCGTGCGAAGAGCGAAGTTCCTATCATCGTGCTCACTTCGGCAACCGACGAATTCCACGAGGTCATGTCGCTCAATCTCGGTGCGAACGATTTCGTGATGAAGCCGTATCGTCCAGCAGCGTTGCTCGCGCGATTAGGCGTGCTCGTTGCCCGCGGGGAGCAATCGCAACAAGCTACCATGCTCGAACACCGCGGTCTCACGCTCGATCTGAACACCTGTGCGGTCACCTATCAGGGCAAGGAAAGCCAACTCACGCGTAACGAACAGCGCATCCTCACCCTCCTCATGCGAAATGCCGGCACGATCGTCTCGCGCCAGGAGATCATGTGCGATCTATGGGAGTCCGATGCGTTCATCGACGACAATACGCTCACGGTCAACATCAATCGCTTGCGCAAGAAGCTCGCACAGCTCGATGTGCCCGAGGAGTTCCTTCAGACGCGCCGTTCGCTCGGGTATGTGATCGAGTGAACGAGCTTCGTCGTACGCGCTTTTCGCCGAGCGCCTTCATCAGGGGCAAGGCTCTTTTTCTTGCAGGATCGATGCTGTTTATCGTGCTCCTCACGCTCGTTTTGATCGTTTTGGAGGCTTCGACCAGCGGAATTATCTTCATCGATCTGATCGCGGTCATGGGTGTTACGGGATACCTCATACTTCAGTATGCGCGCAGGGCATCCTTCTGGCATCAGGTCGAAGAGGCAACGACTAACCTTGAACAGGGCGCGCACGTTGTCGATCTGGTCGATCCGCCTTCCTTTCTGGAAGGGCGACTTGCCTATGAGGCTGCGCTTGCGATCGTGCAAGCCGACAACCAAGAAATCACCGAGCTAAGATCGAAAACGCTGAATATATCGAGCTATGGGTCCACGAGGTGAAGACACCGCTCTCGGCCGCGAAGCTCATCACCAAACGCATGAGCGGCCCCGATGCGCTTGCCTTGCGGCGCGAGCTTGAGCGCATGGACGATCTGATCTCACAATCGCTCTTCGCTGCGCGCACTGAATCGCTGGTGGCTGACTATCTCATCAGGGAAGTGAACCTCGCAGACATTGCAAAAGAGGTATGCAAATCGCACATGCACTACCTCACTTCGCTCGGAGTCGCGCTCGATTTCCAGATCGACCCCGATACCACGGTATTCGCCGACAAGATGTGGCTCGAATTCATCATCACGCAGATCGTGGTGAACGCTGCCAAGTATGAAGCGCACACTATTTCATTCATTGCCTTCGAAGCGCAGCAGGAATCGTCGACCAGCTCGACCGTGCTCGAGATCAAAGATGATGGATGCGGCATTCCTGCCGAAGATGTGCCCCGTGTTTTCGATCGTGGATTCACCGGCGCGGTCGGACGCGCTCATGGGTCTGCTACGGGCATGGGTCTCTATCTGGTTGCGCGCATGTGTGCCCGTATGGGACTCTCGATCATGCTCGCTTCCGAAGAAGGTGTGGGCACCCGTGTGCAGATAGCCTTCCCGCACGACCGTCGCCGCGCGCTCCTTGAAAAGAGCAACCTTACGAAGGCGTAAGGAGCATGTAAGGCAAATCGATGGTAGCGTTTCGCTTGCGCGTGCAAGATGAAAGTGCGGGATCTCTGAGAAGCATTTCCGAGACATTCGCGGAAGTCGACATTCGCGAAACACCTAACAGCCCCTTCTCGGGGATTCCGCGCAAGAATCTCACGATGAAAGGACGGAAGCAATGTCACCACTGAAGATACTCAAGAGCGCATGCACGGTCGTTGGTGCAGCAGCGCTCAGCGCGACGGTGCTCATGATCGCGCTCCACACCTTCACCTCTCTTGAATTACCCCACGTAGAAAGGTAACTCCCATGGCAGAAACTATTGCAACCCCACCTGCGACCGTTGTGGGCGCTCACGCGGTATCATCGCTCCTTTCTGTTCAGCATGCCGAAAAGGTCTTTGGCGCTAAGGGGAATCTGACGCACGCACTCGATGGGGTGAGCCTTAATATCGCTCAGGGTGAATTCGTTGCGATCATGGGGCCTTCGGGATCGGGCAAGACCACGCTGCTCAACTGCATCTCGACGATCGATCGCTTGACCAACGGGCGCATCTTGATCAAGGGGCGCGACATCACGAAGCTGAGCACGCGTGCGCTTGCGAAATTCCGCCGCGACGAACTGGGCTTCATCTTCCAGGATTCGAACCTGCTCGACACCCTTACCGCCTATGAGAACATCGCGCTTGCGCTCACGATCAAGGGCGTTCCGTCTTCGCAGATCCCGGCGCGCATCAACGATATTGCACGTAAACTCGGCGTTGATGCTCAGCTGAACAAGTATCCGAACCAGATGTCGGGCGGTCAGTGTCAGCGCGTTGCGGCAGCGCGTGCTATCGTGTGCGATCCGTCACTCATCTTGGCGGACGAACCTACCGGTGCGCTCGATTCGCATAATGCTACGGTCATGCTCGAAACGCTCGAGGGCATGAATAAGAACTTCGGCGCCACCATCCTCATGGTCACGCATGATGCGTATGCGGCTTCCTTCACTTCGCGCGTGCTCTTCCTTTCCGATGGGCGCATCTTCAATGAGGTGCGCCGTGGCGATCTTTCGCGCGAGGACTACTTCGGACGTATCATGGAGGTCGTGACCTTCCTAGGAGGGGAGGCGCGCCATGTTGGGTAAAGTCGCTCTGCGTAATATTCGCCGTTCGGTGAAGGATTACGCGATCTATTTCGTAACGCTGCTCATGGCGGTAACGCTCTTCTATGCGTTCAACTCCATTTCTGAACAGCAGGTCATGACCGAGATCAACGAGTCTTCCCACATGGATGTCTCGCAGTTCGTTGGCGAGATGGTCTCGCTCTTCTCTTACATCATCGCCTTCGTATTGGCATTCTTGATTATCTACGCAAATTCGCTTTTGATCAGGCGCCGCAAGCGAGAATTCGGCATGTATTTCATGCTGGGTATGAGACCGATACAGGTTTCGCGCATCATCATCTATGAAACGGTGCTGGTGGGCGTGATATCGCTCGCGCTTGGTTTGGGCTTGGGCGTTCTGGTCTCGCAGCTGCTCTCGTTTGCCACGGCAGCCATCTTCGGCATCGCGTTGCCCGATTACCAATTCAGCTTCTCGATGGATGCTTGCATCATGACGCTCGTATGCTTCTGCGTGATCTTCTTCGTAGTAGCGGTGTTCAATGTGTTCTCGATCCGCCGCTGCAAGCTGATCGACCTGATGAACGCTGATTCGAAGAGCGAGAAGGTCGCAGTCCGCAATCCGTGGGTCTGCCTGGTGCTCTTCATCGTCTCAATCGGGCTGTTGGCGGCAGCGTATTGGCAGCTCAAGATCAATGGCATGACCATGCTGATGGATGATAACTTCAAAGCCGCCACGATCCTGATGCTCGTGGGAACGTTCTTGCTCTTCTTCTCGCTTGCCGGATTCATCATTGCGGTGGTCACGCGCGTACGTGGCTTCTACTTGAAGAAACTGCGCCCGTTCACCACCCGACAGGTTGCTTCCAAGGTCAACACCTCGTTCGTTTCGATGGGCATCGTTTCCGTGCTGCTCTTCCTTGCAATCACCACGTTCGCAACGGGCATGGGATTGGTCCAGATGTTCGTGGGTGATATCGAGGAAGCGAACCCCTATGATGCTTCCGTTGCGGTACGACCGGTTGAGAATAATCCGATGCTATCGAAGGCTGAAGCTAAGGACATGGTGAACATTCCGATCGAGGATGTTGAGTCCTATCTGCAGAGCCATATTGATGGCTGGGATCAGTTGGTGAGCGAGTCAGGCACTATCATCATTTACGACCTTCCTTCGCTGACCTATAAGGATATCCTCGATTCAACAGGCGTTGAGATTCCGAGCGCTACTGCAGTGAACAGCAATGTGGATGTGATCGGCATCTCCGATTTCAATAGGATGCTCGAGCTTCAAGATAAACCAGGGGTCGATCTTGATGATGGCCATTATCTGGTGACTAATAACGTCGAAGCCACAGACGTGCTTGCCAAGGCAATGGTGGATCAGAGCTATTCGCTCGATACAGGCAGCGAAACTTTGATACCTAATTCAGAAGTGATCGATGTCCAGCCTAACGATATGTCCATGCTCTCGAATGCGGTCTTCCTTGTTGTCCCCGATAGGGTCGTGAATGCGCTCGATCCGAGCACCGGTATCTCAAGCTCATTCATCAATCTCAACTATCGAGAGGGGTCAAATGCTGAAGAAGTGCTTCCTCAGTTGATCGAAGATGCGAACGTTGCTCAGATCAATAGCACGTACACTCGCGCGAAGATGATCGGTCAGATGCAGGGTATCAAGCTCGCTATCACCTATCTGGCGCTCTATATCGGCTTGGTCATGCTCTTGGCTGTTGCAGCAATACTCGCGATCCAGTTGCTCTCGCTCACGATCGACTCGCTCAAACGCTATCGCATGCTCTCGAAGATCGGTTGCGATACGCGCATGCTCTCACGATCGCTCTTCGCGCAGATCACGATCTATTTCCTGTTACCGTTGCTGGTAGGGGTATGTCATAGCGCATGGACGATCAGCATTCTTTCTGAAACGCTCTTCAAAGCGTTCGGTGTGAATCTCTTGCCGACTATCCTGATGTCTGCGGGATTGGTCGTGGTCATCTATGGCGGCTACTTGCTCATCACCTATTTCGTTTCGCGTTCGATGGTGGTGCAAGGCGTTCGCGAACGAGCATAGCGCAAGCTTGGAGAGCTAAGTCGCCTGTGGACTCTTTCGCGCCAAGCTTTCTTGCTCAAGAAAGCTTGGGTGTTCGAGATACGATCAAGGAGTCCTCTTAAGCTAGCCAACAGCAAACGCCCGTGTCTTGAAAGATGCGGGCGTTTCGTTTTTGTTCATCATGCTCATGCCGAACGCCTTCGCAAGCTATGCTGCGCCTTGGTGCAGCGATAAGGTCTCAAGCGAGCTGCCGTTTACGGTTGGCTATTTTGGCAGCAGGGCTTCCTTGGTGTAGAGCGCTTCGTAGGAGGCGCCTTCGCTTGAAAGTGTGCTCTTGAAAAGGGTCACCCGCCAAGCTCGTGCGGGATCTGGGAATGAGAACGGAGGGAGCGCTCCTTTTGGCAGCTTGGCGCGTCGCGCTATCGTTGCGTGAGCGCGGAAGGGCTTATGGTCGTAGACGATGCCGTAGTCATAGAGGCTTTCGCGGATGTGGGCAGCAAGCGCGCTGAGTTCGGGGTTCTCCGTAAATCCGAGCCAAAGTGTCGCGTCTTCGCTGCGGCCGAATTTGCCGAGCTGGTCGGGCTTGAGCAAGATGCCATCAAGGTTTTTCGTAGCTTCATCGATGGCGTCGATCGCGAGCGGAATGCTCATCTCGAGCGTCTCTCCGATGAACGCCAAGGTGATGTGGTAGTTCTCTGGAGGAATGAAACGCCCTTGAATACGCTCGCGCAGTTGCCTGGACATGATAGCCATGTCATCTCTTAGTACGGGAGGTATCTCAAGGGCGATGAAGAGTCTCATAGGGGTATTCTACTGCAATTTCATCGCGCTATCGAAATGAGCCAAATGGGGGAAGCAAAACAGAAAGACGAGTATCATAGAAGCAGTGAAATGGCAGCAGATGTCTTGCTCTCGATGAAGGTGGTCGTTATGCAGGTTGCTCTGCTCATTGTATGCCCGGAAGCAACGAAGGAGGATCATGGCGAAGAAGGTGCTGAAGATCGTTGGGGGAGTGCTCGGTGCTCTCGTGTTGATCGTTGTCATCTACGTTGTCTACGTGATGGCAAGCTATTATCGCCTGGACGATTCTCTTTCGCTCGAAACTGCTGAACCCGAAGAAGGCCAGGTCGAAAGTGTGATCGAGCTGGATGCTGGCAGCCAAGGGACCGCTCAAGAATTCACGATCGTGAGCGCGAACCTTGGGTTCGGCGCTTATGGTCCCGATTTCGATTTCTTCATGGATGGCGGCAGTGGTTCGGTGGCACCGAGCGCGCAATACGTGAGCGATAACGTCAATGGATCGGCTGATGCGATCGAAGGTCTCGATCCTGATATCGTGCTCTTCCAGGAAGTGGACATCGATGGTACGCGCAGCCATGGCGTGGATGAGTACGCGCTCTTGCGCAACGATTTCCCCACGCTGTGTTCGGTCTTCGCACAAAACTACGACTCGCCCTACCTTGCTTGGCCGCTCTATGCGCCGCATGGCAAGAACAAGGCAGGAATGGCCACCTTCTCGCGCTATCAGGTCGAAAGCACGCTGCGCCGCAGCCTCCCTATTTCGGAGAGCTTCAGCAAATTCCTCGATCTTGATCGTTGCTATACGATCTCGCGCATTGCGGTCTCAGATGGCAAGGAGCTGGTAGTCTTCAACGTTCACCTGTCTGCGTACGGTGCAGATGCGGAGGTGCTCGAGGGTCAGCGATCGATGCTGTTCGCGGATATGCAGCGCGAATATGAGGCAGGGAATTACGTGATCGCGGGTGGCGATTTCAATCACGATATGATCGGTGTTTCGAATGAGGTCTATGGCAACGTGACCGATACAGAAGCCAGCTGGGCAAAACCGTTCGATTTCGCAAGCGTGCCCGAGGGGTTTGTGGTTGCAGCGAAGAGCGAGTTTGATGCAGGGACGTTCGATTCAGCAGCCACCTGCCGCGATGCAGGACGGCCGTATGATGGCACGAACGATCGCTGGGTCATGGATGCGTTCATCTATTCCGACAATGTTGCTTGCATCGAGCAGCGCACGCTCGATCTGGATTTCGCATTTTCGGACCATAACCCGGTCTATCTGCGTTTTTCGTTCAAGTAAAATGTTCGTTGCTTTGCAGATCTAATGCGACCTTTGTTTGAGCGCTTGGGTAGGTAGGTGCTGGGGCATGCTAGCCAAGAGAATCCATCAAGCCTTCAATGACTGCATTCACTTCGGCAGGATTATCGCAGTTGGAATTGTGCCCCGCGTTCTCGATCCAATGAATGGGCGTTCCTTCTTGCGCTTCCCATGCGCGGTTGTAGCGCTTGGCAGAACCTGCACGATCCTCTTCGCCGCAGATCAACACATAGGGGCAATCGATCCGGTAGGGGCGATCGGCTGACACTGCGTCTGCCAGCACGTGAAATCCATGCGCAGCCAGCTCGCAATACTCGCGTTTCTGATAGTCGAGCATCATCGATTCCATGAGCTTGCTGCCATAGTGCGTTGTAGTATTGCCACTCGACCCTAAGCGAACGAGCGTCTTCCACGGGAACGAGAGATACATGAGCTTCGTGTGGCGTAGTGCAGCAAGCTCCCACCAGGTGTAATAGCGTCGTTGAAGCGAGCACGAATCGATGGAGACGAACCCGGCTGCTTCGCCTGGGAAGAGCTCCATGAAGACTTGTGCTGTGTAGCCACCCATCGATTGACCGACCAGGATCGGATGTGCGATGCCTTCGGTGGCGAATATCTCGTGCAGCCAGTGGGCAAGATCATCCATCGTCCACGTGAGCGCGAACGGGCGCGATTCCCCGTGTGAAGGTGGGTCCCAAACGAACAGGCGAGCCTTGTCGATGAAGTGCTCGACCTGCTTCTCGAAGAGGCGATGGTCGGCAGTAAGACCAGGTAGGAAGACGAGCCAGGGCTGGTTGGTAGCCTGCGAAGTATCGCAAGCAGGCGCGTCCCCGTGAGCGCAGGGATTTGTGGTGTCTTCCGAATCGTTACCGGCATGCGGGGTCACCCAATAGGAGATCGATCCTTCGGGGGTGGCGAATTCTTTATGCTCCAACTGGTCGAATATCATGAGTTCAGCCGATCCTGTCGATACTATTTCTGGCAAAACGTATCCGTTCATCTTTCAAGATAGTGCTTGCAATGCCATAGGTGCAGTCTAGCCTTCAAGACCTTGCTATTAGTTCGCCTTTAACCTTTTTCGCGAAGATGCTACAATCGACTCACTATTCCGGCGGAGCCTTTGGCAAGCGACGCCCCGAGAAAGGCTAGGTGCATGAAGAACTAACGATGCCGCAAAGGCAACCCACTATTCCGTATCCATCCGGTCGCTCGGGTGCCGCATCGTTATGTGATCCTGCACGTTTTTGATTCTCGTTTACCCCGTTTGCATAGATCTCTTCTTCGCAGATTGGTTCCCTCGATCCCATCCGCGTGACCTCCAAGTTTTGGAGGCTGCCATGCAATTGAATCTTACTAACATCTCCTACACCTACGAAGGTGCTGCGTCGCCTACGCTCGATTGCGTTAGCGTAACCTTTCCGCAGGGCTGGACGGGCATCATCGGCGACAACGGCTGTGGTAAGAGCACGCTCGCTCGCGTTGCAACCGGGCTGATCGTGCCCGGTGAGGGGTCGGTCGCACCGACGCTGTTCGCTGCATATTGCCCACAAGACACCTCGATCGTACCCGCTGAGCTTAGCGATCTTGCAACCGATTGGGGAAGCGAGGCGTTGCAGATCCGCGATGCGCTCGGCATCGAAGATGCGTGGCTGTGGGACTATGAGCGCCTTTCGGGTGGCCAGAAAAAGCGTGTTCAGATCGCTTGCGCGCTCTGGCAGCGTCCCGATGTGCTCGTGCTCGATGAGCCGACGAACGACCTTGATGCGCAAACCTGCGAAAGCGTACAGCGAAGCCTGCAGGCGTTCAAGGGAATCGGCCTTCTGATCTCGCATGATCGTGCGCTGTTGGATGCGCTAGTCGATCAGTGCGCTGTGTTCGAGGAAACGCATGTGGTGATGCGGCCAGGCGGCTATTCGAAGGTTGCTGAGCAGATGCGGGTAGCGCGCGCGACTCGCGTGCGGCAGCACGAGAACGCGCGCCGGGAAGAACGGCGGCTGAAAGCTGAGGCGCAGCGGCGAAACGAAGAGGCTGCGCGTTCGAGCTTGCGACTGAGCGCGAGACACTTGGACAAGCATGATAGCGACGGACGCGAACGTCTGGGGCGGGCGAAAGTCTCGTCCAAGGATTCGATAGCGGGCAGAGCGGCAGGGGCGATGGCAAGTCGGGCTGAGCGCGCTTCGCAGGCGGCCGCAGAGAGCCGGGTGAGCAAGCGCTATGATACAGCGATCCAGCTGCCGGGGCATGCCGTGCGCTCGAAATTCGCGCTGCATGTGCCCGAGGGTGACTTGCGTGCGGGCGATCTGATGCTTCATATGCCCGAGCTTTGGGTGGGGCCGAGCGATCATGTGGGCGTGTCGGGACAAAACGGCGTGGGAAAAACCACGCTCTTGCGCTCTGTGCGGAAGCTCGTTCCTGAACAGGTAGAATGTGCATTCATTCCGCAAGAAGTTGACGAGCGTTCGCGGCAGGCAGCGCTGGAGCGCCTGCGCGCGCTCGATGATGCGGATAAGGGACGGGTGCTTTCCTTGGTCGCAGGGTTGAATAGCGATCCTGATGCATTGCGAGAAGGGTCGAACATCAGCCCAGGGGAGTTGAAGAAACTGCTTATCGCCGAGCAGCTGCTGCAGGAACCGAACTTGCTCATCCTCGATGAGCCGACGAACCATCTTGATGTGGGCTCGATCGAAGCGCTCGAGCGTGCGCTCGCAGCATTCCCTGGCGCGATCATCCTCGTGACGCACGATGAGCAGCTCTTGCACGCCGTCTCAACCGTTCGCTGGCACATCGATCGAACCGATAACGAGTCCATCCTCCACGCGCGATAAGAGGCAGTGCGCTTTCTTTCATTCATGTCCCATAAAAGGGACAATTTATTTCGGAAAGCTTCATAGAATCAAAGCAGAAGTAAGCGAAAAAAGAGGGCATGAGGACTTCCTTGGCTGAATAGGAGGGATGATGATGGTTGAAGTGAATGCGAATGAACGAGAGCTGGTCATGCGAGAGTTCGAGCAGATCAAGTTCGATGTGCAAGATTGGGCGCACTTGGAGAAGTGCGCCCATTTCGAGCTCATCCAGGAAAAGGGCGATCGGATCAGCATCCATGTTTACAACGCTTCGCGGCATATCAATGTGGTAAAGACGCTCACGTCGCAACAATCTGCGTGCTTGCGTCAGTGCTTCCTTGCGGCCGAGACCGATTCTTGGACGGATCCATTCCTGCATGAGCATCTTCTGCTTGATAGGTATTCGTGGACGTTGGGTGTTTACGCAGACGAACGCTACTATATGTGCTTCGGCTGCAACACCATGCCCTCATTGCTCAAGGATCTTCTGACCAAGATCGAAGAGTTCGGCCTACCATCATTGCTCGACGATGATGGATCCCCTTATTTCTGCCTGGATAAATGTGTCTGAATCACGGTTCAGATATTAATGGAACAACCATATGATAAGAGCTCTGGCAAGCATCAAAGAACTCTTTCCGAAGGCATTGTGGCTTTTCATCAAGATGATCGATGCCTGGAATACAACAGACCATTTGAGAGTGCGTTATCAAACGGCTTGGAGAGCTAGTCGCTAATCTGTAGCGACCAGCAAGGATTTATTCAGCTCATCGGCGAGAATAGGAAGCAATTCTTCGAAAGTTTCGTCGATCGTCTTCTTTTTGAGCTGACATTCCCAGATGACATGTACTTTCCAGCCTGCCTCTTCAAGCTCGTGAATCTTTCGCTTGTCACGTTCTTTATTAAGATCGAATTTTACCGTCCAATATTCGACGTTGCTCTTTGGCATGGGAAGATTGCAATGCGGGCATCGATGCCAGAAACAGCCATTGATGAAGAGTGCTACCTTCTTCCCGGGCCACGCAATATCAGGACTGCCAGGGACTTTCCAATGCAACCGGTATCCAGTTAGACCTGCCTCGCGAAGTCGTTTGCGAACGAGCAGTTCCGGTTTGGTATTGCTGCGCTTATTAGCTTTCATCACCTTCGTCGTTGTCGATGAAGAAGGTTTTGGTGAACGCGGAACCTTGGGCCTTTTCGTTTCGTTGTTAGATTTCTTCGCCATTGCGCCTTGCGATTTCCTTGCCGATTGCATGAGGAATCTGCACGACGAGAGCATTACCCATGCAGAATGCGCGCTGTCCATCGGTCATTCCAGAATTAGTCCAACCTTTTGGGAAACCTTGAAGCTGGTCGAGCTCATCAGGGACGAGGCGTCTGAATCGCCCCTCGATTTCAATGATATGTTTGAATCTCGATGCTCCCGAACCGCCTTCGCCAGTCAAGATCGTGCGAGAAGGGTTTGTGAGCAGGTCAGGGAAAGCCATCGAGCCTTCAGAATAATGATAGGCGAACCCGGTTTGCTTATTCACACGCTCTTCGCTTTTCGACCCTTTGAGATACTTCCATTTTTCAAGTTTGTCATCTGCAACGTAGAACTCTTCGGGAACTTCACTTGCGGGTACGATTACATCGCCTAAAGTTCCCAGCTCGCCATCATAGTTGGCTTCAGCATCAGCAGTTACAACCTGGCAATCTTGCATGATGCCGTTTTTCAGGAAGGGCGATCTTTTACCACCGATATTGAAGGACTTTGTTGTTTCGTAGGGGTCATTTGGGATTTCGAAGGAACGTATCGTATCGATATCTTTAATTGGCAATGCCTTTGCGAGCACGCCGTCTTGTAGACGCTCTTCGAGCTCCCAGGTTTGTGGCGTTAGTTCGGCATAAATATAAATGCGTTTGCGCCTTTGCGAGGCACCGTATTCAGCGCTATTGACCACGTGCCATTCGACCGAGTATCCAAGATCTGCGAAGCATGAGAGCATGATCGCAAAATCTCGTCCGCGCTGTGATGCAGGGCTTTTCAGAAGACGGTCGACATTTTCAAGGATGACATACTTCGGTTCTTTGAGATGCAAAAGCCTGTAGATATCCCACCAAAGAACGCCCTTCTTCCCGTCAATTCCACCTGATTTCGAGAGGGGCTTTGCAACGGAATAGTCTTGGCATGGGAATCCACCAACGAGCATATCGAAGTCGGGAATATCGATATCGCCATTTTCATATGCATCCAAGACCTTGTTGATGTCTTCGTTCACGCATGAGCCTTCGCCAAAGCGAGATTCATAGCAGCGCCATGCGAATTGCCTCGCTGTTGTTCCAGGAGGCTCCCACTGGTTTGCCCAGATAGTTTTGAATTTCCTGCGGGTTCTTTGTAGAAATCAGGGTTGGACTCGTTGTCGTAACCTTCGAGTCCAAGGCGAAAACCGCCTACGCCGGCGAAGAGCTCGGCCACTTTGATGGTATCCGACACGTTTCTCCAATCGCTGCTGTGTTCGAATAGACAATCTAGTTATGAAACTAATTGTATCCGATCTTCTGTGCGAGATCAAGTTTTAAGTCATCCTTGCCCCGGCATGAGCGATGAGCGGCATTCGATTGTCTTGTAGTATTGAATCTCGTTCAAGAGGGTCAGTCGGCATCGTCAAAAGTTATGACTTCGTAAACATAACTGCTATTAAGCCAGAAGCTCTGTTGCGTCATGACACGTCCGTCGGGAAGCTCATCACCGTCTCGCTCGATATTTCCGATCCTCGTTCCATCTTCTAGTAAATAGGCGCGTTTAGTGGCGTGGGGCCTAACATGTGCGATGCCGCCTCCATCTTGAACGCCTGGGAGATTGTTGGTGATGTTGCCTACGCTGCCGTCACTTTTGATTTCTACGGTAAGTTCGACCCCTTCTTCAATAGTCTGCTTGGTTTTTTCCCAGCATTCACGTAGCGGCCCTTCGATATCCTTGACCGGCATCGACCAAAATCTTGGCTGTGTAAGAACAAGTCGTCCTTCTTCTTTCTGGAAGGGAATGAAAAGGAAGCGCGTTTCTTCGAAATAATCATGAAGAGGGGAGTTATCCCACTCTTGGTTGACAATCTCTTTGAATTTGAAGGTGTCAAGGGAGAGCGACTCTCTGATAGAGCCATTCTCTTCTATTCTTACCGTGCGTACTGATATGTTCGCTTTTTCGAATTCTTCTGCTCGTGATCCTCGAACGCCAAGAAGAGCGTAAGTAATCTTGGTCCATTGAGCTTTATTTCCTGTGTATTTCAGGTCGAGCATTGCGCACAGTTCTTTATCTGTTTTGCCGATATGAGGGGAAATCAACGAAAGAACGTAATCTTCAAAGCTCATCTCGTCGAGGACTGCCGAATCTTTGATGATGGAGTCTGCTTCTTTGCCAGCGCCCATGATGCGCTCATGAAGAACATGGTCCATGTACGAGCGTTTGAAACAAAAAGCTCGCTTTTTAGCACGAGTGTGAGGAGGGTAGTATTGTTTGACCCACATGCTTGCTTCGTTAGCGCCTTTTGTGCAGGCTCCTAGATATGAAGTGAGGCTTTCTGAAAGGTCTTCTGCTCTTCCTTCCTTTATCATCGAGGCGATCTTGCGATAATCGTCTTCGATAATCTTAAGGTCTTCTTTCGAGGGCGTAATGATTTTAGCGAACTTGATGGTTTGCTCGTATTTGTCGATGGTGCGGTCGCGTTCGTAGTAGATAAGCAGAATCTTCTCGCTCTTTTGCCAAACATGCGATGAGTAGAGATCGTCAGCGATAGGCTTGTCGAGGGGGATCATGGTGAGAACGAGGCGTTCGCCAACAGAGTAATCTCCGTCTTTTTTCATATTGAGAGGAGAAGCTTTCAACTCGACTCCAGCCTCTGGAAAGTCGGCTTCTTGCTCGTTATTGGCTTTGTATCCGAAGAAGCGCTCTTCGATGAGCGTGCCCATACCGCCCTTATAGCCTTTTTTGTTGTATTCTCTCTCGATGCCTTCGGGAGCAATGCCCAGGTTAAGCACTTCTTGGAAGGTCATGCCTTCTAGTTGTTTAGCATATTGCTCGATTGATTCTGGGTTAGTGAAATCGCATTCGTTAAGTTGCATGTTGTCTCCGTAGCAAGTATTCGACCATTCTGTAATTGTCGTTGGTTATTTGAAAGGTATCGTCACCCATTCGATAGATCCTGATAATGAGGTATCTTTCCTGTGTATTGCGTAGGAATGAAACGCTTTTTTGATCAAGGTCGTTTTTGGAATTAGGAGATTTATAGGCTGCTCTTCCATTTGGCTAGAGAGGAGCATTGTGTAACTACCAAATTTGTCCGTCTTTCGGTTATGCTTTCTCATGTCGGATGATTTGTCGACCAGGTATCGTCTTACATCGTTGAAATCATCGATGTTCTCTTGCTTTTTGAGTTCTTGTATGAGTTCGTTCTGGATATCAACGACTTTGACCATTGCCACATCCATTTTCTTAATATCAGCAATGGTCTTAAGGCGCGTATAGCCTTGTTTGCTTTGATTTTTTACCTCAGGAAACCAGCAAAAAACATAAACGTCACTTTGTTTTGTTTCATCAATGAGCCAACCATCGCAGACGGAGCCGGCTTCGTTTAGGTAGCTAATCTCTTGAGCGAACGTCATAAGCGAGTTGCTTCTGCCTTGTTCGTCCACTCTTTCTCCAGCGGAGTTTATTGCTGCTTTAACTTCAACATTGCATTCTTTCGTAGAGTTCGGAAACATTATGATGTCTGCTCCTGCAAACTGTTTCTCTGGCTCTTCTGAAAAATCAACGAGCTTAGCTTCATCGGCAGTGTATCCAAGCCCTTCTTCGCCAAGAAAGATCGCTTCATAAACGAAATGAACAATGTCGTCTGCGATTTTACTGTCTGTTTTAAAAGTGCTTTGCATGCGGTTAACCTCGCTTTTTATTTTTAAAACAGTTTAATCTAACTATTAAGAAGGCAGCTTGTTTGTTACGCAGTAAAACACAGACAACGAATAGATTAGCAACAGAGTGTCTTTTATATTACAATGGATGCGATGAAGAGGTTCGTAATGCAATGAGGGTGCTGATGTGGTCAGTGCTTGGGCAGATGGTGCGTTCGTGAGTGTGCGGATTTGCAAACGCTCGAATCGTCTTAAGCGCATAAATGGACACGAGCTATCATCAGCATGAAAGTGCATATACGGGCGCAAGCCATCATCAGCGCCATTTCGCAATTCCGAGGAGACAGACATGCTCACGAATGATTTCTTAGGTGACAACATTGCACGGTTGGGATTCGGGGCCATGCGCCTTCCCATCATAGACGGCGATGCTTCCAACGTCGATCAGGTAACGCTCGATGCTATGGTCGATACGGCCATCAAAGCAGGCGTCAATTATTTCGATACAGCCTATCCCTATCATGGTGGCATGTCCGAGATCGCGCTTGGCCGCTCGCTTGCGCATTATCCACGCGATAGCTACTTCTTCGCCACCAAGTATCCTGGCCACCAGATCGCCGACACCTATGATCCCGCCGCGATCTTCGAAGAGCAGCTGACCAAATGCGGTACCGAATACTTCGACTTCTACCTGCTCCACAACATCTACGAGGCATCCATCGAAGTCTATCTGGACGAACAGTGGGGCATCGCGGATTATTTTGTCGAACAGAAGAAGAACGGCCGTATTCGTCATCTGGGCTTTTCGTGTCATGGTCGCCCTGAAACGCTCAAGCGTTTCCTTGACTACGGTGCGCGCAAGTACGCCGAGCTCGAGCAGCGCGATCCCGAAACTGCAGCCCTGTTCGCGGGCAATAACATCATGGAGTTCTGCCAGATCCAGCTGAACTATCTCGACTGGACCCTGCAGGACGCTGCTGCGAAAACGGCGCTACTTGAGAGCATGAACATCCCGATCGTGGTCATGGAACCGCTGCGCGGAGGCAAGCTCGCTCGTCTGAACGATGCTCAGATGCAGCAGCTGAACGCGAGTGCGCTTGATGGCGCAAATCCTCCTGCGCGTTCGGCGGTGGAGTGGTCGTTTCGCTGGTTGCTCGGCATCCCGAACGTGAAAACGATCCTGAGTGGCATGTCGGACCTTGCTCAGGTGGAGGAGAATTGCCGCATCTTCCAGGAGTCGGCTCCGCTTTCGGAAGCTGAAGAAGGCGTGCTGATGGATGTGGCAGAATCGCTCAAGGGCGGTGTTCCGTGCACTGCATGCCGCTATTGCGTTGATTCCTGCCCGCAAGAGATCGACATTCCTCTGATGATGAACGCCTACAACGATCTTCAATTCGACACCAGCTTCACGGTATCGATGCAGATGGATGCTGTGCCTGAAGGTCAGCGTGCTCAAGACTGCATTCAGTGCGAATCGTGCGTGCAGATGTGTCCGCAGGGAATCGACATCCCAGCGGTGCTCGAAGACCTGGCAGCTACGCTCGATAAGATGCCGAAGTGGGCCGATTTGTGCCGCGAGCGCGAAGAGGCGGCAGCAAAATTGGCGGCACAATCGCAGGATTAGAGCCATCAGCTTTCTTTCTGGTTTTTGCACATCGTCAGGAAGAAGAAGCACTAGCGCACGTGCTATTCGGAAGAGCTCGTAATCCAGTCTATAGCTTACGGATCGGATGACGAATGACCGTCTTGAGGTTTTCGGGCTTGGTGCGACGCGGGTCCGAAAGATAGATCTCGTGATGATGCCGACCTTCGGGGGTGTTCGACATATCGAGCGCATAGCCTTCGCTGGTAACAAAATCGTCGAGCAGCGCGATCGTGGCGGGTTCTTCGTCGTAACTTCCGAGGTGCATGATCTGCGCGCAAAGCCCCTCGTCTATGGTCACCAGTTCGGCGCTTGAGGTGTCGAGACCTTTCTTATGCGCAGCTTCGCTTTGTGCCCAGGCGAATACTTCAGGTGTGACGAAATCGGGAAGGCGAATAGCTGATATCCATTCAAACGTTTCCTTGTTCGAAAAATCAACGCCATCAAGATCTTGCTGCCACCAAAAGCCCTCAAGGGGAGGGACGACGAAATCGAAATACCCGTCAATGCGGGTATCGCCCATCTTCGACATCTTGATGGTGTAAGCGATGGCATAAAGGATGCCGATCGCGTTCTTATATGCGCCGCCTTCTTCATTCGGGTCGCCTTTGCCTCGAACGGCAACATAGTTCATAGGAGGAACTTCAATGATCTCGGGCTTGCGTTTGGACAGGTAGAATTCCTTGTATTCCTTTTTGAAGTCGAATGCCATGGACCTTCCTTATCCGCGATCGAAGAAGGGGCTCTTCGAACTGATGCTCACGGGAATGGCAAGAACCTGCTGAACACCTTCACCAAGTAAGCCAAGGTGTGCAGCGGCAGTGCCGGCGGAGAACATGATGCGCGTATCGACCCCGTAGGCTTGCGCACGCGAGACGGCAGAGCCGAGCGCGATACCCACGTCGATCACATTGATCGCGCAAGGTGCTTCGGCGGGCTTCTCGCCGCAGGTCGGGAACCCGCAATAACCGCAGTTCAAAGATTGAACCTTAGGTCTGGTTCCAACGAGCACTACACATTGGCACGCACGAACGCATCCTGCATCGCGAAGGAAGAACGCATGCCCGCGCTCTTTGCCGATGGTTTCCATGGCGACCGCGAGAGCTTCCTTCTCATCGCCGTTCACAACAGCGCATTCGAGCACATCGATGCCCTTTCCTTTCGGAGCAGTGCGCGCTGCAACGAGCATCTTTTGGGCGATATCGAGTGCTTGGGCTTCGCGCAGATCGCGTTCGTTGTATATCATGGGAACTCCTTGTTTGAGATGGGCAGGCTCTTGTGCGTCACTGTTCGCTGGTGACAGGATAGCATCAATGCGTACGCGCACCTATACGACTCTGACAGAGAAACATATTGTTGCTTGTGGGATAGCATCAATGCGGGTGAGCCACATAGATGACCCAGTAGCGTTCCCAGACACCTGCAAGGAGGCAGAGCACTCCAGCGGCAGCCGCACCGAGCGGCCCGAAGAAGCAGGCAGCGATGGCGCAGATGCCTGCGATGCCATAGACAACGATCGCATTGCCCGCGAGAACCGCCTTAGAGTACATCTTGGAGGCGCGTTCGTGGATATTCATCCACACCAGTGCGTAGGTGAAGCAGCGGAAAACGATCAGCGCGATGAACGGAATGATGAGCGCTTCTACGGCAGCGATCTGGCCGAAAACGAGCGAGAGCACGATCAGAAGACCCATTCCCATCGTAAGAGCATCGCTCGCTATCCAACAGGTGAGCCAACGTGCTTTCTTGAGGCCGGGCTGCGATGTGCAGCTGAACACCACGCCTTTGTAGCAGATCACCACGCACGCTGCGATGAGCGCTAAGACCGCGAAGAGACGGAAGAGCACATCGAGTACCACAACAACTTCGGGAGGCAGCCCAATGGTTGCGAGCAATGCGACCGTAACCCAGTAGATGGCGAGCGCGATGAACAGCATGATCGAATAGAAGATCAGGCCCACCACGCCGACCGATAGGGGAGAGGTGGGATGCAGGACCCTCATAGCATGCAAGAATCGAACGTGATCGCCCAGGTCGGCAACGAGCAAGAGCAGATCGAAAAGAACGATGAAGAACGCGAGCGTGAGTGCGATCGGCATGACGGGACCGAAGAGCGCTGGGGCGGTGAGCCACGTGATCATCGTCACGAACATGAAGCCCGCAGTGAGATTGTTGAAGAAAAGATCCCACACGATGATGTTCTTCCAATCAGGAAAATGAACGGTATCGTGCTGTTGGTATGCAGAAGGCTGACCTTCAATCCATGTTCTATCCATGATCATCTTCCTTCCTACAGCAGACAAACAACGATCGTGATGGCTGCGATCGCGAGCATTCCTATAGCTTTGGCGTAATCGCCGATCATGAAGCTTACGGGCAATTTCGGTTGAGCTGGCAAGCCATAGACAGCAGGCTCGTCCATCAACAGGTAGAACGAATTGAGCGGTTTGTAATCCTGAAAGGGATCAACGCCATACAAGTTGGCTTTCTCAAAACCTTGCTCATGAAGAACCGCCAACCGTGCACGTGCACGCTCGACCATCTCTTCGCGCGGACCGAACTGAATCGCGCCGGTGGTACATGCCGTGGCGCAGGCGGGCTCCAACCCGTCGCGCAAGCGGTCGTAGCATTCAGCGCACTTCATGGAATGGCCGGTCTCTTTGCTCACTTCAGGGACGCCGAAGGGGCAGGCAGCCACACACATACGACAGCCCATGCAGATATCGGTCTGGTAATAGATGCCTCCGAATTCATTGCGAATGATGGCGCCGGTAGGGCAGGCTTCATGACAGGGTGACTCCTGGCAATGCTTGCAGTGGTCGGCCATGAAGAGCCATTGCCCTTGTTTCGGTTCATGAAGCAAGTCGTCCATCGAGGTAGGGGCTGTTCGGTCCGTTTCATTGACCTCTGAGAAGCGCTCGATGAACTTGACGTGCCGCCAGTTCTCTGAAGAAAGATCGCGGGTATTGTCGTAGCTGTTCCCCGACCATTGGATATCCGTGGTCTTGAGCATGTTCCACTGCTTGCACGCGATCTCACATGACTTGCATCCTGAGCAGATGGAGGTATCGGTGAAGAAGGCCATCTCCGTTTGCGCAGGAAGCGGATCACGGCGCTTGAACAAGGAGTAGACAACATCGAGTCTGCGATTCTTGTGCGGCTCTTTTGCGTCGTAGCGCTTATCGGAAAGCTTGAGTATGTTTCGCGGGTTCGGCTTCATGGTTAGTTCCTCCCTTCCGGTTGAGCCGGCCAGGGGGTATCAGGGATCGGCTCATCGAATAAGGGGTCGTATTCGAGCGGATATGGATCGAGCTTCTGCAGGTCGTTCG